>JADEYI010001946.1_pt1 | contig 12277 bp, 12 predicted proteins | sample 8542331 | NCBI WGS metagenome assembly JADEYI01 (sample SAMN16510988, study PRJNA670497) | mine drainage metagenome | isolation source: biofilm near Copperflume 1 | place: Germany: Marsberg coppermine Kilianstollen | collected 2018-02 | reverse complement strand
AATCGAAATCGCGAATGCGCTCGTACCGTGCGAAGACCGCGGCGTCGTCGAGAATTTCGGAGTCGGCGCCGAGCATCTCGCGCGTCCGGATCGACAGGTAATCGGCTTCGGCCGCGGAGCCGCCGAAACCGGCGAATACCGCGAAACCGTCGCCGCTTCCGAGCGCCGCCGAGACCGCCCGGCTCGCGACTTCCAGATGAAGCAGCGGGACGGCGTCGTGCAGCTTGGCGGCGGCCTCATACGCGGAATCGAGATCGGCGAAACGCGCAAACGCGATCAGGCGGCGCGCCGGCCTCGGGCGAACGCGAAAGGTCGTCTCCGTGATAATCCCGAGCGTGCCGAACGATCCCGTCATCACCTTCATCAAATCATAGCCCGCGACGTTTTTGACCACGCTGCCGCCGCCGTGAACGATTCGCGCGTCGTGGCCGACGAAGCGCACGCCGATCAGCAGGTCGCGCACGATTCCTTCCGCCAGGCGCGACGGTCCGAAGCGCGCCGCCGCGACCATCGCGCCGAGCGTGGTCAGCTCCGGGCGCGGCGGATCGACCGGCAGCCACTGGCCGCGCGGCGCCATCGCGGCGTTGAGCGCGGCGAGCGTGACGCCAGCCGCGGCGACGACGGTCATATCGTCGGGTTCGTACGCCACGATACGATCAAGGCGCGCGAGCGAAACCGCGATCGCGGCCGGAACGGAGCGGATTTCGGCGAGCGTGCGCGCCGCGCCAAGCGGCGCGAGCGTGACGCGATCGACTTCGCATCGGCGCACGATTTCGGCAATTTCCCCGGCGTCGGCCGGCGCAACGACCACGCTGGCGCATCGCGACTCCGCGCCGATCGGCGTGCGCACGTGCGCCGCGCCAACGATCGCGGCAAAGTCGCGCTCGAGCTTCGCGATGGTCGCCGAAGTTATCGCCACGAACGACTCAGAGCGGGGCCTGACGGCGCGGCGCGCCGACTTCGACGCATCCGCCGGGCGCGGGAATCACCTTGTTGGGATTGGCGCGCTGGCCGGGATCGAACACGCGCCTAAGCTCGCTCATCACGATCAAATCGTCGGGTGAAAAGATGAGCGGCATCTCGGAAATTTTTTCGACCCCGATACCGTGCTCGCCGGTGAGGCTGCCGCCCATCGCGACGCAGGCGCGCAGAATTTCGCGGCCGGCCGCGATCGCGCGGCGGGTTTCGTCGGGGTCGCGTTCGTCGTAGAGGACGATCGGATGGATATTGCCGTCGCCAGCGTGAAAGACGTTGCCGATTTTGAGCGCGTGGCGGCGCGCGATCGCGGCGATTTCGCGAAGGATTTCGGGCAGACGGGTGCGCGGCACGACGCCGTCCTGCGTGGCGTAATTGGGCGCGAGCCGCCCGACCGCGCCGAAGGCGCGCTTGCGCGCCTTCCACAGCGTCGCGCGTTCGGCTTCGTCGCGGGCGAAGCGCACTTCGCGCGCGCCGGAGGAACGCGCCAGTTCGCCGACCGCGCGCGCCTCGGCGTCGAGCGCGGCGGCGATTCCGTCCAGCTCGATAATCAGCACGGCGCCGGCGTCGCGCGGCAGTCCGGCGTGGAAGGCCGCTTCGACCGCCTCGATAATCAGTTGATCCATCATTTCGATCGCGCCCGGAATCACGCCGCTCGCGATAATCGCGGAGACCGCGCGGGTGGCGGCTTCGACGTCGGCGAAAATCGCCAGCAGGGTGCGGCGCGCCTCGGGTTCGCGCGTGAGCCGGAGCGTCGCGCGGGTGACGATTCCGGCGGTGCCCTCGGCGCCGACGATCGCGCCGACCAGATCGTAGCCGAGACGCTCTTCCGTCGGCCCGCCGAGTTCGGCGATTTCACCGTCGGGCAGCACGATCTCGAGGCCAAGCACGTGATTGGTCGTGACGCCGTACTTGAGCGTATGCGGGCCGCCGGAATTCTCGGCGATATTGCCGCCGATCGTGCAGGCCATCTGTGACGACGGATCGGGCGCGTAGAAAAAGCCGCGCCCGCGCACCGCGTTGCTGACGTGCAGATTGACCACGCCGCTTTCCACCTCGACCCGACGATTGGCGTAATCGATCGCCAGGATGCGGTTGAGGCGCGAGGTGCAGATCATCACGGGCGCTCCCACCGGCAGGCATCCGCCCGAAAGCCCGGTACCGGCGCCGCGCGGCACGAACGCGATTGCGCGCCGATCGAGCAATTTCAGGACGGCGCTGATTTCGCCCGCCGAACGCGGCCGCAGCAAAATCTCGGGCGCGTTTTTTTCGATCGTCCAGCCGTCGCATTCGTAGACCTTGAGCTCGGTCGGGCGCGAGACGATCGCGTCGTCGCCGAGGATCGCGCGCAATTCGGCGACGGTCGCGGAATCGAGCGAGGCATGGGCGCCGGTCGGCATCGCGCAGAGCCTAGCACGGAAAAAGGCGCAATCGCGCGCTTCGGCGCGGTTTCAATTTTCGTGTCCTCGGCCGTAAGATGGCGTCCAGGCGACGCATTCGGGCGCTAACTCGCGCCGCCGGACGCGCAAGCCGCTTGCGGGAGGGAGTTTTCACTTGGCGATATCATTTCCGGAGCTTCAGCCGGGACCGCGCCTGCTGCTCGGACCGGGTCCGTCCAACGTCAATCCGCGGGTGATGAAGGCGATGGCGTCGACGGTGGTCGGCCATCTGGACGTCGATTTCGTGCGCGTGATGGAGGATCTCAAGCGGCTGCTGCGGATCGTGTTCCGGACCGCCAACGAAATCACCTTTCCGGTGTCGGGCACCCGTTCGGCCGGGATGGAAACCGCGCTGATGAACCTTGTCGAGGAGGGCGACGAGGTCGTAATCGGGATCGCGGGCGTGTTCGGCGAGCGGATGGCGGACGCGGCCGGCCGGCTCGGCGCGCGGGTCCATCGCGTGGAGGCGCCGTGGGGCCGGATCATCGAGAGCGAACCGATCGAAGCCGCGCTGAAAGCCGCGAATAACCCGAAGCTGCTCGCGATCGTCCATGCGGAAACGTCCACCGGGGCGTGGCAGCCGGTCGAAAATCTCGGCGCGATCGCCCATCGCCACGGCGCGCTGTTCCTGCTCGACGCGGTGACGTCGCTCGGATGCGTGCCGGTCGAAATCGACAATTGGGAAGTAGACGCCTGCTACAGTTGCACGCAGAAGGGAATCAGCGCGCCGCCCGGACTCGCGCCCATCACCTTCAGCGAGCGCGCGATGGCGGCGGTGCGCGCGCGCAAGACGCCGTGCCGTTCGTGGTATTTCGATCTCGGCATGATCGAGCGCTATTGGGGCGCCGAGCGCGTCTATCACCACACCGCGCCGATCACGATGAACTACGCGCTGTACGAGGCGCTCAGGATTATCGCCGAGGAGGGTCTCGAGGCGCGCTTCAGCCGCCATCGCGAGAACGCCGCCGCGATTCAGGCTGGTCTCGCCGCGCTGGGACTCGAGCCGGCCGCGCAGGCAGGTCATCGGCTGCCGCAACTGGCGGTGGTCAAGGTTCCCGCGGGAATCGACGAAGCGGCGGTGCGGGCGGAACTGGTGCGTCGTTACAATATCGAAATCGCCGGCGGTCTCGGACCGTTCAAGGGCAAAGTCTGGCGCATCGGCACGCTCGGCGAATCGTCGCGGCGCGAACATGTGACGCTCGTTCTTGGCGCGCTCGAAATGATTCTCTCCGGGATGGGAGTCGAAGTGGCGCGCGGCGCGGCGCTGGCCGCCGCCGACCGGGCGTGGCGCGCGACGGCCGCCGCGTGAAATCGCGCGGCGCCGTGCGGATCGTTCAAAAGGGTTTGAGGATCACCAGCGCCAGAATTGCGAGCAGCAGCAGGCTCACGACGCCGTGAATCATGCTGAACTGGCCGCGCGCGGCCTCGCCCGGATCGTCAACGAGCGCCCCGATTCGCCGGTACAGCAGCGCGTGGAAGACCAGCATCACGACCACCAGCGCGAGCTTCACGTGCATCCAGCCATGACGCATCACGGCGGGATGCGCGAGGATCGCGAAGACGCCGAAAAGCACGGCGACGATCGCGCCGCCGTTGGCGCTGACGTTGAACAGCCGGCGCGCCGCAAGGATCATCGCTTCGCGCGCGGCGCCGACCTGCTCCGGCGCCAGCGCCATCAGGCTGCTGATCACCAGCAGGCTGCCGATCCACATGATCACGCCGAACAGGTGAAAAACGATGATCCACTGGTCGAGTCGCGTGGCGGTCTCTCCTTATGGCGATGACGCGGACGCCGCCGCCGGCGGCGACACGGGCGCGCGCGTCAACGCGAGTGCGAGCGCGAGCGCGGCGGCGATCGCCGCGCCGACATACGCGGCGGTCGGCCCGACCGCGCCGTACACGAAGCCGCCGGCGAGCGGTCCGAAAATTCGCGCCAGCGACAGCGCCGACTGATTCACGCCGAGCACTTCGCCCTGCAGATGGCGCGCGGCGCGCTTCGAGATCAGGCTCGCGATCGCGGGGCTGGCGAAGCCGTAGCCGATCGCGACCAGCGCCAGCAGCGCGTACAGCGCGGCGATCGAGCCGACGCTCGCGAGCGGCGCCAGCCCGATCGCGAAGATTGCGAGTCCCCAGCGGATCAGGCGCAGCTCGCCCGCGCGCGGCGCGAGTTTGCCGATCAAATAACCCTGGACGATCGCCTGAATCAGGCCGGCGTAGGCGAGCAGTCCGCCGACTCCGGCCGGACCGTAGCCGTAGACCGCCGGCGCCATCATCGCGAAGGTCGCCTCGAACGCCGCCATCGCGAACGTGCCGAGAAAGGCGAGCGCGAACAGCGAGGCGAGACGCGCGTCGCCGAGCCGCGCCGGCATCCGCGCGAACGGCTCGAACAGATGCGCCAGCGCGAGCCGCGCGGAGGGGTCCGGCCGATGCGACTCGGGCAGCCGGACCGCGGCGAAGATCAGATTGGCGAAGGTCAGCGCCGCGGCGAAAAACACCGGCGTGCGCATATTCGCATGGCCGAGCAGGCCGCCGATTCCCGGACCGAGCACGAAGCCGAGGCCGAAGGCGGCGCCGATCATGCCCATCCCGTGCGCGCGTCCGCGTTCGTCGGTGGTGTCGGCGACATAGGCTTGCGCGGTCGAAATCGTTCCGGCGCAGGCGCCGTGCGCCGCGCGCGACAGCAGCAGCCATACGAACGACGACGCGAAGCCGTAGATCACGTAGCTCACGGCCGAGCCGAGCAGGCCGAGCATGATAATCGGGCGGCGGCCGAAATGATCGGAGAGCCGGCCCAGGATCGGCGCGACCAGAAATTGCGCCAGCGAGTAGGCCGCGAGAATCATGCCGATTCCGGCCGCGCTCACGTGCATCCGTTCGGCATAGAGCGGCAGGAACGGAATCACGATCCCGAAACCGAGCAGATCGATAAAAACGGTCAGGAACAGGACCATCAGCGCCGCGCGGCGCTGCTGATTGCCCGCGGGCTGCGAGAAAGCTTCAGCGGTTGACATTGATTTGAATCGCGCGATGAAACAAATCTTATGCGGGCGGCGCAGTCAAGGATTGGGCCGCGGCATTCGAAGCGGGAGAACGCGACGATGGGAATTTCATTCGCTGCCGAGCTTAAACGCAAGACCGTGTCGCCGGAAGCGGCGGCGGCCGTCGTCAAGGCGGGCGACTGGATCGATTACGGCTTCGGCGTGGGCCAGCCCGACCTCTTCGATCGCGCGCTGGCCGAGCGGATTCGCGCGCTCGAGGGCGTCCGGCTCAGGGCGACGCTCTCGATGCGGCCGCGGGCGGCGGTCGAGGCCGATCCCGAAGCGCGGCATCTGGAGATGTATTCCTGGTATTTCTCCGGAATCGAACGCGCGCTGCATGATCGTGGGCTATGCCAGCACATCCCGATGAATTTCGGCGAAGCGCCCGATTATTACCGGCGCTTCGTCGACGTCGACGTGGCGATTCTCAAGACCGCGCCGATCGACGCGCACGGCTTTTTTAATTTCGGCGGCGCCGTCACTTATCATAAGGCGCTGACGGAAAAGGCGCGCACGGTGATCGTCGAGACCGACGCCGCGATGCCCTACGTGTTCGGCGTCGAAAACGGCGTGCATCTGAGCGCGGTCGATTACGTGATCGACGGCGGCAGGGGCGCGATGCCCGAGCTGAAGAACGCGCCGGCCGGACCGATCGAACGGAAAATCGCGGAATTGATCGCGGCGGAAATCGAAGACCGCTCATGCCTGCAGATCGGGATCGGCGCGATGCCCAACGCGGTCTGCGAGCTGCTGGTCGATTCGCCGGTGCGCGAACTCGGCGTGCATACGGAGATGTTCGTCGATTCGCTGATGGCGCTTTACGAAGCGGGCAAAATCACCGGCGCGCACAAGGCGCACGACCGCTTCCAGATGACCTACTGTTTCGCCGCCGGATCGGCGCGGCTCTACGAATTTCTCGATCACAATCCGGATTGCTTCGCCGGCCCGGTCGATTACACCAACCTGCCGCATCGGATCATGCAAAACGATCGCGTGGTCGCGATCTGCAACGCCGCGCAAATCGATCTCACCGGACAGGCGTGCGCGGAATCGGCCGGAATCCGCCAGATCAGCGGCACCGGCGGCCAGTTGCAGTTCATGCGCGGAGCCTACGCCGCGCGCGACGGCAAGGCTTTCCTCTGCCTCTCCTCGACCTACGAACGCAACGGCCGGCGCGAAAGCCGCGTCGTCGCGCGCATCGCCGAAGGCAATATCGTCACCACCCCGCGCACCGACGTGATGTACGTCGTGACGGAATACGGAATCGCGAATCTCAAGGGGATGTCGGCGCCGGACCGGGCGCGCGCGCTAATCAACCTGGCCCATCCGGACTTCCGCGACACGCTCGAACGCGACGCGCGCGAGTATCGGCTGCTCCCGCGCCGACATTTCTGAGCCGGGCGCGGTCGGACACACCGTGCGTGCCACGACATCCGAACGCGTTCTTCAGCGATTCGGCGCGGTATCTTGATTGGAAAAGCGATAGATGAGGTCATCCGGCCGCGCGTAGCCAAGCTCGCTCCGAATCAACCGCTGAATATAGGCGTCGTCATTGCGCAGCCGATCGATCCGTTCGGCCAAGCGGCCTTGCTCGGCCCGCAGACTGTCGCGGCGGGCTTCCAGTTCGCGCCGATGGCGGCGCAGGCTGGCGAGGTCGCGCGGCCCCATCGGACCACTGATCAGGCTCGCCAGCAGCACCGTCAGCATCGCGCCCAGAATTAGACTGAGCCATTGCCGACGGAGATAAAAACTTAATTTCGCCATCGCTTCGATCGTAAAGCGGAACGCTTTCGCAATTCAAGACGGCTAATTTCTGAACGCCATTTTAATTCGTGGAAAGTATTGGCCCGCCGGTCGAAATCCTGACTTTAGAATTTCTTTATAAATTTTTTCCCAAAGCTCTTGATTCCTCCATAACGTATTTCTATAATTCGCTTCGTCCGGTGGAGCTAATCATCGTCATGAAGCCCGGCCGGCAGCAGCGACCGCATAGGAGGAACGTATGCCAGCACCCAAAAAGCCCGGTACGAAGACCGCCAAATCCAAACCCAAATTGAAGAGCACCATGGCGAAGAAGAAGGCTACCAAGAAGCCGACCAAGAAAAAGTAACCAGTTTTATCGCCCTCCGCGGCTGAGTGGCTTGCGGAGGCCTTCAACCATGCCGGGCTAGCTGCTGGACGAGCCGAGGCCTCAAGCCTCGTCAGAAGGGAGAGCCCCCTTTGAACAAAGGGGGCTCTTTCCTTTTCCGCGATGCGAGGTGCGCTGCGTCACGCAGCGTCCTCCGGGCGGACGATCAGGCGATTTCCCGCCGCGCACGCCGCCGCGCCCTATTGGCGCCATCCGTCGGCCATCCGCCGCAAGGCTTGCGCCGTCGCCGGATCGGCCGGAAAAAACGTCTCCAGCGCCAATTCCGACAGGGTGATATCGATCGGCGTGCCGAAGATCGTCGTGGTGCTGAAAAACGAGAGCACGCCCGCCTCGGTCACGAACTGAAACGGAATCGCGACCCGATGATGCGCCGTGTACGGATTCGCGCGGGACGCCTGATTAGCCGTTTCCGGAACCGGATAGCCGCGCAGCTCCTCGAGCAGATCAATCAGTATTGGATCCGCCGTCAGATCGATTTGACGCCGCAGCCGCGCCAGCGCATGCTCGCGCCATTCGAGGTAATTCGCGATCCGCGGCGCGAGTCCCTCCGGATGCAGCGTGATACGCATCGCGTTCATCGGCGGCTCGATCAATTCAGGCCGCTTTACCTCAAGGAACGGCGCCACGGCCCGGTTCCACGCGACCGTCGTCCAATGCCGATCGATGGCGAGCGCGGGACATGGCTCGTGGCCCTTGAGCAGCGCCTGGATCGTCTCGTGCGCCGCCCGCAATTCCGGATCCTCGAGCGGCCGTTCGCGGAAACTCGGCGCGTAACCGGCCGCCGTCAACAAGACGTTGCGTTCGCGCAGCGGCACCTCCAGCCGTTCCGCCAGCCGCAGCACCATCGCGCGGCTCGGCAGCGAACGGCCGGTTTCGACAAAGCTCAGATGGCGGGTGGAGATTTCCGCGTCGCAGGCGAGTTCGAGCTGGCTGAGCCGGCGACGCTGGCGCCACTCCCGCAGCATCGCGCCCACCGATCGCCCTTCGTCCATCATACGATGACGATAGCGCGCCGCGCGGACGCCCACCAATTACCTCTCAGGTAATGTTACCTCGCGCGTAATCGACGACCCGCCCGCGCCCGCGTATCCATTTCCGCGGACGGCGCAATCGGCCGACGCCGCCCAACGCCATAGCCAAAAGGAGTCAGGACCATGAGCAACCTCACGGAATTGGTCAATCGTTACCTCGCCGGATGGAATGAAACCGACGCCCGCCGCCGGCGCGAGCTGATCGCGAACACTTGGACCGAGGACGCCAGCTACGTCGATCCCGCGCGTCATGGCGAGGGCCACGACGGCATCGGCGCGATGATCCAGCAGGTGCAGGAAAACTACCCCGGATGCCGCGTGCGGCTGGTCGGCGCGATCGACGCCTTCGCCGATCGCGTGCGCTTTCGCTGGGAGGCGATCGACGCGACCGGCGCGCCGATGCATCTGGTGGGCGCCGATTTCGGCGTCGTCGCGGGCGACGGCCGCCTGAAGTCGATCACCGGCTTTGTTGACGAAGCGCCTTCGATGGCGCACTGACGCGGCCGCGTCAGACTTGCGGACGGCGGGGTTGTAATGCGAATCGTTCCGTGTCGCCGCAAGCTCACGCGCGAACCGCGCCGAATCGCGCCGATGGGGCGGACCGATCGTCCGCCTCATCGGCGGTTCCGATCGCACTACCGGCCGTCCGCCGAAAACAGACCCATCGAAGAGGATAAAAGAATGGACTCGTTGAAAACCCCGCGTGAGACGTCGTTGCCGTTCGCCGAACTGCTCGGAATTCGATTGCGCGCCGCGACGCCGGACCGCGTCGAGGCCGAGATGGAGGTGCGCAACGAACTGTGCACGCGGCCAGCGGTACTTCACGGCGGCGCGATGATGGCGTTCGCGGATACCCTCGGCGCCTACGCCGCGTTGCTCAATCTGCCTGAGGGTGCGGCCACGACCACACTTGAATCGAAGACCAATTTCTTCGCCGCGGCTCCAGTCGGCGGGACCGTGATCGGCGAATGCACCCCATTGCATCACGGCCGCCGCACGATGGTCTGGCAGACGCGCGTATCCGCGACCGACGGCCGCCTGCTCGGACTCGTCACGCAGACCCAGATGGTGCTCGAGGGGCGCCCGCCGCGTCCGGCTAAGGGCGATCCGGCAAAAGCGTGATAGGGTATCGAGCCGACCACGCGTCCCGTCTTTCCGAACGTCGAGAGAGGGCCAATCGCTGGCCCGCGGAGGCATACGCCAATGGCGTCGATGGAGACCGCAGTCACGGAAATCGCCGATCGTATCTATCGGCTGGCCACCTTCGTTCCCGGCGTCGCCGGCGTCGGGCTGGGTTTCAACCAGTTCCTGATCGACGCCGACGAGCCGCTGCTGTTCCATTGCGGGCCGCGCGGACTGTTTCCATCGGTCGCGGCGGCGGCGGCGCGAATTATCGATCTCGCCCGGCTGCGCTGGGTAACGTTCAGCCACGTCGAGTCGGACGAATGCGGCGCGCTCAACGAATGGCTCGCGGCGGCGCCGCACGCGATCGCCGCGCACGGCCGCGTCGGATGCAATATCTGGCTCAACGACATGGCGCCGCGTCCGCCGCGCGTATTGACCGATAATGAGGTCGTCGATCTCGGGGGCAAGCGGATGCGCCGGCTCGACACGCCCCATCTGCCGCATTGCTGGGACGCCGGCCTGATGTTCGAGGAGACCACCGGCACGCTCTTTACCAGCGACCTTTTTACCCAGGTGGGCGAACGACCCGCGATTGGCGGCGCGGAGATCGTCGGCGACGCGATCGCGGTCGAGAAGATGCTGCCGTTCACGAGTCTGACGCCCGCCGCCGCCCCGACCGTGCGCCGGCTCGCCGCGCTCCAGCCGCGGACGCTCGCGATCATGCATGGATCGTCGTTTCACGGCGATTGCGCCGCGATGCTCGAGACGCTGGCGGCGGATTACGACAATCGCCTGCGCGCGGCGCTCGCGGGATAATCCGCGCGATTCGATTCCGCTCAGGCGCGGCCGATTCACGGCGTGGATCGGCCGCGCGCGTCGTTCGGCGGCGCGCGCCATATCACTTCGCGACCCATTCGTTCATATGCATTTGCAAATCATATGTGCGGACCGCGGGCCGCTGAGTATATCAATTGAGGTTTCGGATCGTGGCGCGATGTGCTTGAATGAGCATCATACGGAGACGGGATTGCGCCATGACGGAACCGACGATTATCTGTCCCAATTGCAAAACTGAAATACGGCTTACCGAATCGCTCGCGGCGCCGCTGATAGCGGCCACGCGCCGCGAATACGAGCAACGCCTGTCCGAAAAAGACGCGGCGATGACGAAGCGCGAAACCGCCCTCCACGAACGGGAAGAAGCGCTGCTCAAAGCGAAGGAATCCGTCGATAGTGAAGTCGCATCCAGACTGAAACAGGAACGCGCTAAGATCGAAAAGGAAGAAGCCGCCAAGGCCAGACAGGTGCTTGGCGCCGACCTTGACATCAAGAGCAAGGAGATCGCGCAACTGCAGGTGGTGTTGAAACAGCGCGAGGATCGACTCCAGGAGGCGCAGCGGGAACAGGCTAATCTGTTACGCAAACAACGCGAGCTCGACGAGGCGAAACGCGAGCTCGAATTGACGGTCGAAAAGCGCGTGCAAGCGGAATTGTCGGTGACCCGCGACAAGGCGCGCAAGGAAGTCGAAGATGAGTTGAAGCTCAAGGTCGCCGAAAAAGAACAGACTATCGACTCGATGCAAAAAACGATCGAGGAACTCAGACGCAAGGCCGAACAGGGTTCCCAGCAGCTTCAGGGCGAAGTGCAGGAGCTCGAACTCGAGTCACTACTGGCCACGCGCTTCCCCACCGACACGATCGCGCCGGTGCCCAAGGGCGAGCATGGCGGCGACGTGGTGCAGCGGGTGATCGGACCGCTCGGCCAAACCTGCGGCGTAATCCTGTGGGAGTCGAAGCGCACCCGGAACTGGAGCAATGGCTGGCTGGCGAAACTACGCGACGATCAACGCGAGGCAAAGGCCGATTTGGCGATTATCGTCAGCCGCGCCCTGCCGAAGGAGGTCGAGACCTTCGACTACGTGGAGGGCGTCTGGGTGGCGCATCCGCGAGTGGCGATACCCGTCGCGCTCAGTCTGCGGCAATCGCTGATGGAAATCGCGGCGGCGCGTCAGGCGGCGGACGGCCAGCAGACCAAGATGGATCTGGTCTACAAATATTTGACCGGCCCGCACTTTCGCCAGCGCGTGCAGGCAATCGTCGAAGCGTTTTCCTCGATGCAGGATGATCTCGCCCGCGAGAAAAAGCTCATCACCAAGCAGTGGGCGAAACGCGACCAGGAAATCGGCCGCGCGATCGAGGCGACCGCCGGGATGTACGGAGATCTGCAGGGTATCGCGGGTAAAACCCTCCAGGAAATCGAAGGGCTGAGCCTGCCCGCGCTTACCGACGGCCGGGAAGAATAATCGCGAATCCGAATCGTCGCGCGCGGGCTGCCGCGCCGATTCAACCCGCGATAACGCGACCGAACCAGGTCACCGCGATCCCGGCGAACAGCGCGACCAGCGGCCACAGCGGATGCGGCAGGGAGTCGGCGTCGTTGAAGCGCCGGATCTGCGGCAGCACGTCCGAAGTCGCGACGGCGAGGAAGGTTCCCGCCGAAAGCGCGATCGAGACCGCGAT
>JADEYI010001945.1_pt1 | contig 12277 bp, 12 predicted proteins | sample 8542331 | NCBI WGS metagenome assembly JADEYI01 (sample SAMN16510988, study PRJNA670497) | mine drainage metagenome | isolation source: biofilm near Copperflume 1 | place: Germany: Marsberg coppermine Kilianstollen | collected 2018-02 | reverse complement strand
CCCGCTGTGACAAAATCACTGAACACTTATCGGACATAGTCACTGAGCAGCAACATCGTGAAGATCCCGACGCCATACAGCTCTGCCAACCATCGCTCGTGTAGTGGAGCCGACGAGTTAAGTTTAGGCGATTGAGGGCGGTGCAAGCACGGCCGCATCCCTGGGGTGTGCGTCAGATTTTGGGAGTGACGCAGGCGAAGCACTTCTAGCAGGCTGCTGAAGAAGCGGCGGCACGAGGGAGGTTGGAGGGCATTAGGTAAGCGAGGGGGTGTCGCGGCCAAACATGCCCCCTGTCAAGGTGGAGATCGGCGGTTCGAAGGGCAGAGCGAAGCTTCCCGGGCAGTACCGATGGCCTGTTCGCGGGGACTTCGAGCGGCGGGGGAGCCGTTCAGGCAGTCTCGGGTTGGAGCTTTGCCATGCGGACGAGGTTGTCGGGGGCGTTGCCCGCCAACACCGTCACCGCCGTGATCAGCTGCTCATCCGTATCCACGGCGATCTGCGCTTTATGCCCGTCGAAGCGATTCTGCGCACTCTTGCGCCCGTGCCGCATCTCCGGGTCGTGCACCACTCGGCATTCGGTCCTTCGCCATCCCCTGCCGCAACTCTGCCCTCCTCGCTGCGCACGACGTCCCGGAGAAGCGGCTGGCTCAAGAGCTCCGCCGCTTTCGTCAGGGCAACCGCCTCCGCACTCCCCTTGGCGAGCGTCTTCTGCACCTTGCGCGCCTCTGCCAGCAGCCGGTCTCCGTCGGCCACGGTCTCCGCCAGCAGCGGCGCCCGCTCCTTCGCGTTGTCCCAGTCCAGATCCGCCCCGCCCTTCAGCCTTTGCTCGCCCACGTAGCGGGCGTAGCCCAGCTCCGTCGCGAACGGCGCCAGTTCCGCCCCTGCCAGCTGCGCCAGCTGGTGCAAGAGCAGGACGATGCCGTCCCCGAGCAGGTTGTGGGTATCCTTCACCGCTCCCCGCCCCGAGGATGTTCGTCGTGTCCAGGGCCAGCCGCAGCTTCCGATTCTGGTTAAGGAACCCCCTGCTTCTTCGCCAGCTCCAGGCTCTTGCGGAAGACCCGCCCCGCCGCATCGTGCACGCTCAGCTGTGCCCGGAAGAGCTGCAAGGTACTCTTGGCGAAGGGGTGCACCTCGATGTTGATGCCCAGCGCCACCTTCCAGCGCACGTCGAAGTCCGCCCGTTCCTTCGCCTCTTCGTCCGACACGCGATCGTGCGCCTGGGGCAAGACCGCCGCCGCCAACAGGCTGGGCGGCACGCTCGGGCGGCCGTTGTTCTGGACATACAGGTGGGCGAACTCCTCGTCGTGAAAGAGAACCCCGCGCAGACCGGCCAGGAAGGCGTAGAAGCTCTCCTTGCCCACCACCTCCAGGTACGGGTTGTCCGCCTCGAAGAGACCCCGTTGCTCCCTGCGTTTTCCGAGCACTCAGCCGCGGGTCCACGACCACCTGTAATTCACGTCTGTTCATCCTTCCGCCTTACCTCCGCCGCTCGGCTTCGATGGACGTGCTCATCCCCTGGCTGTAACTGAAGGCCATCTCCCCTGTAGGCAAGGGCGAAGCGCTTCAATCGCTCGTGGGAACATCTGCCGCCAACCTGTCGGCCGGTGTCGTCCTCAAGCTCAAGGAGGAGTGCAGACACCGAGCACCATTGCACGAATCGTTGTAAGTGGTATTCAGATCGGGACCGCTATTCCGGCAACTTTCCTCGAAGTTCCTTTTCTGACCACGGTCCCGGTGCCGCAATAAGTTGTCGCGCGTTGTCCACCTGGTCCCAAGTGTTCCACAGCAGCACTCCGCGTACCCGGCCCCCTTTGAGGTAGTAGACGACACCCTGTTCGAACGCCTGCTTCCAGTCCTCAACGATGTCCAGCCGGGAATCCAGCTCCCCTACCGCCTCGTAACCAAGCTCGAACAGGTCGGAATAGAACATCGGTAGATGGTCGTACGGCACCGGCTCGCCGGCCATATTCCGGCCCACCACGGCTCCCATCGTGTTGGCGTTGTCTTCGTGCTCAACCCGCATCCGGTTTCCAAGCGCGGGGTTATAGAAATTCGCGACATCGCCGGCAGCATAGATGTCCGCGATCGAGGTCTGGAGGTATCGGTCGACCACAATACCGTTGTCGACCTCGATCCCGGCCGACTCAGCCAACCCCACATTGGGCGTGATCCCGATGCCTGCCACGACAATCTCTGCCTCGACGCTCTTCCCGGAATCTGTGTGAAGAGTAAACTTCGCGCCCTGCTTCTCGATCCGCAAGAGCGACTCGTTCGCGAGCACCTCCACGCCCTTCTCCCGATAGTGCCCGTCAATGAATTTGGACAGAGCCGAGGGGTAGTTTCGTGCGCCGATTCCTGCCTCAGGGAAAATCATCGTGACCTTGACGCCGTTCATCGCCAATGCCGCCGCAATCTCCGAGCCGATGAACCCGCCACCAATCACGGAAGCGCGCGCACCCGGCTTCGCCTGCTGCCTCAAGTGGTGATAATCATCGAGCGTCCGAAAGTAGATGATGCCGCCCGGCGCATCCTTCAACGAGCGCGGCGACCCGCCAGTCGCCAGCAGTAGCTTTCCATAGGTGTGCTCACCGCCACCGTCATCGGTCACCTGCTTCAATGCGAGGTTGAGCGACGTTGCGCGCCTGCCCAGGAAGAGGCTCACGCCCAATTTATCGATCCCGCAGAACGTCTCCGCCGCCGCTTCGCCCTTCCACAGGCCCTTTGAGAGCGGCGGGCGGTTATAGGCTGGGTGCGGGTCGCTTCCGATGATACAGATGGAGTCGTTCGGCCGGAGTTCACGGATCGCCTTCGCGGCTGCCGCAGCGGTCATCCCGCCTCCGACGATGAGGTGGTCGTAATGCGCCACGGTCGCCTCCTTCGGAATGTGCCTCCCAATCGATGCCCGAGAGGGGAGCGTAATGCAAATGGCCGGGCAGTGAAACCGGGCGGCCACGCCCGGCGAGCCTGCGCGCCGAATGTCAGTCGACGGTAAAGAACGCCCGCTCCCGGTGGCTGCGCGGCTCGATGATCAAGTCCAGATGGGACCGCAAGGCCATGATCGACTCGTCTCCAGCCGCCCGCTCCGCTGCCTCTTCGTCTCGATAAATGGCTAGTCGGACGGTCTCGCCGCTGTCGTCATGTGGCCTAAGCAGGTAACTCTGCAGGCAGCCGTCTTGACGGTCCGCCAACTTGCCCAGTTCGCGAAAGAGCTCTTCAAGGTGCGCTGTCGTCTCGCCGGTGCGCGGCCGGGCGATGCTGAGCCGGATGTAGGTCACGGTAACTTCCTCTCTGTATTCGCTGAAGCTATGAGCCCTGGTCGCGCATCACGTCTCACCGATCGGGCAGTGAAACCCTCCCCTCCTCAGGGGTGAAGGTACGAGCGCCAAAAGTGCTTCCGGTTGATACGTGATGCGAGGAACAACGCGAGTGACACCGCGCCCGCTGTGCCCACACAAGTAATCAGGAGGTTCAACTTCTCTGCTCCCTTCGGTCGTCAAATTTCCCGAATCGATTGCGCGCCGGCCCGTGGAATCCTGTGGAGTCGGCAAACCTCAGATGCTCACCGACTGCTCGTAGTACATATTATCCTCCCGGGAGCCGCCCATCCCGTCGCCCAAAGCACGATAGTCTTCGACGAAGTCGATCGCACGCAGCCACTTCACCATCTTGAAGCCCAGCTCCGTCTCTACCCGTAAGCGCAGTGGGGCCCCGTGTGCAATCGCCAACGCCGCACCATTCATCTCGTAGGCGAGAAGTGTCTGAGGGTGTCTCAGCAGCGCTACCTCGATCGCCTCGTAAAACGGCCTCCCGGCCAGGTCGAGCTGGTACGACGAGAATATGGCGAAGCGCGCCGTGGCCAGTGGCTGGCAGCGCGACACAATTTCTCGCAGCGGAACGCCTGTCCACGACGCAACGCCTGACCATCCCTGGATGCAATGGTGCTTCGTGATTTGTGTTTCGGCCGGTAGCGCACGAAGGTCCGCGAGGCTCAGACTCAGGGGTTTCACGACCAGGCCTCGAACATCGAGCCGCCAGTCCTGGAACGCAACTGCCTCTCCGGAGAGGGCCGCGTACTCAGCTCCCTTTGGGGGGTCCCCGTTCACAATCAAGTAAGGGGAAATGTCGCGCACCCGGTAGTGCTGCCGTGATTGGGCAACGAGCGAAAGTGAGTGCATGCTCGGAAAGATGAACCGGCTCAACCCCCGTTGAACACTTCTCGGATAGCGGCGCGTATACCACGACGTGACCGCATAGATGCCGAGAATCGTAACGGTCACGAGGACGGCAAGCCCGACTGCAAGCCCGCCCTGCGTCGCATGCTGACCCAGCATGACATCGCCGAGATTGTCGCGAAGGCCCGTGTACGCGATCGCGAATGTGTGCACGATAATGAAGAGGACAAAGGCGACCAGCCCGAGGAAGTGCAGGCTGCGTGCCTTCTGGCGGCCGCCGAACAGGCGCGGATACCACGTGAACCTCGCGTCAATCGCCGGCGATTGAGCCGCCGCCGTCAGTATCAGCAAAGGCGCCAGCACGAACACCACCGCGAAATACGAGAGCTACTGCAACGGGTCGAATGGATGAAAGGCACTCGCCGGTGGCTTTCCGAGCGTGATGTAGGTGACGAACGTGTGCCACGCGCCGGGGAAGATGCTCCATGAGGTCGGCACCAGCCGACCCCAATCCCCCGTAACGAACAGCAGCACGATGTAGACCAGACCGTTAAGGATCCAGAAGGTCGCGGCGAAGAAATGCCAGTGACGTCCCAGCCCAAGACTATTCCCGCCCGGCTGGGCGATCCAGGCTGTCACCTCCTCCTCCTGCTGCAGGGCCGTCCACGGGCCGCTTGCCGGAATCTCCTTCTTCGTGAACTTGATCCACTCCGTGCCCGGCGTGCAGTGGTCGTTCAAATACAACCGGGGGTACGCCCCGAGGATCTGGATGCCCGCACGGATCAGGAATCCGATGAAAAGAACGTTTATCCAGTGCGTCGCGCGGATCCAGACCGGAAACTCGCCCATGTGGCCCCTCCTACGCCATCGCGAGCCGCCCCGCGCGACTGCATTGTGGTCACAGTACGCTGCGGCCTCCACGCCGTCGACCTGCCCCGGGGCTAACCGAGGACACGTTGCGGAGCGGTCTCAAGCCGGGGATCGTGTGACCCCGAGTGGCCGGGCACCGATGGCCGCGACCACTCGGGACGTTGCATGGCATCCGATCCTACAGGCATGCTAAACGCATGGTGCTCCCCCGAGTCGTGATCATCGGAGCTGGCTTCGGCGGGCTGGAGTGCGCGCGCAAACTCGCGCGGAAGCCGGCCGACGTGCTCATCATCGACCGCAACAACTACTACTTGTTCACACCGTTGCTCTACCAGGTCGCCAGCTCACTGCTGAACCCGAGTGACATCACGCGCCCGGTGCGGGCGATCATTCGCAAGGCGCACAACGTCCGCTTCCGCCACGGCGAGGTGGCGGGCATCGACTTCGAGCGGAGCGCGGTGCTGCTCGCGGATGGCAAGCGCTTGGTGTACGACTACCTCGTCATTGCCGCCGGGAGCACGACCAACTACTTCGGCTTACGCGATGTGGAGGACCATGCCTTCGGGCTTAAGGACCTGCCCGAGGCGTTGGAGCTGCGCAACCACGTCCTCCAATGTCTGGAGTCTGCGGCGAGCTCTCCTGATAACGCGCGGGCGGGGCTCACATTCGTCGTCGTGGGCGGGGGCCCGACGGGTGTGGAGTACGCCGGCGCGCTCTCCGAACTGGTGAAGCTGGTGCTCCCGGACGAGTACCCGGAGTTGGCTGGCCAGCATGTGCGCATTGTACTTGTGGAAGGGCTGCCCGAACTGCTGCCGGCGTTCTCCGCGACGTTGGGTCGTGCCGCCCGGGAGGCCCTCGTGCGAAAGGGCATCGAGGTTTGGACCAGTACGCACGTCACGGGAACGAGCAAGGGTGCAGTCGCACTCTCCGATGGCAAGACGCTCGAAACGCGGACGCTCATCTGGGCTGCCGGCGTCCGTCCGGCGGCGGTCGTGGCCTCGCTTGACGTCACTCGGAGCCGCAGCGGCCGGATCGAGGTCGACGGGTTTCTGCGGGTGGCTGGACGCCCGGCTGTTTTCGCCATCGGCGATGTGGCTGCTGCTGTACGGCAAGACGGCAGGGAGGTGCCGATGCTCTCAGCACCGGCCATCCAGGAGGCGCGGGTAGCGGCGACAAACATCCTTCGCTTGGCGGCCGGCGAGCCACTCCAACGATTTGGCTACCGTGATCGTGGCTCGATGGCCACAATCGGCAAGAACACGGCCATAGCAGAGGTCGGACGGCTACGGATGACCGGGTTCGCCGGATGGGTGCTATGGTTGGCGGTGCACCTCTACTACATCATCGGCTTCCGCAACCGGCTGGCTGTGTTGGCGGGATGGGCGTGGAACTACCTTCAGTCGGATCGGCCGATCCGGATTATCGCGCGGGCGAAAGAGAGGAACCCGGTCGACGGCAGCCCCGAGTGGTGAGGGCCGCCCGCATGTCGGCCGCGAACACGCCCCAGGTGAGCGCTGATCAAACGCGGGACGATGACGCTGGAGTTGTGCCCGATCCTCTCGCACTACGACGGCGGGTGGCAGCCCGAAGCGGGATATCGAGATTCCGAACGATAGGGATCAGTAGCCGGGCAATCAGGCCCAGCCGAGGGCCTGCTTCGCTACGAGGGACATGCGGGCGGGACCCCAGGGCGGATCGTAGACAATATCGACCTCCACCTCGCTGATGCCGGGGACGGCAAGCAGGGCGTCCTCGGTCTCGGCTTGGACGGCTTCACCTGCGGGACAGCCGCGGCTCGTCAGGGTGATGGTCATGCGGGCTTTGCCTTCCCGGACGACGATGCCATAGACGAGGCCGAGGTCCACGATGTTGACGGGGATCTCGGGGTCGTAGCAGGACTTCAGGGCAGCAATGGCCATCTGGGGGCTGGCCTGCGACAACGAGAAGTCGATGTAGATGGGCGGCAGGCCGCCGTCTTCGGGCGCGGGCATACTCGCGGTAATCGCGGTGTTCAGCTCCTCAACGAGTCGCGCTGGCGCCGCGCCGATGACTTCGGCCGCGCCTTCGACGGTGATGGTGGGCGCCATCGCAGCACGTGTCTGGGGGTTGGAAAGAGGCGCTAGGCCGCGGCGCACGAGGAAATCCTGCACGAGGGGGTGTATGGCGAGGGCCTGGGCAACGGTCATGCCGGCACGGACGCGGGAAGGAACCGGCTCAGGATCGGCTGCCTGAGCCTGCGGAGGGACCGCGGGAGTCTCCGCAGCCGAAGCGGGTTCGGGCGTTGCGGAAACGGCAGTGGGCCTCACGCCCCAGCCGTACATTGCCGAGCCGAGCTGGGCGAAGAGGATGCCGAGCCCAAGGAAGAGGGATGCTCCACCGAAGCTGAGGAGATAATAGTCGATGCGGGTGGGTACGGGCGCGAAGGCGACGGGGAAGACGCGGAGGGCAGCGCCAGCCAGGAGGAAGCCGAAGACGGCCGGGACTGCACGCGGCCAGGCGAGCGCCCTACCAGAGAACACCGGGATAGTCCGGTAAGCCATAGCAGCGATCATCAGGGTGGCGAAGCCCGCCACGACGGTGTGACGGAGGGCGCCGGCGGCATAGTAGGGGGTGACCGCTCCGTCGAACTCGCGGAGCTGCCAGTAGAGCTCGAGGGCAACGGCGATGAGCAGCCAGGCGTAAGCAGTCCGGACGATCGTTGCGAAGAGTGGCGTGGAGGCGCCTTCGGGAGTGCCGGGATCGAGCCCTTCGAAAACGCGGATCGAGCGGATAAAGCCGAGGATGGCAGCAGCTTCGAGGAGTGTGGCAGCGTGGACGACATCTGGAGCCCAGGACGCACCGGTGAAGTCCGGCGCCCAAAGCCCGGCTGTCCTGGCAAGGACGCCCACAACGAGGGCCGCGAGCGAGGCGTCACGCAGGCGTGCGTGGGCGGGCCGGAGCCGCATGAAGAAGGGGAGGACACGGAACGAGACACCGAGGACAAAGAGGAGGATAAAGCCGTGAATGGCTGCCTCGAGGGTGGCGGTATCCCCCGCGAGGTCGACCACGCGCACGTGGGCGCGGGCTGCGTCGAGCACCTGGTAGGCGTTCATTGCGAGGGAAAGGACCATGAATCCGCAGGCCGCGACGATGACTCTGTCGCCGGGTTCCCGGCGTTCACGAGAACGGAGGAGCGTCCACACGATGAGCGCGGCAAAGAGGATGCCGCCTGCGAGTTCGATGGGGCCGGACGCGCCCATGAACCAGCGGAGTGATTGTTGCGCATGCGGCTGGGTATTCGCCCGGAGAAGGACGCCACCCGCAACCAGGGCGTAGGAGGTCAGAACGAGCCGACCATCGAGGGGACCGAGCCCCTTGAAGCGAGGGACGACGTGGTAGGCCATCCCCATGATGAACAGACCGAGGAAGCCGAATAGTTGGAGGTGTCCGTGGGCCTGGACCATGGCGAGCCAGCCGTCGCCCGTCAGGGCGCCGTACGTGTCGGTAAGGGCGGCAGCGACACCGGTCGTGAGACCGAACGCAAGGGTCAGCACGAGCGCGGTGGTGACGAAGAGGGGATAGGTCAGTCGGGCAGGTGCTAACGTGCCGGATTGAACAACGGTTGGTTGAAGGTTCGTAATGTAGGCATTCAGCTCGGCGATCAGCACCGTTGGTTCGACGTGGTGGATGGCGGCAAAGAACGCGACGGGCTCAGTCGGGCCGTTATCGCCACCGCAGCCCGCCAGGCCGTGATTCTCGAACACTTGCTCGGAACCGGGATAGGTGGTGACGATCTCCCGGACGGTCGTTGTCGGGATGACTGGCAGTTCCATGGGAGCACCGTAGGGACGAGGGAGACCTTTTGCTGTAACTTCTGTCGCATTACGAGGTTGTGCAATGAGAGACGAGGAGGCGCTCGCGAAGGTCGGCTATTTCGCCGGGCTGAACGCCGAACAGCGGGCGAACCTGATCGCGCGGACGACGCGGCGGAACTTCGACAACGGCGAAGTGCTCTTCCTGGAGGGGGAACCGTGCGCGGGGCTGTTCATCGTTCTGAGAGGCCTCATCAGGATCTTCAAGACGTCGGCCGAGGGCAAGGAGCAGGTGCTGCGCTACATGGAGCCGGGCGATTCGTTCAATGAGGTTCCTGTTTTCGACGGGGGGTCTAACCCGGCCAGCGCGGCGGCCAGCGCAGCGAGCGAGGTGCTGGTGCTTTCGCGGGCGAGTGTGATGGACCTGATCGAGCGGTATCCGGCACTTGCCAAGGCGGTCGTCGGCGTGCTCGGGATGCGCCTACGTCACCTTGTGCTGCTGGTTGAGGACCTGTCCTTTCGGCAGGTGACGGGGCGGGTGGTGCGGATTCTGCTGCAGCCGACGGCGCCCCACGAGGGCGTTGGGGCCGGGACGAGCCAGCGGGCGCGGGTGACTCAGCGGGAGATAGCGGAGATGGCTGGGACCTCGCGAGAGGTTGTGGCGCGGGCGCTGAAGGCACTCGAAGACGCGGGCGCGATCGAAGTCAGGCGAGGGGACATCCAGATCAAGGACACGACGAAGCTGGTGTCTTTTTCCTGAGTTTCGTATCAAAAGTCACAGAAGCGCCACGAGGCCCTGGTAGATGCTGAACCCAGCCATCCTTAAGGGGAATGAACCATGGACATCGCAAGCATCACTGTTGAAGAGGTTGCGCAGCGCTACGGCGGTACGCTGGCGGTCTTCAGTCGCCACGGGATTGACATCTGTTGCGGGGGCAGCAAGACGGTGCGGGAGGCGGCGGCGCTGCATGGCGTTGATCTTCCCGCCCTGCTCAAAGAGTTGGACGCGGCAGGCGTAGCGCCGGCGACCCCCGCGGCCGGGTTGAGATAGCAGGCCGGGCAACATCGTGCAGAATCAACTTACTCTCGACGTCCGCGAAATCGCACCACGCGATCGCCACCCGCAGATCTTCCGCACTTTCGACGCATTGAACCCTGGGGATGGGTTCCTGCTCGTGAACGACCACGACCCGAAGCCGCTGTTCTACCAGTTCCAGGCGGAGCGCCCGGGACAGGCTGAGTGGCTTCCCCAGGAAGAAGGGCCAGAACGCTGGGTGATCCAGATCCAGAAGGTGCGGAACACCGAGCCGGAGGAGGTCGTGACTTTGGACGTGCGTCCCGACACCCGTGCAGGCCGGGAGCCGTTTGGGAAGATCATGGCAGCCGTCGCGGAGTTGCGGTCAGAACAATCGCTGAGCCTGATCAACGACTTCGAGCCAACACCGCTCTATGCGATTCTCGAAGGCCGGGGGCTGACTCATCGATCAGAGCGGCTGCCAGACGGCGCCTGGCGCATTGTCATCTCCCTCGCTCGTTGAGGACGTCTGAAGAATTGCGACCGCGCATGCGGATCAGGAACATCTCGGTATGGCGATGCCAGACCCGATCGCTAGTAATCGCTGCAACGTAGAACAGCACGTTGATCGACCTTCTCTATTCGGGTGGGTGCAGCGATCTCGTGGATCCGCTACTGTGCGTATGTCCAGTCTGGCCGCTTACGCCAGTACTCGGTGTCTAGTGTGAAACCTTCGCCTTCCCGATAGCCTGTTATTTTCGGCAGAACGAGATCATGACGCCGGGAGCAATTCCCATCCACGTGATCCTCGAATTCTTCCGGGAATGCTGCTAGGATGCTCGACGCAAGGACCTGCTCCGAGGTGGCAAGATTGCAGCGTTGAGCGTTTGTTACCCACGTTGCCGTGTGAGCAATGTCTTCGACCTCATGAGCCGACGAAGTCCCGTCAAGGAGATGCTCAAGCCGCTCCGTGATGCGCTGTGAGCCGATCTTGCATGGGGGGCATTGGTTGCAGGATTCGATATAGAGGAAGTGCGAGAATATCTCGGCCACCTTCACCATGCAGGCCGTGTCGTCGTAGACGATGAATCCGCCCGAGCCGAGGCCGGTGCCCGCCCGTCTCATTGCGTCGAAGCTGAGGGAGGTGTCGAGGCGGTCTGCGGTAATGACCGCATCCGCCAGCCCGGGGAGGACCGCTTTTGTGCGCCGTCCCGCTGCTGTCCCGCCAGCCATCTTTATCAGTTCGCCCAAAGTGAGTCCAATGGGGAGTTCGCGAACCATCGGCTGTCGCACATCACCCAGGACTGAGAAGATCATCGTGCCCGGAGTATCTTCCGCGCCGAACGAGCGAAACCATTCCGGACCTCGAGACACGATATGCGGGACGTGTCCGAGGGTCTCGACGTTGTCAACCACAGTCGGATTGCTCAACTCGGGGCTCGGACCACCGTAGGCCCCGGCGAACAGGCCATGCATGTACGGAGGGAACACGCGCGGCAGTGGCAGGCCGCCCTCGATGACTTCCAACAGTGCCTTCTCTTCACCAAAGAGGTATTCGTCGGGACCCCATATGATCTCGATACCCTCTCGCACGGAGCCCTCTTCGTGCAGCTCCTGGAGCGCCTGGTCGAGTCCCGCCATCATTGGCTGGAAGAGTTGCTTTACCCCGAGGTAGGCACTCTTGGCACCTGTCACATGCGCCGCGATCGCCAAACCCTCGAGAACCTGGTACGGGTTGTGCTGCAGCAGGGCACGATCCTTGAAGCTCCCCGGCTCGCCTTCGGCGCCGTTCCCGCAGACATATTTCGTCAGGCCCGGGCCGTCGCGGAGGCTTTGCCACTTGAACGCTGTGGGAAATCCGGCACCTCCCCGTCCACGCAACCCCGCCTGGCGGATCAAGTCGATAATGGCATCCGGCTCGCTGTGAAGCGCGAGCTCGTATGCCTCCATACCTCCCCGCTTGCGCTATTCCTCAAGGGATGTGACCGGTTCTCCCTCCAGGAGGATGCCGCCTCGCGGAAGTGGCAGACTCATCGTATCGCCCTCCCTGCCACCCACCGCTGCCTTGGCTGACAGGCCCCGTGGGTAATCGTCCCGTGGGGCCTCGACAATGATAGAACGGCTGAGCCGGAAAGTAATGTATGTCGATATAGGTCTGATCGGTCGTCCAGAACCCTTGGTGCTGTGCATCGATGAACAGGACCGCACGCTGACGTTGAGTGCGTAGGTGAGGCTGCGTCTGACTCGCTGTTGCGAATGGATGATTGGTCAGTGCCAGGCAACTCCACAACGCTGGAGTGGCACAGGTTGGGCGGTCGTCCTACGGGCTGCACTACTGGGCACCTACATGGGCAGAGAATCGTCCACCTGGCTTACCGTCGTTCACGGTCGCTTCCGAGCGCTTCGTCGCCGGGTCGAATGGTGTGAAC
>JADEYI010001944.1_pt1 | contig 12302 bp, 10 predicted proteins | sample 8542331 | NCBI WGS metagenome assembly JADEYI01 (sample SAMN16510988, study PRJNA670497) | mine drainage metagenome | isolation source: biofilm near Copperflume 1 | place: Germany: Marsberg coppermine Kilianstollen | collected 2018-02 | reverse complement strand
CCGCGAGAGTTCCACATCTAGCCCCTCGGCGCGATTCCCCAACTCGAGCAGCGGCGTCCAAGCGGACGCGGCATGTGGGCGGCAGATGAGATAACGATACGCGGCAGGGAGGTCAGGATCGCCCACGCGCGTGAGAATGGCGGAGAATGTGCCTTCGAGACGCAGGACACGGGACCGCTCCTCGCGCGCGAAGATGGCCTCCAGCGCGCGCTCGACGGCACCTGGCTCGCGCCCCTGGATGTGCAGAATGGTGGCGGCGGTACTCATAGGGGCATTCTAGCCCACACGATCACGCTTGCACAACTTGGCGGGACCGCTGCCGCCGCCCTCTCCGCCACCCGGTGGCGGATCACGAGCGCCCCAGCGCGAGCCATGCGAGCAGCGCCGCACAAGGAATCCACGCGCTGAGTACCACGCCGCGCGCCACGACGCTGAAGCGTGATCGTTCAGGCAGCTGCCAGACGAGCAGTGGGATCGCCGCGCCAATCAGGCCCTCAAAGAGCACCACGTAGAGCGGTGTGTGGCCGATGCGCGGAGCGGTGGTGTAGCGCCACCAGCGTGCGTAGGAGGCCATCTCCTCATAGAAGGGAATTGTGAACGCGCTCCACAGGCCCGTCACGGCGACGGCCACCACGACGGGGACGCGCGGAGCGCCGCTCCGCAGCCGCCAAGCCAGATAGCCGAGCTGCGCCAGCACGATCATCCACGAGAGCGGCATGTAGAACGGCGAGGCCCACAGCGATGGCTCCCCTTGTGGGTAGACCAGCGAGTGCGCGAAGCCCTCCCCCGCCGCATCAGTCGCGAGTTCCAATAGGCCCGCGACCAACCCCAACAAGAGCAACCGTCCCACCAGCGGGCGCCAGCGGTGCCGCGTCGCCAGCGCCAGCAGGTAACCGCCAACGACGAGATCTGTGCTGGCCGCTGTGATCCAGCCTGCGGCGAGCACGGCGGCGAGGAGGCTACACGCAACCTGGAGTGCCAGGGCACCGAGGAAGGCCAGATCGAGGGGCGCGAGGGGCCAGAAGGCGGCCCCCGATGGCACGCTCGCGGCCTTCCGCGCACTCCCGCGCTCCGCAATGGGCATATGCGCTCGCACGTGTCACCCTTTCCCACTCGCCCTTCGCCACATCTGAAAAAGCGCCCGCCGCGTGCGCATCCCGCACGAGTTTCCCGACGCGCCCGGCACGGCGGAATGGTGCCACCCACCATCTATTGTAGCGGGCCATTGGAGCGACGCGAGAACAGGCCACGACGCGATACAATGCTCGCGATACAATGCTCTGGTAGAGCGACAGACGAGTTCCGACGAGGAGGAGCGCACGACCCATGAGCGACGAGCCAAACACCAGTCAATCGCGGCGCTACGGGCAAGAGGAGATTGCGCGCAATCAGCTCGAACCCTGGCCCAATCCCCATCCCGCGCGCGATTATCTCATCCACTTCGAGATACCGGAGTTTACCTGCCTGTGCCCGCGCTCCGGCTATCCGGATTTCGCGACCATCGTTATTGATTATGTGCCTGAGGGCCAGGTCGTCGAGCTACGCAGCCTCAAGCTCTACATCAATGGGTATCGTGACCGCGCGCTCAGCCACGAGGCGGCCGCCAACGGGATCCTCGATGACCTCTCGCGCCTCCTCGCGCCGCGATGGATGCGGGTCGTGGCGGAGTTTAACGTGCGGGGCAACATCAAGACCACCATTACCGCCGAGCACGCCACCTCTGACTACACCGGCCCGCGACCGGTCTACCGCCGACCGACCTTTACAGGCATATGAGCTGGCCTGGCAGCCAGCTCGCGCCGCGTGGCATGCGGACGTCCGCCCCTACGCTTCGCTAGGGGCGGCTGATGGGATGGCGCGGCTCCCCAGCTTCCTGTGAGGCCTCCGGCTGAGTCGGGGCCGCGCCACGCACCTCAGCCTCCTGGTCGCCATGATGATGGTCCTGGTCGCCATGATGATGGCGCTCGATCTCGCGCTCGGCCTCGTGGGTGCGTTCATCCATCTGGGGCGTCTGGGGCGCGGCAGCCTCTGGACCGGAGCCTGGTCCCGCCTCAGCATACTTTGGCGGCTCCGCGTGCGTGTGGTGATCCTCGCGTTCGTGCTGAACCGCTTTCGCCGGGGTGCTCATCGCTTCTTCACCCTTGTGGCTTTGCATATCCTCCCGCGGGGTACCGGCCGTCGGCCCAGCGACACCGCGCGTCGTGTTGTGCGCCTGCACCTCGTGAATCAGCGCGGTGATGTCACCCGCGGTCTGGCGCTGGCCAGCGGCCCACGAGTTGATCTCCGCGCCCAGCAGCAGGATGAACGCGAGGTAGAAGAAGAACACCAGAATCACGATGGCGAAGCCGGCGAGCGAGCCATAGTTGCCCGGCTTCAGGAAGAAGGACTCGTAGATCGGAAAGAGGATCTCATAGACGACGAACAGCGCCGCGGCGGCGAGGGTACCGCGCCACACCTCGCGCCATTCCACCGGCCGGTTGGGCACGACGACGTAGATCACACCGAAGAGCAGAACCGCGACGAGGAAGCCAGTGCCAATACCAGCCAACTGGATGAGGAACCCCCCGAAGCCCGCACTCCCGCCAGGAAAGACCAGTTGTGCGATGGCGGTCGTCAGCAGCGAGGCCAGGAAGACAATCGGCACCAGTACGACGTAGATAAACAGCATACCAATAGCCATCATGTTCTGGTGCAGCACGTCCCGACCGCGCAGCCGGAAGATGACGCCGAAGCAGTTTTCGAGCGTGATGAAGAGCCGCGAGCCGGTAATGATCGAGGTGACCAGGCCGATGAGGAAGACCAGCCCAGCACTCTGGCCTAGCTTGGCGAGCGTCTTGGCCTGAAAGAGCGCCGCACCACCAGGCAGGGCGGTGCCGATGTGCCGCTCTAGCTGAAGCATGCTGCCGGGCGAGATGGCGTTGAGGACGAATCCCGCCAGGGCCAGCAGCACCAGCAGGATAGGGAAGATGGACATCAGGAAGTTGTAGGCCAGCAAACCCGAGAGATTCATAATCCAGTCGTTGTTGATTTTGGTCCAGAAGCTGCCCAGTGTCTTCAGGCGGGGCCGAAGCCAACCCTTTAGCCCGGATGGTGCCTCGCCCTCGCGCGTGGTTGTCGCTTGCCGACCACCAGCGCGGCTCGCTGCCTGCCGCCTGTGCTGTGATGATGTGGTCATGCTCTCTCTCCTCTTCGTCATAGGCGGATCCGTGCTACTCTCCGTTGCCGCCCGCGCTCACGCCCAAGTCTGTCACGTTCACGCTGATGAGATGTCTCGTGCTTTCCCAATTTTCGTGCCACGATTGCTCCCGTTTCCCTGCCGTTCACGGGCATTCGCGCACCTGAATCTGCCGCTTGCGAAAAGAGCCACAGAGTGCCACAATGGCAAGCGGCACCAGAGAGTGTGGCGGGGCGCGCATCCGCGCCAAGGAGAAGCAGTATGCTATTTCGGCGATATTCGCGCGGAGAGCGGGCGCAGACGAGCAGCCGCGGCATGTTCGAGCGACACGTCGTGCCCGGCGGACCAGACGAGAGCCATAATTACCTGCTCGTCTGTCCCCAGACGCGCAGCGCGGTGCTGATTGACGCGGCGGGCGACGCGGCGGCGATCCTCCGGGAGATCCAGCGGCTCCGGGCACGTGTGCGCATGATCCTGCTCACCCATGGCCACCCGGACCGCTGGGAAGCGCTAGGACGACTGCGGGATACGCTCGGCGTGCCCGTAGGCATTCACCTCGAGGATGCGGAGATGCTGCCGCTCACACCCAACTTCGCCCTCTCGCACAACCAACGTATCGCCTTTGATGCCGCCGAACTGCACGTCTTCCACACGCCTGGCCATACACCGGGAAGCGTCTGTCTTTTCGGCGATGGCAATCTCTTCAGTGGGGATGTCCTGCACGCGGGCGCACCGGGAGAGACCACCCCGCCGCTGGGCAACTTCGCGCTGATGATGCGCAGCCTGCGCCAAGAACTCTTCACCTTGCCCAATACCACCAGCGTGTATCCCGCGCACGGCAACTCCACCACCATCGGCGTCGAGCGCCCATCGCTGGAGACATGGGAGATGGGCCGCGCCTAATGTCGCGCCCTGTGCCACGTCTGGAGGCCAGACGCGATCCGCCACGAGCGATCCGCCACGAGCGATCCGCCACGAGACTGCCGGACCGGAAAGGATGAGAGGGATGCCCACAGGCGACCCGTGGGAGGAGCGGGAAGCACAGGACGAGTTGGACACGGGGGAACCGCGGCCCATGAGCGCGGAGAACGGCGCGGCGACGATTGCCGAGGCCCCCGCCGATGGCTGGAGCATCCCGCGCGCGGTGGCCTACACCGCGCCGGAGGAGGCACCCACTCCCACGAGTGGCCTGGATGATCCTGAACTGGCCTACTGGCTGGCCTTCAACCGCGCGAAGGGCATCGGGCCAGCACGCTTTCGCCTGCTGCTAGAGGCCTTCGGCAGTGCGGAGGCTGCCTGGGCGGGAGATGTGCGCGCTTGGCAAGCCGCGGGGCTGGATGCGCGCACGGCGGCGGCGCTGGAGCAGCAACGCCGCCGTATCGTGCCAGAGGCCGAGGTCGAGCGGCTGATGCGGTTGCGTGTGGGGGTCGTCTGCCTGCGCGATGCGAGCTACCCACGCTTGCTGCGTGAGATCGCGTTGCCCCCGCCCGTGCTCTACGTCCGCGGCGCGCTGGCGCCCGATGATGACTGGGCGGTGGCTATCGTCGGCACACGCCGGGCGAGCGCCTATGGCCGCCAGGTGACCGAGCGCCTCGCGCGTGAACTGGCCGAGCAGCGCATCACCATCGTCAGTGGGTTGGCGCGCGGCATTGATACGGTCGCGCATACCGCCACACTCGACGCTGGCGGGCGCACCATCGGCGTGCTCGGCTGCGGTCCTGACCTGGTCTATCCGCCAGAGAACGCCAAGCTGGCCGGGCGTATGCTGGAGCAAGGCGCCATCGTGACGGAGTTCGCCCCTGGCACCCAACCAGAGGCCGGCAACTTCCCCGCGCGCAACCGGCTCATCAGCGGGCTGGCGCTCGGTGTGCTCGTGACGGAGGCGCCCGACGATAGCGGCGCCCTCATCACTACGCGCTTCGCCGCTGAGCAAGGGCGCGATGTGTTTGCCGTGCCAGGCAACATCTATAACCGGGTGAGCGCGGGTGCCAATCGCCTGATTCAGGATGGCGCCAGGCTGGTGATGGATGTGCGCGATGTGCTGGAAGGGCTGAACCTGCATCTGGCACCGCAGCAGATGGAGTTGCGCGAGCTCCTGCCAGAAAATGATACCGAAGCACGGTTGCTCGCGGCGCTAGGCGCGACGGGTGAGCCGCGGCACATTGACGAGTTGTGCCGCGCGAGCGGCCTTCCGGTGGCCGAGGTATCGGGTACGCTGGTCATGATGGAACTCAAAGGTCAGGTGCGCCTGATGGGGCCGATGACCTATACACGAGCGCGATAATACCGCGGCCCTCTCTAAAGAAGCAACCTCATACACGCGGGATCATCGTGACAATAGAACAGCAACCCCACCTCATCTCCCCGCCACGCCCCATCAAGTGGGCATTGCTCGCGCAAGGGCCACCTACGCATGCCAGGCCGAGACGAGGCTTCCAAATCTCCGTATTGACATCGTTTTGGGGGGCCGCTTACACTACTCTTGAGTGCGCGCTCTCGTTCCGTTTCTATGTAGCAATCAATGATCCACAGCGCCAATAGAGCAAGCTGACGCATTCCGATCGGGAGCTATTCGCGCCACCTTCGGTGCGCCACGAATGCTCTGGAGTGCCCCATGCCGCGGATCTATAAGGCCGCCAAACTCGCCGCTTCAAGAGGAGATCACTCATGGCCGACAGCGCAGCGCGAGACGCGGCCCCGCACCTCCACATCCACTGTCTTGGCGAGGTCCACATCACGTTGGGCACGCGGACCATCTACCAAAGCCCGCACCCACCCAAGAAAGCGCAGACGTTACTCCTCATACTGGCGCTGGCGCCTCACCACCGTCTCACCCTGGATGTGGTGGCGGGGCTGCTCTGGCCCATGAAGGATCACAAGCAAGCGATAGAGTCACTCTATGTGACGATCCACAAGCTCCGGCGCATGCTGGAGCCTTCGCTGGCTCGCGCCGCGGACTCCGCCTACCTCGTCGTACATCAGCGCATGGTCGAGCTGCGCCCAGCCACCCTCCGGGTGGATGGAGAGGCGTTTGAGCAGGCGTATGCCGTCGCGCACTCTACCCAGGCGCCCGCGGACTACGCAGCCGCGCTGGCGCTCTACACGGGCGATATGCCGGTCGAAGAGCGCTCACCCGAATGGATGGTAAGTCGGCGTGAGCGCATGCGTCACTACTACCAGACATTGCTCATCGAGGCGGCGCGCGCCGCCGCGCAATGTGGCCAACTGATGCTGGCCATGGACTACCTCGACCATGTGCTGCGGCGTGACGCCATCCACGAAGAGGCGCACCTGAGCTTGATGCGTCTCTACGTCCGCGTTGGCCTCTGGAATCAGGCGCTGGGGCAGTATGAGCGGCTCCGCGAGGCGCTTCAGCGGGAGCGTGGCATTGAGCCGAGCACACAGGCCCAGCAGCTCTACCGCGCCGTGCTCGCACGCGACCCCAGGCTCGAAGCCGAGTATGACACCCTCCCCCAGCGGACCGTAGAGACGGACATCGCCAACGAAGGCCCGCCAGGCCGCTCTTTTATCTCATCATGCTTGCTCTCCAACTTCGTCGGGCGAGAGCAGGAGATGAAGCAGGTAAAATCCCTGCTCCTTGTCCATCGCCTGGTCACGCTGCACGGCCCCGGTGGCTGCGGCAAGACACAGCTCGCCACTCACCTTGCCGATGCCCTGCGCCCGACCTATGGGAATGTGTGGATCGTGCCGCTGGAGTGTATCGAGGATCCGCGGCTTGTGGCGCAGGCGGTGGCGGATGAGATCGGTATCAGGGAGGCATCTGGCGAATCGCTGTTCGAGCCGCTCATCCGTGCCTTGCGCACGCGCCGCGGCCTGCTGGTCCTCGATAACTGTGAGCATCTTGGGAATACACCGGCGCAGGTGGCCGAAAAGCTCCTAGGGGCATGTCCACAGCTTTCTATCCTCACCACGAGTCGGCAACCGCTTGGCGCGCGAGAGGAGTATGTGTGGCCCGTCCCCCCTCTACGAGTTCCCGCTCCTCATCCCCTGCCGCCCTTAGAGCATGTCGAGCGCTACAGCGCCGTGCAAGTGTTTGTCCATCGCGCGCGCCAGCGAAATCAAGCGTTCGCGCTGACGGCTGAGACCGCGCCTCTCGTGGCGCACATCTGCTCCCACCTGGAGGGCCTCCCCTTAGCGATTGAGTTGGCCGCGGCATGTCTCCCTGTGCTCTCACTCGAACGGCTCGCCGCGCGACTGGACGACGCGCTCACGCTCTTGGTCTCAGGCGACAGCACAGCGCCCGTCCGACAGAAGACGTTGCGCGCGACGCTCGACTGGAGCTTCTCACTGCTCAGCTCACCGGAGAAAGAGCTCCTCCGCCGACTCGCGGTCTTCACGGGCACATGGTCGTTGAAAGCCGCGGAGGCGATATGCGCCGGTGGGGTCGTCGAGCGCCGCATGATCCTTGATCTCCTGGGTCAGCTAGTGGAGAAGTCGCTGGTCGTGGCCGAACCCCAGGGCAAACGGATGCGCTACCGCCTGCTGGAGACGACGCGGCAGTACGCCGCGGAGCGGCTCTCCCACTCGCTCGATGCCAGCGCCATCCGTCAACGGCACGCGGAGTGGTATCTCGCGCTTGCTGAGTATGTCGAGCCGCGGCTGACGGGTCCGCACCAACAGGTGTGGTTGCGGCGCTTGGACACCCATCACAGTAACCTACGCGCCGCCCTGACATGGGCACTCGATAACCAGCGGACAGAGCTGGGGTTGCGCCTCTGTGGCGCCCTCTGGCGTTACTGGTGGATACGCGCCTACCTCAGTCAAGGGCGCCACTGGCTCGAACGCGCCCGCACGCTGGACGTCCACGAGGGCGAGCATACGCTCGCGATACGCGGCGCACGCGCGAAGGCGCTCTGTGGCGCGGGCATGCTGGCGGCAGAGCAGGGTGACAGCCACACGGCAATGACCTACTTGGAGGAGAGTGTGAGCCTGCGCCGGGGCTTGAAGGACCCCGTGGGAATCGCCGAATCCCTCAGCATAGCGGGCATGGTGGCCTATTATCAGGCCGATCTGGAGCACGCGACGGCACTCCTGGAGGAGAGCCTGGCCCTGTGCGAGGCGCGCAACGATCTCCGTGGCATCGCCGACGCCAAAAAGAACCTTGGCACGGTGGCCTATTATCAGGAGGACTATACCTGCGCCGAGGTGTTGCTGAACCAGAGCCTCAGGCTGCGTCAGGAGATCGGTGATCTCGGCGGTATGGCCTTCTCACTGATCAATCTCGCCAATGTCGCCTACAAGCAAGGCTGCTACACACTGGCGGAAGGTCGGTATCTGCGCAGCTTGGCCCTGCGGTGGAAACTCGGCGCGAAGACAGGCATTGCCGCCTGTCTGGAAGGTCTGGTAGTCAATGCGCAGGCTATGGGTCAACCCCAGCGCGCTGCCTGGCTCCTTGGTGTTGATGAAGCCTTACGCGAGTCCATCGGTATGCGCGTGCCGAGTAGCGATCAGGCGCTGTATGAGGCGGTGGTCGCGGCGGTGCGTGAGACGCTTGGCGACGATGGCGCTTTCGAAGAGGCAAGCGCCGCCGGGCACTCCCTACCCTGGGATCACGTGCTGGCGGTCACCCTGGCTGCGAGCGATACCACACTCGCGGACGATACGACCCCCTCCACGACCGGTCTGCCGATGCCTCTTCCGTTCGCGCGCCATCTCACCCAACGCGAGCGTGAGATCGTCGTGCTCATCAATCGGGGCCTCTCCAAGGAAGTCGCCGCCACCCAACTGCGCATCGCGCCGAGCGCCGTGGAGGACACCATCACCAGCATCTTGACGAACCTGAGTCCCGCCTCGCGCGACTGACCGGTAGGCAAGACGCTCACCGGCAACCGCGACGCTTCACTGGCAGCCGTAGAGGTCACCTGTCGAGCGTCTGAGTCGCCAGTTCATTGCCAGCGCGCAGTTCCTTCTGGAAGCGATCGAACTGCCGCACGGGGCGCATACCGGCTTGCTCATAGAGACGCAGCGCACCCGTCAGGTTCCGCGCATCCACTCCCAGGCACACGCTGTGCCAGCTGCGGCGATAGCACTCGCCAAAAGCGTGGAGCAGCAAGGCACGTCCCAACCCACGCTTGCGCCACGGACGGCGCACCCCCAATTGATGGACCCAACCGAGACCCATGCGCTGGCCGCAAATGGCGACACCCGCCATCTCATCGCCCTGATAGGCGACAAGGAATAATCCAGCATCGAACATGGGTCCGTGGAGGGCGAAGTGTTCCCAAATACTATATTCCATCGGCAGGTGGCCCCAGTGATCAGCGAAGGCCTCGTTTATCGCCGCGAAGACGGCGGGCGCGTCGCGCTCAGCCACGAATGGGCGCAGTGTGATGTCCTCGGGCCATCGCGGCGCTGAGGGCGGCGCCTCCAGATCCACGCGCATCGTCCAGTAGTGACGCACAAGGGTGTAGCCCCGCCCCGCGAGCAGGCGATGGCCAGCCTCGTTGACGGCGGTGACGGACGTGTTGAGGGTGACGCGGGCACCATCAGGCGCGGTGGCGGCCATGGCATGTGCTCGCGCTTCTGTCCGCGTCAGCAGATAGCTACCAATGCCCTTGCCACATGCATCAGGCACGACCCGCGTCGAAAGAAAGATCTGGACGCCGTGTTCCGCCCAGGCATCCGCCACGGCGACCACGCGGCCACCCGGCGCCACCACCACCCAGGCGTCGGTGGCTGGATCGAATCCCGGCACCTGCCACTCCATGCGGATCTCTTCCAGCGGCGTATCCGGCTCGCCATACTCAGCAATCTGGCAGGTGGCAACAACAGTCGCGATGGCCTCTAGGTCATCCAAGCGCGCGGCGCGGGCCTGGTAGCCTTCGGGAAGCTGCATCATGGTACGTGGCTCCTTGTATCGTGCTGGAAGCGTCGCTAGGAGAGGGCGGGCATGGCCACACGCTCGTGGCCATGCCGTGTGCGGCGCGTTACTCAGCGACGCGCAGCCCTGCCGCCGCGGCCAGTGGCTGGCGCGGGTGCCCACAGAGGGCCTCGCGGCGGCGGTGGCGCGCAATCACGGCGTCGAGCGCGGCGGCGGTGGCTTCCAGCATCTCGAGTTCGTCCAGTGCCACCGACTGACACGAACCAAGGAGGGATGCCAGGAGATCACGCGCCTCCGCGTAGAGGCGATCCATCACATACGTGAGCGCCTCAGCCTCTGGTGTCGGCTCGGCATCAGACTCGACCAGGACATTGCGATCCGCGTAGAGCAGGACGCGGGCGCGCTCCTGAGGAGTGCAGCGCAGGGCACGACAGAGCGCCTCGACGGTGGGCCGCGGCACTTTGACCATGCGCCCATTTTCGAGGCGCGCGAGCCAGGTTTCGCTGATGCTCTCGTAGCTCGGATCGTCGGGGGAGAGTTCGCTGTAGAGCCGGATCACCAATTGCGCGCGCGACCAGCGGCGCTGGGTGCGCAGGCGCGCGACCGCCTCGCCGCATCGCTTCGCGGCAAGCTCCGGCGTACCATCGGTAGCCATGTATCGTCCTCCTGGAAACACTGCACGGGCATGGCACGGGCATGATGAAGGCGCCCACCGCGTGTCATACGCGCGGTCGTGAGGCGAAAGCAGGAAAGAACAGAATCCTGCGACGCAGCCACGGTGGGCAAGCTCGACATCAGGCGGATGCGCCTCTCATCCGCCGTCAGCCGACGGTTATGATGCCGCGTGCGGTGTGTATCCAGGAAAGCAACATTGGCTCGTACCTCCAGCGAGTGCAAGGGAGGGGAACGCCGCCCACATGGCGGCGATTGTCCGTGTGGTGACGTGCGTATGCCCGCCCCACCGGCGATCAGGGCGCGCTCGCGCCGTGACCCACTGAGATGCGTGCGCGCCACGAGATCGGGCAGCCGCACACAACGCCGATAGTATAGCACGCGCGTGCGCGAAGCAGCCATCAGATTTCTGATGGACTTGGGCGGCACCCGGCTGGCGACGATGGCTCTGGCGATGGCTCTGGCGATGGCTCTGGCGATGGCTCTGGCGATGGCTCTGGCGATGGCTCTGGCGCCACTCTTGACGCCTGTGCTATGCTCTTGGTGTACCCCCTCCCAGGGGGTGTGGGTGAAAGTGAGGCTTCCATGCGTGCCGACAGACAAGATATGCTCAAGCGCCTGAGCTACATCGAGGGCCACCTCGGTGGCATCCGCAAGATGGTCGAAGAAGACAAGTACTGCGTAGAGATCCTGCGCCAGACCTACGCGGTCCGTAAGGCTATTGAGAAGTTTGAGGCCCTGCTCGTCGAGAACCACCTCCATACCTGCGTGCCCGAAGGCATCAAAGGTGGGCGCGAGGACGCGGTGATCGAGGAACTCGTGCAGCTCTACAATCTAGCGGGCAACCGCTAAGGCAGCGGCCAGAACCTGGCGCATGCCCCGCGCATGCCCAGGAGAGGAGAATGAGATGACGGAGATATCGGACCGCCTCCAGCCAGCCCCAGGGGCCGTGGATGACACCAGCGGCGTGGCGGAGCCAGCGGCCTGTGCCACGGCGACGCTGACGGTCGAAGGCATGACCTGCGCCTCCTGCGCGCTGCGCATCGAGCGCGGGCTGCGCAAGGTGCCGGGTGTGACCGAGGCCGCGGTGAACCTGGCGACCGAGCGCGCCACCGTGGCGTATGATCCCGCGCGGGCGGGTGTGGGCGACTTGGTGGCGAAAGTGCGCGCGGTGGGCTATGGCGCCGCGCCGGTCGAGACGCGCCCGGTGCCCGCGACGCCCAGCGCGGACACACCCGCGCGCGAGCGGACCACTGAGTTGACGATCACCGGCATGACCTGCGCCTCCTGCGCGCGCCGTGTCGAACGAGCGCTCAGCCGCGTCCCCGGCGTGGACGCCGCCAACGTAAATCTGGCGACCGAACGCGCCACCGTGACCTACGCGCCCGCCGAGGCCAGTCTTCCCAACCTGATCGGCGCGGTCGAGCGGGCGGGCTACGGCGCCGCCGAGTTGGCGGCCCCAACGCGGACCGCGACGGACGCGGCGGCGGCGGGTGAGTCACCCGAAGATGCCGAGGCGCAACGGCGCGCACAAGGACTGCGGCGCCACCGTGATACCTTGCTACTCGGCATCGCGCTCTCGCTGCCGGTCGTGATCCTCTCGATGTTCTTTAT
>JADEYI010001942.1_pt1 | contig 12325 bp, 10 predicted proteins | sample 8542331 | NCBI WGS metagenome assembly JADEYI01 (sample SAMN16510988, study PRJNA670497) | mine drainage metagenome | isolation source: biofilm near Copperflume 1 | place: Germany: Marsberg coppermine Kilianstollen | collected 2018-02 | reverse complement strand
TCAGCGCGGGCGCGACTCTCGCGCTGCGCCGGCGGCAGTAGCCGCAGGCACTGTTCGATGACTCGAACGGGAGGGTGGCTCGCAAGGGCCACCCTCCCTCCACGTCAGCGCGCACGCTGCTCGGGGTAACCCCGCGCCGCGATCGGCCAGACGCCCACGACCTCATCGCCCTCCACCGCGTACAGCACATCGTGCAGGTTGATCGTCGGGTCGATGTGCGACGGCCACAGCTCGATGCGGTCGCCGACCTCGAGCGTGCATTCCGGCGGCAGCGCGATGGTCGCGTGCTCGTCGCTGAGGAAGAGCACCCGCGCGCCGTCGATGCCCTTCACCGCCGGGTTCCCGTGGTCCATCGAACAGGCCTTGTGGCCGTTGTCCGACGCGCACTGCTCCGGCCGCGGCCGGCTCAACACCGTCCCCAGCACGCTGAACGCCTGCTCGAAGGGGATATCGAGCTTCGCGTACGCGGTGTCCATCAACACGTAGGAGCCGGCCTGGATCTCGGTGACACCCGCCATGCGGCCCGTGATGTCGTAGGTGCCGGTGCCGCCGGCGCTGACGATCTCGCAGCGCAGGCCGGCATCGCGCATCATGCGCGCCGTGTCGAGCAGGCGATCGATCGCCTTCGTCGCGCGCGATGTCCGCTCGCCGCGATCCTCGATGCCGACGACGTGGCCTTCGTAGCCCATGACGCCGCACAACCGCACGCCGTCCGTCGCGTCCACGCGCCGCGCGAGCGCGACGGCGGGCTCGCCGGGCGCGACGCCGCAGCGCGGCAGGCCGACGCCGACGTCGACGAGCACGCCAACCTCGACGCCCGCCGCGCGGGCCGCGCCGGCGAGGTCGGCGAGGCCGTGCTCGGAATCAACCGCGACCTTCACGTCGGCGCCGGCCGCCGCCAGGCGCGCGACGCGCCCGGCCTTGCCGGGGCCGACAACCTCGTTGGCGATCAGGATGTCGCCGGTAAGCCGCTCAGCCGCCACGACCTCGGCCTCGCCGACGGTGGCGCAGGTCAGTCCCATGCAGGACCCCGCGGCGAGCTGACGCCGCGCGATCTCCGGCGTCTTGTGGGCCTTGAAGTGCGGGCGCAGCAGGCACGGGCCGCCGGCGTAGAATGCCGCCATGCGGCCGATGTTGCGCTCCATCGCCGCCACGTCGACGACGAGCGCGGGCGTCGGGATCTCGTGGAGCTTCACGCGGGCCTCCAGTCCGTGCCGGGCAGGTCGAATCTACCACCCCCGGGGGCTCTCGTCGAAGGCCGGCGGGCGCCCGGCGTGCGGTTGTGCGCGCGGCGCGGCTTCCGTAGGCTGCCCGTATGACTGAGCAACGACCGGGGCGCCGCCGCCGGGGACGCCGGGGCGGACAGGGACGCCAGCGCGACGAGGCCCAGACGCCGCCCGCGGGCACACCTCCGGGGCCGCCGGGCCCGCCAGGACCGCCGCGCGGCGACGCCGCCGGGCCCCCAGCGGGCGGAGAGGCATCGACGGAGCCGGGGGCGCGCCGGCGGCAGGACACGCGCCGCAGCCGGCGCGGGGCCGCTGCGTCCGCGCCTCCGCCGGACGCAGCGACGGCGGCCCCGAGCCGCATCCATCGCCGGGCGCCCGAGGCGCCCGCCCCCCGCCAGACACGCGGCCGCGACCGTGACGGCAAGGGCCGCGACCGGGATCGCGACCGCGGCCCGCGCTCGTTCGAGCCGCCCGTGCCGCAGGACGAACGGTCCATCGAGCTGGGCGCGCGGTTCCGGGAGACGCAGAACGCACTCCGTGACGCCCGGAAGACCCTCGACAAGCGCAAGGCGGAGCACGGCGACGAGCCGCAGTGGCTGCTCGACGAATACGCCGCGGCCGAGGAGCGCTACGCGGCCTTGGCGACCGAATGGGCGGAGCATCTCGCGACGACGGGCCGCAAGGTCGTGCGGCGGTAGCCACCTGAGCTCTCGCGTCTGTTCTCTGTCCTCGGTTCCCTGTCCTCCATCCTCACTATTGAAGGCCAATCCAACCTCTGGTAGCGTGACCACCACGGAACGCGCGGAGGAGAGCCGATGTTCACCAGCCCCCGGCCCAGCCTGGAACCCTACGTCCCCCTCAGCGTGCCGGACGTCATCGAAGCGAGCGTCCGGCGGCGGCCCGGCAAGCCGGCGCTGATGACCGCAGAAGGCACTGCGTACACGTTCGCCGAGTTCTGGGCGGCGGCGCGCGGCATGGCGCGCGCGTTGCAGGACGGGGGCATCCGCAAGGGCGACATGATCGCGGTGTACGCGCCGAACTCGGTCGAGTACGCCGTCGCGCTGCACGGCGCGCTCATCGCCGGCGCCACGGTCACGACGCTCAACCCGCTCTACCGGGAGCGCGAGGTAGAGCACCAGCTCGCCGACGCCGGCGCCAAGCTGGTCTTCACCATCAACCCGCTCGCCGGCGTCGTCCAGGAGGCGAAGGCGCGTCTGCCGCAGGTCGAAACGGTGTACGAACTCGAGCGCGCCTGGGAGATGGCGCGCGCCGCGGCCGGCGAGCCGGCGCCCGTCGCGATAGACCCGCTGAACGACATCGCCGTGCTGCCGTACTCGAGCGGCACGACGGGGCTGCCGAAGGGCGTCATGCTCACGCACCAGAACCTCACGGCGAACATCCGGCAGACGCTGGCGCTGGAGATGACGACCGAGAGCGCCGTCGTGCTGGACTTCCTGCCCTTCTACCACATCTACGGCATGATGGTGCTGCTGAACTCCGGACTCGCCAGCGGCGCCACGCAGATCATCCTGCCTCGCTTCGATCCGGAGTCGGCGATGCGCCTGATCCAGGAGTACCGCGTGACCGACCTGTACTGCGTGCCGCCGGCCGTGCTCGCGCTGATCAACCAGCCGCGGCTCGCGGAGTTCGACCTCTCGTCGCTGCGCTTCCTGATGTCGGGCGCGGCGCCGCTGCCGGCGGAGGTCGGCCGGCAGGCGGCGGCGAAGCTCGGCTGCATCGTCATGCAGGGCTACGGGCTCACGGAGTCAAGCCCGATCACGCACGTCAACCCGCTGTCGGCGCCCCGCGAAGGCACGATCGGGCCGGCGGTGGCGGACACGCTGGCGAAGATCGTCAGCCTGGAGACGGGCGAGGAGCTGCCGCCGGGCGAGATCGGTGAGTTGCTCGTACACGGCCCGCAGGTGATGCGCGGCTACTGGCACAACCCGGAGGCGACGCGCGAGACGCTGACGCCCGACGGCTGGCTGCGCACCGGCGACATCGCATCCGCCGACCCGGACGGCTACGTCCGCATCCACGACCGCAAGAAGGAGATGATCAAGTACAAGGGATACCAGGTGGCGCCGGCCGAGCTCGAATCGGTGCTGATGGAGCATCCCGGCGTCCGCGACGCCGCGGTGATCCCGAAGGCCGACCCGGAGGCCGGCGAGGTGCCGAAGGCCTTCATCGTCGCGCGCGAGCCGGGTCTGGACCTCGACGAGGTGGCGGCGTTCGTCGCCGAGCGCGTCGCGCCGTACAAAAAGATCCGCGAGCTGGAGCTCGTGGACGCGATCCCGAAGAACCCTTCCGGTAAGATCCTGCGGCGACTGCTCATCGAGCAGGAACGGGCGAAGGCTGCCCGACCTTGAGCCGCCGCCGGCGCACACCAGAGACGGGAAGCTGGATGCTGGAGGGCGACCGACCCCACCAGCGATCGGAGGGTGAAGAACATGTCTGATGCAGAAGACGTCCTGATCGACAAGCGCGACGACGGCATCGCGATCATCACGCTGAACCGGCCCGGCAGCCTGAACGCCATGGGCGGCCAGCTCATGCCGCTCCTCGGCCGCTACCTCGCCGACTGCGCGAGCGACCGCTCCGTGCGCTGCGTGGTGCTGACCGGCGCCGGCCGCGCATTCTGCGCCGGCGGCGACGTGAAGGGCATGGCGGCGGGGCGGGACATCGTGGCGGGCGGCGGCGAGGCGAACGGCACGCGGTCACCGGCGGCGGAGTTCACCTACGGCGTCGAGGGGCTGCGGCATGCGCAGCGCGCGACGAGCTACACGCTGCACACGATGCCGAAGCCGACGATCGCGATGGTCAACGGCCACGCGGTCGGCGCCGGCCTGAGCCTGGCCCTCGCCTGCGACATGCGCATCGCCTCGGACCGCGCGAAGCTCGGCACCGTGTTCCGCAACGTCGGCTTCAGCGGCGACTTCGGCGGATCGTACTTCCTGCAGCGCCTGGTCGGCATGGGCAAGGCACGCGAGCTGTACTTCACCGGCGACATCCTCCCGGCCGAGGACGCGTACCGCATCGGCATGGTGAACCGCGTCGTCGAGCACGAGCGGCTGGACGAGGAGACGATGGCCGTCGCGAAGCACCTGGCGAGCGGCCCGACGCTGGCCTACGCGCGCATGAAGGAGAACCTGAACCGCGCCGAGACCTGCGACCTGCTCACGCTGCTCGACCAGGAGGCCCTGAACATGCGGCTATCCGGCATGACGGACGACCACCGCGAGGCGGCGCGAGCCTTCGTCGAGAAGCGCCAGCCGAGCTTCACAGGGGGCTGATCGTGGCTTCGCTGCGTGACGTGTGAGTTTCGCAAGGATCGTTGCGCGCCCGTCGCGCGTCGCCCAGACTGTTAGGAATACCTTGGAGTGAACCGCGATTGACCGCGTCACCGGAGGCTGCGGAAGCGCAGCCCGCACACATCGAAGAACCTCACCCGGATCATCCTTCCGACACTGACGCATCCTCCGCGACCACATCTGATCACGATGCAGCCGGGTTCGGGCGCACCGTCGTCAGGCTGCCCGGCGGTGGCGCCATCGCCGCAGGGGTCCTCGGGACGGCGGGCATCGCCATTCTGCAGCCCATGAGCTTTGGTGCGACGCTGAGCGGGGTCGAGGCGGCAACCGGCCAGCACACGTTCCTGCAGGCGATCACGGGGGGCAACCGGCTCATCACCTACGACCAGCGCGGCGCAGGCGAATCGTCGGAAGCCGCCGCAACCGACGGCTGGGAGCAGTCCGCATCGGACCTGTGGGATGTGGCCGACGCGCTGGGCGTGGAGCGCGCTGTCCTGTACGGCGTGTTCGATGCCGGCCACACGGCCGTGCGCGCCGCCGCGCTGCGGCCCGAGCGGGCGCTCGGGCTGATCCTCAACGCGGTGCCCGTCCGCCTTCCGGTCGATCTCCCGCCGGCGCCGCCAACCGACACCGATACCTTCGCGCAGTCGCGCCAGACCATGCACTCGATCGGCATCGGCGCACAGGACGCGGAGACAATGCTGGCCGATGCCGCGCGGATGCACGCATCGGCGACGCCGGGAGAGAGCGACCTGACGCCACTGCTCGGGCGGGTGACCTGCCGTGCGCTCGTCATCGAGCCGCAGCGGCGCACGTTCTGCCGCGGCTGGGGCGCGGCCCTCGCGGGGCTGATGCCGGACGCCCGCGCCGTCACGCCGGCGGGCGCCGCACAGACGATCGGCGTGATCAACGCCTTCCTCGGCATGCTCGCCGCGGACCTGGGGACGGGCGCCAGCCAGGTCTCGCCGGCCCTCTCGGCCGCGATCGACTCGAGCGAGCGTTCCGTGGGGGAGATGCACCGCATCCTCGTCGTGGTCAACGATGATGCGGCTTCCGGGCACGCGGTCGGGCTCGCCTGCCGGCTCGGCGCCGCGCAGCGCGCGGAGATCCTGCTAGTCCACGCGATCGAGGTGCCCTTCACGCTGCCCGTCGACGAGCCACCGGCCGCCGCGGTCGAGCGCGCGGAGGAGGCGCTGAAGTTCGGCGAGGCGATCGTCGCGCGCCATGAGCTCAGATCGAGGACGCGCATCGTCGTCGGGCGCTCAGCGCCGGTGGCCATCGTGCGCGCCGCCGAAGAGGAGGGCGCGCATCTGATCGTCATGGCCGGACAGCCTGAAGCGGCGGAGGGCGCCGACCGTCTCAACCGCCAGATCCAGGAAGTGCTCCGCCGTGCGCCCGGCCGGGTGCTTGTTGACCAGGGGCTCGCCGTATGAGCGTCAACGCGCTCGACCTGCTGCGGCGGCCGTTCGGGCGCCCCCTCCGGCGCAGCGACCTGCCGCACCAGGTGCTGCCCAAGCGGTTCGCGCTGCCCGTCTTCGCGAGCGACGCGCTGTCGTCCGTCGCGTACGCGACGCAAGAGATCCTGACCGTCCTCGCGCTCGCGGGCGTGGCGTACTTCACCGACAGCCTCTGGATCGCGGGGCTCATCGTCATGATGATCCTCGTGCTGCTCGTGAGCTACCGGCAAACGATCTTCGCGTACCCGAACGGCGGTGGCGCCTACATCGTCGCGCGCGACAATCTGGGCGAAGGGATGGCGCAGCTCGCGGGCGCGGCGCTGCTCATCGACTACATCCTCACCGTTTCGGTCAGCATCGCCGCGGGCGTGGCGAACTTCGGCAGCGGGCTGCACCAGTTCATCCCCTCGGTGCCGGTCTTCGGCCCCGCGACGAGCGTGGCGGTGAGCGTCGGCGTGCTCTTCTTCATGTGGTACGTGAACAAGCGCGGCGTGCGGGAGTCAGGACGCGCGTTCGCCGTGCCGACGTACTTCTTCCTCGTCACGACGTTCCTGATGATGGCCGTGGGGTTCGCCAGGTACCTGACAGGGAACCTGGGGTCGGTACAGCAGGTGCACAACATCATCCAGGCGAACACCACCCTCACCCTGTTCCTGCTGCTGCGCGCGTTCGCCAGCGGCAGCACCGCGGTCACCGGCGTCGAGGCGATCAGCAACGGCATCACGGCGTTCGAGGAGCCGAAGTCGCGCAACGCCGCGAACACCATGGTCTGGATGTGCGGGCTGCTCGGCGTCATGTTCCTCGGCATCACCAAGCTTGCGCTGGCGACGCACGCGCAGGCGAGCACGAGCGAGACGGTGATCTCGCAGGTCGGGCGGACCGTGTTCAGCGCGCACTCGCCGTTCTACGTGGCGGTGATCTTCGGTACCGCGGGCGTGCTGGTCATGGCGGCGAACACGTCGTTCGCCGACTTCCCGCGCCTGGCCGCGCTGCACGCCGGCGACGGCTTCTTGCCGCGGTGGATGACAGATCGCGACAACCGGCTTGTCTACGGCATCGGCATCAGCGTGCTCTCGATCGCCTCCGGACTGCTCATCATCGTCTTCGAGGCCAACGTCAACCGCCTCATCCCGCTCTACGCCATCGGCGTCTTCCTCTCCTTCTCGATCAGCCAGAGCGGGATGGTCGTCCGCTGGCTCAAGACATCGAAGCTAAAACCGGGCGAGCGCGTGCCCAGCTATTCGCCGGAAGGCGTGCTGGTGACCACGCTCGAGCATGACAAGCACTGGTATGCGAAGCTCGCAATCAACGGCTTCGGGGCGGTGATGACCGCGGTTGTGGTCGTCATCTTTGCGTTCGCGAAGTTCACGGAGGGCGCCTGGGTGACGGTGCTCCTCATCCCCACGCTCGTATTCATCTTCTTCCGCATCCACCACCACTACCGCAGCGTCAAGCAGCGGCTGGCGCCCGATGAGGCACACATCGCGGAGTACCTCGCGACGCCCGTCCGCCGCATGCACCTGCTGACGATCAGCTCGCTCGACCGCCAGACGCTGCCCGCGCTACGCGATCTCGTGCAGATGCACGGCTCCGGCATCATCCGGCAGGCCGTCCACGTCGACGTGAACGAGATGGAGTCGGCGGAGCTGCGGCGGCGCTGGCGCGAGCAGGACCTCGACGCGCAGGGTGTGCCGCTGGTGGTGCTGCCGAGCCAGTTCGGCGGTGGCAACATCGTCGGCGACCTCGTCGACTACGTGCGCGGCGTGCTGCTGTCGGACCCCGGCATCCGCGTGGAGCTCATCATCCCGGAGTGGACCGACAGCAGGGGCTGGTGGCGATGGCTCTTCGCGCGAGGGCTGCATCACCTCACGGGCACGCGCCTCAAGCTCGCGTTCCTCTCGCAGGAGCGGGTGACGGTGACGAACCACCGCTACGTCGTCGGCGAGACGGCCGCGGCGGCGTAACGGGCCGCCCGGCGGCGGCCCCGGTCAGTTCGCCTTGATCGCCTCGATGCGGACGCGGAAGGTGCCGGCGGGCGCTTCGACCTCGACCTCCTCGCCGGCGCGGTGCTGGTAGACGGCGCGGCCGAGGGGCGACGCGATGGAGACCTTGCCCTGGCCGGAGCGCACCTCGTCGGAGTTGACGAGCATGTACGCCTTCTCCTGGCCATTGCGCAGGTCGCGCACCGTGACCTGCATGCCGATGCGTGCGATGTCGCCCGGCTCGTCGGCCCCGGCTTCGAGTACGACGGCGCGGCGCAGCGTCGCGTCCAGCTCGCGGATGCGCGCTTCGAGGTGCCCCTGCTCGTTGCGCGCGGCATCAAGCGGGGCGTTCTCCCGGAAGTCCTTGTCGGCCATCGCGCGCGCGAGGTCCGCCTGGATGATCGGCCGCCGCTCCTTCAGCTCTTCCATCTCGCGCACAAGGTTCTCGTGCCCCTCGCGCGTCAGGTAGATCGGCTGCGTCTCGAGCGTCTCGGCGGTCGTGCTGGGCTTGTTCGCCTTGCGCACGCGCAGGTGCGTGCCCAGGTTGGTCTCGGTGATGCCCTTCTCTTTCGCCCACTTCAAGAACGCCCGGACGGAGTCCGCGCGTTTCGCGGCATCGGAGACCGTCGGCGGAAAGTTTTCGGCGTACTGGGCGATCTCATGGCCCCGCATCGTGGCGAGGTCACGTTCCGGGCCGGACCAGCGGACGAACTTGAGCACCTCCGGTTGCGCCACCTGACGCGGGGCCTGCTTCAGCGATGCCAGGTATGTATGCGCGAGATCGTCGAGTGTCGCGTGCTCGGTCGTCACGTCTCCGGCCATAGAGTATCCTCCTGCCCTTCCCTTCGATTGTACGGACGCTCCCGAGCAGCGTCAACATAAGGTACGATCCGCGCCGATGGCGCTTTCCAATCTCCGGCACGACGCTGAGGCCCACGGCGTCACCCTGGGCGCCGCAGAAGCCGCGCTATTCGAGCGCTACGCCGCGCTGCTGTCCACGTGGTCGGGACGCGCGAACCTCGTCGCCGACGCCCGCGGCGACGAGGTAGCAAGACGCCATTTCATCGAGTCGCTGGCGTTCGGCGCCGCCCTCCGCCAACGCGAGATCCTGCGCCCCGAGAGCACCCTCCTCGACATCGGCAGCGGCGCCGGCTTCCCCGGCGTGGCGCTGAAGATCGCCTGGCCACAGGTCCGCCTGACGTTGCTCGAAGCGACGGCGAAGAAGACCGCGTTCCTCGCGGCGCTAATCGCCGATCTGCCGCTGAGCGGTGTCCGTGTGCTGACCGGGCGGGCCGAGGAGCTGGCACGGGACGTGTCGCTGCGCGGCGCCTTCGACCTCGTCGTGGCGCGAGCGGTGGCGCCGCTGCCCGTCCTGCTCGAGCTGGGATTGCCCTTCGCGCGCATCGGCGGACGGCTCGCGACGGTCAAGGGGTCGCGTGTGGCGGACGAGGTGGCGGCATCGAGCCGTGCGCTCGATGTCCTGGGCGCGCGCACCGTGACGTTCCCGCTGCAGGTGGCCGGTCCGCCGCAGCAGATCGTCGTAGCGGTGAAGCTGCGCGAGACGCCGGATGTGTACCCGCGCCGCGCCGGCGTGCCAAAGAAGCACCCGCTCTAACCGCCCTGCCGCTGCCCTTCGGCGATCGCCGCGAGCACCGGAACGCAGGGCGCGCCCCGCGCAGGGGGTCATCGTGCCGCCCCCGCAGCGTTATGTCACGGACGATGCCCCGCACCCAGATCGGCACTAGACAGCCTCCCTGATTTGCTGTATGAGATATGCGAATGAGCCGTTGAGGGCCTGCTGCCCGCTCCCGGAGCGGACGCCAATCGAGGAGGGATCCGCCATGACGATGCCGCAGACCGGTGGCATGGACGTAAACGCCCTGATGCAGCGCATCCGGCGCCTCGCCATGCTCGATACGAGCGTCTTCGACGAAGTGCGCACCGACACGTCCGCGACGCTGCCGGCGATCGTGATCGCACTCGCCTCGACCCTCCTGGCCGGCCTGGGCGGTTGGCTGTGGTGGGTCATGGCCGGCATCAGCGGGAGCGGCAAGATCTTCTTTCAATCCGTGATTCTGGGGAGCATCTTCGCGTTCCTGCTGTGGGGCGTGTGGATCGCGATCACCTACGTGATGCTGACGCAGGTGTTCCGGTCGCGCGCCGACGTGAACGAGCTGAGCCGGGTGATGGGCTTCGCGATGCTGCCCCTGGCGCTGAGCCTTCTCATCTTCATTCCGGGCCTCGACTACGGCATCGGCCTCACCTCGCTGGCGGTGCTGTTCGGCGTAACGACGATCGCCGTGCAGACGGCGACCGACGCGCCTGCCGGCCAGGCACTGGCAGCGACCGCGGCGGGCTTCGCCGTCTGGGCGATCGTGCTCGGGCTGCTGGTGACGAGCAGCCACGTCTGGGCACCCGGACCATTCGTCTTCGACAACGGTGCGGACATCGTGCGCGCAGCGGCGAGCGCCTTCCGCTTCTAGCGCCGGCACTGCCGCTTGACATCGCTCGCACGGTACCGGCGCGCCCGGAGATTCTGATGTAGCGCGGGGCTGGCTATACTCGCGGCATGGAGCTGCTGCCGCGCATCCGCGACGAGCTGGCCTTCGCCGGCAACATCAGGAAGTCCTACATCTACCGCTTCCTGATGAACTTTCAGCTCTGGTGGCCGATCTGGGTCATCTACCTGCTGAAGGACCGGGGGCTCTCCTACACGCAGATCACCCTGCTCGACACGCCGTTCTTCATCCTCATCGTGCTCGCCGAGGTGCCGACGGGCGCCGTCGCCGACCGCTTCGGGCGCAAGACCTCGCTGATGCTCGCCAGCACGCTGTTCGCGGTCGCGGTGTTCGTCTTCGGCATCGCCCAGAACTACCTCGTCATCCTGCTCTCGTACACCGCATGGGGGCTGGCGCAGACGTTCCAGTCGGGCGCCGACGCCGCGATCCTCTACGACAGCCTCAAGCAGATCGGGCGCGAGGATGACTTCCAGCGCATCAACGGCCGCCTCTGGGCGATCACCTCCTTCGCCGTCCTGATCGCGATGCTGATCGGCGCGCCCATCGCCAGCGCCACCAGCCTCTCCTTCCCGATCGTGCTGAGCGCCGCCATCGGGCTCGCCGCGGTGCCGGTCGCGGCTTCGATGCACGAGCCGCGCCACCAGCGCGATCCGGCGGAGGAGAACTACTTCCGGACGGTGACGCGCGGCATCCGCGAGGCCTGGCACACGCCGCCGCTGCGCTACATCATCCTCTTCAGCGGCGTGCTGTTCATGGCCACCTTCGCGCCGCTGATCTTCCTGCAGCCGTTCCTCGCGCAGCACGGCGTCAGCATCGCCGACCTGGGGCTCTGGCAGGCGCCCGTGCGCGCCGCCGGCATCGTATCGGCGCTCCTCACGGCGCGCTTCGTCGCGCGCGCCGGGCAGAAGGCGGCGTTCCTCGCCATGCCGCTCGCGCTCGGCGGCAGCTACCTCGCACTGGCCGGCGTCGACCACGTGTACGCGTACGCCGCGTTCCTGCCGGTGGGCATGGTCGCGGGCATGCAGAACCCCGTGCTGTCCAGCTACGTGAACCGCCGGATCCCCAGCGAACGGCGGGCGACCATCCTCTCAGTGCAGAGCGTCGTCGGCAGCATGATGCTCGCGGCGATGGAGCCGACGGGCGGCTTCGTGGCGGACCACCTCGGGCTGCGCGCGCTGTTCCTGCTCTTCGGCCTGCTGGTGCTGACGATCGCGCCGACGGTGCTCTGGCTCTGGAACCGCGTCGAGGCGGGCGAAATGGGCGCCGCCGCGCTCGCGGGCGAGCCCCAGGGCGAAGCGGTCGCAGTCTCTTGACCGCGGCGAGCGCGACAGCGGTGTGCATAACGGCGAGGAGCGGGCGGACGCGATGATCGTGGTGCTCTGCGGCGGCGTCGGCGGCTCGCGTTTCCTGCGCGCGCTGGCGGGCGCCGTCGACCCGGCGCGCATCACCGCCGTCGTCAACACGGGCGACGACGAGTGGTTCCACGGCCTCTACGTCTCGCCCGACCCGGATATCGTCACCTACGCGCTCGCCGGCGAGGTGGACGAGGAGCGCGGCTGGGGGCTGCGCGGCGACACCTTCCGCTGGCTCGCGTCGCTGCGGCGGTTCGGCGAAGAGACGTGGTTCCAGATCGGCGACCGCGACCTGGCGACCCACCTGCACCGCAGCCGCCTGCTGCGCGAGGGATGGCCGCTGTCGCGCGTCACAGCCGACATCGCCAGGGCGTTTGGCGTCGGCGTGCGGCTGCTGCCGATGTCGGACGACCGCATCCGGACGGTCGTCGAGACGGATGCGGGGGAGCTGCCCTTCCAGCGCTACCTGGTGCAGCGC
>JADEYI010001941.1_pt1 | contig 12340 bp, 14 predicted proteins | sample 8542331 | NCBI WGS metagenome assembly JADEYI01 (sample SAMN16510988, study PRJNA670497) | mine drainage metagenome | isolation source: biofilm near Copperflume 1 | place: Germany: Marsberg coppermine Kilianstollen | collected 2018-02 | reverse complement strand
GGTCCATATAGCGTCGAATCGGCGAGCTGCTCTGCGCATAGCAATCGAGTCCGACGCCGGCATGGTAGTCGGGAAAGATCGATAGATGCGGACGTTGCGCGGCCACGTCTCCACCCGCGCCCGTCTGCACGCGATAGATAATCGGAATCCGATTCGTCGCCGCATAGCGGGCGATCACGTGATTGCTCAGCACCATGAATTCCGCCACCAGCATCCGGCTGGGCGACGCCGCGTCGATTACGCTGACTTCGATCGCGCCGTCCGGCGCGACCTTGACCTTGGGTTCGCGCCGGCTGACGATCACGGCGCCCGCCGCGCGCCGCCGTTCGCGCAGGCGTTCCGCGGTCTCATACAGCCGCCGGATCATCAGGGCCTGCGGATGGTCCGCGGCGGCCGCGATCCAGGCATCGCAACGGTCATAGGTGAGACGCCCGGCGATCCGCACGCGCCCCGGATAAATCGCGTGATCGAGCAGTTCTCCGGCCGCCGACAGCCTAAGCTCGGTCGTCAGAACGTGGCGTTCGGCGCCCGCGACCAGACTGGCGGCGTCGCAGGCGATCGCGTCCGGCAGCATCCGCACCATCGCCTCGGGCAGATAGACGGTGGTGGCGCGCGCGGCCGCCTCGCGATCGAGCGCGCCGTCGCGCGGCACGAAATCCGCCACCAGCGCGATATGGACGCGCACGCGCAAACCGCCGTCGGCGAGCGCTTCGCAGGACAGGGCGTCGTCGATTTCGACCGTGTCGTCGTCGTCGATCGTCACCGCGCAAGCGTCATCGCCGGGCGGACGCGGCGGCGGCGCGACGGCGCCCGCCTCGGCCATCGCGGCGGCGGAAAATTTCGTGCGGATGCCGCCGATAATCACATAGCGCGGACCGGCCGGCGGCGCGCCCAGCCGTTCCAGAATTTCGAACGCCGACTCGGCCGGAATCAGATCGGGCGCGGCCGCCGCCAGCATCGCCTCAAGGTCGCGATTGCGCGTGAACGGATTTTCCAGAAACGCGCCCAGTTCCGCGGTCAGCGTGGCGGCCTCCTCCGCCGACGGCGCCGCGCCGCCGCCGAGCAGCCCTTCGAGCAGACCGCGCATCCTGCGGTTGGCCTCGCTGCGCAGACGCACCTTGTCATGCTGCGCGCGCAAGCGCTCGACCTGTTCGCGCGGCCGGGCGAGGAATTCCATATGGCGGCGGACGAAATAGAGCCGGTCGTTGAGCAGCGCCTCGAGCATCACGGAGAGGTCGACGGCCGCGGCGCGCCGTCCGAAGAACAGCTCCGCCAGCTCCTCGGCGACGAAGCTGCGGCCCTGCTCCTGGACGATCTCCCAGAGCAGCCCGAGGTCGATTTCCGCCGCCAGCGCGATGCGTTCGCGTTCCAGCGCGGCGACTTCGGCGGCCAGATTCGAACGGTTCACGACGCGTTCGGGATAGGCGTTCAGCACCAGGGCGCGCGACAGCGTGCGCTCGCGGCCGCCGGCTTCGACCACCGCGACCTGCCGATCGGTTTCGCGCATGGCCAGCGCGGGCCGCATCCGCCCGTCATCGAGGAATTCGATCAGGAGACCGGATAGTTTCAGGTGGGCGATCACGACAGCTTTCATTTTGACGGGCGCGGAAGCGCAAGACTATATGGAAGAATGGCGACGACGGAAAGACGGTTGATCCTCGAATTGCCCGACGAGCTGTGGGCCGACCTGACGCGGGTGGCCGACGCGCTGGAGTTCGCCAGCACGGCGGAGGCCGCGATGGTCGGACTGGCGGACTGGATCGCCCGGCGCAAGTCCGATCTGGATGATCGTGATCCCGCGCGGCGCTACTTCGTCAACGAGGCGCTGGACGAGCTGCTCGCCCGCGGTTCCGGCCGCAAATAATCCGCACGCTCCGGGGTTAGCGCAGCGGCCGGGTGATCACCTCGGTGTCGCCGGTTTCGGCGTCGACCAGCAGCAGTTGGATCTGGTTGTAGTCGCCCTTGGGAAAAAAGACGTAGCCGCTGACGGAGAAATTGCGCCGCACGTCTTGGGCGGGCAGCGCCAGCGCGGACATCTGCGTGGCGGCCTGTTGGTCGGCGCGCGCCTGTCCGGCGGGAGCGCCCTGCAAGGCGCCCTCGCCCGCTCCGATCGCGCCGCCGAGCACGGCTCCGGTCGCGGCGCTACTGACCACGGCGCCCGCCAGCGCGCCGATTCCCGCGCCCACGGCGCCGCCGAGCACGCCGCTGGCGCCGGCGCTTTCGAGCGCGGCGCGCAATTCGCCGGCGCCGCCGGCCTGGCGGGCGGCCTCGGCCGGAGGGATCGGCGCAATCCGGTCGCCGTCGTCGTCGAGCGCGAAAATCTGGTTCGGCACGACGGTGCGCGGCGTATCCGTGCCATTGGCGATCGAGATATAGACCGGCAACACGTCGCCGACCGTTTTCGACGGCGCCGTGCTGACGCTGAGCTGGCCGGCCTGAGGCGTCACCGCGACTTGCGGAGTATCGCTAAGCGGCGCCGACCCGAAGGCGCATCCGGCCAATGCTATCGCCGCAAGCGCGGCCACGGCGGTCCGAAGTCGAAGTGGTAACATCCCGTTCCATGATGACCGATGCGCCAACCGAGGCAATCCCCGACCCACACGTCGTCATGCGCGCCATGCATCCGTCGCGGCGCGTAATCGCGCGTAAGCGAATCATCAGTTGTCTCAAGCGGCAAACCCCATCGGCGGGATTTATTCGGCGGTCGTGACGGTTGCGGTTACTCCGACCGATGGATCGTCGCGGATGCGCCGCCAGCGGCGCTGCGGTATTCTGCAAAAGCGGTCAGGTAGGCCGGGGTGGTGAAATGGCAGACACAGAGGACTTAAAATCGTAACATCAATTTTTGATTTTACGAATAATACCCAACAACACAGCGGAATTTATCGATTAAAGCATGTCGGCAGAGTTGCACAACTCTTTCACATTTTGCTAGTTTTGAGACCGCGCGGAGGGCATCCTTTTGTGACGGAACACCACACGGTCCTGGGCGGCAAGGTCCACGTTTACAGACGTCCGAACAGCAGCCACTGGCAATGCTCCACCTACCTCGCCGGGAAAAACCGCCGGATAACGACGAAGGAAGACAGCCTCTCGAGAGCCAAGGAGATCGCGGAGGACTGGTACCTGCAGCTTCGCGGCAAGCTCCGCAATGGCGAAATCAAAACTGAAAAGACCTTCAACGAAGCCTCGGAACAGTTCCTGCGCGAGTATGACCTCATCACGCAAGGCGAGCGCAGCAAGATCTACGTCAACGGACTGCACTGGCGGTCGCGCGTGCACCTGGTGCCGTTCTTCGGCTCCTTGGGCCTCTCGGAAATTACCGCCGGCAAGGTCCAGGAATACCGCATTCATCGCCTCGAAGAAGCGACGGCCAAGCGCGGCAAGCCGCCGGCCCGCAACACCATGCATCAGGAGATCGTAACTCTCCGGCAGACTTTGAAAACCGCCGTCCGCAACGGATGGCTCGACCGTATGCCGGACCTTTCCGAACCGTACAGATCATCTCCAAAAATCTCGCACCGCGCTTGGTTCTCTCCTGACGAATATAAAAAGCTCTATGAAGCCACCCGCAAGCGCGCCCACGAGCCGAAGGCGACACGCTACAAATGGGAATCGGAACAACTTCACGACTTTGTTCTGTTCGCGGCCAATACCGGCCTTCGCCCTGATGAAGCGTGGCGGCTTCAATTCCGAGACGTCACAATCGTTGAAGACGACGCCAGCGGCCAAACCATCCTTGAGATCGAGGTGCGGGGCAAGCGCGGCGTCGGCTACTGCAAGAGCATGACCGGCGCTGTCCGACCCTTCGAGAGATTGCGCGCTCGACTCCGTCCGCCGCGCGCGAACCACTCAGACAAGGTCGACGACAAGACATCAAACCCCGCCCCGAACACATCGGGACAGTGGCGCCTTCCCGGACCGACAGACCTCATCTTCCCGAAGTGGCAGCGCGACCTTTTCAACACGATCCTCGATGAGGAAAATCTCAGATTCGATCGCGAAGGCCGCCCTCGAACGGCCTACAGCCTCCGCCACACATATATCTGTCTGCGCCTGATGGAGGGCGCTGACATCTACCAGATCGCCAAGAACTGCCGCACCAGCGTCGAGATGATCGAAAAATACTACGCGGCGCACATCAAGACCAATCTCGATGCAGCCGCCATCAACATCATGCGGCCGAAACACCCCAAGGCGAAGCAGCCTGAGCACCCGAACCCGGACCACGACGGCGCCCACGACTGATGAGTGAACTCCGCTCCTCTGTCGTTGATGATCCCTGCGACAGGAGACCGCTGGACAGCATATTCCCGCCCCGTCGCGCGAAGGATGAAAACCATTCTTCCTCAGCGCAATAGACCGGAAGACACAACGAACGGATTCCGTTTGTCGGAAGCACCAGCGGACGCGTAACTGTGACTTCAGGATAGAAAACCCCGCGCGCACACTTCCCTCCGCAGATTCCCCTTGGCAAGCGTATGATGGGCGTCTATTGTTGCCACTGGCCATGCGGGCGTGGCGGAACAGGCAGACGCAACGGACTTGAGCCAATTTTGAGTGCTCGTCGGGAAACCGGCGATGCAGAACTGCCCAAATTCGGGGAAACCTGTGACATGGCAATCCCGAGCCAAGCCCGGCCGGAACGTTCCAGCCGGGAAGGTGTAGAGACTAGACGGGCAGCACCTAATCCCCGGATCTTTCGGGGGACGGTGAAGGGATAGTCCAGACCGCAAACCGAACGCGTCGCTCCACAGCGCTGCGTCGGGCGGCGAAAGCCGTAGACGGTATGAAAATCCGTTGAGCTTAACGGCTCGTGAGGGTTCGACTCCCTCCGCCCGCACCATTCTTTCCCTCTTGAGCCGGGAGAAAGCGGGACACCATGCTCCCGCCCCGGCGCTGAGGATGGAACCATCCGCACCTCGGACAATTGATGGGCGGCACATGCCCGCCAACCCTCACTTCCTTTCAGCGCCGCAGGGCGGCCCGCATTATTTTTCTCACCGCGTCTGAGCCACGCTGTTCCAGGCGGCGACGAGACCAAGCGACGCAAGTCGTCATTTTCGATTGAGGGCGAACGGCCAACTCCGAAGCGCGCGGCGCGATGGGGTCAGATCATCGGCGAGGACGGTTCACGCAAGCTCAGTGTCGCCGAGTTGGAAAGATTGCAGCGAATTGTGATCGGTGATGCGCGATTCGTGCGACTCGGCCTGCGTGCCGGAGGTGGATTCGTCGGGATGCACGACCGCACGAATAACGAGCCGCTCCCGGATCACATCGGCGCGCGCCCCGAGGATCTTTACATCCAGGCCTAAGATCGATTCGCGCGGGGCGTTCAGGAAATCGCCGATATGCCAGCCGACAAGATCGAGCTCCTCCCATCGATTCCTGCGCCAAGAGGACGGGCGGCTATCCAAGCGCGCTCGGGAAAATGAATTTGCCGCCCTCACAGACCGAGAAGCGGAGCAGATTGAGGCCTTGTACCGGGCTTCCTTCGAGCATCCGCAATCGACGGCAGAAGCGTAAGTGAAGCGAGTCGCCGGTTGCACGCTGGCATCGCCCATTCACGCCAACTCCGTCAGCCGGTCGTCATTGGTGAGTGTTTCCGCTTGTAAATATCGACGTAATCATCGTCGGCGCAGATGCAGCGACCGCTGCCATCCTTGGCGATGGGTACGGAGATCTCCGACGGAAACGGCCACGCCGCTGGCTAACTCTCGCTCAGGCGTCGGCGCCGCTTCAATGCGGTTGCCGAAGTCCCAAGTTGATGAGACGATAGTCCATCGCCTGAACACTCACCCGAAACGCTTGCGCCATCTGCTGGACAAGCTCGTCTGTAGTCACAGCCGCACGTCTCGAAACCCTGCGCAACGCCTCTTTTAAGATCATGTCACGTGGCATCAGGAGAGCCGCAGCAAATTGATTCGCCTCAATCTCCTCTCGGTCCGTAGCCTGGCCGGATTTCGCATCGCGCATGTTCAACCGGACCAGCTTGTCTTGCACGACCTTATCCACGATGACTGGGCGGCCTTTGTGCAACCGCAGGTGAGCAATTTCATGCGCCAGACTGAATCGCTGTCGTGTCTGTGAATGGGCAGAATTGATGCCGATTACCTTGCGCTCGCCGTCTCGATAAAGCATGCCAGACAGCTCTCCCTCAAACGGTTCGTAAGTCACCTCGGCGCCCAGTTTTGTAGCGATTTCTTCCACGGGGACGGGGAATCCGTGCGCGCCGGCCTCCGCTCGACACTGGTCCGCCAAAATCTCCAAATTGGACATCTGTACCTCTTTTCCTGGGCGTCACTCCGCCAGCCACGATCTTTTCGACCCATGGTTGGGCTTCCTCTGCGTGCTGTTCCTTCAGCGCGGCCAGAACGCGCGCCGATACGGCGTCGGCCGCGCCTTCTGAGGGGAGAAGTCTTTCCGGTTTGACGCCGATAGCCGATGCCAGAACGTAGAGGAGATGCAAAGGTATGTGCTGCGCCCCCCGCTCGATGTTGCTGATAGAAGTCCGCTTTAAGCCGATCCTTTTCGCTACGACCTCCTGCGTCAGACCCGCTGATTGGCGCGCAGCTCGCACGCGGCGAGCGAACTCCTCATAGAAGCCGTCCATACGCAAATAATGACACCGTGCGCAGCAGGCGTCAATATGGCTGACCGCCAGCATTATTGACATCACGCACTAACAACGTCTGCTTGGTTGACGCGGCTGGATTTGCTAAAATGATTTTAGGTCAGGCTCGTTCAGGGTCCGCTTCCTAATGCGGCAGGCCGCTGAAAGCGGCGGATAACAATCAATGATCGAAGCGAAGCTCAAGCATCTGGAATTCATACAAGGCGTCATCAACCGCATGGCGACGACTTCCTTTCTGCTCAAAGGCTGGGCCATCACCATCACCGGTGGATTGCTCGCTCTGACATTCAAGGAAATCAATAGGCGCTACCTGTACATCTCCGCGGCGGTGCTCATGCTGTTCTGGCTGCTCGACGCAATCTACCTAGCTCACGAACGAAATTTCGTCCGGCTTTACGAGAAGGTCCGGAGGCTCAAAGACGAGGAAGTTGACTTCTCGATGGACGCGAGCGCGCTCGCGCTACGATACGGCGCCCTGCGTTGCGCGTTTTCCAAAACGATCCTGGCATTTTACGGCGGATTGCTTGCAATGCATGGGCTCGTACTCCGCTTCATTTAGGAGAAAGGACTACTATGGCACGAAAAACGTTCTTCAGTTTCCACTACGAACGCGACGCTTGGCGAGCCGGCCAGGTCCGCAACAGCAACGTCATGGCCAGCGAGGACGAATACGGATTCATCGACGGCGTTGACTGGGAATCGATCAAGAAGCAGGGCGACGACGCGGTCAAGCGCTGGATCAAGGGCCAGCTCAAAGACACGAGCGTGACCGCGGTGCTCATCGGAAAGGAAACGGCGGACCGCGAATGGGTCCGACACGAGATCGTCGAGAGCTGGAACCGCGGCAATGGAGTCGTCGGTATCTGGATCCACGACATCCTCGACCAAGATCGCAAAACCGACGTCCAAGGAAGAAATCCTTTCGAACTCTTTACGCCTCCCAACGGAACGCGGCTCGGCACAGTCTGCAAGACGTACAACTGGGTGTCCGATGACGGGCGGGCGAATCTCGGAAAGTGGCTGGAAGAGGCCGTTCAGATCCGCTCGAAGTACGGAGATGACGATACGATCTCCGAGATCTCCGAAAAGCGGACAACTGTCGTCGTACAATCGAGTTCCCGCGGGTTCGCGCCGCGATCACCATGGTCTGCGGATGGTGGAGGAGAACGATAGCGACTGGATCCGCCGGCGCTTTCCAGGGCTCAACGCCGAGCGCGAACGCGTGTGGGGTTCACTCCGGGTCGAGGCGACTTACAACGCCAAGACGGACCGATTCCTGACGCTGGGGTCCGATGTCGATAACACCGTCGGCGGAGTCGCGCTCTCCGGAGACTTTGCGATCGAAATCCGGCAGAGAAGGGATCGGACGTTGTCGCGTCTGCCCGCGTTGCGGGTGAAGGGCCTGGAGCTGATTCCGGAAAGGCACTTCAGCCAGACGGACAAAACAGCCTGCCTCTGCAGCCCGTTTGAAGAAGACGATTTTCTGATCCCCAAATTCCAGTTTCGAAAATACTTTGAAGAGCTCCTCATCCCGTTTCTCTACGGGCAGATGTTCTATTCGAAACACGGATATTGGCCTTGGAGCGAATATGCGCATGGTGCGACAGGCCTCCTCGAGTCGTACGCCCGGGTACGCGATCCGAGTAGGGCGAAAGAGTGCATCGAGAAATTGGCTTCGGCCTCCGATTGGCCTGGTGTTCGGGCCTTTCTTGCTCAGCGTACTCGCATCAACGGGCACGGTCGGTGCTTTTGCTCAAAGAAAGACTTTATGAGGCGTTGTCATCCTGCTGCATTGAAGGGGCTGCGAATGCTCCGAAATCATGCGTCGAGGCAGGGTCTATCACTGCCGCCGAGTTCTCTCAGCAAGCAGTACGCTGCATCACAGTTCGCTAAAGACCGTCCGCATGACATCGGCCGCTTTGTCGCTCAGGTTGGGGAGGGGCCTTTCAAATTACGTTCGAGCTAGTCGTCGACAGTTGATCCACGCCAATCTGTGCCGGCCAAGCACCAGCGTGATAATGCCCGCCCGAAAGTGGACTTCCACTGTCGAACCCCTCCTACTTGGCAGACACATCGTGTGGCCGATCGCCGACTCTTAGGAATGTCGGCGAACGCCGACTTTCCATATTGTGGCCGATCGCCGGCATTGATAAGATGTGGCCGTTCGCCAACATCACACAGGCTGGAGAACCAGCATGAGAATTCGAACGCCCACCGACCTCGGGGCCATCATCCGTGATTCACGGATTAAGCTCGGGCTTGATCAGAAGTCCCTCGCCGACAGGATCGGCGTCAGCCGTGAATGGATCGTCGAAATCGAAAAGGGGAAGCCGCGCGCCCATATCGGTCTGGTGCTCCGCGCACTCAACGCACTGGGCATCGCTGTTGACGCCCAACCCGAAACCGCACCGCCGAAAGAGAGTTCCGCTCGATCCGTGGACACCCAGATAGACATCGACTCCATCGTCGCTGCCGCGCGGAAGCCAAGAAAATGACGCGTGAGCTCATCGCAATCCTCGACGGCCAGACAATCGGCCGCGTCACGAGTAGCGCGCGCGCAAGACTCGCGTTCACCTACGATGAAAAATGGCGCTCCGCCCCTAACGCCTACCCGCTTTCCATCTCGATGCCGCTCGCCCTCACCGAGCATCCGCACCGCACCGTTGAATCCTTTCTATGGGGGCTCCTGCCCGACAACCAGGCCATCCTCGATGGTTGGGCAAGAAAGTTTCAGGTTTCGGCAAGGAACGCTTTCGCTCTGATCTCCGCCGTTGGCGAGGACTGCGCAGGAGCAGTTCAATTCGTGCGTCCCGAACGTCTCGACGCTATTTTGAGATCGCGACCGCGCGAGATCGAATGGCTCGACGAAGCAGCCGTCGCCGAGCGTCTGCGCGCCTTACGTGAGGACCAATCGGCATGGCGCATGGCTCGCGACACCGGCCAGTTCAGTCTCGCCGGTGCCCAGCCTAAAACCGCTCTCCTCTTCGAGAATGGCCGTTGGGGCGTGCCTTCAGGCCGCGTGCCGACCACCCACATCCTCAAGCCGCCTTCCCAGCAGTTCCACGGCCATGTCGAAAACGAGCACTTCTGCCTTGAGCTGGCCAGAGCGATCGGGCTCCCAGTCGCTGACTCGAGAATCATGCACTTTCAAGACGAACTCGCCATCGTCGTCGAGCGCTATGATCGCGTCCGCACGACGAGGGGTCTGCGACGCGTGCACCAAGAGGACGTTTGTCAAGCAGTCGCCATCCCGCCAACCCGCAAATATCAGAACGAAGGCGGTCCCGGCATCCGTGACATCGTCGAGCTGCTCAACACTTATTCGAGTGACTCCGCCCAGGACATCGACACCTTCCTCGACGCCATCGCATACAACTGGCTCATCGCGGGAACGGACGCCCACGCGAAAAATTACGCGCTTCTCATCGGCGCGCAATCGCGCGTCCGGCTGGCCCCGCTCTACGATCTTGCGAGCATCCTTCCGTACCCGGAATTCGACGCCCAGCGCATCAAGCTTTCGATGAAGATCGGCGGCGAGTACCGGCTGCGAAATATCGGACCCCGTCACTGGCGGAAACTCGCCGCCGAGGTCCGCCGCGATCCTGACGCCTTAATTGAACGGGTACGGAACATCACCGCCCAGCTCGCCGACAATGTCGCCGATGTCAGCAACCGCATGGCCGATGAAGGCATCACCCACGCGACGGTCAACCGTCTCGCGGAGGCGCTCACCGCCCGAACCGCCCTCTGCCGCAAAATCATGATCGCGTAGCTGCAATACCTGGAACCGTGGCGCCGAAATCGTTACCTTCATGCAAGAATCGAAACCTCTTGCACCCCAATCAAAAGGAGGTCCCCAATGAAGTCCATCGTCGAACTGTTGAACGAGCTTAAGCAGATGGATGAATACGCGCTCGCCAGACGCTTCGATCTGCCAACCCTCGCGAGCGCCTATTCGCGAAGACTCGACTTCGATAACTGGCTGCGACGATGCGTGGAACCCGGTCGCCGATTCGTTGGAATGGACGACGCTTGGGCGGCGTACGAAAAGAGCTTCGAATAGCCGAAAGGCCAAACTCGCGCGGAGAATGCGAAGATGGAAGAAAAACTCGCTTACTTTTACGAACGTGGCAAACGTGAAATCCTGGAAGACATAGCAGCGGGAATTCAACTACGCGACGTCGCCAGCTTTTCGGAGCTTCACAATCGCGTGGACGCAAACGAATACTGCGGCTTTGCCCAAGCCGACGTCCTCTGCGGATGCCCTCCCGACGAGCCATGCACCGGCCAGTGCGGAGGGCGCGTCACGATCAGAGCAGTGAATGAGGTCCAATGCGCCCTCGACTCGTGGCTGAGAAACGGAAGACCATAACCAACAACGCGGCTCTCGCAGCCAAAGCAGGTGAAGCCGATGCGATGCCCGACGTGCGGCAGTTCCACAAGGGAACTTGAGACGCCCAAAGTAGGCGGTCTGCAATTCCATGCAGAGGGTCGCATCAGCGGAGTCATCTCCGTGAAGACGGCATGTCCGACGTGCGGCACCTCTTATGCTGTGCTAGCCGTCGAAATCGAGGTACAAGTGCCGCTTGAACATCGTGATACCGATCACGAACTGGAAATAGACTTTGAGCCTGATATCACCGCGTCTGAGACGGGCTTTCCTGTGCGGGTCAGTTGCTCTTGCGGACAATTGAAGAGCAGCGGCTGCCTGACGCTGCGCAGGAGTAATTAGTCTCTGTTAGCCAGCAGCGGTGCCGGTTGGCGCTGCGCTCGTCCGGCAAGCGGAATCACATGCAAGTGAGCGTCGTCAGAATCTCGTCGGCGAAGAAGGCGTTCCAGACGACGCGATAAGCTTTCGACATTCCTCGTATGGCATTCCCAAATGGTAATGACGTTCCAGCCGGCCTTTCTCAGTTGAACTAGGTTTCTGCGATCGCGCAGGACATTACCGCGCCTTTTGCTTTCCCAAAACTGGGCACGAGTCTGCGGCTTAACGCGGCCGTAGCGACAGCGGTGCATGTGCCAGAAGCACCCATGCACGAAGATTACGGTATTCATCCTTGGCAGAACGATGTCAGGCCTTCCCGGAAGATTCCGTCTATGCAGCCGGAATCTGTATCCCATTCCGTGAACTATAGATCGCACGGTGCGCTCGGGCCTGCTGTCGCGACTTCGAATCCGTGACATGCACAGGCTGCGTTGCGCTGGCGTCAAAACATCAGACACGAATGCGCTCCACCTCATCTGCTGAGCAATGAGTCGTTCCTTGGTCGACTGCTCGTTCCAACAGAGCCCTAATTGCACGAGCTAGTTGCACTGCGAGGAACGGGGGTACCGCGTTGCCTACCTGCGTATATTGCTCCGTGCGGTTCCCTTCGAAGAAATAATTGTCTGGGAACGTCTGGAGGCGAGCAGCCTCGCGGACGGTAAGACTCCGGCACTGCGCCGGATCGTAATGAATGAAGTAGTGACCGTCTTTGGCGATATGCGACGTTACCGTGGTCGATGGTTTCGCGGCGAGTTGGACTCTGAAGCGATCGCTGAAGTAACCTGAACCACTGATAGCCTTGGACACATTCTTGTGGTTGGGCAGCAATTGCTTCGGGAAATCCTGTAACAACGGCGAACGCTTTCGATTCTGCGCAAAGCAGGCTGCGAACATATACCGGTATAGATCGTCACGCCGATGGCTCCGCGCTTCGTGGT
>JADEYI010001940.1_pt1 | contig 12345 bp, 17 predicted proteins | sample 8542331 | NCBI WGS metagenome assembly JADEYI01 (sample SAMN16510988, study PRJNA670497) | mine drainage metagenome | isolation source: biofilm near Copperflume 1 | place: Germany: Marsberg coppermine Kilianstollen | collected 2018-02 | reverse complement strand
GCTGCGTGACGATTTCGGACCGGAAAGCGACGTGGACGTGCTGGTCACGTTCGCGCCAGATGCACGCATCGGCCTCTTCGCGCTCGTGCGGATGCAGGACGAACTCAGAGATCTCCTTGGCCGGGACGTTGACTTGGTCGAGCGAAAAGCTGTCGAGGAGACCTCGAACTGGATCCGCAGGCGGCATATCCTCGAGACGGCCCGGCCTGTGTATGCCGCCTGACGACGAAGCGCTGCTCGTCGAGATCCTGCTTCGCCGTCCGTCGCGTGGAATCCTTCATGGACGGACGGCACCGCGTTTGCGTGCAGTTGTCGTTGATTCGAGACGGCGATTCAGGAGTGCGCGGATCTCAAGGTTACGTCGCTAGTCGCTCGATCGACGACACGAGCTTCGCGGTGCCGTGCGCGTCCTGAACGAATGAGCGAAGTGCGTCGGGGTCGTCACGGCGCCAGCAGTAGATAATCTGTGCCATGAAGAGCACCGTCTTTCTTACGTCTTCAGTCGAAGGACTGCTGCCGACGAAGAAAGTGAGTGCGAGCCCTACGTTCACGATGCCGTAAATCAGACCGAGGAACCAGAAGCTCGCGACGATGACAGCTAATGCTATGGCGGCCGTCACGGTGTTAGCTAGGCCTTTGGTCTCGGTCTCAGCCCGCGACCATGCTCCTAGGTCGATCATCCAATGGCCTCCACGAGGGTTCGCCATTTCGGCTGTCTGCTGCGAAAAGGGAATCTGCGCGTTCATGGCCTGAACGTAGCGATCAAGAAGTGCCTGATCCTGCAGAAAGCGTTTTCTCACACGGTCAGTCTTGAATACGCTGCCGAAGAAGAGCGATGAGAAACTAACCGCCAGCGCCAGTACGAGCGCCACGCCAATGTGGATCAACAGAACCATCAGTCCGAGCCTTCCGATATTCGGCGTGCTCGCCGAGCAGGGCGGGTTGGTGGCAAGACGAGGCTGGTCGTGGCGTGTCGAGCGGGCGCCGGGGAAGTCACCTGCCTTGGCGTTTGATCACTCCTCATCATCACCGTCGAAGTTGCGATTCCACGTTCTTGACGGTACGGACGTTGCGCTTTCCATGCGCTCGACCTCTGCCACGCCGGGTTGCCCGCTGTCTTGATTCGTTTGCCACGAGGTCGACCTCGAATCCGAGCCGACTGCGACACCACGCCAACGTCTCACGGCTCCAACGAGTGCGGCGAGCATGAATGGCGATAGAATCCAGGCCACTCCAAGAACGACAGCGAGCGCCCACATGTCGAACTGGAGTCTCGTGTTCCCTGCCATGTGCGCAGCGGTACCGAGCAATGCGAAACTTGCCGCAAGGCCGGCCAGTTGCACCGGAGCGACCTTGAGGATTAACTGGTCTATGCTCCTCGGCCGGTACCCGCTCGGGATCACTGGACCGTACTCAACAAGATCGAGTCTGCCCGCGCCGGCGTATCGCGCACGCCGCAGCGCGTCCGGAATCACTTGACCGTAGTCCTCGAGATCGAGAGCGCCTATCCACCATTCGCCTAGCGAGCGTAGGTTGGTGATTACTAACACGCCGACAGGGATAAATAGTAGTTCCCATAGATCGCCGAACAGCAGACCTGCCGCTGCGGCCGCAAACACGACCATTGTGCCCACCACATTGGTTACCAGGATGATCACGCCGTAAGCAGTGCCGTACGCTTTGTGAACCCGCCAGCGCCATTGCAAAAGCCAACCGGCGACAGACCAGAGGCAGAGGACCGCAATCGGGATGAAAATTGCGATACGTAACATCGTCACGTCCATCTTGTCTGACGGCCGGGCCATCTTACCCGGCAAAGGGCAGGCTTCCTCCGTAGAAGTCAGAATCGACCATCGGTGAGCCTGCCGATCACCGGTGCCCGGAGCACCCGCCTCATTCTGACGGAACACCCGCCGGTCCAACGCATGCCTACCTGCATCTTACAACCCGGCGGTGAAGCGGCGTGCGTGCCGAGGCGTGGCGACGGTGCGGGCTTCCCACCTCCCGCTTCCCGCTTCCTGCCTCTACACTCCACACGCATGACCCTCTCCCTCTCGACGATGTGGGCGCAGCAGGAGCGCTTCGTGCGGGACATGCACGCCTTCGTGCACGAGGCGCTGGCCTTGGGACGCGACGCCGCCGAGGTGAGCGGGCCGCGGGCCATCTCCTGTGCTCCGCGCGGCCGAAACCGTGAATCTGGAATCCGCTATAGTTGCCGCATGGACGAGATCTTCGCTCGCCTCCGTGTGACCGACCACCAGATCGAGGCCTTCTGCCGCAAGTGGGAGATCGTGCGGTTCGAGCTGTTCGGGTCGGTGCTGCGTGACGATTTCGGACCGGAAAGCGACGTGGACGTGCTGGTCACGTTCGCGGACGGGCGGGGCGTCCGGCTCAGTGACCTCCTCGATATGGAGGACGAGCTACAGGCGCTCTTCCGGCGGCCGGTCGATCTGATCAAGCGGCATCTGGTGGAGACGAGCCCAAACTGGATCCGAAGACAGAGCATCCTGGGTTCAGCGCGAGAGGTCTATGCGGCAGCCTCATGACGACGCACTGCTCGTGGACATGCTCGTCTACGCGCGGCGCGTCGCGGCGAAAACCGCCGGACTCACGCGTGCTGAGTTCGATGCCGATGAGAATCTTCAGTTGGCGCTCGTCTACTTGCTGCAGGTCGGCGGCGAAGCCGCAAGCAAGCTCTCCAAGGAAGAGCGGGAGCGAGGTTCCCTGGCGTACGATCATAGGGATGCGCCATGTCGTCGTGCATGACTACCTCCGGGTCGATGTGGATGTCGTGTGGGAAACCGTGACAGGCGGGATCCCCACACTCCTTGGTCAACTTGAGTCGATGGTGGCTGCGTCCGACACCGACCAAGCGGCCCCGTGAACTCCCTCTCGACCATGTGGGCGCAGCAGGAGCGGTTCGTGCGGGACATGCACGCCTTCGTGCGCGAGGCGCTGGCGCTCGGCTACGATGCGGTCGAGGTGAGCCACTCGACGCCCGAGGCGCCGTTCGAGCGGCTGCTCAGCTACCCGGAGGCGCCGATCTCGTCGGTCCATGCGCCGGCGCCGCTGGTGCGCGACGGCGACGGGCGGGCGAACAGCGCGCTGAACCTAGCGGCGGCGGATGTCCGCGAGCGGCGCGCCGCGATCGACGCCACGAAGCACAGCATCGACCTGGCGCGGGGCGCTGGCGCGCGCTTCGTCGTCGTGCACCTGGGCGGCGTCGGCAACGCGATGTCCGACGCGGAGCGCGAGCTGCGGCGGCTGTACGACAGCGGCACGCGCGAGGGCGAGCGCGTCGAGGAGCTGCGCGCGGCGTGCATCCGCCTGCGGACGGAGCAAGCCGGGCCGTGGCTCGCCGAGGCGGCGAAGACGCTGGGCGAGCTTGTCGAGTATGCGGCCGAGCGCGGCATCGCGATCGGCATCGAGAACCGGCTGCACTACCACGAGATCCCGCAGCCGGACGAGGCGGCGTGGCTGCTCGCAGACTACGCGCCGGAGGTGGCGGGCTACTGGCACGACGTCGGCCACGCGGAGGTGCAGTGGCGGCTGGGGCTCGTCAACAGACGCCTGTGGCTGGACACGAACGGCGGGCGCTGCATCGGCGCCCACCTGCACGACGTGACGGGGCTGGCGGACCACCGGGCGCCGGGCAACGGCGACGTCGACTGGCGCTACATCGCCGAGGGGATCCCGGCGGGCGCGCTGCGCGTGTTCGAGATCAACCAGTCGCAGCCGGCGGCGGACGTCGCGCGGGCGATCCCGTTCCTGCGCGAGCGCGGGGTGATCGCGTAGCGCCCAACGCGCGGGCCGGACCACAGGGACTGGTGAACGGCGCAGCCCCCGGTCCTGGCCGGAGGACTTCGAGCGGGTCTTCCGCTGGTGGAGCGACCGCGACGAGCCTTGTTGCCGCCCCCGCCCAGAGCGATAATCGTGTCCCCGGCACCCGAAGGAGGCGCCACTATGGCCGAGCCCGAGATCCAGACTGCGAGCGCACCCCAGGGCGGCGCGGCGCCACGCAAGCTCGCCCCGGACGAGCGCGAAGCCGCCGCGCAGGCGCTGGTGCGCGCCTTCTGGGACGACCCGCTGATGATGTACTTCTTTCCGGAGGACGGGCTGCGGCGCACCCTGCTGCCAATCCTCATGCGGGGGGCCGTCAAGCTCGCGGCGCCGCATCGTGAGACCTTCACGGCCGAGGCCGCCCCCATCGGCGCCGCGCTCTGGCTTCCCCCCGGCAAGAGCAAGATCCCGCTGGCCTCGATCCTCCGCATCATGCTGCCCGATGTCTGGCGCTGGCGTCCCCGTTCGCTCCGGCGCTTTCTCGCCGTCATGGACGAGTTCGATAAGAAGCATCCGAAGCAGGATCACTGGTACCTGATGGTGCTTGGCGTCGACCCGCCGCGGCAGGGCCAGGGCCTCGGCGGCCTGCTGATGTCCGACGTGTTGGGCCGGGCCGACCGGGACGGCCTGGACGCCTATCTGGAGACCCAGAAGGCCCGGAATGTGCTCTTCTACGAGAAGCACGGCTTCACGGTGGTCGAGCATTTCGACTGCGACGGCGGCAGGGGCCCGGAATCGTGGACGATGCTCCGCACGCCCCGAACGTAGGCTGGACGGCGCCAGGAGCGCCAGCCATCAAGCCGGGGCGGGGCGGAGGGCCGGCACCTGTAACGTTTGGGCGGCCGCCGCGTTACAGGGATCGGCGGCACAAATCGCCGCTGGCCGTCGCCACCGTCAAGCGCCCCGCATGGGTGGAGGCACGGTTACAGATCCGGCCAGAACCGCCGATTCTGAGACTGGTGAGACCGATGAACCTGAAGCAGCCCGCCGCCATTACCGATATCGAGGACGCCGCCACCGTGCGCTGGCTCGCCCGCGCCCTCGGCCGTGCGCGCGGCGAGGCGCACCGCCCCGTCTCCGACGACGCGCTCGACCGCATGCGCGCGCAGGTCTTCGGCGACGCGCCTCGCCGCAAGATCGAGCGCCAGCGCATCGCTGCCTGAACGCTGCGTCACGTCGGCCGTGCCCCTCAGCGGTCGCTGCGGCCCGTGCCTGGGCGGACCCGCCTGCGCCGCCCCTCGCGCCGCCGATTCCCGCCTCCTGCCTGCCTTGACACCCTCGGCGACGCATGGCTAGACTCGCCACGTTGCGCCCGCACGGCCCGCCGAGCCTGCGGGTCACGAGCGGGACGGGTTGGGGGGCGGTGAACGTCTGCTGCACGGCTTAGAGAATTCGCTCCTCGACTTCATCACGCACACCTACAACGTGCTCGGGTGGCCCGGCGTCATCGTCATGATGGCCATCGAGTCAGCCGCGATCCCGTTGCCGAGCGAGGTGATCATGCCGCTCGCGGGCTGGAAGCTGATCGCCGACAAGCACCTCGGCATCGAATGGATCTTCCTCGCCGCTTTCTTCGGCGCGGTCGGCAACACCATCGGGTCGTGGGTCACCTACTACATCGGCATGTACGGCGGACGGCCGGCCGTGGAGCGGTACGGCAAGTACATCCTGGTGTCGAAGCACGACCTTGACATCGCCGACCGCTTCTTTGGCCGCTGGGGCAACTGGGCGATCTTCGCCTCCCGTCTTTTGCCCGTCGTCCGCACGTTTATCAGCGTCCCCGCCGGCATCTCGCGCATGCCGATCGTCCAGTTCACCATTTACACGTTCGCCGGCGCCTTCATCTGGTCTGTCGGCCTGACCTACGGCGGGTATAAACTGGGGCAGCACTACCAGGACATCCGCAACTGGATGCGGCCCTTCGACTACCCGATCGCCGCCATCATCGTGTTGCTGGTAGTCTGGTACGTGTACCGACACATCAAGCGGGCCTGGTTCGACCCCGAGCGAGAGAAGGCGGGCGTCTGAACGGGTCCAGGCCATAGCTGCCGGGTTCTGGCGGGATGCCGGCGCGAACGAAGAGTAGGCTTGCGATTGCTGCTCCAGGGAGGGAGTGCGGCCTATGTTGATCGTCCGCGTCCTTAGTGCGCTCGCCAGGCCGGCGCTGGCTGGCGGCGTCCTCACCGCCAGCGTGGCCGGCGGCTTCGTCGCCTACAGCCACTTCCAGGGCAACACCTCCACCGCGTTCCAGCAGGTGCAGGGCCACGGCGAGCGCCTGATCATCAGCGAGTTCGGCGAGCGCAGCGATGCGATCGTCGCCATCGACCCGAAGAACATCGCGTCGCGGACGACGATCGCGACCGTGGACCACGCCCCCGGCTACGGCATCTTCGCCACCCTCGCCCCGAAGGGCGACGCGGTGGCCTACACCGCCCTACCGCCGGGTGCGCCGAAGCCCGCGCCCGATGCTCCCGCCCTGGCGGCCATCGTCGACGAGCGCGGCAAGACCACGCTCCTCGCCAGCGACATCGACCTCCTGATCCCGCCGGTGTGGGCCCCGGACGGCCGCTCGATCGTCGTGCGCAAGAACATCCCGGAGCCGCACGCCGCCGGCACGTTCGAGCTCCTGCGCCTCGGGCGCGACGGATCGCGCTCGACGATCACGACCTGGCGCACCGCCGCGATCTTCCCCATCGCCTTCGCGCCGGACGGCTCGAAGCTCTACTTCGCCACGCTGAACGCGCAGGGGAGCGACCTCTACAGCGTCGCGCCGGACGGCTCCAGTGAGACGAAGATCGCGCACCTCAGCGACCAGATCACCCGCGGCTGGACGCTCTCGCCCGACGGCACGACGCTCGCGTATTCGGTGGCCGAGGCGGGCAACCAGCCCGGCCTCGTGACGAAGACGCTCGACCTCGCCTCGGGCGCGGTCGCCGTCGCGATCCCGCAGGACCAGACGAAGGCGCAGCTCAGCCCGACCTGGAAGGGCGATGGCCAGCTCACCATCGGCGCCGTCAAGCTCACCGGGGGCGGCGGCGCCGTCCAGGTGCAGGCAGCGGGCGGTGCCGCGGTGCCGCTGACGCGCAACACCGACTCCATGGACGTGCCGATCGCCTGGTCGCCCAGGGGCGACGAGCTGGCCGTCCGCTCGGTGGAAGGCAAGACGCCGTTCGATGCCGGCGCCGCGCACCTCGACCTAGTGAGCGCCGGCGGCAGCCGCCAGCGGATCTCCAACAGCCCGGACACGCTCGTGGTCGGCTGGCTGCGGTGAGACGCGGCCTGCTGCCGCCGGCTGTCAGCAACGCGTCGCGCCGCCCGCGCGGGCGCATTGACATCGTTTCTCCCCGGCCCGTATCATGGCGGACACGAAAGGCACAGGACGCTGATGAGAACTGACATCCCTAGCAACAGCGCATTCCGCCTGGGGCGCGTCGCCCCGGGTGGCGTCGCGTACGTGGGTGGGATCAGTGCGCCCTGCACGAGGCTTGAGACGTGAGTTAGTCCTCGATCGGCGAGCCGGGATCCACCCACTGCGAGCACAGGACGCAGTGGGTTTTTTGTTGGCTCCCGCAGTCGGGCCCGAAAGATGGAGAACAGCATGATGGACGAGTTGCCACTGAAAGCGGCTGGCGTCGCCAAGACGTTCGGCGGCGGCTTCGACTACGCGCGCCTGCTGCCCTGGCACCGCAACGGCGCGTCCGACGACGCGCCGCGGCGCGTCGTCGATGACGTGTCGTTCGAGATCCGCCACCGCGAGATCTTCGGCGTCATCGGCGCCAACGGCTCCGGCAAGTCGACGCTCATCCGCATCATCAGCACCCTGCTGCTGCCGGATGCCGGCGACGTGCGCATCTTCGGGCTCGATGTCGTGCGCGACACGATGCGCGTCCGCGCCCTGATCAACCGCGTGTCCGCGGACCCGTCGTTCTTCCGCAACATGAACGCGCTCGAGAATCTGCTCTTCTTCGGGAAGGTGTACGGGCTCTCCGGGCGGGACGTGCGCGAGCGCACCCCGCGCATCCTCGCCCGCCTGGGGCTCGAGTGGAAGCAGGCGCTGGAGCCGATGAGCCACCTCTCGCGCGGGCAGCAGCAGAAGGTCGCGGTCGCGCGCGCGCTGCTCACGTCGCCCGTGCTGATGTTGCTCGACGAGCCGACGACCGGGCTCGACCCGCGCAGCAAGCGCGACGTGCAGTCGTTCGTGCGGGAGGTGCGGGAGGAGCACGACGCGACGATCTTGCTCACCACCCACGACATGGAGGAGGCCGAGCTGCTCTGCGACCGCATCGCCTTCCTCTCGGGCGGGCGCATCGTCGCCGAAGGCACGCCGGTCGAGCTGCGCCGCACGGTCGCCGCCGGCCGCCCGCTCGACGAGATCACGATGGAGACGGTGTTCATGGAGCTCACCGGCCGCAGCGTCGAAGAGGACGAAGAGCCCCGGGAGGTGCTCGCACATGGTTAGCATCGCGGAACACACGCCCGCGCCAGGGCGGGCGGGCGGCGGGCGCCTCGCCTGGGCCTTCGTTGAGCGCCAGACGAACCTCTGGAAGCGCTACTGGGCGTGGGAGCTCGTCTGGCTGATGTACGGTGTCGTCAACACGCTGGCGATCACGTTCATCGCCAAGCAGGTCGGGAACGAGGGCGCGGCGTCGAGCATCAACGTCTCGAAACTGATCCTCTTCCTGCTGATCGGCACGCTCGTCTGGGCGTACCTTTCGGCCGTGCTCGACGACATCAGCCTCGTGGTGACGTGGGAGCGCTGGGAGGGCACCATCGAGCACACGCTGATGGCGCCGGTGCCGCGCGCGCTGCACCTGATCGGCATGTCGGTGTTCGGGGTGCTGCACGCCGTCGTGCGCACGCTGCTGATCTTCGCCATCGCGGTCCCGTTCTTCAGCATCGACTTCGGCGGCGCCAACTGGCTGACGGCGGCCGCCGTGCTCGCCGCGGGCAGCTTCAGCATCGCCGGCCTGGCGATCCTGGCGGGGGTATTGCCGCTGCTGTACCCGGAGCGCGGCGCGCAGATGTCGTTCATGGTGCAGGCGCTCGTCCTGCTCGTGTCCGGCGTTTACTACCAGGTGAGTGTGCTTCCCGGGTGGCTACAGGTGTTCGCCCGCGTCTCGCCCGCGACGTACATCCTCGACGGCATCCGCGGCGGCATCATCGACGGCAAGAGCGTAGCGGACACCTGGAGGACGCTGGCGGCGCTGGGGGTCTTCGGCGCGGTGCTGATCCCGCTCGGCATCGTGACGTTCATGGCCGCCGAGCAGTGGGCGAAGAAAACGGGCAAGCTCAAGCGTCAGGGGTGATCTGGATGTTGGATGTTGGATGTTGGATGTTGGAGTGGACGCGGGTCGGACGGTTTGCGCACAGGCGCATCACGGGAGGGGCGCGGGGACGGCGATGCCATGTGCGGTACACTGCGGCCGGTGATGGGTGCGAACGATGCACACCGAAGCTCGCCCACGTCCGCCGCTCCCGCGCCTCCTCCGTCCCGGCGCCCGGTTCGCGCTGCTCGTCGGCCTCGCGGCCGTCGTCGTCGTGACCGCGATCTCCGGATACACGTTCCTGGCGTCCTTCTCAACGCCGGAGGGCCAGGTCCGCGCCGGGCGCGCGGCGGCATTCCCGCCGGACACGGTCTCCTATGTCCCGGAGGGGCACTTCTATCTCGTGCATCTCGAAAGCGGGCGATTCATCGCCCTCTTTGAGCGCAGCCCGTGGCTGCAGCGGGTACACGGACCCGCGCCGGATGCCTGCCGCATCCGCTGGTACGCGCTCCCCGCGGCGGTGGCGCCGCCCACCCCCCTCGACGGCAACACCATGGCGGCCGCGATTGCCGCGGGCACTCCGGCAGGCACGACACCCGCCGCGGCGGGCCACGGCTTCTTTCGGGAAAACTGCTCGGGCTGGATGTTCGACGCGCGGGGTGGCTGGATCTTTGGTGGCAGCGGGCCGCTCGACCGTTACCGCGTGCGCGTGGTCGACGGCGAGGTCATCGTCGATACGACGCACCTGATCCACGCCACGCTGCGGGGCTGATCCGCCCGAACTCTTCCGGCTCCGCGCCGCGTGCCGATCCTTCACCCTCGCCCCATCATCCAGCCCCCTACCACCTACTTCTGCCCTCCGACCTCTGACTTCCGATCTCCTGCCCCTGCGCACCGCCGTGCCATGCCGCCGCTTGGTGGAATAGAACATATGTACTATTATGACGGCGAGGCTCCCAATCTTCCAACCGAGGGCGAAAGGCATGACTCGCGTGGAACCAGGCGCCGGGATCGCATTCGCCGCCGACGGCATGACCGTCGCCGCCGGCGGCTTCAACGCCGCCTGGCTGGCGCTGCATCGCGCCGGCACGCGGCAGCCGGCGCGCCGCATCGCCGCCCTGACGCTGGCGACGATCAATGCCGGCGCCGCGGCGACAACCACACCGGCCTCTCCGGCGTCGCCCTCAACGTCGAGCTCGACCCACTGCTCAAGAAGATCGCCCGCAAGCGGCTGATCCGGTCCGCCGCCTACCGCAAGCGCAACGAGATGGCCCTGCGCATCCTCGAGCAGCACGCAAAGCCCGCGGTGAGCTACGCGCCGTACCGCTCGCGCGCCGTCTGGGGCGCCGTGCTGCCGCTCGACCGCAGCCGCCTCGTCGAGGACGAGCGCGTGCTCGTCGCGAGCGGCATCCACAGCCGCCGCCGCGCCGCCGACGAGCTGGGCGTCGAGGACCCGGAGGCCGAGTTCCGCCGCTGGCTCGAGGAGCGGGGGATGGAGGCGGGCGGTTAGAGGTTGGAAGCAGGAGGTAGGGGCGCGAATGTAGCCCGCGGAGCTTCAGCTCCGCCCGGCCCGCTCCGGCGATTACGCCGGATCCTGCTTTGGCGCGCCGTGGAGATAGTGGTGGAGATTCCGCGCGCCGTCGGCCGGGAAGCGCGCAAGCTCCTCACGAGGGATCTCCTTGCCGAGCGCCTCGATCCTGTCCCAGATGCTCTGCGAGCGCTTCCGCGGACGCGGCACCGCGTCACGGCCTGTCTTCCGGATCGCCATAGTGTTGCGAAGTATAGCAGCGAAGCGCCGCCGGCGAGCTGGGCGTCGAAGACCGCGAGGCCGAGTCCCGCCGCTGGCTCGAAGAACAGTCCCAGGCGGGCGGTTCCGCGGCGGATGGGCATCCTGTCGGCCCGCGAACCTGATCATTGATATAAGCAATTGCGACGGCCTACAATGCGGTAGGCGCGGCGGGGCCAGGGGTGGACACAGCCGCCCGTTTCGCCGATGATCCAGATGATGTTCCGGCGTCGGCCACGAACGGGGCGCATTGCCACGGTCGATCTTCGGCAAGCTATCGCCCCTGACCGCGTGTGCACCATTGGAAACTCCCTACTACTCTACAGGCCCCAACCATCCGACAGGTATGAGTTAATGAGCTGAGGGCGCATGACGAAGAAGCTGGAGACCGTCGGGATTCCCGTGGCGTGGATCGGCCTGGACGACGCGCAAATCATCTACGTTAACCAGTTGATCCTGCAGATGGGCGCGCCTGACCACCTCGATGAGTTCATCCTCACGTTCGGGCAACTCCACCCCCCCGCGCTGATGGGCGACCTGGAGCAGAACCGCGCACAACTTCAGTCCATGCCATATGTGCCCGTCAAGGTCGTAGCCAAGCTCGCGTTGAGCGAGGGTCGTGTGCGGGAGCTGCTGGCGGTGATCGAGGAGATTCTCGGCAAGTATGATGAGGTGAAGAAGCTGACGGCGCAACGCCCAGCATCGGCAAAGAGAGAGGATCGGAGGCGGCGGTGATGGCAACGGTGACGTTCGGAACGGCACGAACTGAGACTGTGGGTGGTGTGACGTACAAGGTAAACCTTGGCCGCTCTAACGCCGTGACGGCTGCCACGTCGTACAACCGGCCCGTCTACGTCTTGTCGGCTTGGGTGCGCCACGGCACGCAGCCCGCACACTGGACCGAGACCTGGCGCCGGAAGGAACTGCTTGCTGATTTCGATTGGGTGGCGGGGAACACCTATGAGACGGATGACGTCGAGGAACTGATCCGCCAGTTGCACGAGGCTGCCGGTGAATGAAGCCGACGAAGATTGTCTGGTCGAAGGGGTTCACTGACTCGTACGTGAAGAAGAGCAAGTCGAACAGAAATGCCATTGACCGCGCACTCAGGATGATGGCGGAGGATCTGTACCATCGGTCTTTGCGAACAAAGAAGATGGAGGGATGGGGCGACATCCGCGAAGCTCATGCCACTCTCGGACAAACGATGTCGCTGACATTGAACGGGAGCGAGGTCTATTTACGTGCGTGCTGCAATCACGATGACGTGTACCGGAGTCCTTAGAGGCGATGAACCGCAAGCGGCCGAGTAAGCGCCCACGGCCGCCCCGCCTCCAACCCCCACTCTCCAGCATCCGGCTATAATCCCCGCAGCCATGGCGCTCCAGACCAACACCCTGTACTACGGCGACAACCTGCACATCCTGCGGGAGTACATCCCCGACGAGTCGGTGG
>JADEYI010001939.1_pt1 | contig 12370 bp, 11 predicted proteins | sample 8542331 | NCBI WGS metagenome assembly JADEYI01 (sample SAMN16510988, study PRJNA670497) | mine drainage metagenome | isolation source: biofilm near Copperflume 1 | place: Germany: Marsberg coppermine Kilianstollen | collected 2018-02 | reverse complement strand
ATGCATAACCGGCGCTTGGTAAAACGGCTTGCAGACTCCCATGACTGGGTGGAGTTCGCCGCCACCAGCGATTGCCGCCCACTGCCCGGCGGCCTTGGCAACCAGGACGTGTACCGCACGGACTATTGGTCCAATTTCGTGGGTCTATCGCTGCGCATATACAACCCGCAGACTCGCCTGTGGAGTATCTCCTGGGTGGACAATCACAACGCGCCGGGTGTCTGGCAACCAGCCCAAGTTGGGGCCTTCTCAAAGGCTGTGGGGATTTTTGATGCGGCGGACAATGTTAACGGTAAGCCTATCGTGGTGCGCTTCATTTGGAAAAAGTTCGATAAAGAGCATGCGCGCTGGGAGCAAGCATTCTCACCCGATAACGGCAAAACCTGGGAAACGAACTGGACCATGGATCTAACGAGAGCGACCGACTAGCACCCTCGCTCATCTCGTCGCTTTGAGAACAAACGAGTTCCGGTCTTTAATCACTGCTATTTATTCATGACGGCCGCTACTGCATATTGACCGGGACGCATCCAAACACGAAGGGCGCATCCATGCAAAACATAAAACATCTGAATGATTTCCAGGTAATCGAGTTTCGCCGCTACCTCATCAAGGACGGAGAACGGGAGCATTTCGCCCACTATTTTGACGCCTATTTTCCGGAAGCCTTCCAGCAACTGGGCGCCATCGCATTCGGAGCATTCCTCGAGCGCGGGAACCCTTCCCACTTCGCCTGGATCCGGGGGTTTCACGCCCTTGAAGACCGTGCAATCGTCAATGCCGCTTTTTATTACGGCCCGGTGTGGAAAGAACATAAGGCAACCTTGAATAACCTCATGCTGGACAGCGACAATGTACTACTACTCCAGCCTCTGAGCCTTGCAACCGGCATCCCCGTTCCGCCGGCGGTGGACCCCGTGACTGAACAACAGGGCGCTCAGGGCATCCTAGTGGCGGAAATATTCGCGGTGAAGCCGGGCAGTATGGATGTCTTTGTCAAGCAGGCGGCAGCGGCCTTTGCGGGTTATCAGGCTGCCGGTGTGCGTCAAGCCGGCATACTGGTGACGCTGGATGTGCCGAATAACTTCCCGCAACTTCCCGTCCGCACGGACGGCCCGTACCTGATTTATCTGGGCATCATCAAAGACAATCAGACATTGGAGGAAAAATTCAAGCCATTGGCGGAACATTCCCCGCATTCCCTAACCGCTACCGGCTTGCTAAGGGGCGCACCGGAATTGATCATCATGGATCCGACCCAGCGTTCGCGCCTGCGCTGGTTAGCAGAATGGCAGCATTAAGGATTCACACTCATGTTCCACGATGCGCATCTGTGGTTGTTCTTCATCATCGTGTTCGGCGTGGTTATCCTGCCGGGTCTCGAAATGGCGTTTGTGCTGAGCTGCGCTTTAACCAGTGGTCGCAAAGCAGGGCTGATTGCCGTGGCCGGCATCATGACCGGAAGTATCTGTCTCGTGCTGATGACCACGCTGGGGATCAGCATGTTGATCAAAGTGATACCCGGCGCCTTCAGCGCCCTGCTGATCGCAGGCGCGCTTTACATTGCCTGGATCGGGTTCTCGATCCTGCGCAGCAAATCTTCTTTCGGAGCTGGGCTTGATGTCGCTGTGCGCCCACCTTGGGCGACTTTTCGGCAGGGTATGCTGACCAATCTGCTGAACCCAAAAGCTTACCTCTTCATGCTGGCGATTTTTCCGCAATTCCTGCAACCGCAATACGGAACCATCTGGCTGCAGGCGCTGACACTCTGGATCATCGTTGCCATAACAATAACCGGTATATACGGCTCGGTGGCGCTCGTGGCCGGCAACGTTCGTGGATTGCTGACAGCGAACCCCAGCGCCGGAGTGATGCTCAACCGTGTGGTGGGTGTGGCGCTGATGTTTGCGGCCATGCTTACCGGTTACGAAGGGTTAAGCCACAATCTATGACGCGTTCGCGGCTTGTCGGACTGGTGTTATCAATAGCCTGGGCGCTATTCGCCTCCGGGGCCAAGTCCCAGGAGGCTGCCGTGCCCGATCCCTTTGCAGGCTACGTGCAGTTCATGAGCAACTATATCGGCCGCGGCCTGGCCCAGAGTGTCGGCAATCCCTCGGTGCAGGGCGAGTTCGACTATTATTCGCCCAGCGGCTTCTACACCAATCTGGACGGCACCAGCATCAACTGGATTGATCAGGTTTATCCCGGTGACAGCGTCAGTATCGAGGTGGATGGCATCCTGGGCTACCGTCAGGCCTTTGCCCGGGACTGGCTGTGGAAGGCCGGTGTACTGCGCCTGCAGTTCCCCGGCCGCTACGTGCAGCAGTCACCGCCCACGGACCAGCCCAACACCACCGAGGTGTTCGGGTATATAAGCTGGAAGGGTCTGAGCGCCAGACTTAACTACACCGTGACCAATGCATATGCCACTCCGGATTCGCGCGGCTCCCTGTACGCGGACCTGTCCGCCACGCAACCGCTGAGGGGTGGCTGGAGCCTGGGAGCGCACCTTGGCCGCAGGGAAGTCCGCGGCATGGATACAGTCACCGGTAAGGCGAATTCGCGGCTTGACTATACCGACTACAAGCTGTCGGTGGCGTATGCGTTTCGACCCGACCTCAATCTGACGCTCGCCTGGACCTGGACCAACGCCAACCCCTCCCTGTACACACTTAACGGTTACAACGTGGGCGGACACCATTTTGCGATCACATTGGAAAAGGACTTCTGAGCGATACTCACGCGCACGCCGTTCACGCTGCAACATGGACAGGAAGGTTTCACATTTTGACAAGACATGGATAGCTGAGGAATCGATTTGTATATGGCATTCGTACTGGACGGCGCGTTGATCCCCGCGGCAATTTTCACCGGATATCACGGCTGGAAAAATCACTGAAACATGCTATTTATAAAAACCGCCTTGATTACCCGTCAAACAAGCATTTACACAAGCCGTTCCCATTCGGCAATCGGACCCTTGACGATGGAAAACAAAGGATGTGCCTTGACTGAGGGTTCTCCATGCCAGCGACGATAAAGAGCGGGGCTGCGCTTTTGCAGCTTGCGGAGCAGATGCCGCCATTCATAGTCGAGCTGTCCCTTTGTCGCGATGATGCGCATGCGCTTACGCACCGGTCCGACTTTGCGGTAATCGAAACGATAACCGCGTGACTCGGCCTCCGCAAATACTGCCGCCAGATACGCATTGATTGCGGTGCGCGCTGCAGACTGCTCCCGGAATCGCTCGAGTTGCGGGTGATAACGGTAACCCAGGGTTACGCCGCGCAATACCGCACGTGCCAGCAACGCCTCACGCCACAGCGCCACCAACCCTTGTGGGTCGAGATATCCGGGATGCAGGGTCCACAACCGCATAGCGTTCAATTGTTGTTTCGATTGGTCGAAAAATTAATCCAGTTAAGAAAACAGCAGCAACGCCAGGGCGATAATGGCCGGAATCGCCTGCGCGAAAAGAATCTTTTGTCCTACTGTATAAGCACCATACAGGCCCGCCACGATAACGCAAACCAGGAAAAACAATTTCATATCCCGGCCGGCAGCCCCGAGCCATAGCCCCCAGATCAGTCCAGTCGCGAGAAATCCGTTATACAGACCCTGGTTCGCAGCCAACGACTTGGAAGCTTTGGCAAATTCAGGCGTCAGGTGAAAAATCTTGAGCCCGTAGGGCTTGTCCCAGAGGAACATCTCAAGCACAAGGAAATAGACATGCAGAAGTGCCACCAACCCGATCATGATATTGACAGCCAAGATCATAATCTTGCTCCTCAATTGCGGCCGTAGCTCACCCTTAATTGTTTCAACACATACGCGGCCAACAGTACAACAGGCGATTCAGTCCTGCTGCTTGCTGGTGACAGCTCTCAAAGACGTACGCTTCAGGGTTTTGCGCTTGCGTTGCTGGCTGCGATGGCCGCGGCGGTCCTCCTTCTGCAGACGTTTTTTTGTGGCCCTGGAGCCGTAAACCTCGCTCCACTTGCCGTTTTTGAAGATGCTCTGATAACCGCCGGCAAGAATCTGGAAAGGCTTCTTCACCTTGCGCAGATGGTCGAATGGCACTGAGCCGGGCTGGTGAAAAACCTCGAAATACGAGGGATACACGAAGTCGCTCATGGCGATGCCGTTGACCTTGAAACTCAACTCCTCCACCGGGTCGGCGCTCTCATAAGCATAGACCGTCTTGGCCTGCGGCCCCGTGGTCAGCAGATTGATGGCCGGATCCACCAGCATCTCCACCAGCTCATGGGAAGCGGATACGCTCACGAGCGCGCGATCCTGCAGCGTGGTCTTGACGAACACCTTGGCCAGAGGCAGCCCATCGGGCGTGAGATCATGATAGGCCAAGGCTCCCGGTGCATCTGCCACATCCAGGAATACCATGGCCCACTGTTTCTTGATAAATCCCCTGGACTTAACCAGCTTCGCCGGCGTACCCCACACGGGCGCCACGTAGCGATCTACATATTTCTGCATGGCGGAGATCAGCGCCCCCAGATCCACGCCCAGCGGTGTTTTTGCCCTGTTGAAGACGGCGATGGTGGGAGTATCGCCCTGGTTGAATGCCCCGGCGACAGGTCGGATGGTGCTCATTGGAAACCTCCATGTTTTTTCCAGTGATTCAGTATAGCCCCTGAATTCATATAAAAGAAAAAGCCTGCTCGATAGCGGGCTTTCATTATGCATGCACGCAAGACATCCTTATTTCAGGTGTTTGCGGCTTTTGCCTTCCTGGGCTTGGCTTTACTGAACTCGAAACCGATGTCGCGCGCATCCACCTTGATGGTATCGCCCGGCCCGAACTCACCGGCGAGGATTTTCTGCGCCAGCGGATTCTCCAGTTGCTGCTGGATGGCGCGCTTGAGCGGGCGTGCGCCGTAGACCGGGTCGTAACCTGCACGCCCTAATTTGTCCAAAGCTGCTTGACTGATTTCAAGTCCAATATCGCGATCGGCCAGGCGCTTCAACAAGTGCTCCACCTGGATGCGGGCGATGGCACGAATCTGATCCTTCCCCAACGGATGGAATACCACGGTCTCGTCCACCCGATTGATGAACTCGGGACGGAAGTGCTGGGCCACGATCTCCATAACCGCGTCCTTCATCTTGGCGTAATTTTCCTCGCCGCTCATCTCTTGGATTATCTGCGATCCCAGGTTGGAGGTCATCACCACCACGGTATTCTTGAAGTTCACGGTGCGGCCCTGGCCATCCGTGAGCCGGCCGTCGTCCAGCACCTGCAACAGCACGTTGAACACATCCGGATGCGCTTTCTCCACTTCGTCCAGCAGGATCACGCAATAGGGTTTGCGGCGCACGGCTTCCGTCAGATAGCCGCCCTCCTCGTAGCCCACGTAGCCCGGTGGTGCACCGATGAGCCGCGCCACGGAGTGTTTTTCCATGAACTCGGACATGTCGATGCGCACCATGGCCTCTTCGGTATCGAACAGGAACCAGGCCAGTGCCTTGGTAAGCTCGGTCTTGCCGACACCGGTGGGTCCCAGGAACAGAAACGAGCCACTGGGGCGGTTGGGATCGGACAACCCGGCGCGGGAGCGGCGGATGGCGTTGGACACGGCGCGCACGGCTTCGTCCTGGCCCACCACCCGCTCCATGAGCGCGTCTTCCATGCGCAGCAGCTTTTCCTTCTCGCCTTCCAGCATCTTGGACACGGGAATGCCGGTCCAGCGGGAAACGACTTCCGCGATTTCCTCTTCGGTAACCTTGTTGCGCATCAGCTGCATCGGCTGATCTTCACTGGCGGTGGCCTGGGCGAGCTTTTTTTCCAGCTCCGGAATGCGGCCGTACTGCAATTCCGACATGCGCGACAGATCGCCGGCACGGCGCGCGGACTCCATATCAGTGCGGGCCTTTTCCAGGGATTCCTTGATATGCGCCGCACCCTGCACCGAGGCTTTCTCGGCCTTCCAGATTTCTTCCAGGTCCGAGTATTCGCGCTCCAGTTTCTTGATGTCCGCTTCCAGCGTCGCCAGCCGCCGCTTGGAGGCTTCATCTTTTTCTTTCTTGAGGGCTTCGCGCTCAATCTTGAGCTGAATCAGGCGCCGGTCGAGTTTATCCATTTCTTCCGGCTTGGAATCGATCTCCATGCGGATGCGCGAGGCGGCCTCGTCAATCAGGTCAATGGCCTTGTCCGGCAGTTGCCGGTCTGAAATATAACGGTGTGAAAGCATGGCGGCGGCGACAATCGCCGGATCGGTGATTTCCACACCGTGATGCACTTCGTAGCGTTCTTTCAATCCGCGCAGAATGGCGATGGTGTCTTCCACCGAGGGTTCGTCCACCAGCACCTTTTGGAAGCGGCGCTCCAGCGCGGCATCCTTCTCGATGTACTGACGATACTCGTCAAGCGTGGTTGCGCCCACGCAATGCAGTTCGCCGCGAGCCAGGGCGGGTTTCAGCATGTTGCCCGCGTCCATGGAACCCTCGGCCTTGCCGGCACCCACCACCATGTGGATTTCGTCAATAAACAGGATGACGCGGCCTTCCTCCCTGCCAATATCCTTGAGCACGGCTTTCAGCCGCTCCTCGAATTCGCCGCGGAACTTGGCGCCGGCGATGAGTGCGCCCATATCAAGAGTCAGCACGCGTTTGCCCTTCAAGCCTTCCGGCACCTCGCCGTTGATGATGCGTTGGGCCAGACCTTCCACGATGGCGGTTTTGCCGACACCGGGCTCGCCGATGAGCACCGGATTGTTCTTGGTGCGCCGTTGCAACACCTGGATGGTGCGGCGGATTTCGTCGTCGCGGCCGATGACCGGATCGAGCTTGCCGGATTCGGCGCGCGCCGTCAGGTCAATGGTGTATTTCTCCAGTGCCTGGCGCTGATCCTCGGCGCCGGCATCGTTCACGGACTGGCCACCGCGCATCTCCTCGATGGCCTTCTCGATAACGGCTTTGGTGGCGCCCGCATCCCGCAGGGCATCGCCCAAGGCACTCTTGTCGTCCATGGCGGCCAGCAGAAACAATTCGCTGGAGATGAACTGGTCTTTGCGTTTCTGGGCCAGCTTGTCGGTGGCATTCAGCAGGCGGTTGAGATCGTTGGAAACATGCACGTCGCCGGCCTCGCCGTGCACCTGCGGCAGACGATCCAGCGCGGTCTCGATCTGCGAGCGCAAGCGGTTGATATTGGCGCCGGCCTTGGCCAGCAACGGACGCACGCTGCCGCCTTCCTGGTCCAGCAGCGCCAGCATCAGGTGCAACGGCTCCATATATTGATGATCGCGGCCCACCGCCAGGGATTGGGCATCCGCCAGCGCCATCTGGAATTTACTGGTTAATTTATCGAGCCGCATGTAAAGACCCCATCAACTAGCGCTAAAGCTTACGCTTGAGATGGGGGAAAGTGGCGGATTTTCAACCACCGATGAGCCACTGCGCCAGGTAAATTATGCATACCTGAATGGTTTTGCGGCCTGGAAACACGGGAGGCTGCAATTCTTGCGGCCCCACACTCCCTTCCATAGACCAAAGATCAATGGATACCGGCGGTGATCCTGGCAGCGTACAATCCCGCGCCCTGGTACCGCTAGCATCTCTGAAATAGATACAGCCAAACACCGTGATACGCATCGAATCACTTTCCCTTCAACGCGGCACCAAGCCGCTGTTCGAACAGGCCAGCGCGACACTCAATCCCGGCGAGAAGATCGGTTTGATAGGTGTAAATGGTGCGGGTAAATCCACACTGTTCGCGCTGCTGCGCGGCGTGATGCATGCGGACGGCGGTGAGGTGTCAGTACCGCAGAACTGGCAAATCGCCCATGTGATGCAGGACATTCCGGCGGTGGAACAAACTGCACTTGGCTATGTGTTGGACGGCGACGGCCGCTTGCGCGCCATCGAAGAGCGCATCGCTGCCGCACACAGTAGCCACGACGGCGTGACGGAAGCGGAAGCCCATATTGCGTTTGCCGATGCGGATGGTTACACAGCGCCGGCGCGTACCGAATCACTGTTGCTGGGTCTCGGCTTCACCCTGCAGCAGACGCGCCAACCGGTGGCGAGTTTCTCCGGAGGCTGGCGCATGCGCCTGAACCTGGCGCAGGCGCTCATGTGCCCCTCGAATCTTTTGCTGCTGGATGAACCTACCAATCACCTGGATCTGGATGCCATCGTCTGGCTGGAAGCCTGGCTGCAGCGCTATGCCGGAACGCTCATCACCATTTCCCATGATCGCGAGTTCCTGGACGCCGTCTGCGATGTCACGCTGCACATCCATGCTGGCAAACTGCAGCGTTACAATGGCAACTACAGCCAGTTCGAGATACAACGTATCGCGCATCTGGCATTGCAAGCGGCGGCATTTGAAAAACAGCGGCGACACATAGATCACCTGCAAAGCTACATAGACCGCTTCCGCTACAAGGCCAGCAAATCACGCCAGGCCCAGAGCCGTATCAAGGCGCTGGAAAAAATGGAACGTATCGCACCGGTGCACGCGGCATCCGAGTTCAGCTTCAGTTTCCGCGCACCACGGGCCGCGCCCGATCCGATGCTGGTGCTGGAAGATGTAGCCTGCGGTTATCACACGGCCAGCGGCGAACGTAGGGTGCTCAGCGATGTGAACCTGTCCATCCAGAACGGTCAGCGCATCGGCCTGCTGGGCGCCAACGGCCAGGGCAAGTCCACGCTGGTAAAAACGCTGGCCGGTGTGCTCGCGCCGCTGGCAGGCGAGCTGCGCTCGGGCAAAGGCCTGCAGATCGGCTATTTCGCCCAGCATCAATTGGAAACGCTGCACCCGGAAGTCTCACCCCTGCTGCACCTGCAGCGCATTGCGCCAAAAATACGCGAGCAGGAATTGCGCGATTTCCTCGGATCTTTCAATTTCCGCGGCGACATGGCGATGTCACCGGTGGGACCGTTCTCAGGTGGCGAGAAAGCACGCCTGGCTTTGGCACTCATCATTTGGCGGCAACCCAACCTGCTGCTGCTGGACGAACCCACCAACAATCTGGACCTGGAGACACGCCATGCCCTGACCCTGGCGCTGGCGGAATTCGAAGGCACCCTTATATTGGTATCCCACGACCGTTTCCTGCTGCGCGCCACCGCCGAACAGTTCATGCTGGTGACCCATGGCGGACTGCAGGCCTTCGATGGTGATCTGGATGAATACCGCAATTGGCTGTTGCGGCGGGCCGCAGCGGAACGTGCGGCAGTCTCGGCACTGGAGGAAATCGCTGCTGGAAAGGAACCCGGCGCTGCCACACCTGCAATCAACCGCAATGAACAGCGGCGCATCGGCGCGCAGCAACGCCAACATCTCGCGCAGTTGCGCAAACCCCTGCTAAGGGAACTCGCACGGCAGGAACAGGAATTGGAAGCGCTGACTGCGGAGAAGGCGCATTTAGATACGGTACTGGCGGATGCAGATACCTATGCCGAGTCGAACAAAGTATTACTGGCTGAGAGCCTGAAAAGACACGCACAGGTGGCAGTCCGGCTGGAAAGCGTGGAGACACAGTGGATGGAAACTCAGGCGCAGCTGGAGCAGATCAGTTAGCCGCCTTTTACCAGGCTCTTCCGGGTTCGCGTGGAATTGGCTTCAAGATACAAGCCAGATCAAGGTCGCCATGCGACCGCATTCGCCGTCACGGCGGTAGGAAAAAAACCGCTCACGGTCTGTATAGGTGCAAAACCCACCGCCGTAAATCCGGTGTACGCCGACGCGCCGCAGACGCTGGCTGGCGATCAGGTACAAATCACACATCCATTTGCCCGGACGCGCCGGTTCAAAGGCCTGCTCCGCATCCGCCTGCGCCCTGACCAGCGCCGTGCGCACCTCATCGCCTACTTCATAGGCCTGCGCTCCGATAGCTGGTCCCAGCCAAGCGAGAATATCTCCTGCGGGTGTCTGCATGGCCGCGACCGTAGCTTCCAGTACGCCGGCGGCCAGTCCGCGCCAGCCCGCATGCGCGGCGGCCACTGTGCGGCCCGTGCGCTCGCAGAACAGCACCGGCAGACAATCGGCCGTCATGATGGCGCAGACCTCACCCGGGGAGCGCGTCACGGCGCCGTCGGCTGGCCCGGTGATGACATCCCCGCTCAGATTAACGACCTGGGAACTGTGCACTTGCCTGAGCCAGCGGACTTCTTGGTGGAGATTCAGCTGTGCACGCAAACGACGGCGATTCTCAGCCACGGATTCCGCTGCATCGCCCACATGCAAACCAAGATTCAACGAGGCATAAACGCCGACGCTCACCCCGCCGCTGCGCGTGGTGCTCACGGCGCGCACCCTCGCGGGCGCCGGCCAATCGGGAACGATCCACTCATCCCGCACGGCTGGCCTGCCGGTGCAAATCCCTATCGAGCGCCTGCAGCAGACGCTGCATATCCTCCGGCAGCGGAGCTTCCCAGCGCATGAATTCGCCGCTGACGGGATGCGCAAGACCAAGCCGGCGCGCGTGCAAAGCCTGGCGTTTGAAACTGCGCAATTCCTCGCTCAAGGTGACGGTGGCATCCGCGGGAATCATCAGCCGCCGGCCGTAGACCGGATCGCCCACCAGCGGATGGTGGATGTGGGTCAGGTGCACGCGAATCTGGTGGGTGCGGCCGGTCTCCAGTTTCACGGATACATGGGTGTGAGCACGGAAGCGCTGGATGACGCGATAGTGGGTCACGGCCGCGCGGCCGCCTTCGCGCACGCTCATGCGCTTGCGGTCCACGCCATGGCGCGCGATGGGCGCGTCCACGCTGCCGCCGCCGGTCATGACGCCGTTCACCAGTGCCTCGTACTCGCGCTCGAACTCGCGCGCCGCCAGCGCCGCCACCAGTTGGGTATGGGCTTCCAGGGTGCGCGCCACCGCCAGCAGGCCGGACGTATCCTTGTCGAGCCGGTGCACCAGGCCGCAACGCGGCACCTGCACCAGTTCCGGCGCGTAGGCCAACAGTGCATTTTGCAGCGTGCCGGCCGGGTTGCCGGCGCCGGGATGCACCACCAAGCCAGCTGCTTTATTGACGATGATGAGAGCAGCGTCCTCGAACACGATGTCCAGGGGTAAATGCTCGGGCACCAGTTCCGTAAGCGCCTCCTCCACCAGCGTCAGGCGCACCCGCTGGCCCGCCATCACGGAATCCCGCGGCCGCGGCGCGCGCTCGTCCAAAAGCACACGACCCTCGCGTATCCACTGGGTCAGACGACTGCGGGAATATTCCGGGAACAGGCGCGCCAGCGCCTGGTCGAAACGCTGTCCGGCCAGCTCAACGGGGATCAGGCATTCTTTGACCGCACGTCGGTTCATAAGCGCCATAACCTACAAGGATAACTGCAGTTTACGTTATACCCGCAAAACCAAACAAATTGCCTGAAGTTGTCCTGTATCCGGTGGATAGCCGGCGGGATTACCGAATTGAAACCGATGGGATAAGATGCGCGCCATGGCCTGATTACGACAAAGGGCGTCGCCATGAAATTTACAAGGCTAATTCCGCTTTTTATAGTTTTGTTTCTTGTAGGGTGTATGACTCCTGATGAAGTTCGCACCAGCCATGGTTATATCCGTACCGCCTCGCAGATCGTGGTCCTGAGCGGTGACCAGCATGGCTCCCGAATATGTTCACTCTACAACGGACGGTACTGTTGGGCGTACCTTTACCCAGGCAGCCATGATTTTACCGGCATGTTTAATTACTCAGGAACCTATAGGGGCAACGGTATCACCACCACCGTTAACCTAGAACCAGGCAAGACTTACTATTTCCAAGTCATACAAAAACCAGCCTACATGATTCAAAACATCGTTATTAAACAAACGACGAAGGCTGCGGATAAATTTAATGCCTTGCCACCAAAGCCTGGGATGGCGCTTGTATATTTTTTCTATACTTTGCCTATCTATGACTTGATGTAAAGAGGCAAGCGAAGATCGATTGGATGCCGCGTCTGGAAAGTCAGACTGGCGGCCGGAAATAACCACCTTCTCCGTCCCCGCAACCTACATAGGCCGCGCAGCATACGCTTAGTGGTTGTTTACGTTATACTTGCCGACACTTGCGATTGTCACCCGTCAGGATTGTCCCACCATGCGATTCCGTCTCGTCCTGTTGACCTTCATGGCCGCATTGCTGCTCGCGGGTTGCGCTTCCCGGCAAAACAAGGATGAAACCCTGGCGGCGGCGGCGCTCTACAAGGATATCCAGGCCAACCTGGCGGCCGGCAACTACAAGACGGCCATTAGCCGCTTGCAGACGCTGGAAGCGCGCTTCCCCTTCAATGAGTACGGTACCCAGGCGCAACTGGATCTCATCTACGCCAACTACATGAGCAGCAACTATGACACTGCGGAGGATGCTGCCGACCGTTTTATCCGCGAGCATCCGCGTCATCCGG
>JADEYI010001938.1_pt1 | contig 12371 bp, 11 predicted proteins | sample 8542331 | NCBI WGS metagenome assembly JADEYI01 (sample SAMN16510988, study PRJNA670497) | mine drainage metagenome | isolation source: biofilm near Copperflume 1 | place: Germany: Marsberg coppermine Kilianstollen | collected 2018-02 | reverse complement strand
TCTACGATGTAGTTCTTCCCACCGAGCAACTCTATGCAGCGATTTTTAAGGCTGAAGGGTTTTATGACGTAAGCATTGAAACGATTCGCAAGCGCACTTCAAAGAAAGAGCTATTTGAGTACGTAGTGTCAGCACAAATATAAACCAATGACAACCATCTTCGCTTCTCACCCTGTCCACACCCCCTGCGGATCATACTCTCGTATCACCCTCAACTCGTCTTCGCGCGGCGGCAGCGTCTCCCGGCAATCCTCAGCCAACCTCAATTCCCAGCCGGTCTGCTCCTGCGCCTGCTCAATCGTAGTGCCGGGATGATAAGATTGTAGCAACGCTTCGCCGTTTTGTTTATCAAAGGTGAAGACGGCCAGCGTAGTGATGAGCGCGGCGGGACCACCTCTGGGGAGGCCGACTCGTTCGCGCCATGACTCGCCTGCCGGGTGGTTGGCGTCAGGATAACCATAACCGGGACTGGTCACAAAATCCACTTTTTCGCGCAGGCGGTGACGTTCGTGCCGCATCATGATGGCGAGACGCTGCGAAAAGGATGCGATATCTGCTGCGCCGCCGCTGCCGGGCAGGCGCACTTTGGGATGTGAATGCTGCCAGTCGCCGATCATAGAAGTATTGAGGTTGCCGTAGCGGTCAACTTCCGCGCCGCCAATAAAGCCGAGATGCACATCACCCGCCGCCATCGGGCGCATGACGTTCAGTGTAGTCGTTGTCCAGAGCGAGCCGTAGATATTGGGCGCGTCGCCCATCGTATACAGCAATTCAGAAGATGGCACATCGCGCACCACCCCACCCTCGAAGAAGCCAGTACAGTGTGGCGCGTGCGTGCGTTTAGCCAGAGCAAAGGCGATAAGCGGCAGGCGCATCCCGACAAAGACATTCTCGCCGTCCCGTATCTGCCGCGCCGCGCAAACCACCATCAATTCTCCAGGCGTGTAATGCATTATATAAATCCTTTCTCACGCACACGAAACATCTCGTGTAATCCCGTAGTAGGGTACGGGCTGGGCTTGCCCCTGCCCTGGTCCCTCGCCTTATTGAGCGTCGTACAGGGTACGGGCTGGGCTTGCCCCTGCCCTGGTCACTGCCCCTGCCCTGGTACGTCAATACCCGTAATCGACCGGGGCCGCGTAGTGGTGTTCTTTAACGCCCAGGCTTTGCCTGCGGAACTCACCCAGTTTTTGTACATAGGCGGCGCGGTCCGCTATGCTCATAACCCATTCATCCAGCCACTCTTGAAAGCCGTCCAGGGTGCGCGTGCGAACGTGGTATTCGTGATAGAACTGGTGGTCGCGGTTGTAGGAGCCTTGCACGGCAGAGGGATGCGCTCCCCACGGTTCATGCACGACGGCGCGTACTTTGTACGATGGTCCTGCTACGCGGTTGGGATCGCTTAAAATAACTTCACGCGGCACGATTTCTTCAGCCACTACGATTACGTCGCGCGCGGCCAGCCACGCCTCTTCGCTGATGCCTACGCTGCCCCACAGGTGCGCATTGCCGTCCTCGTCACTGCGCTGCGCATGCACAATCGCTACATCGGGCACCAGAGCGGGAACCAGCAGCAAGGGAGTTCCATCGATGGATGATGGCTCGATGCGCAGGGTCGGATTTTGACGCGGCAGATCGCTACCCGGCAATGTGCGCGTTGGAATGTAGGGAGAACCCAGGCTGGCAGCCAGCAACGCCAGCCCGATGGTGAAATTGCTATATTCTTCAACAGTAATGGGACGTGGGATACTCTTCTCGGCTGCGCGTCGATAACAGTGCGCCAATCCCTCGCTGACGTTGCCCACCCAGGCGGCAGCTATCCTTTCAACGCAGCCCGCCCCGATCAACTGGTCAAAGAGGATGTCGGAAATTGGCCCGATCAAGGTCAGATTCTGCCTTCGCTGGCGAATGATTTCGTGTCCTGCCGCGAATGGGATGAGCGGTTCCAGAGCTAAGCCGAGCGCGATAGATGTGCTATCACGCACATAGCGCCCGATAGCGCCGGCCATTGAGATGAGTTTGCTCATGCTGGTATCAACTCCGTGATAGTATTGGCGTAATCATCTGCTACGTAAATATTACCACGCGCATCGATAAGCAGCCCCTGCGGCTCAATCAAGCCCTTACTCAGCAGTGTTTCGCGCGTGCCTGTCGTTTGTAGCACGCGAATCAGCGCGTGTATAGAAGGTTTCAAATCAATTACCAGCATATTGCCCTGCGCATCAAAGGCCACATCATCAGGCATTCCAAACCCGCCAATGCGCGTTGCCCTGCCATCCGTGGCAACACGCACTACCGCGCCGCCGCATTCATCAGCGATATACACATTCCCCTGCTTATCTACAACCGCTCCCACAGGCCGCACAATTCCTCCGGTCAGCAGGGTGAGTTTCTTCCCATCCAGGCTCATGCGATACACGTTGCCGGTGGGGCTATCAGGCAGGATGAGTGTATTACTGGTCGGGTCAAGAGCGATGCCATCCACTCCATCTTTGCAGTTCAGTCTGCCTGGCGTGCCGGGTAATACCCGCAGCACAGTAGGAGCAGACGTACCAGGAGCGATTTGCAAAATGCGGTTGGTACGCTGCTCAGCGATAATGAGCGTGCCATCGGGCAAATAAACCAGCCCTTCTGGCCCCGCCAACCCGCTGAACAACAGCGTCACCGAACCATCAGCATTGATACGGTTAATCGTGCCAGCAGAGATATCACTGAAAATCAGGCGTCCCTGTGGATCGAAAACCAGGTCGTCCGGTCGCCGCCTTCCCGACACTATCACACGGGTCTTGTAATGCTGCGGCGTTATGCCAGGTGTGCCTGGAGATGTAGGTGATACAACAGGAGTTATGGTGGGGGTGAGAGCAGGCGCTCCCGTCGTTCGGGTCGGAGTCGGCGTTATCGAGGGGGACGATTGGCTAATACAGGACGAAAAAGCAATCAGGCAGAACAATAGTAAAGAGCAGAGAAAAGTAGTGCGTTTTCCAATCATAGACCTATCGCCCCTGTATAGTATGCATGCATGAAACAGCCTTATGTAATCAACGTTTGCGGCATGGCGCTCGTTACATAAAGTCAGAAGTGACGAGAGATTCTTCGCTGCGCTCAGAATGACAGTAGCAAGGCTGTCATTCTGAGCGCAGCGAAGAATCTCTCGTCACTTACCGGGAATCGCCGGTTGCCGTGATACTACGCATTGATTGCCTCTACCTCGTCAAGGAAGTGGTGCATCGTCTTGAGTGGCGCGCCGCTGGCAGAATTGCGCAGCATGACCATTTCGGCGGCGATGCTGAGTGCGATTTCGTCGGGAGTCTCCGCGCCCAGGTCCAGGCCGATGGGAGAATGCACCTGTTCAATACGCTCGCGCGCGATGCCCTCTTTGAGCAGGTCGCGGAAGATGTTCTTGATCTTACCGGGGCTGCCGATCATGCCCACGTAGCGAGCGCGCGTTTCCAGCGCAGCGCGCAGGGCATCTTTGTCAAGATGATGGCCGCGCGTCACAATCACGATCCAGCTTGCCTCATCCGGCTCAAGCTCGCGCATCGTCTGCGGGATGTCGCCGAAGGTCAGTTGCACCTTGTCGCTGAAAACGTGCGGATCAGCCAGGTCGCGCCGGTCATCGATGACCACAATGCGAAAATCCAGGTTGAGCGCCAGTCTTGACAGGGCCTGCGCCACGTAACCAGCCCCGACGATTATCAGGCGCGGCTCAGGATGAAGCGCTTCTATGAAGAGTTCAAGCGTAGCGCCGCAACTTCCTACTGCTTGATCGGCGTCGAGGTGAACATGGATCAGGCGAGACTGACCATCGCGCAACGCCTCCATCGCCGCCTGCGCCACCTGCGTATCAACTTTCGCCCCGGAAAAGCTGCCACTTGTGCTGCCATCCGGGCGCGCAAGCATTTTGGTGCCAACACCACAGGGTGCCGCGCCAATGGTTTTGACGACGGTGGCTACCGCGACGCGCTCGCCGCTCTTGAGCGCGGCCTGAATTTCATTATAAATGGTTGAAGCGCTCATACTCTTTCACCTGTCCCTTTGCCGGGGTTATTCAATCATTGAATATGTATATCATACCACAAAAAGTTACATCCAGATGCGCCCCCGATCAAGCGTATCAACCAGGGCATCAGGGCAGGGGCAAGCCCGGCCCGTACCCTATTACGAAGAAACCTGATGAACTTTGACACCCGAAAAGGGGAATTATGAGCAACGTCCGTCTCCCGTCCTGTAGGGACAAGGGGCGGACGTGGGGATGGGTGGGGGCCTTGTGCTTGTCCTGGTGGCAGCCTGTTTCGTCGGGGTTCCGTGAGGCGGGATGGTCGTATCCCGACGAGGACAAGCACAAGACCCCCGCATCCACCCTACCCCGCCCCTTGTCCTTAATGAATATTCACAAGCAAGATCGGTAGTGACCTGTCATCCCTTCGCTGCGCTCAAGGGCAAGCTCTGAGCGCAGCGAAGGATCTCGGCGTGGCGAGCGAGATCCTTCGCTACGCTCAGGATGACATTCCCGAATGTGGGTGTCACAGTTCATCAAACGCCAGGGACGCTTGCGTCCCATTCCCCTTTTCGGTTGTCACCGTTCATTAGAAGGCGTACAGGGTACGGGCGGCGGCTCTGTCCCCGCCCTGGCATTACATCCAGATGCGCCAGCGATCAGGCGTATCGACACCGGAATCCGAGGACAGGTCGGAGTAGTTGGGCCAGATACTGGCATCCGGTTCGAGTGCTTTGACGGCAGCGGCTATCGCGCCCGCCCATGTTTCGTCCATACTCAAGTTCTGCATGTCTTCTTTGCTGAAAAAACGCGCATCATCTATTTCTCGCGTTTCGGGGCGCAGGTCGCTGAGAGGTGAGAGCAACCGCGCGCGAAACATGAAGAAGTAGTTGTGTTCGCCATCATCCATGACCCACAGGCGCACCCCCATCAATCCCTCGATCTCCACGCGCAGCCCGGTTTCCTCGAAAGTCTCACGCGCCGCCGCCTGGTCAGGCAGCTCATTGGAGTTAACGCGCCCGGCTGGCAACAAATAGCGACCCTTCGTTACACCGTAGGTGCTGCGCACAAGCAAGACACGCTGCTCATGCACAACCAGCGCCCCCGCGCCAATGCTGAGCGGCCGTTTCGCCCTGGAACGTTCACCAGGTACATCTGTCTGTGACATTGAGTGATGCTCCTGTATCGATAATCGACGAGTCTGTAGGGACGCGGGTGGAGTGGATGCCGGGTGGGGACCCTTGCGGGCGTCCTCGTCCCATGCGTTTCAAGAGGTGAAGCATAACCCTACCCTGCCCCGGACGCCCACAAGGGTCCCCGCCCATCCACTCATCCGCCCGCGTCCCTACGGACGGAAAGTAGCCATTCGTTCCTTCACCTGCGCCAGTAGAGCGTCGCTTTTGCAAAAGGCGAAGCGCGCGTATCCGTAACCAATCGAGGCGTGTTCCTGGCTATAGAATGTCTCTGGCGGGATACATGCCACGCCGATTTCCTTCACCAGATAGCGCGTAAATTCGAGCGGTGTGCCATCGAATACGTCTGTATAGTCCGCCATTACGAAGTATGTTCCCTGCGGGGCGAGGCATTTCAGCCCACCGGCAGCGAGGGCATCGAGCATTAACTGGCGTTTGGTGGCATACATGGATTGGAAGCTCTGGTAGTAAGTACCGGGAAGGTTGAGCGCGTATGCGATGGCTTCCTGTGAAGGATGATGCACGGCGAAGGTAATAAATTGATGCGCTCTCCCTACGCCGTCTACCAGGTCTGGATGTCCAGAGACCCAGCCAATTTTCCACCCGGTGGCGCTGAACAACTTGCCTGCGCTGCTAACCGTAACGGTGCGTGCGAACATGTCCGGCAGTGTGGCGATTGGGATATGCTGCGCGGAGTCAAATAGCAGGTGTTCGTACACCTCGTCGGCAATCACCGTCACATCGTGTTCGATGCATAGTTCAGCGATCATGCTCAATTCCTGCATGGTGAAGACACGCCCGGACGGGTTTTGCGGCGTGTTCAGGATCAATGCGCGTGTTTTGCTGGTGAAGGCCGCTTGAAGTTCTGCCGGGTCAAGCGTCCACGTTGGCGGGTGCAGCGGTACGCAGACGGGTACAGCGTTCGCCATCAGGATATTTGGCACGTATGAATCGTAGAATGGCTCGATCACGATCACTTCATCGCCGGGGTCAACCAGCCCCAGGATAGCGGCGAAGATGCCCTCGGTCGCTCCCGACGTGACCACTACGCCTTTTACGGGATCGATATCCAGCCCATAGAAACGCGCGGAGTGATCGACAATAGCCTGGCGCAGCGATGCCGTGCCGGAGCCGGGCGCGTACTGGTTATACTGCCCGTCCTGCGCGGCCTGTGCCAGGTGCGCCACAATATCCGGCGGCGTATCAAAGTCCGGTTTGCCCTGCCCTAGATTCAGGGCGTTGTATTGCTGGGCCAGCGCGTTGATCTCGGTGAAAACGGTCGTGCCAAATGTCGCTACACGACGCGCAAAAATGGACATGGGGCGTTCTCCTTATCTCAGTAGCGACACCCCTTGCGGGTGTCTCGTCAGCATATCGCGTGATACTTGTATGGATGAACAGGACACCCGCAAGGGGTGTCGCTACTGCTTTATTGCTTCCAGCACGTTGAGCAGCGCATCGATCTCTTCAATAGTATTGTAGAAGTGCGGCGAGATACGTGCAACGGTCGCTCGCGCTGCGGCATAGATGTGACGCGCCGCCAGTTCATCGACAATGTGCTGTGGGATCAAATCCTGCCGGTCGGGATGGGGTTGGAAGCAGACAATGCCCGAACGTTCGCCCGCGCCCTGTGGCGAGACAACGGGATACCCCAATCGCTCTAAACCGGCGATTGCATAGCCTATTAGTCCCAGAATACGCCCCTCAACTGCTTGCATCCCACCGTCGATGCTCTCGAAAACACCAAGCGAGGCGTCCAGCGCTACAATAGCAACGCGGTTGGTCGAACTATGCTCAAAACGCGCCGCGCCCTGCTTCAAGGGCTGGTCATACTTGAAGAACTCGAAGGGCGTTTCCACGCTGAACCAGCCGCGCCGCGCCAGTCGCAGTTGCGCGAGCAGGTTATCAGAGAGGTAAAGAAATCCCGTAGTGGGCGGAGCCAGCAGCCATTTATGCGCGGCAGAGGCCAGGAAATCCACTCCCAGTTCTTGCGCGTCGATTTCCAGCGCGCCCAGCGCCTGCATCGCATCGATACCGCACAGGATGCCGCGTTCGTGGCAATGCCGCGCAATAGCAGCAATATCGTTGCGAAATCCGGTAGAGAACTCAACCATACTCAGGCTGACCAGCCTTGTGCGCTCCGTGATCTGCGCCAGCACATCCTCGACGCGAATGCGGCTTTCATGCATTTTGACAAAGTGTACCTCAACGCCCCTCTGCTGTAAGTTCAGCCAGGGATAGACATTGCTGGGAAACTCGCACTCGGCGGTCACTATGGTATCGCCCTCGCGCCAGTTCAGCCCGTCTGCTATATGCATAAAACCGTCGCCCGTGCTGGCAGTCATAGCGATCTGATCTGCCCGCACATGAAGCATATTCGCCAGCCGCCGGTGCGCTCCCTGCTCATACATGTCCCAACGCCCGGAGTTGACGCTGCCAAAGCGGCTCAGATCCTCACTATAGGTATGCATGGTGCGCGCCGTAGGCCGTGGCAGCGGCCCATCGGCGGCATGATTCAAATACACACAGCTGCGCGTCACCGGAAAAAAGAGCTGCCGCAGTTCGCGCACGTTTTCTTCTTCAGAGGTAAATTCGTGCTCGCCTTCTTCAATGAGCAGTAGGGATTGCAGCATGTCGTCGAGTGGGGGCATAGGGGTATCCAACATAGTAATGAGTGCTCCTGATATTTGGAATGTGATTTTTAATTGTCTTTACTATAGCATATTGCAGGGGAGGGATTGCCCTTGTTGATGGTTGCGTTTGATCGTGCTAAACAGAGTTACCAGCTACATTTGTGGGCTTTGTAATGAGTTTTAATAATTGAATCACGATGAAAGGTTAAATCAGGTTGTAGTACACGAGCTTCTTCATCAAGGGAAGTGGGACTATTGACAGTATACAGCATCAAGCCGTAAACTGTCTCAATGAGCAAGCTAGCCTACAAGTCCAATCGGAACGTCTGCTACTCGTGTCAGTACCATGTGGTATAGTGTCCAAAGTATCTCCGCAAGGTACTGGTAGCAGAACGCTTCACAAAGATCATTAAAGCAATATATCGAGAAGCAGAAGCATGTCGAAGCAAGCGTACAAATTCAGATTGTATCCAACCCGCAAGCAGCGTGAACGCTTGCAAGAGACGCTTGATGCCTGTCGCGCCCTCTATAATGCTGCCTTGACCGAGCGGCGCGACGCTTACAACTTTCATGTGAGACAGCACCCCAACTACTATGACGCGGCCACGCGAAGCGAGCGGAGCCGTGAGATAGGGATTACCTACTACAGCCAGGCTACTCAGTTGCCTGAAATCAAGAACATCCGAGAAGAGTACACCGATGTCCACTCTCAGGTCTTGCAAGATGTCTTGAGGCGGGTACAGAAAGCTTTCGATGCCTTTTTCCGGCGAGTGAGGCACGGTGAAGAGCCAGGCTACCCACGTTTCCAGGGCAAAGGCCGCTATGACAGCTTCACCTATCCACAAGCAGGCTTTTCCTTGACGCATGACCATCGCGTCTGCCTGTCCAAAATAGGCAGTATCAAAGTGAAGTTGCATCGAGAGATCAAAGGAACCATCAAAACCTGTACGATCAAGCGTGAAGGAGATGGTTGGTATGTGGTATTTGCCTGTGAAGTTGAGCATGAGCGCCTGGAAGAATGTCAGGAAGCGGTAGGCATTGATCTTGGCTTGTTGCAATTTGCGACCCTTTCGAATGGCAGCACAATCGAAAATCCACGCTACTACCGCAAGGCAGAACAGCACTTAGCACACTTGCAGCAAGCGCTTTCCCGCAAGAAACACGGGTCGCATCGCTGGAAGAAAGCAGGCCAGCTGGTTGGGAAGGTACACCGCAAGGTAGCAAACCAACGCCGCGATTTTTTGCACAAGGCTTCCAGGCAACTCGTGAATGCCTCCGGCGTGATTGTCTTTGAGAAACTAGAGCCTACTAAGATGAACAAGCGCCCCAAACCCAAAGCTGATGAGAACGGAACGTACTTGCCCAATGGGGCGGCTGCCAAAGGCGGATTAAACAAGAGTATTGTCGATGCTGGTTGGGGCATGTTCCAACAGTTCTGTGTCTACAAAGCTGCAAATGCTGGTAGAGCAGTGCTGTTTGTGAACCCCAGGTATACCAGCCAAATCTGTAGCGGCTGTGGCACAGTCGTCAAGAAAGAACTCAGCGAGCGCTGGCATTCGTGTGAATGCGGGTGTTCACTTGATCGTGACCACAACGCAGCCATCAACATCCTCCGGCTCGGACGGAGCCTTCAGAGAACCCTGAGAAGCCCCGTGCTTTAGAGCCGGGGAGTCGTCACAATGCCTGCAAATCACAACGAAAACCTGTTCTTACTTGTGGAGGGGCCAGTGATGGATATCGGCAAGATCGTCAAATCCTATTCGCATATCAATTATGTGTGCCAGGTCTACGGGCCGCGCGAGGTCTCCCAGGTACCTGCGCCGCCCGATTATGCCTTCGGGCGTTTTGTGCGCATCGCGGTGCGCTCCGAGCAGAACGGCGACCACGATGCGTATATTATGTCTGCCCTGGGCAAAAGCAGCGAACCACAGACCTACGCTGTTGGGGTCATCTATGACACCATCCTGGTGAACCCGGAATTTGGCTCGCTGGGGCCGCGCCTCTCGAATGAAACCCAGGTTGAACTCTTCTCGCCTGACTACATTTCAGAAAAAGCCGTGCTGATCTACGTGATGGTGCTGGGGATGCTTGAACAACGCGCCTTGCCAGGCGGTCAGCAGGAGATACTTTCTGTAATGCATGGAGTGCCGCTGCTGTCGCTGGAACTGGGCAGCGACGTGCAGATTATGAGTATCGAAGAGGTGCAGGCCTTTCATTATTTTCATGACGAGGGGAAAAATCAGCCCTACCTGCACATGGGCTACATTCCCCACATCATCGCGCAGCGCAACAGCCTGTTGCCAATCGTCACATTGCAAATCATCGACCAGTTGGAGCAATTATTTCCCGAAAATCTCTCGCTGCTCTCGATTGTCAAGCGCAACTTCGCCTGGCGGCTCAAAGTGGAAACTACAGGGTAAGGAGACTCATCTAACATGCTCGATCCGGCAATCACCAGCATTCGCCCGCGTTCAAGGGCGGTGGGTATCACAAAGGGGCCAGGCGAAAACACACACGAGTATACCTTTGTCTCGCGTGACGATGAGCAGGAGTTGAAAAACGGCGAATATGTCTATTATGAACTGGCTGACCCCGATGGTGTGCTTGCGGAACCGCGCCGCGTGCTGGGCCGCGTTCTCAAGCGCGTGCCTCTGCAACTGTACCCGGATACCTTCCTGGCCGAACCGGAAATAGCCCCCTCCGAGGTTGCGGCTATGGTCGGTTTTGACTCACACGCCAACGAACTGTTTGAACTGCACGTCGCCATCATGGGCTATTACGACCCCATCTCCTCCTCGTTTATCAATCCCTGGATTCCGCCCCAGTCGGGCAAGCAGATTTTCCTGGCAGATCACGAGATGCTGACCAACATTCTCAGCCGCAAGCGCGCGGGAGAGAACGGGTCGGCTACCATCGGCTCGCTGCTGACGCGCCAGCCCAACGCCGTGCCGGTAGTTCTTTCCGTCAAGGATGTGGTAAGCACGCATCTTGCCATCATCGCCAGCACGGGCGCGGGCAAAAGCTACCTTGCCAGCGTGCTGGTAGAAGAGTTGATGCAGCCCTATAATAAAGCCTGTGTGTTGATTATCGATCCGCATGGCGAGTACAGCACGCTGGAGGAACTGCCCAACTTCTCGCAGTTCAGCGAGGCGGGCGAGGGTAAGCGACCCGCGTATTCGGCAACCGTGCGCGTCTACAAACCCGAACAGGTCAAAGTGCGCATCTCGTCGCTGGACATGGGCGACATGCGCCACCTGCTGACCGAGATGACCGAGAAGCAGCAGCACCTGCTCAGTCGCGCCCTGCGCAAGGTGAGAAGCGATAAACGCGGCTCGCCCTGGGGCGCGCAGGATTTACTACATGCCATCAAAGCCGTCGCGAAGCAGAAAGGCGACGAGGAGAGCGAGGGCGCTGACGACTCCAGCACGATACACGCCCTGACCTGGCGCATCGAGCAACGTTTCGTTGATAACTTCACCTTCGATGATACGCAGCACCTGGACCTGCCCGAAATCTTCAAGCCCGGACAATGCACCGTCCTGCCGCTCAACGAGATCGACGAGCGCGACCAGCAGGTGGTGGTGGCGACGCTGCTGCGCCGCTTGAATAAGGCGCGCGTGGATACCGAGCGCGGCAAAGTTCACTCCGGTGAATCATACCTGCCCTACCCGGTTTTTGTGCTGATCGAAGAGGCGCATCACTTCGCGCCAGGAGGAGCCGAAGTCGTCTCAACTTCCATACTCAAACAGGTGCTGGCCGAGGGGCGCAAATTTGGCATTGGCGTGGGTTTAATCAGCCAGCGTCCCGGCAAGCTCGATGCCGACGTGTTGAGCCAGTGCCAGACGCAGTGTATCATGCGTATCGTGAACGAAATCGACCAGAAAAGCGTGGCCGCCGCCATCGAAGGCGTGGGGCGCGACTTGCTGGACAACCTGCCCGCGCTCTCCAAAGGCCAGGTGATTATCGCCGGAGCCGCCGTCAATACGCCGGTGATTTGCCGCGTGCGCTCGCGCATCACCCGCCACGGCGGTGAAAGCAAGGACGCGCCGGACATGTGGCGGCAATACTTTAGCCAGGAGTCGCAGGAGAGCCGCCGCCGCCACGATGCGCCCCTGAACGGCAATAGAGACTTCAATTTATTACGATGAACACGAACTATGTATTCAGGCGCCGTATGACAAGACGCGGCGCGCTCTATTCAATGACCTTGATGGCGCTGCTGGCATGGAGCGCCTTGCTAGCCTATACACATTTTGAGCCACCCAATAGCATTACGAATTTTACGGTGGTCTTCATTCTGCTGTTTGTAGCGCTGGCCTGCACCTTTGCGCCGCTGGCATACGTCATCAGCCTGCGCTTCATCTCCTCGCGCCTCTATCGCGCCACGCTGCGGCACTCCCTGCGCCAGGGCATGTTGTTGGCCTTATGGATTGTGTTCAATCTGATATTACGCGCCCTGCATAGCTGGAGCCTCTTTACGGCTATCGTAAGCCTGGGGATTATTGCGGTGATCGAAGTGTTATCACTGGCACGAAAATAAAAGGATTA
>JADEYI010001937.1_pt1 | contig 12377 bp, 11 predicted proteins | sample 8542331 | NCBI WGS metagenome assembly JADEYI01 (sample SAMN16510988, study PRJNA670497) | mine drainage metagenome | isolation source: biofilm near Copperflume 1 | place: Germany: Marsberg coppermine Kilianstollen | collected 2018-02 | reverse complement strand
CTGAGCGTTCGCCAGCGATGTGCGGACGCGATAAATCGCGTCCCTACAGTTCACCCGTATTTCCCTACATATATTGTGATTGCGTTCGTGGCAATGGGGAAGAGGTGGGAGCCTGGTATTCTTTGCTCTCCATGTTCAGATTTGGCCTGCTTTCGCTGCTGATCTTCTCGGTGGCCGGATGCTCGTCTCCACCGGGCGCAGGATTGTTGGGGCCATCTGGTTTTAGGGGGACACCGCGCTGGCGCAGGCGGTAATCGATCCAGAGCGCCAGGCAAATCATGGTCAGGCCTACCAGTCCGAGGCCGATGAACTTGTAGATGCGCGCCAGGCGTAGGGCCAGCACGCCGAACATGATGGTCAGGCCGTAGAAGAGCAGGCAGATTTTTTTGACGCTCAGGCCCGTTGATAAGAGGCGGTAGTGCAGGTGCGTCATATCGAAATGGACGGCTGATTGACCCCGGCGCTTGCGATTGACCGCCACGACTGCCAGGTCAAGTATGGGTAGGCCGAGTACCATCAGGGCGAGGGCCAGCTTCGCGCCGCCCATGATTGACAGCACGGCGAGGCCCAACCCAAGAAACATGGCACCGCTATCGCCCATAAAGATCTTCGCGGGATTCCAGTTCAGGGGAAGGAAGCCGAAGACGGAGCCGGTAAAGATGGCGGCCAGGATGGCGATACTCTGCTGGCCTTGAAGGAAGCTGGTGATGGTGATGAAGAGGGAGGTGATGCCCACGACGCCGGTTGCCAGTCCGTCCAGGCCATCGATCAGGTTGATGGTGTTCATCATGCCCACGGTCCAGAACCAGGTCAGTAGAGCCGCGGGAATGGCGAGCAGACTGAAATCCGCGTTCTGCATAAAGAGATAGATGCCTGGCTCGTGGAAGAAGGGCAGGGGCAGGGGCAGGTGATAGAACGGGTTGCTGAAGGTATACAGCAATACGCCGCGAAACGTGGGTATCCAGGGTCCCATGACGATGATGGCTGCTATTGTCTGGGCGATCAGTTTGGTGCGCGGCTTGAGACCGGTAACGTCATCAAAGATGTGAACGATGACAATAAAGGTGGAGGCCACAATCAATAGCCAGAAGATGGAGATTTCGGTCGGGTTGGAATTGGGGCCGGGAGCGTAGAAAAGGATGGCGACGATCACGAACGCCAGGAACATGGCGACGCCGCCAAGGCGTGGCACGGCCTTTATATGCACGCGGCGCGTCGCCGGTCGATCCAACCAGCCAACTTTATAGCAGAAGGCTTTGACTAAAAAGGTGAGCGCGAGGGCAAGCGCGAAGGCAGTTGCGCCGCCTGCCAGCAATGTTTCGATGTTATTGGGAAACAGGCTGGTAGGGATGAGCAATAATAATCGGATGTGGGTGAGGCTTGCTCCTGGCATGTAATCTCTCCTTGCTATGGAGAACAGGCTTCTCTGCTCTGCTACCTTTGACGTACATGATATACACGTTACTATTGAGACGCGCCGGCGAATCACACTATTTGCGCGCGCAGGTACTTTGTTAAGAAAACGTATGCACAAATCGCTTTGAGGTATGCATTTTTAATGGCCTGGCATCTTTACACTCCCCCGTTTGCCAGTTCGTAGGTGCGGCTGTACTCTATAAACGATTTACAAATTCGGCTGTAACACAGGGCGTCTACAGTACAGTATACACGTGCCGGGAGGCTCATTGAGCGTGTGGTACTTTGTGGTTTGCTTCTTTTGTCATTTCTAACTACTCAAAGTTACCTGCAACACCCTGTCCCACCCGGCATAATCCTTGTAAATGCTGAGTTTCGCCTGCGGCCACAACGCATAAATCATCTGAGCCAGGCGTTCTCGCTGCTGATACCCAATCTCTAGCAGCACGACACCCTCCGCTTTCAGCACGTTCGATCTGGCAACGTCCGTCAAAAAGCGTTCCAGGAGGTCGAGGCCGTCGGGGCCGCTGAAGAGGGCGAGGTGTGGCTCGTAGTTCTGTACGTCGGGGGTGAGTTGGGCTGTTTCGCTGGCGCCGACGTAGGGCAGGTTGGCGGTAAGCAGGTCAACGGGTTCGGGCAGGGGGGCGATGAGGTCGCCTTGCAGGAGGCGCACGCGCTGGTGTACGTGGTTGCGCTGGCAATTGAGGGAGGCTACGGCAAGGGCGTCGCTGGAGATGTCGGTTGCGTAGAGGTAGGGCAGACGCGGTTCGTTGACTGCCAGCGCGATGGGGATAGCGCCGCTGCCGGTGCCGATATCGGCCACTATGGGGATGGAACCAGCCGCGATTTTCTGGCGGCACACGTGTAATGCGGTATCGATGAGGAGTTCGGTTTCGGGGCGTGGAATGAGCACGCGGTTGTCAACGATGAGATCGAGTCCGTAAAATTCTTTGTGACCGACGAGGTAGGCAACGGGTTCGTCTTGCGCGCGGCGCTCGATCAGGGCCAGGTATTGTTGTTCCTGCGCGGGGGTGAGTTCGCGTTCGGGGTAGGCGTAGAGGGTGCTGCGTTCGACTTGCAGCACATGGGCGAGCAATAGTTGCGCATCGAGGGAGTCGATATCGCGTGAAATGCCCTGGGTCAGGGCTTGCTGGATGGTGGTCACAGGCTAGAGGGGTTGCCGGCCCATGAAGCCGGCGTCGAGATAGTGCCAGAAGTTGATGCGTTCTTCGCCCAATCGCCAGCACAGGTAGATTTCGCGCCCGCCGCGTATGCTGAGAAAGTCGATGAGTCCTGTGTCGGGGTCTTTGAGTTCGCAGCCAAACTGTCTCAGCTCACGCGCCAGCGTTTGCAGGGCTTCGATATGCTCGACCAGTGTTTTTTGCAGGCGTTCGACGCGCTCGTGAAGGTGGTGGCCGTTGTTTATGGATTGCGCGCGCAGCGCGCTAAGTTCCTCTTCGGAGCGCTGCATGGCCTGGCGATGCTCTTGTATTTTGAGCAACACAACGGTGATTTGAGGCAGTAACGCTTCCGCCTCATCGCGTGTAAAATAATGCGCCATGCTCCTCTCGCTTTCTTTATACTGCGGGTGATGGGTGTTGCTTGAGGTGAATGATAACATGTCGTGGCGGGTTTGCATAGCCTTGTATGTACAGCGCTTCATATTTCTCATGAAAAATAATACACTAAATGGCATGGCGCAGGCGTTGAAGTTGCATAGATAGAGGTACATCAATCTACTATAGGAGACTCTACCCATAGCATGACTTATTTTCTGTATAGTCCGTTTCAACTATACGGCTGGATAATCCGTAGGGGCAGGTAATGAAATGACCAGGGCGGGGGCAGAGTGCGATAACCAGGGCGGGGGCAAGCCCCGCCCGTACCCTGTTACGAGATGAGAGGCTGGCGAAGCAAGCCATAGAGGACAGGGTAGAGGAGGAGCAAGCCTTTCACTCGCAGGTTTTTTGAGGAAAGGAAGCAGCCAGGTGGGAGGTGTCATCCTGAGCGCAGCGAAGGATCTGCGTGGTGGCCGGCGGGAGATCCTTCGCTGCGCTCAGGATGACAGGCAGAACAGGTCTCACATTCGCTTACGGAAGGCTTATCTCCAAATGTCTGAGTTACGGTTGGTATAAATGACATTCAACGGTATATGATGTATAATGGCCGCGTGGAGTAGGACTAGCCAATCAAGAGGAGAAAACGCATGAGCGGTGACATGTTAGGACGTGTCATCAAAGGACGGTATAAGCTCATTGACGAGATTGGGCGGGGCAGTTTTGCCACCGTCTATATTGTGCGTGATACGAAAACCAACCGCATCTTTGCTATGAAGGCCATGCTCTATGAGCCTGCCGACGATGGTGAGTTGCTGGCGCGTTTCCAGCGTGAGGCGCACATTCTCCTGACCCTGCATGATCCTCATATCGTGCGTATTTTTGAATATGGGGATGAAAGCGATTTACATTACATCCTGATGGATTACATCGACGGCCAAAACCTCAAGTACTATACACTGACGGGTGGCTCGATGGAACCTGCGCGCGCGCTTGACTACGCCCTGCAAATCGCAGAAGGGCTGGATACCGCTTACAAAAACGGCGTTGTCCATCGCGATATCAAGCCGCAGAACATTGTCATCAATAGCCAGGGCGTGGCGAAAATTACCGACTTCGGGCTGGCGCGCAGCCACGAGACGGTGACGCTGACGCAATCGAACGTTTTTATGGGGACGGCTTATTACATCCCGCCGGAGCAGGCTGAAAGCGGGCGCTCGGCAGATATCCGTTCTGATTTGTACTCTGTGGCAGCGGTGCTTTTTGAGATGTTAAGCGGACACCCACCTTACGAGGGTGATACTGCTGTGGATATCGTCGTGAAGCATATGAACGATAAGGTGCCGTCCATTTGTACCATTCGCTCCGAACTTCCGCTCGAGATTGACACGTTTATGCAGAAGGCGATGGCGAAATTACCGGCGGACCGCTATAGTACTCCGCGCGAGTTTATTGACGCGCTTGAGAAGTTGCAGGAGCTTATCCCGGCTATTCCCATTGATCGCCAGGATACCGCCGAGCGTCCTCCCCTTGCCGAACTCAACGGCGATGGGAAGGATGGGCGCGAGCAACTGGCGACTGTCGCGAAACAGGCGCGATTGCTGGTGCTTTCCAGCAATCAAGCTATTCCTTTAACAGGAGAACTGATGGTGGTAGGGCGACATGACCCTGTGTTGGGGATTAACCCGGAAATTAACCTGGCAGACAAGACGGTAGGCCGTCGTCATGCTTACGTGCGCTGCCAACACGGGCAGTATTCCGTCGAAGACCTCAATGCTCTTAATAAAACCCGATTAAATGGAGTAGTTTTAATGCCATATGAAGAACGCACGCTCAAAGAAGGCGATATTCTTCGTTTCGGTAGTGTTGAGGTGCGTTTTGAAATGCGATAAATGCAATTGTAGGGGTGCGATGTACTTCGAGCAGTACAGTTTTCGCGCCCAAAGATATACCGGGCGCAACCTTTTCGACCAGTTGCGCTCCTACAATTAAGAGAGGTGAACGACATGAGACAGTTTCTCACACTGACAAGCATTTTAGGGGCTGTACCCCCCCCAGCCACACCCATCTACAAACAACCGTTTGTTATTGCGGCGGCGGTACTGGTTATCGCGCTGATCATCCTGGTGGTAGCGCTATTCCTCTTCCGCAACAGCGGCAAGAAAAAGAACGCCGCTAACCCTCCCGCTGGCAATGACTGGCAAAGGCAGCCTGGTGGCGGCCAACCCGGTCAGCAAGGCTGGGGGCAGCAGGGTGGCTGGGATGCGGGGGCCGCGCAACAACAACCGCAAGCTGGCGGGTGGGGAATGCCGGCGCAGCAACAGCCCCAACAACCCGTCTGGGGTACACCCGCGCAACAGCCGCAGGCTGGCTGGGATGCCGCCGCCGCGCAACAACAACCGCAGGCAGGGGGATGGGGAATGCCGGGACAGCAGCAGCCGTCACCGCAGTCCCAGCAGCCTGCCTGGGGCACACCGTCTCAACAACAGGGTGGTTGGGATGCTTCTGCGCAACAGCCGCAGGCAGGGGGATGGGGTACACCCGCGCCCGCGCAGCAGGCTTCAGGGTGGGGTACGCCCGCGCAGCCGTCACAGCCACCATCGGCAGGGTGGGGTACACCGGGACAGCAGCCGCAGTCGCCGCCGCAACAAGGGGGCTGGGGGAGTCAGCAAGGCGCGGGAGGGGTAGGAGGTGCATCGTCATGGGATCAGACCGCGCTACCTTCATCGCCAGATCCCTGGGGTCAGCAGCCGGCGCCGGGAGCCGCGCCAGCCTGGGGCGGGCAGAGCAATCAACAGCCGACGCCGGGAGCCGCGCCAGTCTGGGGCGGGCAGAGCAATCAACAGCCGGCGCCGGGAGCCGCGCCAGTCTGGGGCGGGCAGAGCAATCAACAGTCAGCGCCCGCCGCTTTCGGTAACAATGCGTCCGGCCAGTCCTGGGGACAACCGGCTCAGGCGGCAGATCCGTGGGGACAGGCCGCGCAGCAGCAAGCGCAGCCGGGGGTACAGGCCGCGTGGCCAGGCAATGTTGTCCAGCCGTCTACTACCCCGCCCGGCGGCAATCCACCAGTTCCCGCGTGGCCACAACAGGCCCCCGGTTTTGGTCAGGCCCAGCAGGGTTTTGGCGCGAGTCCTTTTGACAATGCCGATGCAGACCGTACGATGCTGCGCCCTTCTGGCGGCAATCCATCGACTGCCCAGACAGGTCTGGGTTACGTGCGGATCGAAGAGGGAAAAGAGCCGGGAAAATCCTATGAAGTGCGCAAGGAGAGTTTGAGCATCGGGCGCAGCCGCGAAAGCGACATTTTCCTCGAAGACCTGGCGGTTTCGCGCCTGCACGCCTCAATCGTCAATTTGGGCGGGGGCAATTACGCGCTGCGTGACGAGGGAAGCGCCAATGGCACCAAAGTGAACGGGCAGACGGTCAACAAATACCAGCCCTATCCCCTGCAAGAAGGAGATAAGATTCAACTGGGCCAGACGGTACTCGTCTTTGCGCGGCGTTAAAGCCGGATTGGGATGAGAGGCGCCGGACCGGGCTATGCAGCAAGACCCTCTGATCGGTACAATGCTTGGGAACTATAAAATCCTTGCCCCACTGGGTCAGGGAGGTATGGCCCATGTATATCGAGCAAATCAGGAGAATCTCAATCGCGAAGTTGCGGTGAAGGTTCTTCCGCCCTGGTATGCAGTCGATCGCAACTTTGTCAATCGTTTCAACCTGGAGGCTCGCCTGGTTGCGCGGCTCTCTCATCCCAATATCGTCACGATTCACGATTTCAGCGAAAATAACGGACACCTCTACATTGTCATGCAACTGGTGGATGGCGGGACGCTAAAGCACAAACTTGATGCCGCTCGCGATCCATCGGGGTCAGGCGGCGCTGGCGCGCTTGAAGTGGGGGAAGCCAACACTATCTTTCAACAACTTGCGAGCGCGCTGACTTACGCGCACGAACAGCGCATCATCCACCGCGACATCAAACCGGTCAACGTCCTGATGGATCGTTCTGGACGCCCGATACTCTCGGACTTTGGCATAGCGAAAGTGCTGGCGGGGGGCAACGGACTTACGCGTCCTGGCGCGGGCGTGGGGACGCCCGAATATATGTCGCCCGAACAATGCAGAGGGGAGGAAGTGGACGGGCGAGCGGATATCTACGCGCTCGGTGTGATGCTGTTTGAATCGCTCACCGGGCGCACGCCCTTCAATGGTGATAACTACCACGCGCTGGCTCATAGTCATCTCTACGCATCGCCGCCAGACCCACGACTCTACAACCCGCGCCTGACAATGGCGGTATGCCAGGTGATCCTGACAGCCCTCCAGAAAAAGCCTGCCCTGCGTTACCAGCAGGCGAACGACCTGGCATTGGCGCTCGAACAGGCGATCCATCCATCCAGCATTGGAGATATTTCCGCGCAGCCGACACAAAAGCCAGCCGGCATCGAACGCGCCCCGACAGCGCCTATCTACGCCTGTCCCGTTTGCCACCGACCTAATAAGTCGGATACCTTTTTTTGCGTGCGCTGTGGTTCGCTGCTGAACCAGTGTCCTAAATGCAGGAGCCAGAATCGCGCTAAAGATCGTTTTTGCACAAGTTGCGGCCAGGCGTTGCTGTATCGCTTCCAGTAGCAATTGATGCTATTGCATGAATTTGTCTGGCTGCGCGGTAATGCGCTCGATTGTGTAGCGCTGCTCGTCCATGCGTTTGCGCCGGAGCATCATACGCTGCTCCGCGCTGAGTTTGAGAATAGTGCGAATGCGTTCCACGATGATATCCGGCTGGGTAGGTTTGGTCAGGTATTCGATCGCTCCCTCTTCGAAGCCTTGCAACTGCTCTGCTGGTTGATAGCGCGCAGTCAGCACCAGCACCGGCAGAGGGGGCTTCATGCAACTGGCGTGTAGCCAGTGCAGCACCTCCCAACCATCCACAGGCTGCATCATGATATCCAGTACAATCAGGTCCGGGCGGTATTCCGGGATCAAATTGATGGCTTCCTGGCCACCGGTTGCATCGCGCACGTCGAAGCCTGAATACTTGAGATACAGGCATAGGACCTGGCGAATATCGAAATCGTCCTCCACAATCAGAATACGCTCAGGGGATGCGCTCTCACGAGCAGTGGTTCCCTCTCCAAAACATTGCATACCATTCACCTCCACGAATACCTCACGTAACACTGGCGACACCCCTGGTGGGTGTCCTGTGCGTATTTTTTAGGATGCGCACTGGAGTTGACGGAACGGGACACCCACAAGGGGTGTCGCTACTTTACCGCCGCGTCAGGGGGAAACGGACTTCCGCACAGGTACGCGGCGGCGTTTCATCTGTGCGGCGCAAAACAAAGCGACCTCCGAGATCGCCTATCAAATTTCGAATCAACGAAAGCCCCAGACCTTCACCGCTTTCTTCGAGAGGTTCGGTGAGCCCACCGCCGGTATCAAGTACTTCAACGATGACCTCGCCGTTTTCTTCACGCCCACGAATAGTGACGTTGCCTCGCGATGCGCTCGCGATGCCGTGCTTGATGGAATTGGAGACCATTTCGTTGAGCACCAATGCCAGGATCGCCACGGCGCGTGAAGGAATCACGATCGGACAGGGTTCAACTTCAAAGATGATATGCGTATCTGGCGGGCGTAGATTGGCATTTGCTACGCCCACAATTTTGCGGGCGATATCATCGACGCGCGCTTCGCTTACATCTTCGTGTGAGAGCAGGTCATGCGCCGCGGCCAGTCCCTGCACGCGGTTCACGCTTTCCGTCAGGATGCGCCGCACTTCGTTTGAGCGGGTGCGCCTGCCCTGCAAGGAGAGAATGCCGGCGACAGTGGCCAGGTTATTTTTGACGCGGTGATGCAATTCGCGCAGCAGGACCGTCTTGATCTCTAAGCCGTGACGGGCTTCTTCGTAGAGTCGCGCATTGTCAATGGCGATGGCAGCTTCGTTGGCGAAAGTGAGCACCATCTGCATCTGTTCATCGCTGAGCATATGGCGATGGCTACTGTAGACGCAGATGCAGCCGAGCACTTTGCGTTTGACCTCCAGCGGTACGCAGAGCACCGAATGCATTTCAGCCGAGACAAGCGGGTCATGGCGCAGGAAACACTGTTCATCGCTATGAAAGCAATCGACCGCTTTGCACGGGTGCCCGGTCTGCACGGCGCGCCCGGCGCAGCAATGGCCCACCGGCACCTCGATACGGCGCACATCGGCCCCGTTTAATCCATAATGTGCCAGCACGCGCAAACGCTGCGTTTCCGTGTCCAGTTCAAAGATACACGAGCGGTCCGCGCCGCTCAATTGCACCGCCTGTGTGGTGATGATCTGAAGCACGCGATCCAGGTCCAGGGTCGAGGCAATGATGGAAGAGACGCGGTGAATGGTCGCCATTTCATGAACTTTGCGGCGCAATTGTTCGTCGGTTTGTTCATAGAGTCGCCCGTTTTCCACGTTGATGGCGATAATACCGGCCACTACTTCGACAAAATTCATTTCTTCGCCGCTAAAGTCGCGCGCCTCGCTTGACTGGATGTTGATGACTCCAATTAAGCTTTCGACGGTGCCGAAGAAAATGATCGGCAGGGCCATTAGCCCACGGTACTCTGGGCCATAGCTGCGAGCCTCCATAGCAAACGAGCTATCGGCCAGCGCATCATGCACCAGCAATGGACGCCCTTTGTCCGCCACCCACCCGCTATAACCTTCACCTATGCGCAGCGTGTAATGCATGCCGCCCATCGGTCGCGGCCCATTGGTGGCTCGCAGCGTCAGTACCCGCTGCAACTCGTCATAAAAGAAAACGGAGCAGAGTTCGACGCGCAACTCTTTCGCCACATAGCGGGCAATCGTTTCCAGCGTCTGATCGAGGTCAACGGTGGAGTTGCTGACGCTATTGATCTTCTGCAAGATTTGCAGGCGAGCTTCAAGCAGGCCCTCCATATGCTGGCGTTCCAGGAATACCTGGTCTATCACCGACTGGTAGCCGCGAGTGAGAGCCATAATACACAGGGATTGCAACTGGAAGAGGCGCGCGGTAGCTTCTATGAGCAGGGACTGACCCGTTTCATGCTCGCTGAAAATGGAGATACATTCCCGCGCAAGGGCATCGCAATAGGATTGCAGCCCTGAAATACGCGCCTCTAATTTGCCGCCATGCTCGGCGAGGGCGCGACCTGATTGTTCAAAACGCGCGTCAAGGGTGGCGCGTTCATTGTCGATGAGCGCATTGAGGAAGAGCCAGGCATCGCTGCCCTCTTCCGGCCCCGAATGTGTTTTGGAGGCGCGTTGCAAAGAAGCCTGTAGCCGGTCTACATTTTGCGCGAGTATTTGCTCAACCCGCTCCACTTCACTACTCTTTAGCACGTTGGTTCCCTCTGGGTACGAGACGAAAGCCACCATACCACTTCATCCACTCTCATAAATGTTCTTGTTTGATTGTAGTGGGAATGTGGCTTTCTGTCAAGCAAAAAACAGATTGCGTTGAGTTTTCCCGCTCAGACACTTTGGCCCTACAAATATGATTTACATGCCTCAGCCCATTGTCTGGGGAAATATTTTTGGGTTCTGGCTAGTATTCCATATTGGATTTCATCCTCAGAAGGAAGCTGTTCGAGTTGAAAAATATTTGAAGTCCAGGTAGCGGTATGAGCAAGCGGATAATATTTCAGTTGTCCGCCGGATTCGCCATACCATTCAAAAATCGTACCTTCATTATCGTTACCACAAAGGCGGTTTGCTGTCGGAAAATGCCAATGGAGTGCATGAGGATCAGGTAGCATCAATGGGAATATGTCAAACACATATTTACTTTCCTGGGATTCGCCTGTAAATACTGCTGCTACTGCGCGTTCAAAGTCGCGCCAACCCGGTAAAGTTTTACCATCTGATGCGGCTAACATGCCGGTTCCATCTTGATACGTACTTAAAACTAGTCGAAGCTTTCCCAAGTCCTCTGCTGTTAGCAAGATAGGCCCATCACCTGGCTCCAAATTCATTGCTTGCTCCCTCACTATGTTTGTTATTCTCTATTCTGTTACTGGATTCACTTGATACCTGCTGCAGATCATCCGTTCCCAAAGCTAGTGTAGCGGCGTCAACTGTCAGGTCTAGCTCATCTTTCAAAAGCTCATCTGTACTGATTCCAAAAAGATGCGCTACACTCAACGTAAGCTCTACACTGGGAAGTTTCTTTCCGGCTTCTAATTCACTGATATATCCATGCGCTACATGTCCAAGCTGATGCGTAAGTTCTTTCAAGGTGAGTCCACGCATCGTACGCAACGTATGCAGCTTTTCTCCGAATCGTTTGATGCTCCGCTCTCTACTCATTTCTTTACTCATCAGACTTGACATACAAAGAACAATGTGATAGATTGTCTCTATTAGAGACAAAACAACAAAAATCGTAGGAGCATCTGCTATGGCAGTGAATAGAAAAACAAGTGAATATCAAATGATTAATAGTCCTTTTAAATGGGTAGGAGGGAAGTCTCGTTTACGTAAAAATATCATTGAATTGCTTCCTGCTCATACCTGTTATGTAGAGCCATTTGCTGGCGCTGCCTGGGTTTTATTTGGTAAACCTCCTAGCGATGTTGAAGTATTAAATGACAAAGACCAGGATTTAATTACCTTCTTTCGAGTGGTCAAAGAAAAACCAGAAGAGCTAATAGCGTCTTTCGAATGGGAACTGGTTTCTCGAGCTGAATTCGAGCGATTAGCCAACCTGGACTCATCACAGCTTACCGACGTTCAACGCGCTCATCGTTTCTACTACCTCATTATGGCTGGCTGGGGAGGCGAATTTAACTATCCTCGCTTCCAGACAAGTATAGAAGATGGTGGGCATGGAAACAGGCTTTTTGGAGCGTTGCAAACCCTTCAAAAGCGTCTAATGCCTGTTTACGAGCGTCTTCGTACTGTCATCATAGAAAATCTGGACTGGCAAGAGTGTATTGATCGCTATGATCGTCCTGGCGTTGTTATGTATATTGATCCTCCTTATCCTGAGAATGGATGTAACTACAAGCATAACATGCGCGAGAAGGATGCTCACGAAGCCCTGGTAAGGCGTCTTAACCGGGCAAAATGCAAATGGGTTGTTTCTTCCTATGACACTTCCTATATACATACCTTATTTCGTGGGCATACCATCATTCCAGTCCAATCAGCTTCAGGCATGATTACTGAGAAACATGGGACTACGCGAGTGATAAATAAAGAGGTACTTATTACAAACTTCTTGCCTCAGAATACTGCTTCAATTGTGACTACAGAAGTACAACAAACTCTTTTATTATGAAGCACCCCCTCTTGTCGTGAGTTATGCGAAGTCCCGCTACTGGCTATATAATGGCTCCAATATTATCATAGTAACACAAGTTTTTCAAAATTCGTGT
>JADEYI010001936.1_pt1 | contig 12380 bp, 9 predicted proteins | sample 8542331 | NCBI WGS metagenome assembly JADEYI01 (sample SAMN16510988, study PRJNA670497) | mine drainage metagenome | isolation source: biofilm near Copperflume 1 | place: Germany: Marsberg coppermine Kilianstollen | collected 2018-02 | reverse complement strand
GGCAGAGATGATGCGCTTCCCCGAAGAGATCGAGGTCAGCCGACTGGTCTAAGAGCGTGTTGGACAAAGGCCCGCCGAAATTGGGCTACCCCTGGAGGATTGACAAGGACAACCGCGGTTGTGGATGGCGTTCGGCAGACCGCCCATCGGTGGTTGGGCCACCAGTGAGGCCACCGCTTCCCGGACATCCGCCTAGACGGCGCGCCAGCCCACGTGGCATGCTAGAACAGGCACTTCCTACGAGCACGACGCTAGTTGCCAACCCGGCGTCAGCGCTTCGGGCGCACAAAAGGCGCATCCGCTGCCGCACGCCGCATCCCAACGCCGCATCCCAACGCCGTATCCCACGAACCCACCACGCCAAACAGGAGATGGCTACATGGCTGAAGACAACTTTACGCTCACCACGTTCTACACGTCGTGGCAGGCGTACCAGGATCACCTCAAAGAGACGCTTGCCCCGCTCACCGCCGACCAACTCGCGCTGCGCGCCGCGCCGCATCTGCGCACCATCGGCGAGATTGCCACGCACATCGTCGGCTGCCGCGCCGGCTGGTTCACCGAGGTGCTGGGCGAGGACGGTGGCGCGGACGTGAAGGCGGCCCTGCGCTGGGACGAGCCAGGCGCGCCCGCCCGAACAGCCGACGAGTTGGTGCGGGGCCTCGACCACACCTGGCGCCTGATGACCGATTGTCTGGCCCGCTGGAGTCCCGACGAGATGCGCCAGACGTTCACCGATGACTGGGACGGGAAGCAAGTCGAGTTGCCACGCGCCTGGGTGGTCTGGCACGTGCTCGAACACGACTTGCACCACGGTGGCGAGATCTCGCTCACCCTCGGCATGCATGGGATCCAGGCGCATTTCACGAGTTGAGAGCGGACTGGGGTATGCGGGCGTGCGGCATCATGCCGTGCGCTATGCCGTCCGCCAGCTCGTGTGACGACCGGCACTCCAGCCAGTGGCTCTTTTCTGTGGCTGGCTCAGGTCATGGCGGTCCACTGGCCCTCCGCGTGCTCTGGTCGGCAATCCGGCGGAGTGGGAAGCGGATCGCCACCAGCCCCATGAGCGTCGCGCGCCACATCTTCTTGAGGCGTGGGACAACGTATTGCGGACCCACCACGAGACGGTGCGCTCCCTGTGGGTCATGCCTATTCAGCGGTAGTAAGGCAAGGAGACAGCGCGCGGGCGACACGTGGAGGCGACACGTGAAGCGGAAGGGGGCCAATGGGCGCTGATGGGCGCATAGTACCTGAGCCGTGGCCCCTTGCGGCCCCCCTAGAGCGGTGCTATACTGCGCGCGCGGGAAGCGAGAGGAAGAGAGCGCGCATTATGAGCACAGATGAACACACCGCAAGTCTCGAAGCCGAGCAGGCCGCACGTGCCGCCCATCGCATGGAGTCGGCGGTCGAGGTCGAAGCCGCTGATCTCAGCAGTATCGCCCAGAGCGACAGCCTGCGGCTCTACCTACGAGAGATTTCGCGCATTGCCTTGCTCTCCGCCCAGCGCGAGACAGAGCTTGCCCTGCGCATGCGCCACAACGACCGCCTCGCGCGCAACTCCCTGATCGAGGCCAACCTGCGCCTCGTCGTCAGCATCGCCAAGCGCTACGTCGGCCAGGGGTTGGCGCTCGAAGACCTGATCGGCGAGGGCAACATCGGCCTGATTCGCGCCGTCACGAAATTCGACCCCGACAAGGGCTTCCGCTTCTCGACCTATGCCACCTGGTGGATCAAACAGGCCATCACCCGCTCCATCCTCGAAGGCACCCGCGCCATCCGTCTGCCCGTCTATATCATGGAAGAAGTGATGCGCGTCAAACGCATGACCCGCCAGCTCTACCAGGAGCTGGGCCAAGAGCCGACGCCAGACCAAGTCGGCGAGCGCCTGGGCATCACCGGCGCGCGGGTGAGCGAGCTAACGGTCTGGGCGGAGAAGGTCTTCTCGCTCGACGCGCCGCTCTCCGAAGAAGAAGAGAGTTCGCTGGCCGACCTCGTTGAGGATGAGCACACCCATGACCCGGACGAACAGACCGACCGCCAACTCCTGCGTGAGGAGATCCGCCGCGTGCTGGGCAACCTCACGCAGCGCGAGCGCGAGGTGATCGAGCTGCGCTTCGGCCTGACCGACGACCAAGACCACACCCTCGAAGAGGTGGGCCGCATCCTCAAGGTCACCCGCGAGCGCGTGCGCCAGATCGAGGAGCGCGCCATCCGCAAGCTCCGCCACCCACAATCCAGCCGCATCCTCCGCGATTACCTCGATTAGCCCGCTTACCTGGATGGGGCAGCCGAACTGGATGCGCCGAGGCGGCCAAGTCCCGTGGGAGCGCGGCCCGCCGAGCCTAGAGCGCTCTGGACGTGGCGCCCATGATCGGCCCGCGACTATCCTACCTGCCCATGACCCGCACGCTCGCCATGCCCCCTCCTTTATGCCCGCGGCGGCCCCGCGTGAATCCGCGCGCGGAACTCCTCCAGTGAGGAGCCAAGCCCTTCTTCTACCCACCAGGTCGCCCCCGCCTCCTGAAAAGGGCGCACCTGCTCGCTCCCCCGCTGGCGGTCGAGGGGCGTCTCGCCGCTCACCACCACCGCGAAGGGGGCGCCCATTGGCCGCCGTGCCGCCACATAGGCCAGGCAGGCACGCACATCAGCGGGCGTGAGTGGCTCGCGCGTCTGCTGGTGAAAGGACTTGAGGCACATGCCATCCCAGCGCGCCGCCCGGCGGAAGGGCGCGCGGTGGGGCCAGCCGCCCGCGACCCAGAGGGGGATACGCGGCGACTGGATCGGTTTGGGAGCGAGCGTCACCTGATCCAGCGTATAGTGGTCACCGGCAAACGAGAACGGCTCCTCGCCCCACAGTCCCGCCAAGATCGCCAGGCCTTCATCCAGTTGCCCCGCGCGCGTGGCCGGAGCGCTCTCCTCACCAAACGCGGCGAAATCCCGCTCGAGATAGCCCAAGCCCACAGCGCAGTTCACCCGCCCCTGTGTGATCTGGTCGAGCGTGGCCAGTCGCCGCGCCACCAGCCATGGGCGATGACGCGCCAACGGCATCGCCAGCGGGCCAATGCGTATGCGCATGGTCTGGAGGGCAATCGCGGTCAGGGCGATCCACGGATCCACGACAGGGAGCGCCACTTCCTTGCCGCCCAAGAGCACATCCCAGAGAAAGAAGCCATCCCATCCCGCCGCTTCAGCTTCAGTGGCCAGCCGCGCCAGAAGGCGGGCATCCGCATACGCGCCCGTGGTCGGCACATCCAGCCCAAATCGCATTCGCTCCCCCCATCGCGCTTCCTGACCGAGCCTTCTGGCATTATAGCACAGCGCCACCCTGGGGATGGACCGCCGAGCGCGGCGACACACCGGGTCGAGCGCTGGGACCTCGCGTGAGCCAGGCTCCGCCGGTCCGCGTCGGCTGGTGATTTCGCATCGGCTGATAGCGAATGGAGCGGCCAGGTCGCTGTCTTCACGGAGTATGCGCCGTGGGCCACCATGACACATCCGCTGTCGCGCCATCGTGGCTGCGTATGGCCTCTCAACCAGGCAACGGCTCCACCCGCAGCCAGCAGTAGTCGTGGGGTGGGTTGATGCCGAGCACGCGATAGGGCACCTCGGGGCACCGCCGCTCGCGCAAGTACCGCCGCACAGCGGGCCGACGCGCGTAAAAGCGCCGCGCGCACCGCCACGCGCTCCGCAGCGAGCGGAAGCGCACGCCCAGTCCGCGCGTGATGGGCAGCGCGGCATAGTGGAAGCCATGCGCCGCCAGCCAACCGAAATCCTCTGGTGAGGGCCAGATCAGCACGATCAGGCCGCCTGGGCGTGTCACGCGGCGCAGCTCGGCCAGCCCCGCCTCACCCCCCTGCTCCGGGCGCGACGTAAACGCCGAGCAGGCCAGCGCCACATCCACACTCGCCGCCGCCAATGGCAGCGCATCGAAGCGCCCAGCGCGCACCTCCACCCGCGCGCCATCCTCCCGACCCGCGAGCTTGCGCTGGAGGATGCGCCGCAGTCCCGGCGATGGCTCCACCGCGATGACGCGCGCCGCGCCCCACTCTAGGCAGGCAAGGGTGGAGCGGCCCGCCCCCGCGCCAGCATCCAGCACGACACCGCCACGCAGCGCCGACTCCAGGCGCGCGAAGATGCCAGGGTGCGGCTCCTCGCCCGCGGTCAGTTCCTCATAGAGGTCCGGCGTACGCCAGTAGGTCAGCTCCCAGAAGAAGGCGTCCAGCACGTGCTGGCGGGCCGTGGTGGCCGCCGCTCCGCAAGGAGGCCGGGCCGTCTGGAAGCGCACGCGCTGGCTGGGGGGCAGCGCCGCGGTGATGCGCCGCGTCAGCCGCGCGGGCGCGCCATGCAGCCCATGCGCCAGCTCCTCCACGGAGACACCGAAGGCGCCGCCCGCCAGCACGTCGCGTAGAGTCGTCTCATCCAAGGCATCCAGGTCTCCAATGGTAAAGGGGTTGGCGAAGAGGGGCGCGGCAGCCTCTGGTACGCCCGCCATCATGGCACGCTCGAACGCCACCACAGCCTCCGGCGCGGGCGCGAGGGCGCGCCGCTTGGCGCGCAGCCACTCCGTCACCGCGGGCGGCGGCGCTCCCGCCGTCTTGGCCTGCCGCATCACTGGCCGCGCTCCTTCTCTGGTCGCGCTCCCGCCGCTCTCGTCAAGCGTCAAAAGCAAGATGCATACCCCGAAATCTAGAAGGCCGCCAGCCGCCTCACGCCGCCGGACGCCCCTCGCGCGCGAGGGGGAAGCCAGTGCGGCGCTTCGCGCGGCATCTCGGCGCGTATGTATGGCGCGCATGTATAATAAAGACGCGCGGTATGGCGAAGACAAGCGGTATGGCGCGCGCATACGCAGTCGCGTGCGCCTCACGCTTGCCCGCGACGCCGAGCTACGCCAGATGCCTGAGGCCGACGACCATGAACACCACCGACACGGCACACCTCCTTCCGCCCGCCAAGACGGCGCGGGCCGCGTCCCTGGCATGGTATCCCAGCGACCGCCTCCAACTCGTCGCGTATCTCACCGTCGGCATCGGCTATCTGCTGGCGGTGCTGACCGCGCAGTCGCTGGCCGTGCCGGGCTTTGCGCTGCTGACCGTTACCAATCTAGGCTGGCTCTGGCTCTTCTATCACCTCTGCACGGCGGAGACCAGCGCGCGCGCGAATCTGCTGATCGCGCTGACGATGATGGCGCTCGCGCTGGGCACCGCCGCCAGCATCTGGCTCGGCCTCGGCTTGGATTGGCTGCTCCCGGTGATCACCGTCTCGGTGCTGACTATGATCTATCCTCCGCGCCAAGCGCTGCCCTTCAGCGTCGTCCTCTATCTCAGCATGGTGGGCCTGCTCACGCTGGCCGGTGGCACCTTTAGCTCGAAAGCGCTGCTGCTCAACCAGATCCAGTTAGTGCCAGCCTTCCTCTTCACCTACCTCTTCACCATCGTCATGCGCCAGCAGCACGAGCAGCGGGCCAGGGCCGAGGCGTTAGTCGCGCAGGTCGAAGAGGCGCACGCCCAACTGCGCGCCTACACTGACCAGGTGGAGGAGTTGGCCATCACCCGCGAGCGCAACCGTATGGCGCGCGAGATTCACGATACCCTCGGCCACTATCTCACCGTCGTGGCGGTGCGGCTCGAGACCGCCATCAAGCTGGAGGCGCGCGGCGACGCGGGGCTGCGCGCGGAACTGGTGGAGGCGCGGCGCATGGCCTCGGAGTGCCTCGCCGAAGTGCGCCGGTCGGTGGCGGCGCTGCGCCCCGTGGACCCCACCAGCGCCTCGCTGGATGACGCGCTGGCTCGCCTCGTCGCGGAGTTCCAGGCGGCGGCGCCAGCGGTCGCGGTCGCGCTGGATGTCGAGGGAGCCGTGGGGTCGCTGGCGCCCCCGCCGCGGCTGGCGCTCTATCGCTGCGCCCAAGAGGCGCTGACCAACACGCGCAAGCACGCCGACGCCACCAAGGTGCTGGTGCGCGTGCGGGCGGATGAGCGCGCGGTGGAGTTGACCGTGCTCGATAACGGCAAGGGCGCGGATTCATCGGCGGATGGCCACGCGCCCGGCTTCGGGCTGCTGGGCATGGGTGAGCGTATCGCGTTGCTCGGCGGCACCGCCCAGGCGGGGCCTGACGCCGCCCACGGCTGGCGCGTAGAGGTGCGTGTGCCGCTGGGGGAGACCTAACCCCTAACTACCCCACTGCCCCCCGCGGAGCGGTAGCGTGGACTCGCCTCCGCGGTGGCGACCCAAGAGAAAGCCGGTGACGATGAGCGAGACATCCGCTGAGACCCCCATTCGCGTCCTGGTGGTGGATGACCAGACACTGCTGCGCCAGAGCTTCCAGCGGCTACTCCAACTGGAGAGTGGCGGCATCGAGGTTGCTGGCACGGCGGGCGACGGCGCGGAGGCGCTGGAGGTCATCGAGCGCATGGAGCACGCGGGCGGTCCGCCCGATGTCGTGCTGATGGATGTGCGCATGCCGCGGCTGGATGGCGTGGGCGCGACGGAGCGCATCCAAGCGCGCTGGCCGATGGTGCGCGTGCTGATCCTGACGACCTTCGACGACGAGGAATACATCTTGGCGGGCCTACGTGCGGGTGCCCGGGGCTATCTGCTCAAGGATGCCACCGCCGAGGAACTGGTGAGCGCCATCCGCGCCATCGCGCGTGGCGAGTCGCCTTTGCAACCCTCCGTCGCGGCCAAGCTCGTCGCCCACCTCGCCCATCCCGCTGATGCTACCGCCACCGCGCGCGCCGCCGCCGCGCCCGCCAGCCGCGCCGCCGCTGGCACGCCGATAGACGAGTTGACCGAGCGCGAGCGCGAGATCCTCGGCCACCTCGCGCGCGGATCGAGCAACCGGGAGATCGGCGAGGCGCTCTTCATCACCGAGGGCACGGTCAAGAACCACGTCTCCAACATCCTCAGCAAGCTCGGCCTACGCGACCGCACCCAGGCTGCCCTCTGGGCGCGCGAGCACAGCCCGGGATGAGGCTCGCCGCCCACCGCGCCACTTGTCACGTCCTATGGAAGAATCTATAATAGCTCCATGTATTAGACATTTCTCCATAGGACGGGCCGACATGTTTCTCAGCGGCGTCAGTTGGGCGCGCGCATGTCAGTTCGTTCGCTCTTCCCCGCAGGCCTTCAGCCCACCGCAACCCTCCGCCCCCATCGCAACCCTCGCCACCTCCCCGCCCCTTGTCCACATATCGTACGATGTAGACGCAACGGTGATCGTTCGCGAAGGAGCACAGACGACTATGGGCAAGCCGCGAGTCTACGTCACACGCATGCTTCCCAGCCAGGGGCTGGACCTCATCCATGCGTTCTGCGACGCCACGGTCTGGGAGGGCGAGCTGCCCCCGCCGCACGAGGTCATCCTGCGCCAGACGCGCGAGGCCGATGGGCTGGTCAGCCTGCTCACCGACCGCGTGGATGGCGCGCTGATGGACGCCTGCCCCCGGCTGCGCGTCGTCAGCAACTACGCCGTCGGCTTTGATAACATCGTCATTCCCGACGCCACCGCCCGCGGCATCCCCGTCGGCCATACGCCCGGCGTCCTCACCGAGACCACCGCCGACTTCGCCTTCGCGCTCCTCATGGCCGCGGCCCGCCGCATCGTCGAAGGCGCGGACTACGTGCGCGCGGGCCAGTGGAAGACGTGGGGGCCAATGCTGCTGATGGGGTCCGATATCCACCACAGCACGCTCGGCCTCGTCGGCCTTGGGCGCATCGGCGCCGAGATGGCCAAACGCGCCCAGGGCTTCGCCATGCGCGTCCTGTATACGGATGTCGTCCGCCGCGAAGACCTCGAGGCCAGCCTGGGCATCGAATACGCGCCGCTGGAAGATATCCTGGCGCGGGCCGATTTCGTCAGCATCCACACGCCGCTCACCGCCGAAACGCACCACCTGATGAACCGCGAGCGCTTCGCCCAGATGAAGCGTGGCGCGCTCATCATCAACACCGCGCGCGGGCCGATCATTGACCCCGACGCCCTGCTAGAGGCGCTGCGCTCCGGCCACCTCGGCGGCGCCGCGCTAGATGTGACCGAGCCGGAGCCGCTGCCCGCCGATCATCCGCTGCTGACGCAGCCCAACTGCCTGGTCGTGCCGCATATCGCCAGCGCCAGCGCCACGACGCGCGGCCAGATGGCCGAGATCTGCGCGCGCAATCTGATCGCCGGCCTAAAGGGCGAGGCCCTGCCCGCCGGTCTCAATCCCGAGGCCCTGGGCACGGGCCGTTCAGCCCTGCCACGCGCGTGGTGAGCGCCAGAGCTAGCGGCCAGTGCCAATACCCAACGTGCTGAAAGGAGCGCGGGTGATGAAGCGACCAATCGTTCTAGAGCCGAGCGAACAACCGCTGTAATCGGCCCCGCATGCTCACCGCGGCAGAGAACCCCACAGCGCGCTCAATGGCGAGCGAGGAGACACACATGGAATTCGCCCGACGCATGGACCAACTTGGCACCGAGACCGCATTTGAAGTGCTCGCGCGCGCCAAGGCGCTCGAAGCGCAGGGCCGCGCCATCGTCCACCTGGAGATCGGCGAGCCAGACTTCCCTACCCCGGCCAACATCATCGAGGCCGGCTGCCGCGCGCTGCGCGACGGCGCCACACACTACACCCCCGCGCCCGGCATCCCTGAGTTGCGCGCGGCCATCGCCCACGACGCCAGCGTGCGCCGTGGTGTCGAGTTCAGCGTGGAGGATGTTGTCGTCACGCCCGGCGGCAAGCCCATCATGTTCTATGCGATTCTGGCGCTGGTGGATGAGGGCGATGAGGTCATCTATCCCAACCCCGGCTTCCCCATCTACGAGAGCATGATCCAGTTCGCTGGCGGCCAGCCCCTTCCCGCTCAGGTCGAGGAGGCGCGCGGCTTCTCGCTGGATGTCGAGAAGCTCTGCGACGCCATCGGCCCTCGGACGCGCCTGGTGATCCTCAACTCGCCCCACAACCCCACCGGTGGCGCCCTCGCCCGCGCCGACCTCGAGCGCGTCGCCGCCGCCGTCCAGCGTCACCCACGGGTGCTCGTCCTCGCCGACGAGATTTATAGCCGCATGCTCTACGAGGGCGAGCACGTTAGCATCGCCAGCCTGCCCGGCATGCGCGAGCGCACCATCGTGCTCGACGGCTTCTCGAAGATCTATGCCATGACCGGCTGGCGCCTGGGCTATGGCCTCTGCCCGCGCGAGTTGGTGGCCCCCATCACCCGCCTGATGATCAACAGCAACTCCTGCACCGCCGCCTTCACGCAGTGGGCGGGCGTCGAGGCGCTCACCGGCCCCCAAGAGGCAGCGGAGGCGATGGTGGCGGAGTTCCACCGCCGCCGCGACCGCATCGTGGCGGGGCTGAACGCCATCCCCGGCGTCACCTGCCGCATGCCGCGCGGCGCCTTCTATGCCTTCCCCAACATTACCGGCACCGGGCTGACCTCACGTGAGGTGGCCGATCTGCTGCTGTATGAGGCCGGTGTGGCCGCCCTTGCGGGCACGGCTTTCGGCGCCTTTGGTGAGGGCTACATCCGCCTCTCCTATGCCAACTCCATCGAGCAGATCGAGCTGGCGCTCACACACATCCACGCGACGCTCAGCGCGCGCGCGGCCACCGCGCCCCCAACGCGCTAGCGCGTCGGCGCCCCATCGTCCCCACGAAAGGAGAAGGGCCCCAGCCCAGCCCGCACAGCACGGGGCCAGCACCAAGAGGGCTTGCGCAACATGCTATACTCTCCAGCAGACGATACGTTGTGTCGGGTGCCGCATCCGGCGCACGCGCAATCCAGGCATGGGTGGCCACGGCCACCCATGCGCGTGGCGCGATCGGGGGGACCGCAGGAGGCGGCTCCTCCGATCGCGTGCCTGCCATCTTCCCCTCGTCTGGGACCTTGCGTATCCAAATGTCATAGTGGCTCCGTAGTACCGTTGTCCCCTTTTACTCACAGGCGAGCGGACCTAGAGTAGACTGAAGGGGTCGGCGCTGATGGTGCGGGATAGGGTGATCGACCCCCAGCGATGCGAAGGCAAAGCGCTGGCATCTTGCTGTTAAGGAGTGCCCATGAGTGCCCCAGAGTCCCAGAATCCACAGATGCCGCTCGCGTGCCCATCGTGTGGTCGCCTCATCGAAGTCCTGGTCATCAATCCAGCGGGCGAATTGATCGGCTGCGAAGAGTGCGCCGATGCCTTTGGCCTCGCCGGCGGCACCATGTCCCTCGACGAGTGGAACGCGACCGAGGTCGTCAACACCGTCTTGGAGCGCTATGCCCTCACCGATTGGATTGTCAGCAAGCCCGCGCCGACCGAGACGCAGCACCCGCGCGCCCACTATTGGGTGATCACCTCCGGCAGTCGCCGCTACTTCCTCAAGCGGTTCCACGACTGGTATCCCAGCGCCTCCATCCGCTACACCCACAGCCTCCTCACCCACCTCGCGGGCCAGGCGCTCCCCGTCCCGCGCTGGGTTCCGGATCGCTCTGGCGCCAGCTATACCGAACTGGGCGGCGCGTGCTGGGCGCTCTATGAGGCGCTGCCAGGCAAACAGGCCAACGAGCGCGAGTGGATGTGGGGCCGACCCAAGGCGGCGGAGATGCTCGCCACGCTCCATGTGGCGCTGGAGGGCTTCGCCCCAGAGGGGGAGCCGTTCCAGCCGTGGAATGCCTGGACGCTTGAGACGGTGGATCGCGTGCTGGAGAGTTGGCCGCCCCATACCGATCTCTCGCCGCACCTGCTGGAGTTCGTCCGTGAGCGCCTGGCCGTGCGCTACTTCGGCTCGCTCTACCCTGAATTGCCTAAGCTCGTGGTGCATGGCGATTACGTCGCCTCCAACGTGCTCTGGCGTGGCGAGGCGGTCAGCGCCAATATCTGCGGCATCCTCGACTTCGAGCGCGCGCACCCCGATACGGCCCTCTTCGATTTCGCCTGGGGTTTGGGGGACCGCCGCCCGCCGCTGCTGCGCGCCACCGTCGCCACCTATAGCCGCGTGCGCCCGCTCTCGCCCATCGAGCGCGAGGCGATGCCTGAGGCCCTACTGCTCGGCGGGCTGATGGGCATTGACATGCAGATGACCTACTTTGGCGATATGGAGGAGGTCACGCGCCTGGCGCAAGATCTCGCGATGCTCATCCGTGACCTAGAGCCGCTACGCAAGGCCGTCGCCCTCAAGGCCGCCCCCGTGCGCTAAGCGGACGCCGGCCCCGCCACTGCCCCCTTCTTGCCTCGCGAGGCGCGGAGGGGGCTTTTCCTCGCCCAGAGCGACGCGGCCCGTGTCGCGCGCACGGCGCACTTAGCGCCGCGCCATGGGCAGCGGCTTGCCACGGGTCGGCTTGCTGCCCGGCCCAGCAGCGTCGAGCGCGGCAGCGTCGAGCGCGGCAGTGGACGACGACCCCTCCGCCAGACTGGCGGGGGCGGCATCGTGGATACCCGTCTTGCGGGTGCGCCCCGTGCTCACCGGGCCAAGCGCGCCATCACCGGGATAGACCAGCTTCGCCTCATGCTCCGGGAGAATGGCCGCCACTTCCTTCAGCACCGCGTCGAGGAACTGATCCTCAGGCACGGTACGCAGGAACTGCCCCTTCTTATAGATCGCCCCCTTGCCGCGGCCACCAGAGAGGCCAATATCGGCGTCGCGCGACTCCCCCGGCCCGTTCACCAGGCACCCCATCACAGCGACTTGAATCGGCGTCCGCACCTTCGCCAGCCGCCGCTCGACCTCGTTGGCGATCGTGAGCACGTCAATCTCCACCCGTCCGCACGACGGGCACGAGACGAACGTCACACCGCGCGAGCGCAGCTCCAGCGAGCGCAGGATCTCGTACGCGACCGGAATCTCTTCCTCCGGCTCGGCGGTGAGCGAGACGCGAATCGTGTCGCCGATGCCCTCGGCCAACAGCAGCGCGAAGCCAACCGCGGACTTCACCGCGCCCGTCACGTGCGTCCCCGCCTCCGTGATGCCCAGGTGCAGCGGCACATCGCTTTGCGCGGCGAAGCGCCGATACGCCGCGACGGCGGTGAGCACGTTAGAGCTTTTGAGCGAGACCTTGTAGTTGGTGTAGCCCAGGTCATCGGCCCAGCCGCAATATTCCAGCGCCTTGGCCACCATGCGCTCCACCAGTTCCTCGCGCTCTTTGCGCCGCTCCTCAACGGGGTCGTTCTTGACAAACGTCCCATCGTCCAAGAGTTGCACCTGCACCTTGCGCATCTGAGAGCCGCGGTCCAGCGCGTCAATCGAGCCGGAGTTCACGCCGATGCGCATCGCGATATCGGCCTTCTTCGCCGCCTCAACGATCTTGACGAAGGACGCCTGCCCATGCAGCAGGTTCCCTGGATTGATGCGCACGGCATCCACCCCCTGCTCGATGGCCATCATCGCCAGCGCGGGATCGTAGTGGATATCGGCAATGAGGGGAAC
>JADEYI010001935.1_pt1 | contig 12388 bp, 7 predicted proteins | sample 8542331 | NCBI WGS metagenome assembly JADEYI01 (sample SAMN16510988, study PRJNA670497) | mine drainage metagenome | isolation source: biofilm near Copperflume 1 | place: Germany: Marsberg coppermine Kilianstollen | collected 2018-02 | reverse complement strand
ATGCCCGCGCATACCCTTCGCCGGTGCGACGCCGAACTCATGCAAAAGTGTCACGGGTATGTCGGCCAGCGAGGGATGATCGAGCTTGCCCTTACGGTTGCTGAGAAAAACACCCGGCACAAGTTCCGCTGCCACGCAGTGATCGCCGCGCCATTCGTCCGTATTGTCCTCGAAGATGCCGACAGGTATTTCTCCCAGCGCGGTTTCCCAGGACGAGCGATATCCCTTTTGCCAGCCAACGATCAGGTCTGGCGCCTGATCGACCGCCGACCCGTGGTATATCTGGTCCGCGCGATACACCCTGAAAACGGCAGAAGCATTGTCTTTCGGATCGCGCAAAGTTAAAAGCCGCTGGGCAATTCGATCCGCGACTGCATCGCGTTGCGCGGGCGGAACAATTCCGTCGCGTTCCCGTCCAGCAAGGTTCAGATAGAGAGAATTTAATCCGAGAGAATATGCCTGAGTGTGCGCCCAGTCAACATGCGCCAGCATTCCAGGCGCGCCCAGGTTAGCCGGATTGTCGAGCGCGAGAAACCCTTCTTTATACAGCCAGGTGTTCAGGTTGACCGCGCGATCGAAAGTGGTGAAGCCGTGGTCGGACATCACGATGAGTGTCGCATCGGGCGCAGTGCGCATCACATGGCCGACTTCGGCATCGACGCGTTCATATGTCTTCAGCAATTCCGATTCATAGGTCCCCCATAAAACATGGGAATCCTGATCGACCGGCCCGTAGTGCAGAAAGAGGACGCCACGATGGAAGTGGCCCAGTTCATAATTGAACATGCGAAACTCGTCGTCGCTGACGAGGTTTGTTTGCTGCTCAAATTCCGCGCGGGACAGAACACCGGAACGCAGCGCGGCTGTGTCCTCCGGAATGCCTTGCGTGTAAAACGGCTCGATGGCCTTTGACAGATCGCGACTGAATCCGGATGGAGTGGAGATGGGAAGTTCCGGTGAGCCAGGATCGATGTTGACAGGTGAAACGTAAATTTGAAATTCCGGATTCAGTTTTTTAGCGTAGATACGGAACATTCCAGCAGCAGTTTTGATTCCGGGCAGGATGGGAAACCTTACGTGAATCCAGCCAGACCATTCTCCCTGGCGCAGGATGAATCTCTGGTCCTGGACCTGAAACAATGCCACAGGATTCTGTGGGTCCCGATGCACAGACATGGACACAGTGGAGCGTGCCTGGTCTTTTCGCAGCGTGTTGATAGGGCCGCCGATGACCAACGACACCTGATCGTTTTGAACATAGACAGGCATGATGATGCCGCCTGAGACATCGTGCTGCGTTGCCTGCGGGTCGTCCGTGAAGAAGGTGAAGGTACCAAAGGTGCCCCGCATGTCGGGCGTACCCATGCCGGAAAGGGTCAGGCTCTTCGAGGGCAGCGGGGGAAAGTTATTCGGCATGCGGAGGATGATGGACGGAATTCCGGCTTTATCCAGAATCTGCCAGAATGCCTCGCCGCGCAGGAAGCGCCATTCGTGTCCCTTGGACAGCGGCAATATGTACGGTCCAATCGAAATCGTGCGGCGAGACGGTTCCACGTCGGCCATCGACGACAGCAGCGTCATTGTCTTGGGGTCGCGGGAAATAAAGTCGAACATATTGTCGCCGCCCGGATCGAGGCCTGTCATTACGGTGGACCAGGCAACCGGGCTCTGTGGAGGAACGGTTGTGGTCAGGGGCTGGAATTCTCCCATGAGCCGCAGTCGATTGAGATTGGGCAGATCGTTCCAATGCCGGCCCAGAAAGGCCGGATCCATGCCATCGATTCCCAGCACGATGATGCGTTTGCCGTTCGCGGGTTTTTTCCGGGAGCAGCCAGCCAGCAGCAGGCAAGCTGCCAGTACCAGTGTGCCGCGCCTGCGCAAAGATGCTTTCATGCCAGCAGCGATTTTCCTTCGATCCACTTAGGGATTTCGACGCCGAACAGATGTAGGGCAGTTGGAGCGAGGTCTTCTATTCCGGGATCGGTTGCGCGGACCGGCTGATTTGAAAATAGAACGCCGGGAACCAGGACGGGATCGACACAGTGATCCCCGCTCCAAGCCTTTTCGTTGTCCTCGAGGACATGCTCCGTTACTTTGCCGACCGCGCAGTCCCAGGAGACGCGGTAGCCTTCGTTGTACCCGATGATAAAATCCGGCGCGGCGTCGAGGTATGGCCCACGGTACAGGTCCTGCGTGGCGTATACGGTGCGGATTGGAGCTTCGCCCGTCGATTCTCGCAGCGCGCCCAGTTTCTCGATGATTTCCCGCTGGAGATGCTCGGCTTCCGTTCCCGGCTCAACGATGCCCTGGGCTTCGCGTCCGCGCACATTCAGATACATGCCGCCGAGGCCCAGCGCGTAGGCGCGTGTAGAACTCCAATCGACGCCTTCAAAAAACGAGCCGCCGATCCCCGCGCCGTCCTTGAGGTTGAGATATCCATTCTGGTGCAGCCAGGAGTTCAGGTTCACGCCTCGGCGAAAAGATGTAAATCCGTGGTCGGAGAGAACATACAAGGCCGTGTCTTTGTTGACGAAGGGAATTGTCTCGCCGACCAGTTTGTCCATCCGCTGATACATTTCTTCAATCACTTTGGTGTGCGTGTCGCGGGTGCCCATGTGCCGGTAGAACATGTGCTGCACGCGGTCGCTGGTATCGAAGACGCAGGCGACAACTCCGCGGCTGTTGTTTTCCAATGCGCGGAGGAACATTCCACGGCGCTCTTCAAAGATGCTGTAAGCCTGATCGAGAAAAGCAGCTTCGTCGATGACCCCTTCATTCAGCGCCCAGGTGTCCTCCGCCATGCCGCAGGTGGCATAGGGGCCGAGCAGGTCCGCGAGATATTTTGCGTAATAGGAAGGATGGCTGATCGGCAGCGCTGGCCGTTCGGGATCGATATGAATGGGCGACATATAGAGGCTGCACTCGGGACCGGTTTCCGTCAGCATGAAGCGCGCGATGCCGGTGGCCCGGATGCCGATGACTGTGCGAAAGGAGAGACGGAGCCATTCCGTATATACGTTCGGATCCAGTTTGCAGCGATGATCCTGAAGTTCCAATACCATGCCGGCTTCGCCTTTCGAGCGGGTTGCCCGCACCAGCCGGAAAGGGACGTGGAGGCTCGGCTCACATTCGAGGAAGCTGTCCTGCGGTCCTTCAATTATGCCTTCAAAGCCGTTTTCCGTTCGCCGCAAAGGGTAGCGGCTGCCATTTTCATATGTCGCCGTTTCAATGCGCGTGGTGAACTGCGAAAAACTGCCCTGTGTGCCTTTCAGGTCTGGCGTACACATGGCCGACAGCATTTTCCCGTCGAACTTTTCCGGGGGAAATGTTATCGGTATCCGCAGAACGGTGCACCCGATTCCGTGCTCGCCCAGAGTTTTCCAGAACGGCTTGCTCTTGCGCAATAGCTGGACAGAGGCGCCAGATCGCGGAATTCGCAGCCGTCCGATGCGCAAAATGCGACTAGGCTTGTCCACACGGGCCGAAGAGAGCTGTGGAAGGTAGGACTTGAGGCTGCGATCCAGAAAGTCGAAGATGTTATGCCGGGCCGGGTTGACTCCGGTGGCGAAGGTGGACCAGGCAACCGGCGACAGCGCTGGATAAGTAGTTCGGAGCCGGTGATAGCTGCCATCCTCGGCAAGTTTTTTCAGATGCGGCATTTTACCTTCCGACATAAAACGCTCGGTCAGGCGCGGATCGAGGCCATCCAGCCCCAGGAAGATAATTTTTTTGACGCGGGCATCACGAAAGCCTTTGTGGCGGCGTAATGTACGCCAAACCATGCGGAAGGGCCAACTGAGAAACGATAGAACGCTGGCAAAGAAACCAAGCAGTAGTGTGAGAAAGGAGCTGACGAACGCGAAGCCGGACCCTGGCCCGATATACGCGAGTTGTACCGCGTGATGGCAGTGGCGAGAGCAGAATTCGCAGAATGCGATTGTGGCGAACGTGAGTAGAGTATTGCGTGCGGAGCATTCTGCAATCGGCGGCAGGGAAGTCTTCAACGCAGTTTTCCTTCGACGAACGGCACTTCCAAAACTTTGGGATGCTGGATCGGCCCATGACCAAAATAGCCGTCTTCGCCGAACAGTTCGCCGTGATCGGCGGTGATGGTGATGTAAGTGTTTTTCGGGACCAGGTCGAACAGCTCCTCGATGACAATGTCCAGGTATTTCACTGCGTCAATCTGGCGCTGACGCAGCTCATCCATTTTCTTCTGATTGAAGAAGCGCTGTTTTTGCAGCTTGCCGCCGACGACGCGGTCATCGAGATGCTTGAACACGCCATGAACGCCGTGGATGCGCGGCCACTCATCTTGCGGCTCGCCGGGCAGCGCGTAAGGATAATGCGTTTCGCCGACATTGAGCACCCAGAAGGACGAGCGTTCCTGTGAGAAGTGCATTTCGCGCACTATGGCACGCATATCATTGTGTTTGTCCATCAGCCGGAAGCTGTCGAAGCCCAGGTTGATAGGAGTCTTCGGATTCAGCACGGGCAGCGATACTCTGGCATGCGTGGCGTAGCCAAGCGTGTGCTTCAGGAACGGCGGCAAGTATAGCTGCGGAACCAGGGAAGCGAACTCCAGGTTGGAGCATCCGAGCCGTTCATTGAAGCGCAGAAATTCTTTTTTGTAATATTCGGATGCGTAGATATGCTTCGGGCTGGTGTGGGGCATCAGGCCCATCAGCAGGTTGAAGTGGGAAGGCGCTGTCCAGGAAGCATAGGACCATCTGGGCTCAATTTTCCCCAATTTCCGCATGGTGCGGGGACGCGCGCTGACGAAAGAATCGTAGCGGCAACTGTCGAAGACGATCAGCACATAATTGTTATGTTCCGGTTCCTTGCTGACACGAGCTTTTTTCATGGGAATATACGAGCCATTCTACCGCCGACGTTGGGTGTTCCAGAAAAAAGCCTTTCGCGCGGCATGCAATCTTTGCAGTGATACAGTAATGGTTGAATTTTGGGGATCATAAAGGTGAAAGCCGGTAATTTGGCTAAGGTTTGCATGCCTCCTAGCCCGAATGGCACTAAAAAGGGTCTGACCGTCTGGTTCACGGGGTTGAGTGGCGCAGGAAAGACCACACTCTGCGGCCAGGTACAGTCGGAGTTATTGGCTCGCGGCCTGCCGGTGGAAGTGCTGGATGGGGATGCCGTCCGCGAGAATCTTTGCAGCGATCTGGGATTTTCCGAAACCGACCGTAAAGAGAACATCAAGCGGATTGCGTACGTTTCGCAGCTATTGACCAGGAATGGCATCATTGTCCTGGTCGCTGCAATTTCGCCCTATCGAGGGGGCCGTGATGAGGCCCGCGCCGCAATAGGAAATTTCCTGGAAGTCTACGTCAATGCGCCTTTGCATGTTTGCGAGGCGCGTGATCCGAAAGGTCTATACAGAAAGGCTCGATCTGGGGAAATCCACGGGTTTACCGGCATAGACCAGCCTTATGAGATTCCACTGTCGCCGGATGTAGAGTGTCGTACCGATAGGGAAACTGCCGCGGAAAGCGCTGCAAAGGTGCTAGCTTCCGTGGGCAAGATATTGGCAGGTTAATAGGGGGCATGAGCAGACAGTTGGTTGATGGCCCTGACCCGGCCAGGGGAATTTCCTCTTGATTGTTGTCATGAAAGCCCACATTGCGGGTTGAACCCGCCAATACGTATAAAATAAATTGAATCCGCCAATTCGGCCTGTAGTTTGGTTCTCGATGCAACAGTTCATCGGTAAGCATCGTCTTGCCGCATTTGCGGAAGTGTACTGAGTCGGCTTTCGCTTTCAACTTCCTGACGCCCTGGACTGAAAACCGGTGGCCTATCGATTGAGCGTGCTGATAGTCTCAAGGGAATCTTTCTTCAGCTAAAACGAACGCAGGAAAGTGAAACATATCGAATGAGAATTGCAAGTGTCGCAAGCGCAATGCCGAAATGGTATTACAGTCAGCAGAAGATTTTTGAGACACTCTGCCAGCATTGGAAGGACAAGCTCGACAAGCCGGACGTGCTCGAACGCCTGCATCAGCGCGTCGGCGTGGAAGGCCGTCACCTTGCTTATCCCATTGAGGAATATGCCTCGATTGATAGCTGGGGCGATGCCAACAATCGTTGGATCAAGGCAGCAATGGAGCTGGGTGAGCGGGCGGTGAACAGCGCGCTGGATCGTGCTGGAAGAAAAAAAGAGGAAATCGGCGCCATGATCACCGTCTCGGTGACCGGCATTGCCGCGCCGTCTCTCGACGCCAAATTGAGCAACACTATGGACCTGCCGCTGGGGATGCGGCGTACCCCTATTTTTGGGCTGGGCTGTGTCGCAGGCGCAGCGGGCATTGGACAGGCGGCGGATTATGTTCGCGCCTATCCGGACCGCATCGCAGTTCTGCTGTCTGTCGAGTTGTGCTCGCTGACATGGCAGCGTATGGATCTTTCAGTTGCCAATATGATCGCTTCCGGGCTATTTGCCGACGGTTCGGCTGCCGTTGTGATTGCTGGGGACAACGTCAAAGCTGACGGGCCGGAAATTCTCGGCTACCGCTCCAGCTTTTACCGCGATACCGAACATTTGATGGGCTGGGATATTTCAGAAGAAGGCTTTCAGATTGTTTTATCTCCAGAGGTCCCCGAAGCGATTCACAGAAATTTCCCACATGATGTGGACTCGTTCCTGAGCGACTACGGCATGAAACGCAGTGACGTTGGCACGTGGATTATGCACACCGGCGGCCCCAAGGTACTGGACGCCTCCGCGGAAGCACTGGGGTTGAAAAAAGAAGACTTCGCTCCATCGTGGGATTGCCTGCGTCGCGCCGGCAACATGTCCTCGGCATCTGTTCTGCTGGTTCTGGAGGACATTATGCTGAACCGCAGACCGCCTGCGGGGACGCACAGTATTCTGGCGGCAATGGGACCGGGGTTTTGTTCGGAGCTGGTTCTGCTGCGCTGGTAACGGGTCTAATTCTTAGACAATTCAAGAAGCATGAAGCAAAGGGCCGTGCTCAACTGAGCACGGCCCTTTGCTTCTGTGGGGCGAACGAGCTAGTGCGACTCAGCCACTGTTTTGTCTGGCGGCATCTGTGCCTGTGGGGGCGCGCCGGAGACTTTTTCCAACAACACCTTTGCGATGACGTAAAGCACGGGAATAAAGAACAGGTTCAGAATTGTCGACACCAGCATGCCGCCGATGATCGTAGTGCCGATTGAATGACGTCCCAGTTGACCGGCGCCACTGGCCAGTGCGAGCGGCAGGATGCCGAGAATAAATGCGAAGGAGGTCATCAGAATTGGACGCAGGCGGAGTTCGGCGGCTTCGATGGCGGCGTCCATGATGGAGCGACCCTGTCTGCGCAGCTGCTCGGCGAATTCGACGATGAGGATGGCGTTTTTGGCAGCCAGGCCGATGAGCATGACGAGGCCGATCTGACAGTAGACATCGTCGGAGAGTCCGCGCATGGAAACCGCCGTTAACGCACCGAGGACGGCCATCGGTACCGACAAAAGAATGATGAAGGGCAGTACCCAGCTTTCATAGAGCGCGGCCAGGGTGAGATAGACAACCAAGATGCCGAGACCGAAGATAGTAGAGGCTTTGCCGCTCGATTCAATTTCTTCAAGAGCCAGTCCGGTCCAAGAATACTGCATGCCCTGCAGCATGTATTTCTTCGATAGCTGCTCCATAGCAGTGAGACCCTGGCTGGAGCTGACACCTGGAGCAGCGGAACCGTCGATTTCCGCGGAACGGAACAGATCATAGTGGCTGATGACCTGCGGGCCGGAAGTGTGGGTGATCGTGACCAGGTTGCCGAGCGGGATCATGGCTCCGGAGCCGGAGCGGACGTAGAAGGACTGCAGATCCTGGGCATTGCGGCGGAACTGCTGTTCGGCCTGCACGTAGACCTGGTAGGAGCGGTTGTTGAAGATGAAGTTGTTCACATACAGCGAACCCATATAGACCTGCAGGGCGTCGCTGATCTGGCTGAGCGGGATGTTGAGGGTCTGGGCCTTCTGACGATCGATGACGACCTGGACCAGTGGATCGTTGGCGGTGTAGGGGGTGAACAGACCGGTCAGGTTGTGGCTCTGGCTGCCGCTGGCAACGATCTGGTTGGCAACATTGGCGAGGTCCTGGAGGGTGTTATGGCCGGTGTCCTGCAATTCAAACTGAAAGCCGCCGAAGCTGCCGAGACCTTGAATGGCAGGCGGTTCGAACGGGATCACCAGACCGCCGGGGATGCCAAAGAGTTTCGGCCGCAGGCGTTCTACCAGGGCGGCGGAGGAGTGCTTGCTGCCCTTACGATCAGAAAACGATTTTAACGGTGCAAAGATAATGGCATAGTTCGACGCACTGCCGGAAAAGCTGAATCCGGTAATGGCGAACGCGCCGGCAACCTCCGGCTCCTTCGACAGGATCGCGCTGGTCAGATCCGACAGATGACTGGTATAGGAAAGCGATGCGCCGGGAGGAGCCTGAACCTGACAAATAATGTACCCCTGGTCTTCCTGTGGCACGAACGCTGTGGGCACATGCAGATACATAAACACCGTTGCTGCCAGCCCAGCCACGAACAGCACTACCATCAGATATCGAATACGGAGCACGGTGTGGATGGAACGCGCATAGCCGTTGTTCGTGGCTTTGATGCCGCGTTCAACGGCACCTAGGATACCGTGATGGACGCGCTCGCGGCGCAGGAGAATGGCCGATAATGCCGGTGATAATGTGAGTGCGTTGAAGGCGGAGATGGCGATGGAAAACGCAATGGTGAGGGCGAACTGCCGATAGAGAATGCCGGTAGTTCCGGGGAAAAAGGAGACCGGCACGAATACGGCGACGAGCACCAAGGAGGTGGCGATGATGGCGCTGGTAACTTCTCCCATAGCGTCTGAGGTGGCCTGATGCGTATCTGTCGTGCCTTCGGTGATGTGGCGCTGCACGTTTTCGATGACGACGATGGCATCGTCCACAACCAGACCGGTTGCGAGAGTGATGCCGAACAGGGTGAGCGAGTTGATGGAAAATCCAAAGACCTTGATAAAGGCGAAGGTACCCACGAGTGAGACCGGAATGGTAACGGCGGGGATGATGGTGGCGCGCCAGTCCTGGAGGAAGAAGAAGATGACGACGATGACGATGACGATGGCTTCCAGCAGCGTGACCAACACTTCCCGGATGGAGTCGCTGACCACGGTGGTGGTGTCGAATGCGATGGCGTACTTCAGGCCGGGAGGGAAGGACTTCGACAACCTTGCCAGTTCGGCCTTGCCATCGCGATCGACTGCCAACGCATTGGCATTGCTCAATTGCTGAATGCCGATGCCCACGGCAGCGACCCCGTTATATTTCACGTCGGTAGCGTAGGTTTGCGCACCCAGCTGGGCATACCCGACATCTTTCAGCAGAACGATTCCATTAGCGGTGTTCTTAACAACGATATTGTCGAACTGGACCGGGTCGGTGAGTCGCCCTATGACGTTGACGGCGATCTGGTATTGCTGTTTGGAGTCGATCGGCGGCGCACCCAGCGCGCCCGCCGGGATCTCCACATTTTGCTGCTGCAAGGCGGTAACGACGTCGGTGGCGGTGAGACCACGCGACGCCATTTTCTGCGGATCGAGCCAGAGACGCATGGCGTATTTGCGTTCGCCGAAAATAACGGTGCTACCGACGCCGGAAACGCGTTTCAGCGCGTCGGCAACGTAGACGTCGACATAGTTGCTGATGAACTGGTTGGAATACTGGCCGTGATCGGCGTAGAAGCCTGCGCCAAAGACAAAATTGCTGTTGGCCTTGGTGATGGTGACGCCGAAGGTGTTGACTTCCGCCGGCAACTGTCCCTGTGCGCTGGAGACGCGGTTCTGTACGTCGACAGCAGCGATGTTCAGGTCATAACCTGTCTTGAATGTAATCGTGATCGTGCTGCTACCGTCGTTGCCGCTGCTCGAGGTCATGTAATTCATGCCTTCGACGCCGTTGATGGCTTCCTCAAGCGGGATTGTGACCGCTGATTCCACGCCTTGCGCGCTGGCGCCGACGTAGCTGGCTGAAACCGTCACCTGCGGGGGCGCCAACTGCGGATACAGGGAGATGGGCAGCGTTGGGATAACGACCGCGCCGGCAAGAATAATCAGCAGCGCGCAGACTGTGGCGAAGACCGGACGCCTGATAAAGAAATCAACGAACACTTTGGGCTACCTGCCTATGAACTTTTACAGTGTTGATAGTGCGTAATATCAATGCGGAGCAAAATGGCCGGCTCAGGAAATTGGTTGTACAGGTGCATTGTTGACCAGAAACTGTATTCCGGAAACAATGACTTTGTCGCCGGCCTGCAACCCGCTCTTGACGGCATAAACATTGCCGACAGTATCCCCTAGTTCAATGGCGATCTGTTCGGCGACATAATGGCCATCTTTGTTCCTGGCGACGAACACAAACGGCTGCCCGCCAATCTGCGTCACCGCCAGCACAGGAACCGTCGGTGCAGGTGCCGTGCTCCAGATCACCCGAGCTCGGACCTGTTGCAGGTTGCGCAACACATCCGGCTTCGTATTTACCTTGGCCTTTGCCAGGATGGCCTGCAACTGGTCATCGACTTGTGGAGAGACGAAATAGATCTTAGTGCGATCCAGCACATTTCCCGCTGCATCCATGATTTCGACCGGCAGGCCTATGCGTACCTGGGAAGCGCGGTTGGCAGGAATATAAATATAGGCTTCGAGCTGGGTGTTGTCGTCTACGGTTGTAAGGACCGTTGTCGGGGAAACATAGTCCCCGATATGCACCGGTACATCTCCGACAACGCCATTGAAGGGCGCCGTAATGTGGAAGTATGCAAGCTGCTGCTGGGCGGACTTGCGAGCCGCGACCGCCGACTCGTAGGTCGCCTTGGAGGTGTTGTAGGATTGGCTGGCCTGTTGGAATGCCTGCTTGCTGGTGATACCGCTGGAGAACAGCGATTGCTGACGAATAATGTCCTTCTGGTTGTACTGGAAGACAGCCAGGGCCTGTTGTTCGGTCGCTGCCTGCTGAGAGACAATGGCCTGCTGCTGCCGGGGATCGATCTCCATCAGATGCTGGCCTACGCGTACTCTGTCGCCGGAGTGGACGAAAATCTGGGTGAGATTTCCGTTGACCTGAGGCTGGATCGTGGCTGAACGGCGTGACTTGATCGTGGTGACATAATTGTCGCTCACCGGTACTGGCTTCAAAACCACGGTCTCAACCTTGACCGGCATGGCCTGGGGAGCCTGTGCCGCCGCGTCGGCGGCTGGCCGGCTGCATGCTGTAAGGCTGATAGCCAGCGCGAGGGAAACAACTGGAAGGTAAACTTTTTTGCGGTTCAATCTCAAACTCATAACCCCATGATAAAAAATCGGTCTGCCCGAAACAGAAACAAATAAAACGCCGGCCCTAAAGAGACATCATCCATACTTTAAGAAGATTTTCGCAAACACTGGACCTCTGAAAATTCGACAGCTTTGTTTAATACGCACATCGGTTGATATCAGTTCCCGCCCGGCAATCCGGGAGAGTGGCAATCATCACGCTTGGGAATGTCACTTCTATCCACAGATGCGGCGACCACATCCCGGATGCAATAAATTACAGTCCATGTGTGTTTCAGCTTTAATGTGAAGATACCGCAAATGGATTGAAACTGCTGCCTTCGTCGTAGGCGTCCGCCTGCTCGGTCCTTTTCAGCCATCCGACAACGGCGTAGGTGAGGGGAGTAGCCAGCACCTCGTAAACAACCTTGGCAATATATGCGGAAAGAATCAGCGCGATCAGCAACCGCCCCGGTGCATGTCCCCAGAAAGCGATCAGTACTACGACGGTGGTGTCGACGGCCTGGCCGGTCACGGTTGATCCCACGGTTCGCGTCCACAGCCAGCGTCCCCGCGTCAACAATTTCATTTTTGCCATTACGTAGGAGTTGGTAAATTCGCCCGCCCAGTAGGCGATCAGGCTCGCTGCCACAAGCCTGGGAATAAAGCCGAAGACTGTGGCGAATGCCGCCTGGTTGCTCCACCCCGGCGCTGGTGGCAGCGCAACGATGATTGCCCCCATAACGGAGAGCAGTGCGGATGCAAAAAATCCGATCCAGATTGCCCGCCGCGATGCCGCGTACCCGTAGACCTCGGTAAAAATGTCTCCAAAAATATATGTGATTGGAAACAGTAACTCCGCGCCGCTGAGCGTCAGTGGGCCAATCCGGCAGATTTTCTGGGCGACCAGATTGGACACCAATAGAACCACGACAAATGCAAGAATTAGTGTGTCGAGGTGCTTGAATTTATGGTCGCTTGAAGGGGGCATTTATACATGAAAATAACAGCTATTGCGCAATCGAGAACTTCTGCACAGTGCTGAAAAAGGAAAATATCATCCCTATTGCCC
>JADEYI010001934.1_pt1 | contig 12389 bp, 12 predicted proteins | sample 8542331 | NCBI WGS metagenome assembly JADEYI01 (sample SAMN16510988, study PRJNA670497) | mine drainage metagenome | isolation source: biofilm near Copperflume 1 | place: Germany: Marsberg coppermine Kilianstollen | collected 2018-02 | reverse complement strand
GTTCACCCCGCCGCTGACGTGCAGTTCACCCCTTATCGACGGGGGATCCGCATATCTCTCCAGGGGTGTCTGGTGTAACGCCCGGCGGGCATTCTCCTTGCCTGCTGCGTCCCTCCCTCTCGCCGGCTTTACCTCTCCCGGCCCTCCCGTCCTTGCTACATGCCGGCTGGAATCCAACGCATCCTTGCTGATTAACCTGTTCAGGCTCTTCAGCATTTCAGTGAAGTCATAGGCGCTAGTGGTGTCCCTTCCGTCGGCTCCCCGCCGCTCGATCACTCGCAAATATCCGGCGCCCACCAGGGTGTCCTTGATTCTGTGTATCTGGCGCTCGCTGTAGCCGGTGTTCGCGGCCATTTTGCGCAGGCTGGGGTATGGCAACTCGATGCTCCACTGGAACGAAAGAATATAGCTGGCGAACCAAAGCTGCTGTGGTGAAAGAGCTAACTGCCCCTGGTAGGTGAAGAGAGCTTTCGGCAGAGTGGCAACCCCTCGGCGCAATATGATGCGCCCGAAGCGAGCAGCGAAGCTGTAATCTCTCATCGTCTCCCCTGCGTTGTGATACCTGTATTCGCTCTCTTCCGCAGCGGCTCGGCTCGAACTATTACGCAGTATAGGCGCTTCGGTTCGCTGTGGGGCGAGCGGCGCCTCGGCCAGTTCGTCCTGTGGGACCGATGGATCGGCCGCAATCAAGCTCTCCAGTTTGTCAAAGAGCAGTCCGAAGTCGTAGCTGTTAGCATCCTGTTCGCCTTCGCTGCCGTACCTCGGAGTCACCTCTAGCAGCCCTGCATCGACAATGCTGCTCTTTATCTTTTTCACCTGCCGCAATCCGAGCGTCGCGTGCGCTGCAATCTCCTGCAAGCTTGGGTGTGGCAAACCGCCGTCCCACTTATGAGCAAGGACGCACGAGATAAACCAGACCTGCTGAGGAGAGAGGTTTAGAATGCCCTGGTAAAGATAGAGCGCCTTTGGTATGGGAGCTATGCCCTCTGTAATGATCAGTTGGCCGTAGTGCCCGGCAAAGCTGTTCGGGCGTGCCGCTCCTAGCTCGCCTCCACCTGCCCCTGCTCCTGCGGCCCTACTTGTGCGGGCTCCCCCGCTCGTTTTGCTCCGATTGTTTGAGCTAGACTGATACGGACCGTCGGCGCCCATGCCCTTTGATGTCTCGCGATGCAAAGGGTCGGGTGCCGACGATTCGGTCGAACCCTGTTCCATAGCAGATCCTTTTTGGGCCGAATAAGAGTACCGCCGAGCCAACACAGCCTCGTTAGTTACTGCTGTATGAATAGAGGCACTGCCGCGGCGAGGAAAACCACCCAGCTAACCAACCTCACAAGCAATGTGTCAGCAGGCGAACCGGTACGTATCAGCATCCTCTCGGGCAACAGATGGAATGATCGCGCGCGAGAAGCTCGGTAGCCCGGAGCACGGGTGTGGGTAGGCTTTGAGCTAGTCTGGGATGTAAATTCGTGCGTCCGGGTTCCGCCGTAGCTTGAACTCCCACTATTCCCGAATAGAGGTATGCCCGACGGAGTGCACGCATCGGCAGCCAGATGGCTGGTATAGCCTACCAGCCACACAGTCCCCACAGTTAGAGACGAGTGCCAACTACCGGACGTGAGAAGCGTGGCTGCGACGGCCAGACCGGTGAAGGTCAGCGCGCCCCAAAGCGTATGGGTGAAGCCCCGATGGCCGGTGAAAGTACGAAACGCAGTACTGATCCCAACCAGCATCAGGCTAAACGGTAGGGCAGCCAAAGCCACAAGCGCTTGCGCCATGGTGCCCAATAGTGAACGGGTAGGCATTCCCGCTTTGATGAACCTTCCCGCGTGCCGCGCTGCTCTGCCCGGCAGATGCTGCAACTCGGTATCCGGAGCGTCCAGGTCGGGGAACAACCCGGCCACTACACCGAGCAACAGCAGGCAGGCAACCGCGTATGCATTAGGCTTCGGGGTGACAGCTTCGGTGGGAAGGAGGCATGGCATCGGGGAAGTTTTGGCCGCAGCCTCAGTTGCAGCTAACAGGACGGCTATGGCCGCTGCAGAAATCGCCATGTGGGTCTTACCTGTCATTTTCGTCCCTCGCTTGATGCCTCTGTGGCAAATGCGAAAACGTCGAGCCTATCCTAGCGCTTGTAGAGTCTCATAATTGTCACTGGTATGGCTGAATATGCCTGGGCGCGCTGCGGCGAGGTGTAACAGACACGCGGAGGCAAATAGGGCATAAAGGCAAGGAAACGCAAGTTGCAGTAGCAGTGCCTCTGGCAATCGCAGTGCCCGTGACAGCAGGGCTGATGCGAAACGGAGAGGATCCCACTGAACACCACAGCGACATGGGGTACATAAGGCCGGACTCACGGCGGGATAGAACAACTTCCTGGTGCTGGTGCTACAGCCTGGCTCGCCGGGACAGCGAGGCGCGTAGATACCTCTTGTACTTTGCTATAATGTAAATCAAGCGGAGGATCGGATGAGAGATGGGAAAGGCCAACAGAGGCGGTGGTGGGGCAGAACAGCGTACCTGTTGCTGGCGCTGGCTTTTGTGCCGGTCTGGGTGGCCTGCTATGCAGCAAGTGGTACGCCCATAGCACTCGTCGGTGCGCCAAACACGCCCCAATCTGCTGGGCCTCTGGTCGCCGTCGCTACCTCCGCCGCAACCGCCATCATCACCGCTACGGCCACTGGTATCAGTACCTCTACCTCAACACCAAACAGCAAAGAGCAATTCGCCACGAAACTTGCGATTAATGAGCAGGCTTTGAGAACCAGTGTGGCGCTAACCGGCGTGCCTACGTGGACCCCAGGCGCCCCACCGCCCTATACGGGCCCAACCATGACACCTGTCCTGGGCATCTTCGGTGGCGAGTCCGGCAACGACGATCCATATCAGCCAAGAGTGACAAGCGTCTGGAGGGGGTGGGTTAGTGGACAGATCGCGAGTGTATACGCAGGTGATGAGGGGCCAGCTGACGAGCCATCACAAGGGTTAATACAAGTCCTGGTCGGACGTATCACCCAATTCTATAGAACACCTGAAAAGGTTGGCGCGTTGGTTATCAAAGGAGAGAATAACGGACAACTGACCCTTGTGTCTGAGGACGGACTCAGTACGTATTTCTTTGACCTGCCAACGCGACAGTGGATATCAATGCCGGGTCTGCCACTTACCGCAACTGCACGTCCCACTTCGACAGAAGTAAGCTTGCAAGGAATGTATATCCCTCGCGATGGGCTGGAAATATCGCCTATCACCATCTACAGCAGATGGTCCCGACCCTGGTCGGAAGACGAGTCGATAATTCCGATGTGGGTTGAGGCGGGGAGCGAAGGTAGGACAGGAGATGAAGAGCAGGGTCTTATTAGTGTGACTGTCTGGCAAGAAGGTTACGCATTTTACCGGACGCCGGCCCGAGCAGGAGCTGTACGGATAAGCGGCAAGGTCGGAGATGTGATCGACTTTATTACCGAGGATGGCAAGCAGACATTCGCGTTTGATCTCGTTTCCCGCACGTGGGTAACACCCGCATCCAGGTAGATGCTGACGGCACGAACGCGTCGCCGGGCCACTTTGCGAGTAGGGCAAGTGACTGGAGCGGCTGACACCCCCAATCGATCGAGGCGCCGTGCGACTTTAGCCGATAGTGCGAGCGCTAACCCGAACCGTTGCGATATCAACAAGTATAAGTCTGGCGCCCTCGTCGGCTACCTCAAGGTATCACTCTGTAGGTAGCGTCGATGATCTCCGGCTCATTCTCACCATCCTCGGAGTTGAACCGGCTGGGATCAGCGATGACCCGTGGGCCATACGCGGTGCCGCTCTGGAGGGTATTCGGGTCTTGCGACGCCTGATATACCCTGTACACGCGGTGCTCGTGTATCTCCAGGAGCGCGGGATGCGCTGCCTCGTGACGCACGCTCCGGGCGGACCCGGCATCGACGCCAGATTCCTCTATCAGCATGTCATGGCCCGTACGCCCGGCGGCCATAGCCTTGCGCGTCTCGCGTGTCATCCGGAGGAACGCTATACCAACAGTGAGAGAGTAAACGAGACCGGCGTACCTGAACTGGAGCATGTCTCGCCTGCTGCCCGATGCCTCGTACGCGGCGAACAGGGCCACAGCACCAACTATTGAGGCGGCAACATTCACAGGCACCCAGAGTATGGAGCGAGGGGCCATGTAGTCGAGCATAGGCCGCTGCATGAGGCCGAAGACGCATCCATACGCGACCACGCCCGACAACACCCCGGCCAGATCGCCTGCTTGTGTGTGCGCCCACCACCCGGCCACCACTCCTGCGGCTAAAGCCGACGAGGACGCCAGCACGGTGCTGAGAAAGCTCCCCAGCGAGGCTGCGCCGTCAAGCCACCACCGCAGCGCCATCACCTGGCCGAAGCCGGTTATCCCACCGTCGACGCTGCCTGCAAGGGCGGCCCCAAAGCCTGCGGCAAGATACCCCCAGAGGTTGACGGGGTTGAGCAGGAGAAGCAGCAAGATAGCTGCCCACATATTGAGTGCGGTGCCTGTCGCCGTAAAGCCGACCCACAGTAATGAGCGCACGATTATGAGGACCAACTCGCCGAGTTGTTTCGAAGCACGGGCGCTATGAGTTTTGGCGGCGCCGGCCGGTCTTGAGGCCATGGAGTTTCTTATCAATTTTTCAGTCGCTCATTGACGGGCAGAGGTAAGTCGCGACCCGGAGTGCCTATTCGCGCAATGTTTGAGTGCGTGGAATCAACTATCTCGCCCGCCGCTACGGGTGAGGCAAGAGGTTGGTGCAGCGTTATGCCCCCGATGGCGCTTATGCCCTTCGCTCCCTGACTCTTTTCCGAGTCGAACGCCGGGGACTCCTCACTAACGCTGCGAACCATAACATCGCTCCTCTCCGCACTTGACACGCCGGTCATTGATACCCCTGATTATATGCCTCAGTGAATCACATGGCTATCACTATGCCTCCTATTCGCTGAAGATGTGGAAAACTTTGCAATTTGTGTGATTCGCTGGTAATATTTGCTTTCTGAACCGGAGAAACAGCGCAAAACCTGCGGGATTGGAGACAGGTAGGAGGTGGCAACGTGAGTGCAGGCAGAGGCAAACTGCTCAAACCGTCTGAAGTAGCCGAGAGGCTGGGGGTGGACAGCGGCACCGTCAGCAGATACATACGCGAGAAGCGGCTCCCCGCGATCTACACGGCTGGAGGGCACCATCGTGTTTACGAAGTAGACGTCGACGCCTTTCTCGCCCGCGTCGAGCGCCCCAGAGACGCGGGTGCGATCATCATCGCCCTGATCAACCAGAAAGGGGGCGTGGGAAAGACCACAGCCACAGCCAATCTCGGCGTGCTGATCCACGAGATAGGGTTGCGTGTGTTGGTTGTGGACCTCGATCCTCAGGGCAGTCTCACATGGTCAATGGGCTACCAGCCCGACTCGTTACGCCACACTATATTCGACGCGATCAAGGGCGAACCTGACATACCGATGGCGGACGTTATCTTGACTACCGAAACGGGGCCTGATCTGGCACCCAACAACATCCTGGCTACTCAGGCCGACCGGGCGCTATTCGGCAAGGTAACATGGGGCACCCGGCTGGCGCATCTCCTCGGGGAAGTGCGCCGCGATTACGACTATATACTCCTCGACTGCGCGCCGAACCTCAACAGCCTGACCGTGAACGCCCTGCACGCGGCGGACTACGTGATGATCCCCACTCACCTGGAGATGCTCTCGGTGAACGGCTTGAGGGAGTTGCTGCAAAGGATCGAGGAGGCGCGTAAAGAGGCCAACGCTCGGCTGCGGGTCGCCGGAGTAGTCGCCACGATGGTCCAGCACGCTAACTCCAACCGAGAAGTTGAGCAGATACTGCGGGAAGGTCTGGCGGAGTGGGGCATCCGGGTCTTCCACACGGTTATCAAGAGAAGCACGCAGTACGGCAGCGTAGCCAACAGGCAGGGGGTCATGGCCGCCATGACCCCGAGAGGCGAGCACACGCAGGCCTACCGCCACCTGCTCGCCGAGTTGCTCCAAATGGTGGGGGGACCGGGTGTAGAGCGAATCGTGAAACTGGAGAGTGCGAGCAGTAGCAATGGTGCAGGTGCAGGCAAAGCCGGTGGGCGAGCTAGCACCGACGCTGCAGGCGCAGGCACAGATACGAATCATGCTATCGGCGGTGTGGTGAAAGCCGATGCAGACGCGGCCACCGAGGCCACCGACGCAGCTGCCAGGACGTCAGGAGGGGATAGATGACCAGGAAAACCAAAAGTATAGTCACGCCCGACTTCAGTCGTGAGCGCGACCAGAAACTCGACCTCTCCGAGATGTTCGCTGCCAGTATGGCTACCCAGGTAACAATCGAAGATGGTCAGCCCGGCAACCCCATGGAAGGCGCTCGCCTCCTGCCTCTCGACCTGGTCGATCACAACCCTTACCAGGCGCGCCAGGCTTTCGACCTCGATGCCCTGAAGGAGTTGGCCGACAGCATCCGCGAGCACGGGGTGATCGAGCCGGTGATAGTGCGGCCAAACGCAGGGCGCTACGAGATCGTAGCCGGCGAGCGACGCTACCGGGCGGCGTTGATAGCAGAGCAAGAGACGATCCCTGCACGCATCATGGAAGTTGACACCGAGCAGGCAGCGATCATCACCGCGCTGGAGAACCTGCAGAGGGAAGACCTCGATATCGAGGACGAAGCACGGCAGTTCGCTTACCTGTGCGACGCGCTTGAGGTCAGCCAGCGAGAGCTAGCTAGGATGCTGGGCAAGAACCATGTATATATCGCCAGGCGTATTAGGCTGCTCAAGCGCCCCGATCTCATGGAGGAGTATCGCGCTGGTAGACTGGTCCTGCTTGAAGCAGCCGCCATGGCGGGTACAAGCGAAGAGGAAGTTGTTGATAGCGAGGGCGAGAGTGTTTCTCGGAGAAACACTTCGACGGACACAAATGGGCTGCCAGAGCTGGGGCTAGGGGAGTTGGAGCTTGTGGAGCGAGAGGACCTGCCCGGATTTGTGGTGAAGCGCGGGGCAGATCAGGACGTAGTCAAAGGGCATTTGACAGAGAACGGAGATAACAGGCGCGCCGGTGGGGGCGGCAGCAAGCGACCACTCTTTCGATGGCGACCTCTCCAGCAGTTCCATAACTGGGTGGGACGGACCCACGTTGCCGATATTCCTGAGGACGAGCGTGCCACAGTGCGGGCGCAACTCACCGAGATCAAAGAGGCCCTGGAGAAGCAGCTGGCAGAGCTTGAGCAGTTGCAAGGGGACGCGCAAGCGAAGACATCTCAGGACACGCGGGCAGAGCGCGGGCCAGTGGAGGGGAGTTGAAATAACCCATCCCGGTAAGAATAGGGACAAGACAGCCGGGTGTTCTCTTTACCGCTCGTGCCGAAGCGCATGACGAGTGATAATGGCCGGGATCGATCTACCGTGAATCTAGTGTGCCCACTGTGACCCTGATGGTCATATATGGTTACGAGACCAAAAGGAACACTTGATGTTCGGGAGGCCAATGTGAAAAGCGCACGCAAGAGTGCCAGCGAGTATTACGCGTAAAGTACCGTCTGATGAAGAGCAAATGCTGGTGATTGCAGGTATCGGCACCCTTCCACTGTCCCATAATTTCCACGGTTCCGACGGGCGTTGCCAGGCTGATTTGTTATTCAGGATGTGTATAAGTACCTTGCCTGCCCATGCGTCTTATGTTAAGCTGTGTCTATGGCAAGCACATTTGTTCACACTCCAAGATACAGTCCGATAGCAAGACCACCGGGCTACAGGTACGAGGATGGAAGGCTCTCGCTACTTCGCTACCATCTGGTGTGGGTTGTACGACGGCGACGCCCTGTGCTTATAGGGCAGGCCGAGAAGCGGCTGGCAGAGTTGCTCCGGCAGAGCGCCGCCGAGATGGACCTAGAGATACTATGGCTGACTACCCACCCGGATCACGTGCACCTGCAGGTGGTCGCCACGCCGGAGCTTGCTCCTTCGCAGATCGTGTACCGATTTAAGCTGGCGACCGCAGCGGCGCTCAGGTCCGAGTTCGCTGAACTGAAGAAGCTGCCATCAATGTGGAACGGCTCATACCTGGTGTCGAGCGACAAAGAGCTTGCCCAGGAAGATATAGATAAATACGTCCAGGCTCACAACAAGCGCGCGTGATCAGGCATCACCTTTGGCGAGGCGAGCACCTGAGCGAGCACACACTTACCATTTGCGGGTTGGCGCCTGCAAAGATGAAGACTTGAAGCCTGGGATATCGAGGAAAGAATCGGGTCACAAAGCGCGGAGAAGCGATTGACGATATAAACGAGTAATCCATACAACTGGATACTCGCACTGGAGACAAATGAAAAACCCGATCGTTGGCGCGATCAGGTTTCAAAATTCTCTGGTGCTGCAAGACCCGCTTAGCGGTGGGCCCACAGCTATGATCATGTGACACGTTGATTGTAGCACACGGCTCCCCACCTGTCAAGAGGGTGAGGAGTATTTTAATGCCTGAAAATAGGCAGCGATTCTCAAAGGCGAATAGTTCACTCGCCGCCCGGAGTTCTCCGGAGGAAAGACGGCTGAAAGATGGTCGATCTCCAGGACAGGCTTCGGGAGATCTCACTGTTCGCCCCGCCGAGAGGTCTGCGAGATACGGCTCAAGCTTCGAAGCTCGCTTCGGGCGGGTGATTCTGCAGCATGGCGTCGCGGCCATTCCGTCGGCCATGTTTCATTACCAGGGCGAGATCGGCCTCAAGGCCCAACACGTCTGGTTCATCGCCTACATTCTGTCTCACAAGTGGGACGAGGACCTGCCATACCCCAGCCTGAGCAACATGGCCCGCTGCGCCGGGGTGACTTTGCGCAACATCCAGTTCATCAAGAACGATCTGTGCCGCGCAGGTATGCTTCAGGTCATAGAGCGCTACAACGGCAAGGGTGGCCGAGACTCAAACGCCTATGATTTCTCGGGATTGTTTACTCACCTGGAAGAGTTGATAGCGCAGGAGACCGATCCACCGAATAGGATAGGGGCAGACATGACTTCCACGGACGGATCAGCCGATGTGACTCCGGGTGAGGTGGACTCCAGCTTCGTCGCCCGCTTCGGTCGCGTGATCGCAAGGCGCGGTGTGGCGGCTGTACCAAGGGCCGTCTTCACCCATCAAAAGGTGTTGGGGCTCACTCCGCAGCAGGTGTGGTTCGTTTCGTATATCTTCTCATTCCAGTGGTCCACTACACTCCCTTACCCCAGCATCAACAAAATGGTGCAGCACACAGGGTACAGCCGCGCCCACCTGCACACTATTAAAGCCGAGCTGGTGGGAGCCGGATATTTGCGCCTGGTGCACCGGACCAACGAGCAGGGAGGGCAGGACTCAAACGCTTACGATTTCTCCGGCCTGCTCGAGGCCATCCGCGCCCAACTGCATCCGGACGAGGCACTCACCGAGGTGCCCGACAAGGCGAACAACGATGCTCAGGAGAGTCCGCGAGGAAAACACCTTTTCTCACCACGACGGGGGCAGAGCGGCGCACGCCAACGCGCCGGTGAGCGCGCAAAGAATAACCCCCATGAAGCAGAACACACCGGGGTACACGAAAGTGAGCAGACCGCCCCACATGAAGTAGAGCATACCAGGGTATATGAAGCTCAGCAGACTACCCCCTATGATGAACAGCAGACCGCACTCCATGAAGTCTCGCAGACCAGGCCGGTCCACAGCGATTCATACAGGAATGCGAACGGGCGTAGACCGGGGACTATGAAGCATGGTAGTCACGAATCAGAAACAGATCAAGAAGAAACAAAACGGGAAGATGATTCGAATCAACGCTCTCCAAAAAACAGAGTGAGGACGAACGAAACGAAGGCAAGCATACCAGGCTATTCACCTTATATAGCTGCTATCGCGTCCGATTTCTCCAGAGAGCTTGGAGACTCTATTCACGAGGTCTCCAACATGAAGCAGGCCTTGAACTTATGGCAGAGTTCAGGTCTGCAAGAAGCTCAATTCGTCGAGTTGATGCAAGAGGCACGCAAGCTCACACGCAAGTATCAAAGTAGGCCCACTTGGGATGCTATGAATAACAAGATGGCCTACTACTTCACTTGCCTACGGCAACTTATGGAATAACTTCCAGATAAGCACTTATCCCAGCAATTGGGAAGTACTGAGCATAGGGTTAGAGGATGGTGATGAGAATCTTCTTTGTGAGGCATGGTGAAAGCGAAGCTAACATCTTGAACGAGTTTTCGAACCGGGGGCTTAAACACTCCTTGACACCGGAGGGGTAGAAGCAGGTCTTCGTGCTAGCGGACCAACTCAGCAACGAGCACAGCAGTAGCCCCTTTCTTGCTATTTTCTCCAGTCCTCTCCTTCGCGCTACTCAATCTGCACAGATATTTTCCGACAGACTGGGTATCCCGTATGAAACAGCCGATGCACTTATAGAATACGATGTAGGAGTATACGAGGGAAGGCCTGATGAGGAGGCTTGGCAGCGGTATGGGGAGGTACTCAGGGAATGGTTACTGAATTGCAACCGGGATGTGCGAATGGAGGGTGGTGAGAGTTTCAACGATGTTAGGGCACGATTTCTACCGTTTATAGAAGAGTTGAAAAGGAGATATGGTGACGGAGAAGGCTCACTGATCCTGGTGGGGCATGGGGGTACCTACAGATGCATGCTGCCCTTGATCTTGCAAAATGTAGACTTCCTTTTCGCAGCCAAGCATATGATTGGCAATACCTCCTATATTCTCGCTGACCTAGAAGGGGTTGAACTCGTTTGTAGTAGCTGGGGAGATATTCAGTTTGAGACGCCTCGCACAACAGGGTAGAGCACCTTGCTGCGCAACCTGCTCCTCAAACCAGGGTACCACCTGGTCATTGAGAATGCCAGCGGCTACCAGAGCATTCTTGCGGTCGTAGAGCTTGGCGAAAGCTACTCTCGTGTAGGTGTCGATAAACGTCTGCTGGTAGATACGGCCGACACCTTTGAGGGCACCCACGTGGAAAGTATCCTGCGCTCTAGATAGCCAGAGTGCTCAGTCTCTATCTCTCCGCGGACTGCCTTCTCTTCTTTGGCTTTCTCCAGTGCCTTCACCTGAGCTTCAGTCAGGATCAGGTTCTCCTGAGCCGCCTTTACCTCCAGAGCCTTGAGATGCATTGATTGCATAGAACTTCCTTAGCTTCTCAAGATCGTGCCGCAGCTATACAGAGCGGACACCACCAGGAGAGATGAACAGCCCCTGCCTCTTCATCTCATTGGAGACACGCACTTGGCCATAAGCCGGCTGCTCGATAGCAAAGGCGATCACGGCCTCTTCCACTGCTTCGTCAACACGGTTCTTGAGGATGGCTTTCTTTCAACTTATCTCTCTCAAGGCAAGTTCTCCGCCGCTATCGTACAGCTCCTTGAAGCGGTAGAAGCTGTCACGAGAGTAGTCTATTACCTTGCACGCCTGCTGACGTTGCCCAGCATGTCTGCCAGCCTCAGCACACCCAGCTTGTTCTTGATGCTCTTGTCGTCTTGGGTCATCTTGTTTGACACTCCTTTTCTCTGAGCTTTCGCTCATTTTACTCAGAGTGTCAGATCAACTCTTGTTTTCAACAACTTATCACACATCACACGAAACGGGGATGTTTATATACTCCCACGCGCGCTCAGGCACATCCAGGCCCCGCGCAACTTCAATCGTGACGTTGTACAAAGACATCATGACCCAAGTGGGTCACCACCTGTGACCAAAAAAGGGTCAGCGGCTCTGGTGCCCATGACGCTTGGAGCTCGTTATTTTCAGAGCAGTCGAGCTAAGGGCACCATGGGGTTTCAGTACCCTCACCATCGGGTCGTAGGTTGTAAGGCGAGCCGGAGCGCTCCCCCGATAAGCGTTACGCCTCCGTTTCAGTACCCTCACCATCGGGTCGTAGGTTGTAAGGCCGTCTTCTAACGCCTGTATGCGCTTTTCCTGGTTGTATGTTTCAGTACCCTCACCATCGGGTCGTAGGTTGTAAGCCAGCCCGCCAGCCAGACGGCAGCGCGCGGAGCAGCCGTTTCAGTACCCTCACCATCGGGTCGTAGGTTGTAAGGCTCTTTTGAGCGTGCGGCGGAGTTATCTTCGCGCTTGTTTCAGTACCCTCACCATCGGGTCGTAGGTTGTAACGAGCCTACCGTCTGCGGCTGGCCGAACCGGTCAAAGTTTGGTATCCCTGAAGGCACTATGGGCATAACGAACCTCTCCATCCCCTTAAACACAAAAGAAGTAGAGGCGGTCACTTGCCTCTACTTCTATTCTATCATGACATAGAAATGTCATTGTGACAACTCCCCACACCTAAAGGCGGGGGCTTCTAGGCCGAAACCAGACGTTGTTGTCCCAACGTCAAAATTACACGA
>JADEYI010001933.1_pt1 | contig 12395 bp, 11 predicted proteins | sample 8542331 | NCBI WGS metagenome assembly JADEYI01 (sample SAMN16510988, study PRJNA670497) | mine drainage metagenome | isolation source: biofilm near Copperflume 1 | place: Germany: Marsberg coppermine Kilianstollen | collected 2018-02 | reverse complement strand
GTATCCGACCATCCGGCCAACGGCGTCACGCAGCGGGAACCGGGACACCCCGACCTCGGCCACCGCGTTCGCGATATCGGCGACTGTCGGCGCGACGGGCAGACTGGCGACCCGGGCCAGCGGGACCATCACGTCGGCCACGGTGCGCCCGGCCGAGCCGAGGGTCTGGGTCAGCCGGCGGCTCTCCTGCTCGTCGAGCAGGCCCTCCCGGCGCGAGTCTGAGATCATCTCGGCCAGCTCGTCGCCGGTGTATGCACTGTCCATCTCGTCGCGCGGGGTGACGTGCACAATCCTCAGCAGCGCGGTGGCAGTGACGGTGAACAAGTACAGCACCGGCCTGGCGACCTTGCAGAACGCATAGTGCGCCGGCACCAGGATCACCGCTACGCGCTCCGGCCCCGCGATGGCGAGGTTCTTGGGCACCATCTCGCCGATCACCGTGTGCATCACGACCACGATGCCCAGCGCCAGGGTGAAGGCGATCGGGTGCAGCAGCGAGGGCGGCACCCCGACCAGGCCGAACGGCCGCTCGATCAACGAGGCCACCGCCGGCTCGGCCAGCCGACCCAGTCCCAGCGAGCACAGCGTGATGCCCAGCTGGGCGCCCGCGATGAGCAGCGGCAGGTGCTCGCCGGCGTGCAGGGTGGCCCGCGCGCTGGCGCTGCCGCCCTCGGCCAGCGCCGTGAGACGGTCCTTCCGGGCGGTGATGATGGCGAACTCGGCGCCGACGAAGAACGCGTTGCCGGCCAGCAACAGCAACGAGATGACGAGTGCGAGCGCCTCGCTCACCGGGCCGCGTCCGGATGCGCGGCGACCTCGGCCGGCTGGACGGACGGACCGGGCGGGTCGGCTACCCGCGCCAGCCGGAGCTCGGCGATCCGGTTGCGTTCCCGGCGCATCACGGTCAGCCGCCAGCCGTCCACCGTGACGTGCTCGCCGACAGCCGGGATGCGGCCGAGGCGCTCCAGGACCATGCCGGCCACCGTTTCGTAGTCGCCGTCGGGAAGCCCGAAACCGGTGGCCTCGGCCAGCTCGTCGCCGCGCAGCAGCCCGGACACCAACCAACCGTCCTGCCCCAGCGTGCGGACCGGACCGGGCCCGGCGGCGTCGTGTTCGTCGCGGACGTCGCCGACGATCTCCTCGACCATGTCCTCCAGGGTGACGATCCCGGCGGTGCCGCCGTACTCGTCGACCACCACGCCGAGCTGCGACTCCGAGCCCCGCAGCCTCGCCAGCAGCGCGTCACCGTCGAGCGACTCGGGCACCGTCAGCACCGGCCAGGCCAGCTGCGACATCGTGGTGTGCTCCCGCTCGGCCGCCGGCACCCCGAATGCCTGCTTGACGTGCACCACGCCCCGGATGTCGTCGAGGTCGCCGCCGTACACCGGGAACCGGGAGAACCCGGTCTCCACCGAGGTGCGGACCAGGTCGCTGACGGAGGCGTCCACCCGCAGCGACCGGACCTGCACCCTCGGCGTCATGAGGTCCTCGGCCACTCGATCGGTGAACCGGATCGCCCTGGCCAGCAGGGTCGCGGTGCCCTGGTCGAGGGTGCCCTGCGCGGCGCTGCTGGACACCAGCGAACGCAGCTCGTCGGGGGAGCGGGCCGACCGCAGTTCTTCGGCCGGTTCCACCCCGAGCCCGCGCACCAGCCAGTTCGCCGACGAGTTCAGCGCAACGATCAGCCACCGGAACATCCGGCTGAACCGGGCCTGCGCACCAGCCACCGCCCGCGCGGTGACCAACGGTCGCGCGATCGCCAGATTCTTGGGCACCAGCTCGCCGAGTACCACCGACAACCCGGTGGCCAGCGCCAGCGCGATGGTCAGCGACACCGCCGGGACCGCGTCCACCGGCAGGCCGATCGCCTCCAGCGGACCGCCGAACAGCTCCGCCAGGGCGGGCTCGGCGATGTAGCCGGTGACCAGGGTGGTGATCGTGATGCCCAGCTGGGCACCGGAGAGCTGGAACGACAGCGTGCGGTGTGCCCGCTGGACCTGCCGGGCCCGACGGTCTCCGACGCTGTTGACGTGCGCGTCGATCTGGCTACGTTCGAGGGTGGTCAGGGAGAACTCAGCGGCCACGAAGAGTGCGGTGCCCAGGGTCAGCCCGAGCACGGCCAGTACCCCCAGCACGGACCATAGGATGTTCATCGCGGGTCACCGCCACCGGGCACGCCGGGGACAATCACGGGTTCGCCGGGTGGACCACCCGGCCAACTACTGCAACCCGGCTCGGTGGAGCCGGGTGGATGGGCCGTGGGCACGAGAGCGAAGACCTCCTCAGGAGGTCTCCTACTCTACCGACGCCGGTCAGGCGTGTTCGGGTGGGAACCCCCCGGTCGCGATCGGGCCCCAGCGGTCGATGCTCAGCCGGATCAGGCACTTGCCCTGGCGTGCCATGGCCTGGCGGTAGTCGTCCCAGTCCGGGTGCTCCCCGGAGATGCACCGGAAGTACTCGACCAGCCCGTCGAGCGCGGCGGGCAGATCCAGTACCTCGGCCCGGCCCTCCACCTGGACCCAGGGACCGTCCCAGTCGTCGGAGAGCACGCAGGCCGACACCGCCGGGTCACGGCGGATGTTGGTGACCTTGGCCCGGGACGGGTAGGTCGAGATCACGATCCGGCCCTCGGCGTCGACTCCGCAGGTGACCGGCGAGATCTGGCTGCCGCCGTCTCGGCGGCCGGTCACCAGCAGGGCGCGGTGGCGCGGACGGAGGAACTCGGTCAGCTCGTCGCGACCGACCCGGTCCGCGCGCGCAATCGTTCTTGCCATGCCCCGAGGCTAACCAACGAGCACCCGCCGGCAGGGCCGAGCGACCCGCTGCCGACCCTGACGCACGGCTCCAGCCCGTGCTCCTGGGCGAGGATCACGCCCCTCGCCGGAAGGCGGTTTATCACGGGCCGCGGCGATGGCCGGGGATTACGCGCCGCACCACTGCCAGACTCCCACCCAACTAATGTCACTCAACCAGCTACCCGGTGTCGCGACACCGACCGGCTCCGTTAATCTCCGCTCATGGGATCCGAGCGGATTACGGTCACCCTGCCGCCCGAGCTGGTGGCCAACGCTCGAATTGCGGTGCGAAGTGGTGCCGCTGCGAGCTTGTCCGCCTTCGTCGCCGATGCGCTTCGGGGCCAGCTCGAACGCAATCAGGCACTGATCGAGTTGGAGCGTGTCCTCGGGGGCCGACCGCCGCAGGAGGCACTGGACGCGGTTCGTCGCGACTTGGGACTCTCGCCGGCGGGCCAGCAGGTCGCGTGATCGGCGGTCGCGTCCTCGACGCCTCCGCCGTGATGGCCTTCGCCTCGCAACGCTCGGTCTATGCAGCGGCCCTGGTGTGGACGGTGGTCGAGGAACACATGGTCCTGGTGCTGCCCTCGGCGGCGGTCGCGGCGGCCTGGTCCCAGCTGGAGGCCAAGTACCACCCGGTACTCGAGGTGCTGCTGCGGCTGCCGAACACGGTGATCGACGACCTGGACGCCGATCGCGCCCGCGCCGTCGGTCAACTTGCGCCGCACGACCTGGAGGCCGCGCACGCGGTGGCCTGCGCGCAGCGCCGAGGGTGGCCGCTGGTCACCACCGATGCGGCCCGCTACCGGGAGTTCAACGTCGAAGTACCGGCCGAAGAACTGCCGTAACCGGTTCGGCGGGCGCGGACCGTCACAGGCCTGAGGTCGGCCGACCGGCAGGCACGGAGGTAGATTTCCGCCATGCGGGTACTGGACAGCCGCGGCCGGGTCAACGGCACGGCGCAGCACAGCGGCTCGCGGTCCAGCTCACCGTTCGTGGACTTCGACCGGACCTCCTGGTCGAAGCTGGGGGAGTCCATCGCGGTGCCGCTGACCGGCGAGGAACTGGCGCAGATCCGCAGCCTCGGTGACGAGGTCGACCTCGCTGAGGTCCGCGAGGTATACCTGCCGCTGTCGCGGCTGTTGAACCTGCACGTCCAGGAGGGCGGCCGGCTCTACCGGGCTTACCGGACGTTCCTCGGCGACCAGCCGGCCCGGACCCCGTTCGTGATCGGCATCGGCGGGTCGGTGTCGGTCGGCAAGTCGACCACCGCCCGGCTGCTGCGCACCCTGCTGGCCCGCTGGCCGCACCACCCGAGGGTCGAGCTGATCACCACCGACGGCTTCCTGTACCCGAACGCCGAGCTGGAACGGCGTGGGCTGATGACCCGCAAGGGCTTCCCGGAGTCCTATGACCGGCGTGCCCTGCTGCGCTTCGTCACCGAGGTCAAGGGCGGCAAGGACGAGGTGCGGGCCCCAGTGTACTCGCACCTGGTCTACGACGTCGTGCCGGACCGGTCGGTGGTGGTACGCCGCCCGGACATCCTGCTGCTGGAGGGTCTCAACGTGCTGCAGGCCGCGCAGCCGACCCGCTCCGGCGGGGCAAGCCTCGCGGTCAGCGACTTCATCGACTTCTCGGTCTACGTCGACGCCGCCACCGAGGACGTCCGGCGCTGGTACATCGAGCGTTTCCTGCGGCTGCGCGAGACCGCGTTCCGCGACCCGGCGTCGTACTTCCGCCGCTACGCCGACATGGACCCGGTGGCCGCGACGATGCGCGCCGAACAGCTCTGGGACGAGATCAACGGGCCGAACCTGGAGCGCAACATCGCCCCCACCCGAGGCCGGGCCACGCTGGTGCTCAGCAAGGGCCGCGACCACTCGGTCACCCGGATCCGGCTCCGCAAGCTCTGAGGCGGCGGGCTCTGGCTCGGCCGGGGTCAGCGGCGGCCGAGCCAGGCCAGGATCTCCTCGGAGTGCTCCCCGACGGCGGGTGGCGGTCGCCGGTAGCAGACCGGGGTGGCGCCGAGCCGGACCGGATCGGCAACGCTGAGCACCGGGCCGCCGGCCGGCGTGTACTGGGTGACAACCGCGTCCAGGCCCATCGAGCGGGCCAGCTCGAACGCCTCGCCTACGTCGTTGACCAGCCCGGCCGGCACCCCCACGGCCCGCAGCCGGGGGATCCAGTCGGCCGCCGACCGGGCCGCCAGTCCGGACTCCAGCGCCGCGCGCAGCGCGTCCCGGTGGACCAGCCGGTCGGTGTTGGTGCCGAATCTCGGGTCGGCGGACAGCTCCGGGCGGCCCACCGCGGCGGCCAGCGCGGCGAACTGGCGCTCGGAGGTGACCGCGACGGCCAGCTCACGGTCGGCGGCCCGCAGCGTGCCGTAGGGGGTGATGCTGGGGTGCTCGGTGCCCATCCGGGTGGCCGTGACGCCGGCGTTGAGGTGGTTGGACGACTGGTTGATCAGGCTCGCGAGCAGCGAGCTGAGCAGATCCACCTCGACGTGCTGGCCGGCTCCGGTGCGGGCCCGGTGCGCGAGCGCGGCCAGGATGCCGATCGCGGCGTAGCAGCCGGTCAGCACGTCGACCACCGGGAAACCGACCTTGGCCGGGCTGCCGTCGCGGTCGCCGGTCAGCGAGAGCACCCCGCCGACCGCCTGCAGCAGGAAGTCGTTGCCGATCGCGTCCGGCCCGGCCGCGGCGCCGAAACCGCTGATCGAGCAGTACACCAGGCCCGGGTTCGCGGCACTCATGTCCGGGTAGCCGAGCCCGAGTTTCTCGGCGCCACCCGGCCGGAAGTTCTGCACCATGATGTCGGCGCGCCGGGCCAGGTCGACAGCCGCCGCCCGACCGTCGTCGGACCGAAGGTCCAGGGCCAGGCTGCGCTTGTTGCGGTTGGACGCCACGTAGTAAGCGCTGGTGCGCTCGTCGCGCTTGCCGACCCAGGGCGGACCCCAGTGCCGCGCGTCGTCACCGTCGGGGTGCTCGACCTTGATCACGTCGGCGCCCATGTCGCCGAGCAGCATGGTGGCGTGCGGCCCGGCCAGTAGCCGGGAGAAGTCGGCGACCAGCAGGCCGTCCAGTGGTCCACTCACCCCGTCAGCCTAGGAGAGCCGTAGGGACGACCCCCGTGACCCGCCGTGCGTGGGTGTGGCACTATTCCCGCGTGATCCGCCGGACCAGCGGCCCGCTCCAGGGTGCCTGCTGTCCGGGGTGTTGTCGCAGCCGTCGCTGCAACTGACCCCCGGACCCCGGCCGGGCGCGGCCCCGAACGTCTGCGATCACCCTCATGAACAGCACCTCTGCCTTTGACGGTTCTGCCCTCAGCGGTCTGGTTGTCCTCGCGCTGCACGCCCACCCCGACGACGAGGCCATCTTCACCGGGCTCACGCTGCGCAGGCTGGCCGACGCCGGCGCCAGGGTCGTGCTGGTACTGGCCACCCGAGGTGAGCTCGGCTCGTCGCGGCTGCCGCTGGCACCGGGGGAGACGGTCGCGCGCCGCCGGGTCGCCGAGCTGGAGCGCTCCGCCGCGCTGCTCGGGGTGCAGCGCCTCGTGCTGCTGGGCGGGCGGGACTCCGGGCTGCCCGGCTGGCTCAGCGGGAGCCACCCCGACGCGCTGGCCGGCGCCGACACCGACGCGCTGGGCCGGCGGGTGGCCGACCTCGCCGACGCCGAGTCGGCCGGCACCCTGATCTTCGACGACGACGGCGGCATCTACGGCCACCCCGACCACCGGGCCGCGCACCGCATCGGCGCCGTGGCCGCCCGGCTGACCGGGGCCGCGAGCTACTGCGCCACCGTGGACCACGAGCACCTGGGCACCCCGGCGGCGGGCGAGCACCTGGTCCACCAGGCCGCCGCGGCGGCGGCCGTCGGGTTCGGCCGGCCCACCGGGGAGATCGGGCTCGCGGTAACCGGATCGGGCGATCAGCTGGCCCACAAGCGCGCCGCGATCACCGCGCACGCCAGCCAGATCGACCCGGCGCTGCTACCGGTGCGGGACTTCGCCGCGACCTACGGCACCGAGTGGTACCGCCGCCATAGCGGCCTCGGGGCGCTGGAGCTGCTCGCCCCCTCCGTGCACCGCACGGAGGCCGCTCTGGTCGGCGCCTAGCCGAGCGGCTGCCCGTCGACCTCGGTGGTGACCTCGTCGGGCAGGAAGCTGCGGTGCCCCGCGAGCCGGGCCGACTCGGCCAGCGGCTCCGGGTAGCCCCAGGCCACGTCGGCGACCTCGCGGCCGTCGGAGCGCAGCGACCAGTAGCTCGCCCACCCCTTGTACGGGCACACCGTGCGGGTCTCGCTCGGTACCAGCAGGTCCTCGGCCACATCGGCGGCCGGCAGGTAGTAGCGGTTGGGCAGCCCGGTCTCGGACAGCACCAGCGCACGGCCGGAGTCGGCCAGCACGGTGTCGCCGGCCAGCACCCGCACCCGCTGCGAGGTGGCCCGGATGTCGACCCGGTGGAACGGGTCCGGCAGGTGCCCGACGGCCTCGTCGTCCTCGTCCAGCCAACGGTCCGGCGCCGACCAGTACAGCGCCAGGTAGCCCTTGAGCCAGGGCGCCCCGTCGACCGGCTGGGGGTAGTACCAGACCGCGTTCTCGACGACCCGGTCCCCGACCCGCAGGGTGTAGTACGACGCGTCACCCTTGAACGGGCAGTGCGTGTGCAGGCCGGTAGGTTCGAGCAGGTCGGCGCGGACGTCGGCCTCGGGGACGTAGAGCTGCGGCGAGATCGCGGTCTCGTGCAGCAGCATGCCGCCCCGGGTGTCCAGGACGGTCGCCCCGGCGAGCTCCGCGCGCACCCGGCGGGTGAACGGGTGCCACAGGATCCGGTGGGCCGGGCCATCGATGCGGTAGTTGCTCTCCGGCGCGGCGGTACCGGCCAGCGGCCCGGGGTAGCGGGTCAAGGTCATGGTGATCCCTCTCGGTCGGTCGCGCTCGCCACTAGCCTGCCTGTCTATGACCTCCCCGACACCTCACGTTGTTCCCGCCCTGGCGTACCAGTCCGAGATCTACCTGTCCGGGTTGTCGGGTACCACCCCGGCGCTGCCCACCGACCTGACCCGGCTGCAGGCTCTGGCCAGGGAGAAGCTGGCCCCCGGGCCGTACGGGTACGTGGCCGGGGGAGCGGGCACCGGGGCCACCATGCGGGCCAACCGGGAGGCCGTGGACGCCTGGCGGATCGTGCCCCGGATGCTGCGCGAGGCCAGCACGCGGCGGCTGACCCGCACCGTGCTGGGCACCGAGATGCCGGCCCCGGTGCTGCTCGCGCCGGTCGGGGTGCTGTCCATCGCGCACCCGGACGGCGAGCTGGCGGTGGCCCGCGCGGCCGCCGAGCTGGGGGTGCCGATGGTGCTGTCCACTGCCTCGTCGCACACCATCGAAGAGGTCGCCGCTGCATCGGTCGAGGTCGCTCCGCAAGCACCGCGCTGGTACCAGCTGTACTGGCCGACCGAGGACGCGGTGACGATCAGCCTGCTGGACCGGGCGAAGAAGGCCGGCTACACCACCCTGGTGGTCACCCTGGACACCTGGACATTGGGCTACCGCCCGCTCGACCTGGACGACGCCTACCTGCCGTTCCTGCGCGGGGTCGGCACCGCCATCCCGTTCTCCGACCCGGCGTTCCGGGCCGGGCTGGCGGCCGCCCCGGAGGACGACCTGATGGCCGCCGTGGGCCATTGGGTGCCGATGTTCACCGGCACCGCGCTGCGCTGGGACCGGCTGACGCTACTGCGGGACAACTGGGACGGCCCGATCGTGCTCAAGGGCGTGCAGCACCCCGACGACGCCACCAAGGCGGTCGAGGCCGGGATGGACGGCATCGTGGTGTCCAACCACGGCGGCCGCCAGATCGACGGCGCGGTCGGCGCGATGGACACCCTGCCCGGCATCGTCGCGGCCGTGGACGGCCGGGCCGCGGTGCTGTTCGACTCCGGGATCCGCACCGGCGCCGACGTGTTCAAGGCGCTGGCCCTCGGCGCGGACGCGGTGCTGCTGGCCCGGCCCTTCGTCTACGGGCTGGCACTGGCCGGCCAGGACGGGGTGCGCCACGTGCTGCGCTGCCTGCTCACAGAGCTGGACATCACCCTCGGACTGGCCGGCTACTCCGACGTGGCCGAGCTGAGCCCGGACGCGCTGGTCCGCGCCTGAACACCGGGTTCGGGGAGGATGTTGGCGTTGCTGCGGAAGACGTTGTCCGGGTCGTAGCGGGCCTTGATCCCGGACAGCCGCCGGTACTTGGCCGGGCCGTAGGAGGCCACGATCCGGTCCTGATCGAACTCGACCATGTTGTTGACGTAGTCGCCGATGCCGAGCGCGTGCGGCTCCAACGCCGTCCACAGCGCGCGCACCCAGGCCCGGTCGGCCTCCCAGGTCTGCAGGTCGGGAGTCACCGCGACCAGCATCGCGGCGTAGCGCGGCGAGCGGCCGCCGCCGTACGCGGTGGCGTCCTCGTCGACCTCGGAGTACGCCTCGTCGAGCCGGTAGAACATGACCTGCGACAGCGGCGAGCTCCGCCGGGGGAGGTGCTCGGTCAGGACGTCTATCACGTCGTCGGTGAGCTCGGCGAGCTGGATGCCCTTCTCGTAGTCGTACTGGCCCCACTGGTTGGGCTCGTCCACCAATTGCTGCAACGCCGTGTAGGGGATCGGGCTGGCGAACTCGACCAGCGGCGCCGACCCGCCGCGGAACCGGGCGACGGCCTCGGCGTGTGACTCGGGCGATCCGAACCCGACCAGCAGCACCGCCACGCCGGGTGTGAAGTGGTGCTCATCGGGCACGAACGGGGCCGGCGGCGCGTTCAGCCCCGCGATGAGCACGTTGAACTCCCGCGACAGCGTCGGGACGGTGTCCCTGATCAGCCGTAGTGCCTCGGTGCCGCGTTCGGCCTCCCAGAACAGGAAACCGAGGTTCACCATCGGGCCGACCTCGTGCAGCGCGAACTCGAACTCGGTGACCACCCCGAAGTTGCCGCTCCCGCCGCGCAGGGCCCAGAACAGCTCGGGATGCTCAGCCTCGCTGACCCGCAGCACCGATCCGTCGGCGAGGACGACCTCGACGCCGACCAGGTTGTCGATCGAGAGCCCGTGCCGTCGCGTCAACCAGCCCATTCCGCCACCCAGGGTCAGCCCGCCGACGCCGGTGTGGCTGATCATGCCGCCGGGGGTGGCCAGGCCGTGGCGCTGGGTCGCGGCGTCGAGGTCCGACAGCAGCGCACCGCCGCCGACTCTGGCCCGCCGGGTCGCAGGGTCGACGTGCACGGCGTCCAGCCGGCTGAGGTTGATCATGAGGCCGCCGTCGTCGACCGCGGACCCCGAGGTGTTGTGCGCGCCGCCGCGGACCGTGACGGCCAGCCCGTTGCGGCGGGCGTAGCCGAGTGCAACCGCCACGTCGGCCGCGCCGGCGCACCTCACCACCGCAGCCGGGTGACGATCGATCTGAGCGTTCCAGACCCGTCGGACCTCGTCGTAGTCCGCATCGCCCGGCCCGTGGACGCTACCGGCCACCCCGGCCCTCAGCTCGTCGAGACCGTCGCTGAGCGTGTTCGTCATGAGAGCTCCCCCTAACCACCGTGATCTCCGATCCTGGAGTAGGCCGGGTCCGGTGTCCAGAGGCACTCTGACCCCACGGCCGGCCTCGGCGGTGCCATAGTGGATCCGGCGGAATGAGGTCCGGGAGGGGGCTGGGTGGACGCGCTGGTGCTACTCGTCGGTGCGGTGTTGTCCCGGCTGCACGCTGCGGTCGGGGTGAACGTGTGTCCGGGCGGCTGGGCGTGGGCGACCACCGCGTTCGGCATGCTCGTCGGGCTGGTACCCACCGCCGGGGCGGTCACGGTTGCGGTGCTGCGCAGGGGCCGACCCCTCGGCGGTTCCACGGTCACCGCGATCGCGCTACTCAGCTGTGGTCTGCTGCCGTGGCTGGCATTCCAGGCGACCGGTCAGGTGTTCGCCTCCGGCGCCGGTCTCGGCAGGCCCGCGCTGCGCTCGCTGGCCGCCGAGAACTGCCTCGGGGTCACCCAGCGATCCTACCTGGGCACCGTCCCGGTGTCCGACGCACTGGGCGACGGCCCGGCCACGTCGGCGCTGTTCGCCGCGCCGCTGGTGCTGTTCCCGGTGGGGGTCGCGGTGTTCGTCTGGATGCAGGGCCGGCTGGCGCTGCGCCGGGGTCCGCGCTGGCCCAGCCGGTTCTTCTGGCTGCCCATCCTGGTGCTCGCCCCGCTCACCGCCTCCATGCCGGCCGGCGCCACCGCGCAGCTGTGGACCGGGATGCTCGCCGGCTCGATCGCCGGGGTGGTCGCGGTGCTGATGGTGCCGCCGCCGGCCCGCGCGAAATGGGCCGGGCCCCGTCCGGCGCCCAAGCTGCCCGCACCGAAACCCGTCGCGCCGAAACCCGCGCCGCCCAAGGCAGGGGCAGCCAAGGCGGGCGCGCCCAGGGTGGCGGCGCCCAGGGTGGCGGCACCCAAGGTTCCGGCACCCAAGGTTCCGATTCCGGCACCTCCGGCGGCCGTGCCCGTCGCGTTGGCCGGCACACCGGCAGCGGTCGCGGCGCTCGCCGCCGGGTCTCGTCGTTGGCTCGACGGTGCACCAAGGCGGATGCGGGCGCGGCTGGCGGCCACCCGGGCCCCGCTGGCGACCAGGGCGTCCGGCGTGGCGGCGGTTCCGATGCAGAGGCTGTCGGCCACCCTGGTGGCTCCGTCAGCAGGCGGTCCCCGATTCGAGCTGGTCCGCCGGCTCGGCTCGGGTGGCTTCGGCGGAGTCTGGCTCGCGGTGGACCACACCCGGCGCGAGCACGTCGCGCTGAAGGCCGCGCATGCCCCCGACCCGGACACCGAGCAGCGGATCCGGCGGGAGGCCCGCGCACTCAGCGCCGTCCGGCACCCCAGCTGTGTGCCGATCTACGACCTGGTGGACAGCGGCAGCGACCCGGGGCTGGCCGGGTTGCGCGGCCTGGTCATCGTGATGGCCTACCTGGACGGCTGCTCGCTGGGCGAGCTGGTGCACCGGCACGGGACGCGCGACGACGTCGCGGTGGCCCGGCTGTGGCTCTCGCTGGCCGACGCGCTGGCCGCGGTGCACCGGCAGGGTGTGCTGCACCGCGACGTCAAACCGGCCAACGTGCTGGTCGACCCGGCCGGCCAACCCCACCTGATCGACTTCGGCATCGCGCGGGCCCGCGGCGACGCAACCCTCACGCTGCACGGGTTCGTCCTCGGGACGCCGGACTACCTTGCGCCCGAGGTCGCCAGGGGCGAGCCGGCGACCCCGTCCTCGGACAGCTGGCAGTTGGCCGCCACGATGTCGTTCGCACTGACCGGCCGGCCGCCGCGCGGTGGCCACGACGACGCCATGTCCGGGTTGCGGGCGGCCGCGGCGGCGGGCCCTCTGAGCCACCTGCCGACCACGAGTGCGCACCGCGAGCTGCTGCGTGCCTGCCTCGCCGAGCCGCCGTCGGCCCGGCTGTCCCTGGACACCGTGCGTGCCGCGCTGGACAGCTGGTTGGTCGGGTCGGGGGCCGAGCCCCGCCGAGCCACCACGGCGCCGCGCCGAGGCTGACCCGGGTCCGACGTCCGCTCAGGCGTCGCGCAGCCGCTGCAGCTCGATCGCC
>JADEYI010001932.1_pt1 | contig 12399 bp, 10 predicted proteins | sample 8542331 | NCBI WGS metagenome assembly JADEYI01 (sample SAMN16510988, study PRJNA670497) | mine drainage metagenome | isolation source: biofilm near Copperflume 1 | place: Germany: Marsberg coppermine Kilianstollen | collected 2018-02 | reverse complement strand
TTCCTAGAATATTTTCGTCGCTTGCCTGGTTACAACTCGTTGCGCATCACGTGGGCTTCGGTTCTCCAACACGCTTGGTTCGTTTTGGTTTGGCTGGCTCCGCGACCATTTCAGGATCAGTCGGCATCGATGGTGCATTGGCATTTGACGCTTCCTGTGTGCCAGCTGCATCTTGGGCTGGCTCGGCAGTCTTCTTCCTTCGTCCACGTGCAGGTGTTGGGGCGACTTCTATGGTGGGATCAGATGCCTGGATCACGCTTGCCGGGTCAGGCGGATGTTCCGTCGCGTCGACCTTCTTGCGTGATCTGGTCTTTTTGACCTTTGGCTGCTCTGCATCTGAGAGAGGAGCGACTTCCCCAGAAGGCGTAGGCCCGTTGCTCGTTTCAGGGGCGTCGGGGGCAGGTACAGGCAAACCATTTGGGAGTGGCGAGGTCTCGCGTGGGGGAAGGGGTGGGATAGGAGCAATCAGTTCACCCCCTTGCAGGATCCGCCACAGATGTTCTCGGTTGCTTTCCGTGTGTTCGAGTTTCTGCTCTCCTTCCGAGGCATCGAGGGCCATTTGCCGCAAGATGTCCGTTGGCAGGATATGGTCGTGCAGGCAATCCAGCGAAAGTCGATCCTGGCCTTCATCAAGGGCGGCGGAGACCGCACGCGTCAGCCAGTCCTTCAAGACCCCGATAGCACCAATACAACCCTCGTAGAAGTAGACCCAATATGATTCGACAAGCGTTTTCACATCACAGCGCAGCGGCACTTGTTCCAGCAGCGAGACCAGGGCAGACTGGAACTCCAGACAATCCGCTTCCCGTTCGAGCCGATAGCGCGAAAAATGGACGGGCAAGCAGCGTCTGCCGATCTGCCCATTGAGTTTTCCAAAGTTGAGCAAATCATAAGTCCCAACCAGGATATGGAGAATGTGTGTGGTCGAACTGAGCGATTTGAGCCACTCTAACTGCTCCTGGAGTGTGGCCCCTCCAGTCCCATTGCCCCCAGAGAGCATGTGATGCGCTTCATCGATCATCACTACCCGAACGCCGTGCCGGGGCATGGCCTCTTTGGTGGCTGCTTTCAGTTCAGGCAGATCGTTGGACTCCGCTGCTTTGCCGCGCAGAGAACGCCGTTTCACCGGCTCCGCATGGCCATGAATATCCATATGCAGATGCTGCTGATACGTTGACTCTCCCATGAGCGTGAGAGCCGTGCGATAATAGTCACCGCGATCGAAGACACTTCTGTCCGGTTGGTCTGCCTCGATGACCAGGACCGGGGTGGGCACTGGTGGCAAGGGGCGCAGATGCGCGGAGGTGGACGGGGCGCGTAGCTCCTCATTGATCTGTCTCACCACGGTTTCAATCATCTTGCTTTTGCCTACCCCGGTCGGGCCGTAGGCCAGCACGGAGGTAAACCCGGCTGGCTCACGCACCGCCCGTACAATCTTGTGGTGCGTCTGTTCCAGCAGACAATGCGTGACGGTGACCTGCCGGAACCGGGCTTTTTTCTCTTCAATGGAGAGATGGCTGATTTCGCTTGGGTCCATTAGCGATACTCCCCCAGACGTTTCAGGCGTGACACATCGACAGGGTGCGAGAGGGCGGCGAGTTTCGCGGCCTCTTTGACCGCTTCTGGCGGCCCGGATGGCTGCGGCATTGCTCCTCCAAACGTTTGCAGATGCCCAGACTGACCGGGAATGAGCGCCAACACCTTTTTCCCTTCCAGGTCGCGTAGCCGTTGCCGAAGCAGCTCCTCATGGGCACTCGCTTTACTCATGTGGGCAGCCAGGCGTGCAGAGGAAAGATCGGCGCGAATCCCATCGCGTTTGGCCTGCCGGCGCAATTCAGCAGTTGCAATGAGCAGTTCTTTCTCGGTGTGTCCCTCTAAGATGGCGTAGGGTGCCCGACAGGTGACCCATTGCCCTTGCACCTGCGCATAGGCTGTAGAGAGATCAAAGGGCTCGTAGCGCACCGGGACGGCGGTTTTGATCACCTCGGGATTCCGAAATGCATTGTTCCAGTAGTAAAAATGGTTCACCTTGATCCCACTCCCCTTCTGCACGACGGCTGTGCCTTTGGTAGTGGTGGGGCAGGTGGCTTTCAAAAAGCGGTCATCATAGGCAATGCGGCGGTGCTCTCGCTCGCCTCCTTGCTTCATTCCCCACAGATAGGCCGATTGCGGGGACATGCCAATGCCACTGTGCTCGTTCTGATCATAGACCTGATACGCATACTCCGTGAGGTACGTGTAGAGATCCGAGAGCATCCAGAGCGCATGGTGCCTGGGATCAACCGCACGCGTGAGCAGACGCGCCCGCTTGGCTGCCTGGGTATTGCCGAGCAGCGTGTAGATGAACTGCTCATTGGTCGTGTTGAAGAACCGTTCAATGACGGACCCGAAGTGCGGCTGAGCCCACGGGCGCGTCTTCTTGGTGCAACGATAGCGCGCGAGCAGGCTGTCAAAGTAGACACTGTGGAATTCACGCCCGCCATCAATGACAATCGATTGCGGGAACCGGGCGTATCGCTGCACGCAAATCCGCAGCACCATCATGATCGAGCGATAGGAGGGTGGATCAAAGGTCAGATAGGCCGCCAGCAGGCGTCGGGAGTAGGCATCCATCATGAACGTGACCCAGGGTTTGCCCAACAACTCGCCGGTCGAGGAACTGCGGATCTCAATGTCCAGTTCGGTATGATCGATATGGGCAATCTCGAACGGGCGACTGCCATGCCGTGGCGTCTGGACCGTCAATTCCCAGTACCAGGGCTGCTCAGGATAGGCTGCACGAGCCCCTTCCCTGGCTTCGGTCTGCTGTGGCCCAGAGCGAAGGTTTATCCGCTGGTAGAAGGCACGCGCGGAGAGTGCCTGAAGCGAGCGCTTGCGACATTCCTGCTCGTAGGCGCGATACACCGTGGCGGCAGGGGTACGGCGTGGCGTTTCAAACAGGTCCGTGATGAAGGTGTCCATCAGTTCGCGCGAAACTTCAGGGGCTTTGGGTGCATAATTGCCCTGGGACGCCTTGCGCGAAAGCAATCCCACATAGCCACAGCCGTACTTCACTTCGGCATCTCGAAAGCGAGCGACCCAGCGATGCAAGGTCCGAGGTGCCACGCCTGAATAGCGGTCCTTCTCTCCTTGCAGATAGGCGCTGACCTTTTCAAAGCGCTCGTTCGCCTGGCGCTGATCAGTGGGGGAGGCCATGTCCATGAGGCGATCTACTTCTGGAGAGACGGGCGCATCTTCCTCGACACGCAGCCTGGTGATCACTTCAGTATCGAGCAACTGGAAGAAGAATCCAGAGGGGATCTGGATCGGTGGCCCCTTATCCGGGAGCAGGGTGATGGTGGTGTCACCTGGATTCACAAGGGTAAAGGCACGCCCATCCCACAGCAGCGTGGTATTGGGCGCAAGCGGCATGGTCACTTCTGGCAAGGGACTGCCCACACGGTTGAGCAATTTGGAGGGCAAGAGATGGGCGTAGGCGCGGGCCTGCTCAGCACTGGTGTAGAAGCGAACGCGCCCATGCTGAATGAGGGGAGCCGCGTACAGGTCCGTGTAGAGCAGATCGAGGGCCAGCATGGCATAGACATCATTGGGACGGATGCCGGAGCCATCATACGCCAGAGCGGAGAGAGGCAAGCCCGGTGTCTCGCGGATTCGCTCTAGAATGGTCGTTTGCACTTGCACGGGCACGGAAAGCGCCACCCCAAAGTAGTCTTCTAAAAAGAGGAGATTGTCAATGTAAGTGGGATGGAGTTCTGCCGAGGAACGCACACGAAAGGCGAGCGAAAGTTCGGCGGCGGCCTCCTCGGCGGGTGGACAACGCCAACTTCCATCTTCCTGCAGTTGATAGCGGAAAGGGTAGAGCGCAGCCAACCGCTTGAGTTCGGACTCAGGCTTCCACTCCTCAAAGCGAACGGAGCCGGTACGCAACACCAGGAAATCGGGGGTGTAGTAGTGGCCCTGCATCTTCTTGCCAGATTTGTCGAGATAGCGCAGTTTGAAGGTGTGTGGCTGATCGTAAAACTCCAGCACGTCGGGGTCATGGTCCATGACCAGGATGGCCCACAACTCGGGCCTTTGGCTCTCAAATTGAATGGTGACGCCCATTTTGCGAGAGGGATACATGCCACTCACATTCCCCGCACGAGAGGTGACGCGACGAACAGGCGGAGAGCGGCGAAGGGTGGAGAGAAACGAGACCGCCCGTGGCGCAAGTGCGAGCGTGCGACACCACTGCTCGTAGGCTGCGGGAGCCATCTGTAAAGCTTTTGACGGCATGATCGTTGCACCTCGGAAAGCGCGAGCCGGACAGCCAAGCGCTCCACTGAACTGCGGATTCCGATCTACGAGGCACGACTCCACGGGGGATACAGGAAAAGCATACCGCATTTTGAGGAGAAAAACAACCCTGTGAAGCATATGTTGGCACTGTGTAGCATATCGTGGCAGGGAAATCAAAGAAATGTGAGAGAAAAAGCCACAAAACAGTGGAAGATCAACGCGGTGCCACGATATGCTACACAGGGTTGAATCGCTGCCAAAAGATGCTACAGAACAGAATACCGCCTGTTTGCTCTCGATTAGCTTGTGAGCGTGAGACGGTGCCACGATATGCTACAGAGGCGTTGCCTAAAAGTGGATAAAATCGCACAAGCCTTCTTCCGCCGGGTGAAAGCGGGCGAGAAGCCGGGCTTCCCCCGTGTCAAGCCACGCCATCAGTTCTTTACTTTGTGCTATCCGGCGGTGTACCTGAACCAGATCGAGGGCAACATCCTCATCCTGCCGACAGGCGGGGGGAAGAAGTGGAGGCCGAAACGCTACCAGAACATCATGGCACGACTCACCGAAGACCCTCCTGACCACTTTCACGAAGTCGCTGTGTCCAGAGATGCACACGGGAACTATTACTGCTCGTTCGTTTATGAAGATGCAGAGCAAAGTGAGAATGATGAGCGTAAGGTACAGAAAAAGCGGAAGAAACGCAAGCAACGCCCAATGCGCGATGACGGTATCGCGGCCTTTGACCTGGGCATCAAAACACTAGCAACCGGCTACACTGAACAGGGGCGCTTCTACCATATCGGCGGCTTCAAGGGCTACCGCTACTACAACAAGCAACTGGACAAGATCCGCTCCAAACGGGACAAGTGCAAGAAGAAATCGCGCCGCTACTTTCATCTCTCGCGTGTCTACAAGCGAGTGGCAGAGAAGAAGCGGCGCAAGCAACAAGACTGTCTGCACAAAGCCTCCCATCTTATCGCCCACCGACTGGCTGAAAGGGCTGTGGTGATTGGCGATCTTTCCCAGAGGCAGATGGTCATCAAGAAACATGAAGAAGAGACCCCAAAAGAGCGGCGGAAACGGCACATTCGCAACCGCATGGTATATAATGACTGGGGACTCTACGGCTTTGTGCAAATGCTGGAATACAAGTGTCTGCGCTTTGGGAAAGAACTGCATATCATCAGCGAACGTGATACGACGAAAACCTGTCATGTCTGCAAGCGCAAGAAAGACATGCCACTGTGGCAACGCACGTATCGCTGTGCGAATTGCGGCTTAGTGATGGACCGTGATGACAACAGCGCGGTCAACATCTATGAGCGGTTCCTTGCCCGGCCTGGGCCACACACTCTCTAGCGAGTGCGGTGTACTGCATGATGAGTGCAGCAATCAACACGTTTGGATACGTTTTGAAAGGCAGACTTGCATATGCTCATGTGTTTTTCTCAACCGGCGACTGATAAATCTTCATCTATTCTTAACGGCTTGTCAACCGCAGCGCAACCGGACGGAAGTAGAATGACGTACAGGGGGGAAAGCCATATGGGGGATGTCCTGGGGGGGACATGGTGTGGCTCAGCACAGGGTCATTGAACTGGGGATGGCAGAGGTATTGATTTTCTTTTCTTTGCCGTTCAAGCGCCGGAAAGTAGATTTTGAAATCGCTTTCCGGCGCTTCTTGTATGGCTGCCGGCGTATGGTTTTCAGTGCTTCGGCATCGTATCGTGGCTCAATTCGATCAAGCGTTCAACTTGCGCCTCGCGTTGAGCCTGAAATGAGAGGGATGCGCAGTATTTGCTAGCACGGGGAGGGGAAGAGTTTTGAATGTTTAAATCTCGTCTATGCCTGCTTCGAGGAGGGCGCGTTTGAGGTGGTTCAGACCGAGGCGCATACGCGCCTTGACGGTTCCCAGAGGTGTTTGTGTTCCTCCGGCGATTTCAGTGTGCGTCCATCCCTGGAAATAGGCGAGTTCGATTACCATGCGCTGCTCGGTGGGTATTTTCATGAGGGCGGCTCGCACCTGCGAACTTTGGACAGAACGCCACGCCTCGTCCCAGACATCAGTAACGGCGGTCGTTTCATCGAATTCTAGTTCTTCTAAGGGCGCTTCCTGTATGCTGGAACGCCTGCGCACGCGGCGCAAATGATCGATGGCGCGGTGGTGTATGATAGAAATAAGCCAGCTACGCGCTGCCCCTGCCTGCGGGGAATACGACGTGGAACGTCTCCATACCGAGAGAAAAGCATCTTGCAGCAGGTCCTCGGCGATCTGGTGATCGGCTACCATGCGGTATGCCAGCGAATAGAGGATGCGACTGTATCGTTGGTAGAGCGAATCCATCGCCCAGACTGCGCCGCCTGCAATGGCGTGTAAGAGGGCTTCATCACTGGGTTCGTCGGGGGAATTTCCGTCCTCAATTGTTTGCATTATACCCTTCTTTATCATATGGTTCATACTAGTCTACGACATAGCAATGCTATTAGATCAGTCCTCTGTAATACATGTGAAAACAAAGTAATGAATCTACGCACATACTGGTGACATCAACCGGATGACAAGTAGGTAAGGTAGGCAGGTAGACGTATGGCTCATATTATGTGTGTCTGCACCATACTTAACTTAGAAGTAGCTGTATGATGGCGAAGATCAAGAAAACGTGTGAGGGGGAAGACATATGAATCAGCTTTTAGGAGCAGGAAAGGCTTTGCCCTCCATCTGCTCAAAGGCAAAACGTAGAGAAGGCGGAATGGGATGTGGGCGGCCAGTTAGATAATTGCACCATACCATGACCGACTTTCCAGTTGCATAGATGCGTTCATGTTCGTTTGTATCTCGTATCTGGTGTTCCATGATGAAGCTGGTGCGTCCGACACGGGCTATACGGACGCCTACTTCGGCCTGATCGCCGCGAACCAGGGGTAGTTCGTAGGTACAAGAAATCTCTTTGACCAACAGACCATAATGCCTTCCGTTGGGGTTAGTCTGGATGCGTGGGTTATGTGGGGGGTGTGAAACGATACCTTCTACTTCCTGATGTTCTTCATGGGACGGCCACTCCTGGAGCCATTTATCAAGCTGATCGAAGTAGTAGCTTCTGGCCTCCTCGAAATAGGTAAAGTAGATAGTATTATTGACGTGCGCCAGTGGATCAAGATCGCGAAAACGTATTTGTAATGGGTACCAGCAGGGAAAATCGTCGCTCATAGGGGTTTTGCACTCTCCTTTATGCTAGATGTTTTCTTTGATCTTAATAGTAACAGAACAGGCCCCTTAAGACAATGATTGTGAGGATGTGAGGAATATCGTTTCGAAAAGTAATCCACTTTGCTAATATTAGCGTAGTTTATGTATCGGGCTACAAAGGGGGGAATGGCGGTCGATCCGGCAAAAGCGGTGGTCGCTCCATACCGCGGATACACCGTCCAATGTAGCTTATGGAGCGAGATTCATTATTTATTCGACTCCTTCTCTGGTTCCTGGAAAGCCCTGTTCCATACTATGGGGGTATGGGGCAGGGCTTTCATTCTGGGTTGGGGTGTATTATGAAAATCAGAATAAGCGGGGCTGCTGTGCATCTGTATCATTCCCTACGTTTTGCCAGGGAAGCGGGGGAAGTGGTGTCAATGCACTGACGCGCTGGTAGAGAGCCGCACAAATGTCCGGTGAATGTACTTCAAAGGGACAGTGGCAAAAGACATAGAGGGTTACTCCTTGCCTGAGCCACTGCGCCAACTGGCTTGCCCACTCCTGGAAAAACGGCTCATTGACTTCCAAACGTGGATGACCGATATAGCGGAGGAAAATGAAGTCAGTGGTCATCGCCACGTGCAGGGGAAGGTTGGGTTTTCGTTCGCGTGCATTGAGGAGTTGCTGCTCTTGTGCCGGGCCGATACGGATCGGGCGAGTATCCATCATGACACGTCCGGCATGGTGCTGCCTTAACAAGCTATTAAGCGCCGAAGCGTGTTCCTCAGCATAAAAGTCAGGATGGCGCACTTCTACTGCTAAACGGACATCAGACGGCCAGAAGGTGAGGAATGTCTCCAGCTGTGCCAGATGAGTAGGGCCAAATGCGGGAGGCAATTGCAGAAACATTGGGCCAAGGCGTGTGCCTAACTCTTTCATTCGCTTGATTAATTGCCAGGTTTCGTCTCGGCCTTGTTCGAGGCTTGTCGAATGGCTGACGCTGCGGGAGATTTTGGGGCAGATACGGAAGGTTTCTGGCGTCTCCTGTTTCCACCGGACTATAGTTGCGGCAGAGGGGAGAGCATAGAAAACTGTATTTCCTTCGACCGCGGACAAGCGTCTACTATAGAGGCGTAAGAAGTTACTGGCCGGTGTGCGTGCAGGAAAAAAGTTTCCCACCCATTCTTTGTAGCCCCACAGTGGACAGCCGATATAAAACATGTGCTTCCCTCTCTTTTTGCTCTATTGTAAAGGGCTTCTTTCTGGGCAATCAGAAAAGGTTCATTCTGAACAATCTCTCCACCACTCAATTCTATCCTCTCGCTGATTACCTTGCTTAATACGACCTGCACGTGCTATACTTTAAAAGTACCCCTACCCACATGGGAGGGGTTAAGTTGAACAATAAAAAAGGAGATATCACAATGGCACAGGCTACAGATCCCGTTTGTGGGATGACAGTCGATACTGGAACGGCGAAGTTCACGACTCAGTATCAAGGCGAAACGTTCTACTTCTGCTCACCCGGGTGTAAAAAGTCGTTTGAGAACGCGCCTGAAGCGTATTTGAAACGCGACACGCAGGCGCGAGAGCAACAAGCTGAATAACTGAATCGTTCATTCTGCAATCGCTCCAACGCCAGACCTGTACTCGTCAAGTTATGTGGGTCTGGCGTTGTTGATTATCCTCTATCATGTAACGATGGAAGTGCTTTCAAATGGGCTGCACCTGAATTCCGTAAGGGAGACCCGTTGACAGATGCAGCGTACCACCACGTACTCGTCGATTACCGAACGAGAAAGACGATAGCTGCGACGAGCACGAGCGCTGCAAGAGTTGCTGTGATCGGTCCGCCCAGCTTCGTCTTGCGCGGCTCAGCGCGCATGTACAGAATCCCCTGTCGTCCCAGGACGTAGGCCGCCAGCGACCCAACGAAAAAAGCTCCGCCCGCCGGTCCGTGACGCAGCACCGCCACCAGTACCAGGAGCCCCAGTATCCCCGCGAGCGCCATTTCCAGTAACTGCGTAGGAATACGGCGCGCACCCACATATTGATCGGAAGACCACACGCCCCAGCGGGATGCTGTCGGTGGTCCACCGCAGCACCCGGCGAAAAAGCATCCCACCCGGCCTATCGCCATGGCGATCAGCAGACCCGGAGCTGTCGCGTCGAGAAAAGTTCCGGCTGGCACTTTAAGCGCCACAAGCAGAATCGCTGCCGTCAGAGTAGCGCCGGTAATGAACCCCTGGATGCACCATCCATTGATCTGGTGGGTACTCCGGTACATGACGACGTACCACATCTTCGCACCGATGACGCCGACCGCGATAGCGACCAGGGTGAGCACCAACGAGCGGCCGAGGGCAAGATGGTCAGCGGAAATCACCAGGGATTGGAACACCAGCGCGATAGCCATGCCAAGTACCACCATCGCTCCCCAGATACCGGGAAAGATGCCTGGCACATGGGCCAGGGGAGTCAGGCACGTTCTCAAATGTTTGTCCGACCCCACGGATGGAGCCCACCTGCGCCAAAACCGAGGGATTGGGTCAGATGGACGAGCGAGGACTGCGTTCTCTTGCTCCTGTTGTCCATGTGAAAAGCGAGCCGTTCCCTGCACCTGCGCCGTTACAACCCACTCGCCAGGATTGATGTTGCGGATACGGGCCGTGAGTGAGATCGGGCCACTTCCGGGGACGACTTGCTCAATCGTTTCATCCTGAACGAAGCGGTCCCTGGCTTCTACCCTCCCCTTTACATCGGCGCGGCGACCTGAAAATCTGACCGTGACAGGATAAGGCTTCGCTTGCGGGGCAGGATCGAACCAGTACGTCACCGCCAGGATCTCCTGCGTCGCACTTTCCAATAAGGTCGTGACCCCACCGGACGTTTGGACCGGAGTGCTCGACTGAACGATATCAATTCGCGGTTCCGCATGTGCTGCTGGACGCTTTTGCATTGAAGTTTTACGTGTCTTGCTCATTCTCTCCTCGAGCTTCATTTCGCCTGCGTAACAAAGGGATAGCCCTCTAATAGTCATACTGACCCCGAAAAGTTGCATCTAGCCTTACCAGCCAGCTTATGAAGGGGGACCATAATCGATCCTGTTCATCTTGCAGGCGGGATGCCGTTTCTATTATAAGTGACGGGCATACTTTAGGCAATAGTGCGCAAAGCGCTCTGGACTCCCCTAAATCTTTACTTCATGGCGGTTCTTTTTTGCCAGATATTCCCCACAGGAATGGAAATCTGAGAGATGTTCACTTCGCGACCAACTTCTCCCTGCTTTTTTTCTTCTGATACGTATGTTGCGCGCTCCGCAGTGTGCGACGCAGGCGAACAGAAAGACGCCATAACCAGTAGAAAGGCGGACGATAGACAAAATCAAGGGTTGGGATATGGCGGCGTGGGTACCCTCCAAATCCCTTCTTGTAGTGATAGACGCCCCACAACTCTTCACCCGGCCTGGGAGCGTCAGGAATTGTGCGAAAGTCAAAATAACTGCATCCCTGGTCTTTGGCCCAACGCAGGCAATGATATTGCAAGAGATGCGTTTTCGGCAGCGCAGGTTTGTTGTTTGACATGCCTGCGAACATATCCCAGCACCAATCACCAAAGCGAATCACCATTTTAGCAGCTATCGCTTCCCCTTCATGCTCCGCAAGGAATAGCGCTGCATTCCCCCGTTGAGTAAACTGGCGCAGGATCTCTTGATGGTACTCTTTGCTGTGAATGAAAAACTTGTCGCGGTGGCTTGTCTTCTGGAGCAGATCGTAGTAGGCGTCAAAATCGGCGCTGGTTTCAGCCTCGCGTACCTTCACTCCCATGCGCTCGGCTGTCATTATATCCTGCCGCCATGCCTTTCTGAAATGGGCGCGCAGGTCTTCCATGCTGGGACGAATGTCCAGCACCCAGCTGCTTTTCCCGTGCGTAGAGATAGGATTGATACGAAACCCGTGCGCTTGATAGAGTTCGAGCCAGCGGTCTTTCTCAGGATCGTCTTCCACAATGTTTGGTTCCAGCCGCAGTACGACAGCCCGCTCTTGTCGCGCAATGGCATGAGCTTGCTCAAGGAGGGCCTTCAGAACAGGAGCGTCTGGATGCTCCATGACAGGGCCGCGGCAACAGTAGAGCCAGTGAAAGCTCCGTCCCGGGATATAACGGGCAAAAGGCACTGGCGACACTGAAAGCATCATTGCCCCGATCATGCGCCCGTCTTCTTCGGCTCCCAGGCGATACACGCGCACTCCCAGCACCTGGTATAAATTTCCCCACTCATAGGATTGGAGCAAATGCCCCTGTGGATGACGCAGGAGGAAATCGTTCCACTGCTCGCTATCTGTGATAATCTGGACTTTGATGAAACGCTTTATCGGCTGCCTGCTCTCGTCTTCATGGTGAAAGGCGCGAAGTTTTGCAGTCATAACTATATTTTTCCTTCTGCTGCTAGTGAACGAAATAAAGCAGGTATCTCTTTGTCTGAAAGTAAAAGAGAGTTCTTTCAGGAATGCCTTGTCTTAAATGCAACACTCCTCTAAAATCGCCGGTAGTATGGAAGAACGGTATCTCTACAATCAGCCAACGTACTATCATTTTTAGTACGTTGGTAGATATATTACGAAGAGACCCGACCATTTGTTACAGAAACCCTTGCTTCACAGAGAATTGTAAAATTTGACAGTACCGAAGTAGTGGTGCCGCTGGTGAAGCAAATTACTTTCAGGAAGATACAGTAACACACTTTGTGCTTCGCCGCCACTCACTAAACATCCATCAGTCAACTGACATACTTGATTTACATTCCCCTGGTAATTGGGAATAGTTGAGTCACGAATTGCTTAATCATTTCGTATTCTATATGAAGCATCGTTGATGCATCAGGCGATAGGGTAAGCCTGAGTTGAATCTGCTTCTACAAATGTGCTTGCCTG
>JADEYI010001931.1_pt1 | contig 12434 bp, 12 predicted proteins | sample 8542331 | NCBI WGS metagenome assembly JADEYI01 (sample SAMN16510988, study PRJNA670497) | mine drainage metagenome | isolation source: biofilm near Copperflume 1 | place: Germany: Marsberg coppermine Kilianstollen | collected 2018-02 | reverse complement strand
GCCACCGCCGCCTCCCTTTAAGGCGATGTCTCCACGTTACGAGAGGAAGCCCAGTGCATGAGCTCGGCTGGGTGCTGTCGTGGGTCGTGATGGGTGGGTGCGTCACTGCTGGTGAGGGGTGCTCGGTAGCGTTCGGCGGTGCTCCGCAGGGTGGACCAGGATGAGTTGATCGAGCACTGGACGCTGCTGGCTGGTGCTGTGGAGTTGGTGGCCAGCAAGCGGGGGTCAGCGCGGTTGGGTTTCGCGCTTCTGCTCTTGTACTTCACCCGTCACGCGCGGTTCCCTCGTGGGCGGTCGGAGTTCGGTGCCGAGGTTGTGGACTTCGTCTGCCGCCAGGTCGGTGTTGAGGCTTCTGAGCTGGGTTTTTATGACTGGGCTGGGCGCACGATCAAGGCCCATCGCACACAGATCCGCGGGCATTTCGGCTTCCGTGAGTGCTCCGTGGCTGATGCGGGATCGCTGACCGGCTGGCTCGTGGACAACGTCACTCAGCTCGAACGAGATCCTGATCAGGTCCGGGCTGAGTTCCTCGCGCAGGCCCGGGATCAGCGGATCGAACCGCCGAGTGGCGGGCGGATCGATCGGATCGTGCGCTCAGCTCTGGATCGCGGCGAGAAGGAGTTGATGACACGGATCTGCGCTGATCTGTCTGAGCAGACCCGGGCGCTGCTCAACGAGCTGGTGTTCGGTGTGGCGGACGAACCCAGCCCCGAGGTCACGGGGCCGGGCGTTCCTGGCGATGTGTTGGCGTGGGTGAAGACCGGTCCGGGCCGGCTGAGCTTGAACACGATGTTGGCCGAGATCGGGAAGCTGGAGTCCATCCGGGCGATCGGACTACCGCCGGACCTGCTGGTCACGGTCACGCCGAAGATCGTGTCGATGTGGCGGGTCCGCGCGGCGGTGCAATCCCCGAGCCATTTCCGCGAGTTCGCTGCGCAGACCCCGTTGGGTGCTGCTCGCGGCACTGTTAGTGGAGCGGCAGCGGGAGATCACCGACACCCTGGTGGAGCTGTTGATCTCCACAGTGCACGCGATCAACGCCCGGGCTGATCGGCGGGTCACCGAGGAGATGGTGGCCTCGTTCAAGCGGGTCCGGAATAAGAACGCCCTGTTGGCTCGGATCTCCGAGGCCAGCCTGAACCGCCCGGAGGGCGCGGTGCGGGAGGTGGTGTTCCCGGTTGCCGGCGGCGAGGCGACCTTGCGGGAGGTGGTCGCGGAGTACAAGGCAGCCGGCCCGGAGTTCCGGCGCAACGTGCAGGTCAAGCTCCGTAGCTCCTACTCCCATCACTACCGGTCGGGGATGGTGAAACTGCTGCGCACGCTGGCTTTCCGGTCGAACAACACCACCCACCAGCCCATCATCGACGGCATCGACCTGGTGCTGCGCTACGCCGAGGGCAGCCTGCAGGCCTACCCGCGCGGTGAGACCGTGCCGATGGCCGGGATCGTCGAAGGCGACTGGTTGGAGTTGGCATATCGGGGTGAGCCGGCGACCAGCCGGGTACTGCGCACCGTCTACGAGGTGTGCTTGTTCCGGGCGTTGCGGGAACGGCTGCGGTGCAAGGAAATCTGGGTGGACGGCGCCGACCGGTGGCGCAACCCGGACCAGGACCTCAGGATCTGGTCGTGCACCGAGGTCCCGATCATGACTGGGCTGTTGCTCATGCGCCTGCCACCTTCCGAGGAGTTGCGCTTCGCTGCGTTGCTCTGGGTGTGTGTCGTGGCATGCTTGTCCGCTTGTGAGGGGCCCGGTGACTGCCCCCCGGCTTACCGCCCGGTGGCATCGGTGGCGTCGGCTCCCGGCGGGGAGTCGGTCGCCGTGGTGTCGGCGTCGCGGCTGGCGTCACCGCTGTGGTTGTGGGTGGGTGCGTAGAGGGTGTTCCACACGATGGAGGCGTAGGCCTCGGTCATCTGGGCGCGTCGAGAGTCGGGCTCGCGGCGGGCCATCATGTGCAGTCCTCGTTCGGCCATCCATTGCAGCCAGTACGCGGTTTCGTGCGGCGGCAGCGCCGGGTCGATGAACCCGCCCGCCTGCCCGGTTTCGATGTGGACTCGCAGTCCGTCGATGTATTGGCGCATGGATGCCGCGACGGCCTCGCGCACGCCGTGATCGGTTCCGATCGCTTCGTGGGTGGCCGCCATCAGCTCGGGGTGCGGCCGGTAGGCGTCGATGATGCGCTCGAGGGCGTCGCGGACATCGGCTTTGGTCGCGGTGGCATCCAGTGACCACCACTGCTGCGCGGCATCGAGCACGACGACGGTGAACTGGATGTACCAGGTGCGCAGCAGGTTCGTCTTGTCCACGAAGTAGGAGTAGAAGGCCTGGAACTCCCGAAGTTGACCCCAGCCGCAAGGTAGCTGTCAGGTTCGGTCGGGGATGGCCGCGTCTGGTTCGGGTCGGTGGATGATGCGGTGGATGGTGGAGCGGCCGACGCTGTATTCATCGGCGAGATCAGCCAGGGATACCTCGCCGTCGGCGTAGCGGCGGCGGATGGCACGGGCCGCTGAGGGTGGCAGCTTGGGTTGCTTGCCGCGCAGCTTGCCCTGGCGCCGTGCTTTGGCCATGCCTTCGCGGGTCCGCAGGTGACCGATGTTGGCTTCGAACTCGGCGACCATGGCCAGGGTCTGCAGGAACAGCCGCCCGAAGGGGTCTTTCCAGTCATAGACCGAGGCGCCCAGGCCGAAAAGCACGCCGCGCTCGGAGAGGTCGGTGAGGATGGTGTGCGCGTCGGCGACGTCGCGGGCGAACCGGTCGAACTTGGTGACGGTGAGGATGCTGCCGGGCCAGAGCGCGGCAAGTGCTTGATCCAGCCCGGCGCGGTGGGCGCGGCGGGTGCCGGAGAACCCGCGGTCGACGTAGATCCGCTCGGGCGCAACACCGAGCGCGGTCAGTTGCTCGATCTGGATGTCGACGTCTTGTTCGTCGGTCGAGCAGCGGGCGTATCCGACCCTGGCGCCGTTCATGACGTCATTGTTCCGGATAAGGGGCCTTCACCGAAACCTATTGTGGAACACCTATCCGGAACACCTCAACCAGGCCCTTCGTGTCGACTGGCCGCTGTTCCGTTGGTGGATCGGCTTACGGAACAGGCGAATAGTTTGTCATCCCCGTTCGAGGATGGTGACTATGCCGGTGGCGCCGTCGACCCGGACGCGGTCGCCGGTGTGTAGGTCGGTGGTTCCGGTGGTGGTGCCGACGACGCAGGGGAGGCCGAGTTCGCGGGCGACGACGGCGCCGTGGCTGGCGAGGCCGCCGATGTCGACGACGAGGGCGTCGGCGATGGTCATGATGGAGACCCAGCTGGGGTCGGTGGTCGGGCAGACCAGGATGTCACCGTCATCGATCTGGGTGTCGGCGCCGGCGTCGAGGACGACCTTCACGATGCCTTCGACGATTCCGTGGCTGGCGCCGTGTCCGGTGACTTCGGTGACCTCGCGGTGGATGAGGTCGGTGGTGGCGCGGACGGCTGGGTTGCCCTGCCAGGTGGTGTCGACGAGTTCGAGTTGCTGGTGATCTTTCCGGGTCGCCTGGCGTTCGGCGACCAGGCCGGCGAGGCGGGCCAGGTGGGTGGGCGCGGGGTCGAGGAGTTCCTCGACGAACAGGTGGAAGGCGTCGTCGGGTTGGTCGAGGTGGCCGGCGGCGGTGAGCTCGGCACCGAGGGCGCGGATCGCCGCGCGGGCTCCGTCGATGGACATGACGAAGGCCATCTTGCTGCGTTCCAGAGTTCGCGCCGACTTGCCCATCATGGCGAATGTGATTCGCGCGCCCGGGCGTCGGTGGCGGGGTAGGGAGGCCAGCACGGTGGTGGTCGCGGCAATCCGGGCGGCGTCGTCGCGGCGCCGTGCCGGTCCGCCGCGTGCCCGCAGAGTGGCGGCCAGTCGTTGTACGGGGGCGGGGTTCTCCCGCCAGGAGTGGGCGGTGATGTCGCCGCCGTTGGGGCCGAGGAAGCCGTGCCGGGCGACGAACGCCTCGAGCGTGAGCGTGTCCTGGGCCAGGGCGTTCAGGTCGGTGGCGATGGAGAGTTCTTCGAGCTGGTCGGACCCGGATAGCAGCAGGCTGGTGAGCTGGGGGTGGCCGGTGGCGTCGGTGAGGGCGACGATCTGGGAGGTGGCGCCCTGGAAGAGCATGCGGCTACGGCTCTGCGAGCGGATGGCCAGGCCGTAGACCTCGACGGCTTCCGTCAACGCCTGCCGTGCGGGGGTGCCGTCGATGATGCCTTCGGGCCCGAACCGGGTGGACCACCAGTTCCGGGTGCGGGCGAGGCAGTCGGTGGCGTAGCGGTCGCTCCGCAGCAGCGCGAGCGGGGCCTTGGCCAGGACCGCTGGGAGCCGCCGGCCGTAGCCGTCATCGGTGACTCCGGGCCGGGTCGAGCCGAGGATGTCGCGTTCGACGTCGTCGCCGGAGACGCCGGGGAATCCGGACATCATCGATCGGAGCACGGTGACGTTCATCGAGGCCCGCCCGTGGAAGACGCCGATGATGTGCTCGCCGACGTCTGCCGGGTAGTCCAGGGCGGCGGCGGGTAGCAGTCCGAGGTCGTGGAAGGCCCGGCGGGAGTTGATGTCGACCAGCCGGCCGTAGAACGACCAGCCGGCGGCGGTGAGGATTCCCGGGGTCACCTCGGCCATATTGGTGCGGGTCCAGCAGATTCCCGCCGGTGAGTCGTAGGTCAACGGGTCGGACCCGGCCGCCGGGTTCACGTGTCCACCGGGGCCGAGCGGTGCAGGGCGCGCCCGATCTCGCAGGGGTAGTACTCCTGGACCTCGCCGTAGGCCTGGCGTCCGTCGAAGCTCCACCGGGTCAGCGACCACCACTGGAACGAGGTGGGGTAGCCGGTCCACTTGAGCCAGTTGCGGCATTCACCCTGTGCGGACAGGGTGCGGCCCAGTTCGTCGACGCCTTCCAGTTCTACCCGTAGTGGGCGGCCGTCGGCGCCGCGTTCGACGGTGCGCCGCTGGGCGGAGGTGAGGGCGGCGGTGGTGTGGTCCTTGCGGTACCAGCCGATGGTGAGGTTGGCGGTGACTTCCTCGGTGCGGGTGTGTTCGGCGTCGGCGGGGTGGTTGACCAGTACGTGGAAGCCGTCGCCGTCGGGGGTCAGGGCCCAGGGGAAGTCGCCGCCCTGGGCGGCGATGAAGTGGCGTGGGCCCCAGGAGTGGTCCCGATTGGACAGGCAGTCGATCTCGAGCCGGTCCCCGCCGGGCAGCGTGATGGCGCCAGACATGGTTCCGGACTGTTCGTAGTGGCCTTTGCCCCAGTCCTTGGAGTCCTTGTTGTGGCCCCAGGCGGCGTCGTAGGGCTCGGCGCTGGCGGTCCACTCCAGCTCGGCCGCCACGCCGTTGCGGTGGTAGCCGAACTCGAACTGCTTGAGCGGGGAGACGCATCGCGACCGCAGCCCGCTGCCGAGTTCGAAGTCGAACATCTCCGCGCCTGCGGGTAGCGGCCAGATGTCGCCCCAGTCGTAGTAGCGGCAGTTGTAGTGCTGGTCGCCGCTGGGATCCCACAGGGCGATACCGCCGACGGAGAAGTTCATGTTGGGTCGGTGGTAGAAGTACACCCACCCGGACAGGTCCCGTTCGGGGACCATCAGCGGGAACCAGGCGCTCTCGTTCCAGTACGGGTCGTCGCTGCGTTGGTGGAAGTAGTCGTCCTCGGGCTTGATCACGGCGTCTCCGTTCCGTCGTTCGGAGTGGTCCGGGCCGGCATGGTCTGCCAGCTGTACATCGTGGCGGCGTCGGGCATGCGGTGGGAGTTGTCGGTGTCGATGACGTAGTCGGGGATTCGGGTGAGGACCTCGCGCAACGTCACCTCCATCTCCACCCGCGCCAGCAGGAACCCGAAACAGAAGTGGGAGCCGGCGCCGAGGCCGAGGTGCTGGCGGTTGTTGGCGCGGTGGATGTCGAAGCGCTCGGGGTCGGTGAACACGTTCGGGTCGTGGTTGGCCGCCGGGTACCAGACGAGGACCCGGTCACCTTCGGCGATCGTGACCCCGCCGATCTCGACCTCGCGCGTTGCGGTGCGGGCGGCGGCGACGGCGGGGGTGACCCACCGGTAGATCTCGTCGATCGCCGCCGGGATCAGGTCCGGGTCGGCGATCAGCTGCGCCCGTAGTTCGGTGTCGCGGCCGAGTTCGTAGAGTGCGTTGGATATCATCGCCACCGGGTTCTCGATGCCGCCGGCCATGGTGGTGAACAGCAGCGAGAACAGCTCCAGGTCGCTCAGCGCCAGGTCGGTGTCTTTGATCAGGCGGCTGGTCAGGTCGTCGGCGGGTTCGGCGCGGCGGCGTTCGATCAGCTCGCCGAGCCGGCGGCTGGCGTCGGCGAACGCATCCGCGCTGCCCTGATGGGACGGACCGTCCGGGGCGTCGCCGCCGGAATCCGACATGTCGAGCTGGGACAGGGCGGCTGCCACCGACTCGATGAAGTAGCCGCGTTCCTCATCGGAGAACCCGACGTAGTGGGTGATGACCGCGGGTGGGATTCCGGCGGCCAGGTCGTGGACGACGTCGAACTCGCCCTGCTCGATCACCCGGTCCAGGGTGCGACGGACGGTGTCCTCGACGAACGGGCGCAAGGCCTCGACCGCGGTCTTGTTGAACATCCAGTCCAGCGACCTGCGCAACACTCGGTGGCGCTCATCGGGTGCCTCCGAGGGAAGTAGCTGCCACCCCACCGAGGGGATCGACACCCCGCCACCACCGTCGGCGGACTTGGCGCCGGTGAACGTCCGGGAATCGGCCAGCACCTTCTTGGCCAGCGGGAACGACGTGATGACCCAGTGCCCGCCGTTGGCCTCGGTATAGAAGACCGGATGGTCACGAACCTGGCGGATCACGGTGTCCCGATCGTGGGAGTTGATCGGAGCGTGATGGTCGAAATCCAGTACCGGGCAGGCCGACGCGCGAGCTGTGGTCATGGCGACGACCGTAACGGAGCACGTATACGATTGACAAGAGCGGTGTTAATACACGTGTAAGGTCGAAGCATGACGAAACCTGTACCGGAGTCGGCGCGGAGTCGGCGCGACGGTAGGGGCTCATACACTCGCGCGGTGAGTACCTCGAGGGCCTCGTCGACAGCCCAGCCGGTCGCGCGCCGTCGCCGCGGGGCGAACGCGAACGACACCAGTCAGGCGACCGATCCGGGCGCGCTGATCCTGGGCGCCACCGGCGAGCTGCTGGCCAGCCGCAGTCTCGACGAGCTGACCGTCACTGATGTGATCGCCGCGGCGGGAATCTCCCGGCCCACGTTCTACGGCTATTTCGAGTCCAAGCATGCCGTGGTCGCCGAGCTCGCCCGTGTCCTGGTCGAGGACATGACCCAGAGCGAGTGGATGCAGTGGCTCGAACACGCCGACACTCCGACGCTGGAGCAGATGCACACTCGCTGGCGCGAAACGATCACTGGGTGGCAGGCCCACGACGCGGTCCTGCGTGCCGCCGCCCAGGGCTGGCGCTCGCACAACACGGTCTTCTCCGGCTGGGAGCAGGCCTTCGACACCTACACCGCACGCGTGCGCGACCACATCGACCGGGCCCGCGCCGCCGGAAGCGCCCCGCCGGGTGGTGACTCCGCCGCACTGGCCGCCGCGCTGGTGTGGATGAGTGAGAACGCGATGTTCCTGTCCATCACCCGCGACGGCCCGACCTTCACCGACCCCGACACCGTCGCCGGGGCGTTGACCGAGGTGTGGCACCGCGGCATCTACGGCACGACCGCCTGACCGTGGGTAGATAGGCCTTTCCTGATGCCTAACACGTGTCTTGTCGGGCGTATATCTGAGCGTCTACGGTGAGGTCCCACGCGGCCGACCCGACCCGGAGACCGCTGGCGGGATCGGTAGCGCGTTGGTGGGGTGACCGACCGCAGAATTGGAGAGTGCTCCGATGGCCGTTGTCCACGGGCCGCTGCAAGGCCGAGCCGATGACAACCCTCGGTTGCCCGGGCGCGCGGACGCCGAGGCCCGACGCTTGGTTCTCAACCGCCGGGCCATGAAGGCCGCCGCATGCTGCGGTATGGGTTGCGTGCTGCTGTTCTTCATCGGTTTCGGTGCGGTCGCCCAGTTCATCGTCCCGCCCTCACCGCGCGCCGGTGCGGTTCAGATCGCCGCCCGGTTCCACGGCCACGAGAACCGATCCGCGCTGGTCTGATCATCTGCATGTTCGCGGTGGCGTTGATGGGGCCGTGGGTTGCCGAGCTGACCGTCCAGATGCGACGTATCGAGGGGCGGCACTCCGTGCTGGCCTTCACCCAACTGGCCCTGGGCGCGGTGCTGATCCTCGAGTTCATCTACCTGACCATGTTCTGGCAGGTGGCGACCTTCCGGCCGGAGCGGTCACCGGAGGCGGTGCAACTGCTCAACGACATGGCGTGGTTGCCGTTCATCGCCTTGACCGGTTCGGTCGTGATCCAGGCCGCGGTGATCGGGTTCGCGCTGCTGGGTGATCAGGGCCCAGATCCGGTATTCCCGCGCTGGGCCGGCTACTTCAACCTGTGGTGCGCGCTGATGTTCACCCCGGGCAGCGTCACGGTCTTCTTCAAGGACGGCCCGCTCGCCTGGAACGGGGTCATCGCCTGGTATCTGCCGCTGGGGGCGTTCGGTATCTGGGTGGCGGGCAACTCCTGGCTGCTGTTCCGTTCGGCCGACCGGTCCGTCCCTCAAGACCTCGGTCCGGCGACCGGTATCGCCTCGGACGAAGATCTGGTCCGGGAGGTCAGGTCGTTGGCGGCGGAACTGGCCGTGGTGCGCACCCAGCTCGCCGACCTGGCCCGGACCTCGTCCGAATGACAGCCGCCTTGCCGGAACGTGGGCCGGTCATGGGAGCGAGACCTGGTCGGGGGTGAGTGCGTTGCGTCAGTCCGACATCGCCGTGATGATGCGTGAGCTCGTCGAGGAGGTCCGCGCTGAGTTCCCGGTGGCGATCGCATCGATCGTGGCGGGGTTGCGCGACGAGGTTCCCGAGTTCGCCGGCGACGACGTCGACGCTTCGCGGTTTCGCTACATGTGTGAGCAGCAGTTCCTCACCGTCGCTGCGTTGCTGTCCGCCGCGCCGGACCCCGGTGTCGTCGCCCCGGCCGCGGTCACACCGGTCTTCGCCCGGGAGGCCTTCTGGTGGGGCCTGTCAGCGGATACGTTGCTGCGGCTGTTCTCCGTGGGTCTGCGCGCCATGTGGGCGTGGTGGCGGGAAGTGTTCGATACCCACGTCGAAGACCCGGCATCGCGGATCGCGGTCATCGACCGCGGCACGCAGCTGTTGTTCGCCTATCACCAGACGATGGTTCGGGTGTCGGTGCAGGAGTACCACCAGGCCCAAGCCGCATCAAGATTGGGGATGGCCGATCGTCGCCTGCGGATCGTCCGCCGCATCCTCGAGTCCTCGGGCACCGGTGAGGTGGCGGCGACATCGCAGCGGCTCGGCTACGACCTGGGGGGCGAGCACGTCGGGTTCGTGGTGTGGATCGAGGATCCCGACGACGATGACGACGACCAGGCCGTGCATCTCGCACAGGCGGTCCGTCGCTGGTTCAGCGAGCAGGACACCGGCCGGCCGCTGCTGTTGCCGGTCGATGGCCACACGTTCTGGGCCTGGCAGACAACCCGGCAGGCGCCGTCCGAGGTCCTGCAAGGTGCTCCGCCGGAAGCGCCGCTGCGGGTGGCGATCGGGCAGCCCGCGCGTGGGATCGACGGCTTCCGCACCACCCACCGGGAGGCCCTGGCCGCGCGTCGCACAGCTCTGGCCACCGGCTCCGATGCACGACTCGCATGGCACGCGGATCTGGAGACCATGACCATGGTCACCGACGACGTCGAGGCGCTGCGGCGCTACGTCGCGCACAAGCTCGGCGCGCTGGCCGCCGATGACGATCGGACCGCCGAGCTGCGACAGGCCGTGCGCGCCTACCTCGAGGCCGGTGGGCAGGTCGCTCAGGCAGCGGCCACGATCCGGGTGCACCGCAACACCCTCGCCCGACGCATCGAGACTGCCGAGGGCCACCGAAGCCTCGAACATGACCGGGCCGGGCTGTCGCTAGCGCTGGAGATCGCCGCCGCGCACGGTTCACGTGTCTTGGGTACTGACTAGGAATCACCTTCCGTGGTGCGCCGTGCACCACGCGCTCCTCGGAGCGGTGCACGGCGGCCTTGCTCGTGTTGCGGGCCGGTGCCTACCGTTTTCCGGATGAACCCGTCGCGCAACGGCCCCGTCTCGCAACTGCCCCTGGCGCCCATCTCCAAGGGGTCGGCGAAGGGTTTCGTCGAGCTGCTGGCGACTCTGTTCGGGATGCGCGACGACACCGGGCACAAGCTGCGCGAGGTCGGGGAGATCATTCGGTTCCCGATCCGGTTTCGCCGCCCGCTGACCTGGATACCCAACGCGATAATCGAGAACTGGACCTTCGAATGGGTCCAGATCACCTCACCCCGGGTGCTGCGCGAGCTCTACACCAGGGTCGGTGACGACGTCGACCACGAAGCGACGAAGGGCTGGGTGCGGCCCATGATGGGCGCCAACGCCCCCTTCGTCATCGACGGACCCGCCCACGTGAAGATTCGCCAGGCCCTGGTTTCCGAGCTGACCGAGACGAAGGTCGAGCAGTACCGGGAACTGTCGGTCGAGGTGCTCGACCGGATGATCGATGAGATTCTGCTCGATACCCCGATGACGTTGCACCACTTCTTCGCCGCGTTCGCCCAGGAAGTGATCCTGCGGGCGACCTTCGGACTCGAGGACCAGGACGAGATCGATGAGCTGCGGTTCTGGCTCAACCGGGGCACCCAGTACGCCTTCGCCAACCGGCTACGGTTGCTGACCGGGCTGTTCCTCTGGCCGGCGCTGCGGCCCTTCCGCGACGGCGGCGACAGCATCCCCGCCGTACCGTTCCGCACGGCCAACCGGATCCGCCGCCACGCCGACCGGATGCTGCACCGCAAGATCGACGAACTGCGCGCCCGACCGAACGACAGCATCGCCTCCCGCCTGATCGCCCGCTCCTCGCAGGACCCGTTCTGGACCGACAAGATCCTGCGCGACACCCTGGCCACCCTGGGGTGCGAGGAAGCTCGGAACAGGATTTGGCGGTAGGCCTACGGCCGGTGGTCCGGGCAGATGAGTCTCGGGCTGATTTGCCAGCCTTGATCGTCGAGCCATCGGCGGACGGTGGCCGGTGGCGTGTCGTCGGTGGCGTACGCGGCCAGGTCGTTGACCAGCAGCGGTCCGTCGCCGCATAACTCGCAGACCACGGTGGCAACCTGCTGGTGGGGTTGGCATGCGGCGCAGTGCACCCGCTCGACCGGTTGGTGCTGGGGGTCGGTGGGATGTGGGTAGAGCCAGGTGACGGCGAGGTCTTGGCGTTGTCGCCATCGATCACCGGTGTCGGTCGGCTCGTTGCCGCAGGTGGGGCACGTTGAGGCGCGTATTGCGACCCGTCGACGTCCCAGTGCGCCCCGCCGGTGACGTTCGGCGTCGGGCATCTGCTCATCGGGTTGATGAGCGGCGGAGGCCGCCGTCGCGGCGCTCGGGTCGCTGGGTGGTGGCATGGGTGTGCGCGCGGCTGCTCTGGGTCGGGTGCCGACGGAGGCTTTGTCGAGGTGGCCGTAGAGGGTGCCGCGTTTGACGTTGAGGATGTCGGCGATCTGCTGCACGGTGTGGCCGCCTTCGTCGTAGAGGCGCTGCGCGGTGGCGACCTGTGCGGGGGTGAGTTTCGGGCGGCGGCCGCCGAGACGGCCGCGTGCTCGGGCGGATGCCAGGCCGTCGCGGGTGTTGGCGACGATGAGTTCGCGCTGCAGCTCCGCGAGCACTGAGAGCATGCCGAACATGGCGCGGCCTTCGGCGGTGCTGGTGTTGATCCCTTGCTCGAGTACGAGCAGCCCGACGTCTCGGTCACGGAGTTGAGCGCCGAGGGTCACCAGATGCAGGACCGAGCGGCCCAGCCGGTCCAGGCGGGTGATGACGAGTTGGTCGCCGGCGCGGGCTCTCTTGAGGGCGATGTCGAGTTCGGGGCGGGAGGCTTTCGCGCCGCTGGCGGTGTCGATGTGGACGTCCTCGCGGGCGACCCCGGCGCGTATCAACGCGTCGATCTGGTGGTCGGGGTTTTGCTCGGCGGTAGATACACGCCCGTAGCCGATCAACACCACCGAACCGTACCGTCGGAAACCTCGGAAACGGGGGTTTGACGACGTTGATTACCGGCGCGAGTTTCCGACAGATTTGACCTGCGGCGACCCTTCCAGGAAGCGAGTGTCGGTTAACGACCGATTTCCGACAGTGACGCAGTCGCCGCCCGTGGCTGTCAGCTCCCGGCGAGAGTGATGCCGTCGGCGGGCACGGGTGCGATCAGTTGAAGTGGACTCGTGCACTTCCTGCCACGTTCCTTAACGACACCCCTACCCGGGCACGGCGCAGTGCGTAGGCCTTCTGCCGGCACGACGTCGAGCCGGC
>JADEYI010001930.1_pt1 | contig 12436 bp, 9 predicted proteins | sample 8542331 | NCBI WGS metagenome assembly JADEYI01 (sample SAMN16510988, study PRJNA670497) | mine drainage metagenome | isolation source: biofilm near Copperflume 1 | place: Germany: Marsberg coppermine Kilianstollen | collected 2018-02 | reverse complement strand
GATCGGGGATCTCCTCCTCGCGGGCGACGGCGAGCCAGTCGCGGGCGAACCACTGCTCGAGCTCCCAGTCGTGGATCGTCGCGTCGTGATAGGCCCGTCCCGGCAGGAGCGACGCGGCGCGGAACGGGCGCCGCACGCGGGCGATCTCCTCCGCGGTGAAGAATCCGCTCGCCGTCATGACTTCGGGACCTCCTTGTTCGGGTCGAGGAACGGGAGGGCCGCCGTCGTGGCCGGCCAGCTCCCGCCATCCGGAGCGACGATCTCGAGCGGCGTGCCGGGCGCCGACAGCTCGATCGGGACCCAGACGTAGCCGATGTTCTTCGCGAGCCGGGGCGACCAGATGAGGTCCGTGATCTCACCCACTCGTTCGCCTCGATGGAGTGCCGGCCGCTTCTCGGCGATCTCGAATGACAGGGCATCGCCGGCGACCTCGATCCCGACGAGCTTCCGCGTGACGCCTCGCGCCCGGATCTCCTCGAGGGCCGCCTTGCCGATGTAGTCGGCCGCCTGCGGTTCGACGAGCCGCTCGAGGCCCATGATCTCGAACGGGTTGTTCGCGATCGTCATATCCGAGCCGTAGTTGAAGATGCCGGCCTCGATGCGCCGCGCCTCGCATGGCGCGATCGGGCGGATGTCGTGCGGCCGGCCGGCCTCCATGACCCGGTCCCAGAGGTCGCCGCCGCGGGACGGGTCGCGGAGGTAGAGCTCGTAGCCCACCTCGCCCGTCCAGCCCGTCCGGCTGATGACCAGCGGGATCCCGTCGAGCTCCGTCTGCAGCGTCCAGTAGTAGCGGATGTCGAGGATCGCGTCGCCGAACAGCGTCCGCATGACGTCCTTCGACCGCGGTCCCTGGATCTGGATCGGGTAGATCTCCGGCTCGCGGACCGTGACGTTCATCCCCGAGTGGACGGCCACGCCGCGCGCCCACAGTCCCGCGTCGCTGTCAGCGAGCGCGAGCCACCAGCGATCCGGGTCGATGCGAAGGAGCACCGGGTCATTGACGATGCCGCCGTCCTCTGCGGTGATGAGGACGTACTTGCCCTGGCCGGGTGCGCACCGGGTGAGGTCGCGGCAGGTCAGCGTGTTGACGAAGGCGGACGCGTCCGGCCCGGTGATCTCCACGATCCGCTCGACGGAGACGTCCCACACCGTCACGGCGTTGAGGAGATGCCAGTACTCCTCGACCGGATCCGCGTAGTAGCCGGGCAGGTACATGTGGTTGTAGATGTCGTAGGCGGAGCAGCCCGCGGCGAGGGTGCGCTCGAAAAACGGCGAGCGGCGGTACCAGGGTCCGAAGTACAGCGTGGATGACGTGGTCGGCTCGGCGGTCCGGATCGCGGTCATGGGGATCTCCTCGTTGGTGGGGTGACGGCATCGGCCTCGAGGATCACGAGCGCGTCGACCGCGATCGCTCTAGCCGATCCGGCGATGAGGGGGTTGACGTCCACTTCACGCCAATCCGGATGGTCGGCGATGGCCTGGCCGAGCTCGACGACGAAGGCCGCCAGGCGGTCGAGATCGACGGCCGGACGACCGCGCACGCCGTGGAGGATCGCCGCGCCACGAAGGTCATCGAGCATCTCCCGAGCGTCGGGGAGGGCCACGGGCGCGAGGCGGATCGCGACATCGTCCATGACCTCAGCGAGGATGCCGCCGAGTCCGACGACGACGACCGGCCCGAACTGGCGGTCGCGACGCGCACCCACGATGAGCTCGACGCCCAGCGGGACCGCGGGTTGAACGAGGACGCCCCTCGCCGTCACCCCCGCGGACCGTGCCGCCCCGAGGACGCGGCGGACCGCCCGACGGACACCCGCCGGATCCTCGACGCCGACGACGACGCCCCCGATCTCCGTCTTGTGGGCGAGGCCGTCCGCGTCGAGCTTGACGACCACCGGCCAGCCGAGCGACTCGGCGGCGGCGGCCGCCGACTCCTCGACACCCTCGATGGGGATCGCGATCACGCGGACGACGGGCAACCCGGCAGCGCGGAGAAGGTCGAGGGACGCTCGCTCGGACAGCACCTGCCCGGTCGCCGCGGCCGATCCGCCGCCGTCGAGGTCGCGGGCGTCGCCGTCGCCAACCTCGATCGGATCCGCAGCCGAACCGTCGTGGCCGTACGGCGGCACGTCCGCCGCGAGCGCCGGCCAGCCGCTCCTCGCCGGCCCGGCCGCGCGTCGGTTCGCGCGCCGCCGCTCCCACCAGGCGAGGCGGGCGATGGATGCGAAGGCTGCCGTCGTGCCCCTGAGCGCCGGGATCCCACCCGCTCCATCGAGGAGGTCGAGGACCTCGGGCGTGGCGTCGCCGGAGGTCAGTGACACGAAGACCGGCAGGATGGCGGGCAGCGCAGCGGTCGTGCGCACGAGCTCGCCGGCCAGCTCGGTCGCGAGCGCGACCTCGCCCGGCTGGGAGCGGAACGGGAAGTCGTGCACGAGGGCCACCACGTCGTAGGCCCCCGAATCGGCGAGCGCCTCGAAACAGCTTCGATACGTGGGTGCCGCCTCGCCAGCGCCCCATGGGTCGAGCGGATTGCCGACGTACCCGAGCGTCGGCAGTTCGGCCACGATCCGCGAGCGGGCGGCCGCGGGGATCGGCGGCAGGTCCACGCCCGTCCGGGAGGCGAGGTCCGCGATGAGCGAGCCTTCGCCGGTCGAGACGGTCACGACGGCCGTGCGGCCGGCACCGACCCCGCGGCCGAGGCGGCGAGACCCGGTCACGAGCGCGGCCGCCTCGAGGAGATCGTCCAGATCGTCGCAGCGGACCACGCCCGCGGCCCGCAGTGCCGCGTCGGTCACCCGGTCCTCACCGGCGAGCGATCCGGTGTGGGCGATCGCCGCCTCCTGCGCCTGGCGGCTCCGGCCGACCTTGATGGCGAGGATGGTCTTGCCGAGCTCGAGGGCGTGATCCGCGAGGGCGAGGAAGCGCTCCGGGCGCTTGAATCCCTCGACGAACAGGACGACGGCGTGCGTCTCGGGGTCGGCGAGGCTGTGCGCGAGGTAGTCGCAGATGTCGAGGACCGCCTCCGAGCCGCAGCTCACGATGCGGCTCCAGCCGATCCGCGTCCCGGCATGGACGAAGGCATCGGTGACGCTGCCCGACTGGGCGATCCCGGCCACGCCGCCACGCCTGAGGGTCGGCGGCAGGTCGTCGATGTACGTGGCGCTGTGCGTGGTCAGGTCGATGACGCCCATGCAGTTCGGCCCGAGGACGGCCGTCCCCGTCGCGGCCGCCACGGCGGCGACCTCCGCCTGCATCCGGGCCGCCGCCTCGCCACCCTCGACGACCCCACCGCCCGGGATGACGACGGCCGGCACGCCCGCCGCGGCGGCGATCGTCGTGAGCGACGCGGCCCGCAGCGGGTTGACCGCGATGAGCACGGTGTCCGGCACCTCGGGCAGCGACGCGAGGTCGGGGTGGCATGGCGTCCCGTCGATCGCGTCGTAGCGCGGATTCACGAAGTAGCAGCGGGCCGTGCCACCCACGCGGGCGATGTTGTCGCGCACCGTCGTGGCGAGGTCGGAACGCGGCGACGCGCCGACGACCGCGATCGAGCGCGGTGCGAACAGCGCGCGCAGGTCGAAGGCCGGCCGAGCCTCGACCTTCATCCGACCACCGCGGCCACGCCGCGTCGCTCGAGCGCTCGCGCGATGATGAGCCGCTGGATCTCGCTCGTGCCCTCCCAGATCCGGTCGACCCGGAGCTCGCGCAGGTACCGTTCCGCTGCGTACTCGCGCATGTAGCCGCGGCCACCGAAGACCTGGACGACCCGATCGGCGCAGCGCCACGCAGCCTCCGACGCGAACAGCTTGGCCAGCGATGCCTTGGCGTGGACGACCTTGCGATCCACCCCGCTGTCGGCCAGCCATGCCGCCTCGCGAGTGAGGAGCCGAGCGGCGGCGGCGTCGGCCGCCGAATCGGCGAGCGGGAAGCTCACCCCCTGGAAGTCGTAGATCCGGCCGCCGAACTGGAGGCGCCCCGTCGCCCATTCGACGGCGAGGTGGAGGAGCCGTTCCATCGCCCCGCTGCAGCGGGCGCCGATGTGGATGCGTTCGGCGACGAACCACTCGTTGGCAAGGTCATCGGCGGCTCCCACGGGACCGAGCCGCGCCGAGTCCGGCAGGCGCACGTCCACGAGCTCGAACTGGGGGTGGCGATCGGCGAAGGTGTGGGTGTAGGCGGGATCGTGGCGGAGCTGGACGCCGGCCGTGTCGTAGTCCACGAGGAAGAGCGTCGGGTGCCGCCCCGACGCGTCGACCACCATGCCGTGGAAGATCATGAAGTCCGTGTCGTCGGGCCCGGTGACGAACCATTTCTCGCCGTTGAGCACCCAGCCACCGGTCGCGGGATCGCGGACGGCGGTCGCCTCGAGCGTGCGTGCGTCGGAGCCCGCTCCCGGCTCGGTGATCGCATAGGAGCCGGAGCGCTCGCCCCGCAGGCTCGGCTCGAGGTAGCGCCGCCGCTGCGCCGCATCGCAGTGGACGAGGACGTTGTACGCGTCCGGCACGTAGGACCAAAGGCCACCCGTCACCTGGCCGTATTGCTCGTGGACGACGACCTGCTCGAGGAGCGACCAGCCCTGGCCGCCGACGGATGGTGGCAGCGCTCCGCCCGCCAGTCCCGCGGCGATCGCCCGTCGGCGCAGCTCCGCGCCCTGTTCCCGGGGCAGCCGCCCGCCCGCCAGCTCGAATTCGACTTCGAGTGGACGGAGCTCGTCCGCCACGAACCGTCGGGCGCGCTCCGCGAGCGCCTCGAGCGCGGGAGTGAGGGTCAGGTCCATGGGAAGTCGCTCCTTCGGCGGCCCGGGGCCGCGGATCGGATACCGGTCAGCCGCCGGCCGTCACGGCTGCCCGGTCCCTGATGATCTGGCCGGCGGCGAGCTTGCCCGGGGCGCCCATGACGCATCCGCCCGGATGGGTCCCCGATCCGCACTGGTAGTAGCCGTCGATCGGCGTCCGGTACTGCGACCAGCCGGGGGCGGGACGGAAGAAGTACATCTGCGGGGCGAGGAACTCGCCGCCGAAGATGTTGCCCTCGGAGAGGCCGACGGTCCGCTCGATGTCGAGCGGCGTGCGGATCTCGCGCTGGAGGACGAGGTCGCCGAACCCAGGGAAGAAGGACTCGAGGGTCGCCTGGACCGTGTCGCCGAACCGTTCCTTCTCGGCGTCCCAGTCGCTCTCGCGGAGGTGGTACGGGGCGTACTGGACGAAGCAGCTCATGACCGCCTTGCCAGGTGGGGCCATGTCCGGGTCCACCGTCGACTGGATGGCGCAGTCGAGATACGGCCGGGCGCTGTACCAGCCGTACTTCGCGTCGTCGAAGGCGCGCTCGAGGTAGGTCATGGTGGGTCCGATGTTCGTGAACCCGCGGTACTGATCCGTCCGGTCACCGAGCGCCGGGTAGCGAGGGAGTCCATCCAGGGCGAAGTTGACCTTCGCCGAGGTGCCCTGGAAGCGGAAGCGGCGGATGGTGTCCACGAGGTCCGTGGGGAGCTCCCGCGGATCGACGAGCTCGAGGAACGTCCGCCGCGGGTCCAGGGCCGACACGACGACCGGGGCGTGGTACTCGCTGCCGTCCGCGAGGGCGACGCCGATCGCCCGGCCGTCGCGGGTGATGACCCGCTCGACCGGCGATTCGAGGCGGATCTCCGCTCCGAAGGACTCGGCGGCTCGGGCGAGGACCTCCGTGAAACCGCCGTTGCCGCGCTTGTGGAAGGACCACGCGCCGAACTCGCCGTCGTGCTCGCCGAGCATGTGGTACAGCAGCACCAGCCCGGAGCCCTGGGAGTACGGTCCCACCTTCGTGCCGATGATGCTCGACGAGGCGAGGTATCCCTTGAGGATGTCCGATTCGAAGTAGTCGTCGAGGAAATCCGCCGCCGAGCCGGTCAGCAGGCGCACCGCGTCGTGGACGACCTTGCGGTCGAGCTTCCGGAACCGCTGGGCGAGGCCGGCGAGCGCGACCAGCTCCTCCGGATCGTCGCTGAAGATGTCCGGCGGCGCCGCGTCGAGCAGTGGCTTGATGGCTTGGCAGACCTTGAGGACGTCGTGATTGAAGGCGTCATAGGCATCCGCATCGTGGGGGCTGTGGCGGGCGATCTCGCGGAGGTTCTCGCCATGATCCTGGCCGAGCAGCAGGTGATCGCCGTTCTCCATCGGGCAGAACGTGGTCGGCATGAGGATCGGCATGAACCCGTGCTTCACCAGATCGAGCTCGTGGATGATGTCCGGCCGCAGGAGGCTCAGGGCATAGGAGAAGGTGGTGAACCAGAAGCCGGGCCGCAGCTCCTCCGTGATCGCCGCCCCGCCGACGAGATGGCGTCGCTCGAGGATCAGCGTTCGCAGCCCGGCCTTCGCCAGGTAGGCGCCGTTGGTCAGCCCGTTATGGCCGCCCCCGACGACGATCGCGTCATAGGTCCGGTCAGCGGCGGCGGTCGTCGTCCGCCCGGCGGGCGCGGTCTTGGTCATCAGGCGGTCCTTCGCGGCGGGTTGAAGAGGGGCAGGCGCGCCACGTGGGCGTCGAAGTACTCGTAGCGGTGATTGAGCCCGATCTCGAGCTTCACCCGGGAGCCCGGAGCGCTGAGATTCAAGGGAACTCGGGCGAGGGCGATGTGGCGCTGGAGGATCGGCGAGTACATCTGACTCGTCGCATAGCCGATCTGGGCGAGGTCGTCGTCGTAGATGAAGTACTCGTCCTGGACGGGGGTATGGTCCTTCGGCGGGATGAGACCGGCCTCGGCGTAGATCCGGTCGTACTCGCGCCAGTCCACGACGAGGCCGCTCAGCTTCCAGCGCGAGGTCCGGCCCGCGAGCTCCCGGCGGATCGCGTCGCGGCCGATGAAGGTACGATCGTCCGCCTCGAGGCCGCGGAACATCCAGCCGAGACCCAGCTCGATCGGCGTGGATCGATCCGCGTCGGTCCAGGCGAAGCGGCTGGAGTGGAAATCCACGTCGAGGAGGAGCAGGCCGGCTTCGATGCGGGTCATGTACAGGGCGGACATCCCGATGGGGATGATGCCCTGCCCGCGACCAGCCGCCCACACCGCATCCCAGACCGCGATCGCGTCGTCCGCCGGCACCCAGATCTCGTAGCCGAGGTCGCCCGTGTACCCCGTCCGCGAGACGCGGACGTTCAGCCCGGCGATGGTCGTGGCGACGATGCCGAAGTACGGCAGGCGGGCCACGGCGGGTGACAGGGACGCCAGCAGGTCGCGCGACCGGGGGCCCTGGACGGCGAGGATCGCCCATTGATCGGAGATATCCTCGATGCCGACCTCGAGACGGCCGATGAGGCCCTCGAGATACGCGAGGTTGGGCTCCGCGGACGTCAGGACGAACTCATCCGACCCGTGGCGGAGGACGACCCCGTCCTCGATGACGAAGCCACGATCGTCGCACCAGATCGTGTACTGGCCCTGGCCGACGGCGCACGTCCGGATGTCACGCGCGAGCACGCCGGACAGATACCGCGCCGCGTCGGGGCCCGCGATCCGGTACTTGTAGAGCGGCGAGGTGTCGAACAGACCGGCACTGTTGCGGACCGCGAAGTACTCGAACTTGTCCGACATCTGGTAGCGGCTCGCGACGAGGTGGTTGGCCCAGTGCTCCCAGAGACCGGTCTCGGTCAGCTGGCTGAGTCGCTCGTGGAATGGTGTCGTGCGGATCATCAGCGCCTCTGGGGCGACCGGTCTGCCCGGCGTGACGGGGGACGTTGTCCGGGCGCCATCGTACCGAACAGTTGGACGTTTGCGCAATATCGACTACGGTGAGCGCCACATGGCCCGCATGACCGCCGATCACCGCCGCGAGACGATCGTCGATGCCGCCATCGCCGTCGCCCGCCGCAAGGGGCTGGCCTCGACGACGGTTCGTGACGTGGCCGAGGAGATGGGCAGCTCGAGCGGGCTGATCCATCACTACTTCGGGACGATGGACGAGGTCCTTGCCGAGGCGTTCGAGCGGGTCGCCGGGAACGAGCTGCGGATGGCGGAGGAGGCGGCTGCCGACGCCCCGGGCCCGATCGAGGAGCTGGCGGCGTTCCTGCGGGCCTACACGCCCGCCGACACGGACTGGGCGTTCCAGCTCTGGCTCGACGCCTGGGCCGAGGCGGCCCGTCGGCCGGCCCTCCAGGCCACCTCGCGCCGGCTCAACCTCGCCTGGCAGGCGCTGCTCGAGGGGACGATCCGGGCCGGCATCGAGAGTGGCCAGTTCTCCTGTCCGGACCCCCGCGCTGCCGCGTGGCGGATCCTGTCGCTCCTCGACGGTCTCGCGCTGCAGGTCGTCGCGCACGGCTCGCTCATCGCCCGCTCCGACCTGCTCGAATGGGCCGAGGCCGCCGCCGAGCGTGAGTTGGGGCTCCCACCGGGTGCGCTGTCAGGCGCCTGACGGGTCAGGTCGGCGGCTTTCGGGGCTGTCGCGCGGCGAGCCCGGACGGGTCCCGGCCCAGCCACTCGGAGCGCGGGTCGTAGTCCGGGTCGAGCGGCTCCTGCGGCGGCCGCTCCACCACCGGGACATGGACGAGGTTGACGCGGATGCGGGTCCAGGTCGTGGACCGTCCACGCATCGAGTCGACGAGGACGTCGGCCGGCTCGAGCAGCGCCGCCGCGGCCGGCCAGCGCGACTTCCACCGCTCGAGCCCGCCGAGCGCGTCCGACTTCTTCGCCGCCCGCGCGATCTCGATGACCGGTACGGCGGAGCGACGGCGACCCGTCGGCGTCGGGCGCGTTGCGTCAGCCGTGTCGTACGCCGCGGCCGGCCGGCGCTGGCGGGACGGCATGACGCGCGGCGGTTCGCCCTCCTGCTTGCGATAGTTCGGCGGCCACGGCGCATCGCCGAGCCCCTCCGCCTCGTCCCGGGCCGAGAGGTCGAGCAGCGCGTCGAGGGAGCCCACCACCTCGTCGATGCCGGCTCCGGCGTCACCGCGGGCGGCGACGATACCGGGCACGGTGGCGAGCGTGAAGTCCTCGGGCTCCGCGGCTGCGACCTCGTCCCAGGGGAGCGGCATGGAGACTCGCGCGTCCGGCGTCGGGCGGACCGAATAGGCCGATGCGACGGTCCGATCCTTCGCGTTCTGGTTGTAGTCGAGGAAGACGCCGTGGCGCTCCTCCTTCCACCACTTCGAGGTGGCGAGGGCGGGCGCCCGGCGCTCGACATCGCGGGCGAGCGCGAGAGCCGCCCGGCGGACCTCCGGGAAGGTCCAGCGCCGCTCGATCCGGACGTTGATGTGGATGCCGCGCGAGCCGGATGTCTTCGGCCAGCCGATGAGGCCGACCGCCTCGAGCGCCTCGCGGGTGACGAGGGCCACGTCGCGGATCTGCGACCAGGCGACACCGGGCACCGGATCGAGATCGACCCGCAGCTCATCGGGATGGTCGAGATCGTCCGCCCGCACCGGATGCGGATTGAGGTCGATGCAGCCGAGGTTGACGACCCAGGCGAGCCCGGCCGCGTCGCGAAGGACCACCTCGTTCGCCGTCCGGCCCGACGGGAATGAGAGCTCCACGGTGTCGAGCCAGGTTGGTCGGTTCTCGGGCGCCCGCTTCTGGAAGAAGAACTCGCCGTCCGCGCCGTTGACGAACCGCTTGAGGGCCATCGGTCGACCGCCGGCCCCGATGAGCGCACCCTCCGCCACCGCGAGGTAGTAGCGGACCAGATCGAGCTTCGTGTGGCCCGCGGCCGGGAAATAGACCTTCGCGGGATTCGTGACGATGACGTCGCGATCGCCGATGCGGAGGATCTCCTGCGGTGTCGCCATGGCGACACGATATCGCGACGGCTCGTCCGCGGCCGGCTCCGCAGCCGGCTCCAGCCGGCTCCACCGCCTGAGGGACATCTGACGGAAACGGCGCTCCTCGAGGTCCTGTGCAGACCGCCAGCCCTATGATGGCCAACGCGCGGAGGTGATGGCCCACGCGCGGAGGCCGGGGTCCTCACACGCCGATCGAGACGCCGACCGAGATGCCGATCGAGACACCGGATCACGCCCGGCCCCCGGCCCGGTCGATTCGGACGGCGCCCGTTCGTCGTAGAGGCGACGGCGGTCATCGACGGTCGCCCGGCTGCGCAAAGGAGTCGACGATGCGGTACCTGCTCCTCATCTACACGCCGGAACCCACCGAGTCGGCCACGGACGACGTGATGCTCGACGAGCTGGACGCCTACAACGCCTATACCCAGGCGACCGTCGACAACGGCTCGTTCCGAGCGGGCGAGGCACTCCGACCCACCTCGACTGCGACGACCGTCCGGGTCCGCGACGGCCGGACGATGACGACGGATGGACCCTACGCCGAGACCAAGGAGCAGCTCGGCGGCTTCTACCTCGTGGAGTGCGCGAGCCTCGACGAGGCGATCGAGTCGGCCGCCCGCATTCCGGGCGCGAAGCGGGGCGCCATCGAGATCCGCCCGATCCACGAGCTGCCCACGGACGCCACAGCAGAGGCCATCACTGGAGCCGGCTGAGTCGCGCGACATCGTCGACCGCCTGTTCCGCGCGGAGTCCGGGCGAGCCGTCGCCGCGCTGATCAGGGTCCTCGGCGATTTCGACCTCGCGGAGGATGCGGTCCAGGAGGCGTTCGTCGTCGCCCTCGAGCGCTGGCCACGGGACGGCCTTCCCGCGAATCCGGGGGCCTGGATCACGACCACCGCCCGCAATCGAGCAATCGACCGTCTCCGGCGCGCGCGTCGCTTCGAGGACAAGCGGGCGCTCCTCGTTCACCAGGCGAGGCTGGAAACGGAGCTCTCCGCTGGCGAAGGAGGACCGAGCGATGTCGACGTGAGTCCCGTCGTCGACGACCGCCTGCGGCTCATCTTCACCTGTTGCCACCCGGCGCTTGCGATGGAGGCGCAGGTCGGCCTCACGCTGCGGACCCTCGGTGGGTTGACGACGCCGGAGATCGCCCACGCCTTCCTCATCCCCGAACCCACCATCGCCCAGCGCCTCGTCCGGGCGAAGCGGAAGATCCGCGACGCCGCCATCCCGTATCGCGTGCCGCCGGATCACCTCCTGCCCGAGCGACTCGACGCCGTGCTCCGCGTCCTCTACCTCATCTTCAACGAGGGCTACGGTGCGTCCTCGGGCGATGCGCTCATCCGCCCCGATCTGTGCGCCGAGGCGATCCGCCTCGCGCGCGTCCTCGCCGAGCTCATGCCGGACGAACCGGAGGTCATCGGGCTGCTCGCCCTCATGCTCCTCCACGACGCCCGTCGAGCGGCTCGGATCGGGACGGACGGCGACCTCATCCTCCTCGAAGCGCAGGATCGCGAGCGCTGGGACGGATCCCGGATCGTGGAGGGGGCGGCCCTCGTCGAGCGTGCGCTCAGGATGCGCCGGCCGGGCCCATATCAGATCGAGGCGGCGATCGCCGCCGTCCACGACGAGGCGCAGACCGCCGCATCCACGGACTGGCGGGAGATCGTCGGGCTGTACGACGCGCTCGTCCGGATCACGCCGTCACCCGTCGTCGAGCTCAACCGGGCAGTGGCGATCGCGATGGCGGACGGACCGTCTGCCGGCCTCGAGCTCATGGAAGCGCTGGCCGCCGCCGGTGCCCTCGACGACTACCACCTGCTCCACGCCGCACGGGCGGACCTGCTCCGCCGGCTCGGCCGCGATCCGGAGACCGCTGCCGCCTATCGTCGGGCGCTCACCCTCGTCGGGACGACCCCTGAGCGGGTGTTCCTCGAGCGACGCCTCGCCGAGGTGCTCGGCGGGCCGTAGGCTGCGCAACCTTGGCCGGTTGATGCTGGTGGCCCACGCGTCGGCCCAGGCGTCGACCCAGGGGTCGGTTGGTGGGTCTGCCCAAGTGTCGGCCCAGGGATCGGCCCCGGGATCGGGCCAGGGGCAGCCGGTCCCGGCCGATCGGCACGAGCCTGCCCCGACGGCCGCCTTCGTGACATCTGTCCTCCAGGCGGGCGCTCGTCAGTCGGATCCGGACACCTGCTCGCCTGGCGGTCGCCTGGCACCGCTGACGGTGGTGCGAGCGGTGCGCCGCGCACGACCGGACCCCATGTTGCCCCGCGTACCGTGACGAGCGCCCGCCTGAGGGTCGTCTGGCACGGATCGGACTGCTGCGGCGCGGCTCCGCTCCGATCGCGAGTGACCCGGCTGCCCTACTCGTAGCGGAGTGCGGCGATCGGGTCGCGGGGACTGCCCATGCCGCACGGCACAACTCGCGCCTTCGTCGTCGACGTCTTGCACGAACACACGACGTGGCCGTGGCGCCGAGTCCGCCAGCGAGCAGGACCGGGGCCGCGGCGCATTCAACGAGCATCGCATGAGCGGTGGCTCGAGCGTGCAGGGTTGCGGCACGGCGAACAATGACCCGTTCGGTCGGTTTCGAGCGGGGACTTCCGTGCACAGGGCCTGAGTTCCCGAGGGCTGCCTGTTCGCCGGATGCCGCCCCCCGCGCCTGCCGAGGCCGCGAGCTCAGCGGCTGAGG
>JADEYI010001929.1_pt1 | contig 12440 bp, 9 predicted proteins | sample 8542331 | NCBI WGS metagenome assembly JADEYI01 (sample SAMN16510988, study PRJNA670497) | mine drainage metagenome | isolation source: biofilm near Copperflume 1 | place: Germany: Marsberg coppermine Kilianstollen | collected 2018-02 | reverse complement strand
ATCCGGGACCCATGCGCTGCGCTCAGGGTGACAGCAGAGCCTTGTGCAGAGGTTTACTAAAGGCCGATCTCGCTCATGAAGGGTTCGAGCACGTCGAGCAGGCGGCGCGGACTGTCGCCCTGGATCGTATGACCGGCGCCTTCGATTTTGACCCAGCGGCCGTTCGGCACTGAGGCGGCGAATTTCTCGGCGTTCTCGTCGCTCAGGACGTCGCTGCGCGACCCGCGCATCACGAGCGTCGGGCAGGTGATGTTGGCGGCGTTGTCGTTGATCTGATCCTTGCGCGTGGTTTGCTCGACGGCCATGTTGGCGGACAGCCGCTTGGGGTCGTGCTTCCAGGTCCATTTGCCGCTGGGCAACTGGCGCAGATTGTGGAGCAAGCTGCGGCGTAATAGTTCGCGGCTGCGCATCGGATTGAATTTCAGCGCGCGTTCGACGAAATCCTCGACCGAATCAAGCTCGCGATCCAGCGCGATGAAATTGCGCACGCGCAAGGAGCCCTGCGTGCTGATCTCGGGCGCGATATCGACCAGCACCAGCCCGGCCATTTTGGCGGCGTGGCGAATCGCATAGCCCATTGCGGCGAATCCGCCCATCGAATGGCCGATCAGCAGCGGGCGTTCGAGCTTGAGCTTGTCGATAAAGCCCTCGAGGTCGGCAACCTGGCTCTCGAAGCGATAGTCGGCGGTCGGTTCCCATTCGCTGTCGCCGTGGCCGCGCTGATCGAGGGCGAGGCAGTGATAGCGATCGCGGAGCATCAGGCAGACCAGATCCCAGGTATGCGCGTTGAGGCCGCCGCCGTGCAGGAAGAGCAGGGGCGGCCGGCCCTTGGTGCCCCAATCGAGGTAATGCAGGCGCATCCGGCCGATGACGATATGATGGGATTCGGGCAGGGCGACTGCGGGCAGCAGCAGGCCGGCGTGCTGCGCGGAGAGTTTGAGATGATCGATCTGTTCGGATTGAGTTAACACCAAAGGACTCCTGGTCTGTTCCGTTTTGCAGATAACAGCCGTGCGGACAGTCAGATATATAGCAAAGAGCACAAAACGGCGGCAAACCGCCGGTGCGGCGGCCGGATTGCGCGCCGCCGCGCATTAGGTGTCACAAAGTAGCGAAGTCCGCCGACAAGTTACAAGAGAGCGGGGCAGGCGCGCGGTCCTGGATGCGTGGGCAATCGATTACGCCCCCGCGCGGACCGACTCCAAAGGGGATAAGGAAGGCGGGAGCGGGCGGTATCGCGCCGCCCACTCCCGCTAAATTGATCGATAATTACCAGCGGCGCCCGCCGCCGCCACCTGCGCCACCGGTGCCGCCGCCACTACCGCTGCGACCGCCTCGGCTGCCACCGCCGCCACTGCGGCCACCACCACCGCCACCGTAGCCGCCCCCGCCGCCGCCACCGTAGCCGCCGCCACCACCGCCGCCACCGTATCCACCGCCGCCCCCACCGCGCGGTCCGCCGCCCCCGCCGCCCTCACGCGGGCGGGCTTCATTTACGCGAATATTGCGGCCCTTGAGTTCAGCCTCGTTGAATTGTTCGATCGCCCGTGCCGCGTCATTCGAATCCGCCATTTCGACGAAACCGAAGCCGCGCGACTGGCCCGAGAACTTGTCGACTACGACGACCGCGCTATCGACTTTGCCCGCTTGGGAAAACATTCCTTCCAGGTCTTCGTTCGTCACCGAGTAGGACAAATTGCCTACGTACAATTTTGTCGGCATTCAATGCCTCTCCTTGATCAATAGCCGGGAAGCGCGCGAGACAGAGAAACCCGAGGGCCGGGTTTAAGTGAAAGGTGCGTCCGGACGGTTACCTTTTTTGATCTATTCCTCGCGGACATAAATGTCCACAGTCCATTCGGTCGGCGGACCTATTCGCAGTTCGCGGCGAGCGGGATCTTAACCGTGAAAACGGTCCCCTGATTCTTCACGCTGGCGACTTCGACGCGGGCGCCGTTGAGCTCGACGTAACGCTTGACCAGTGCCAGTCCGAGCCCGGCGCCTTCGAGGCGTGGGTTGTTCCACTGGACCTCGCGCGAAAACGGTTCAAACAGATGCGGCAGGTAGGCGGGGTCAATACCCACTCCGGAATCGCGGACGGCGAGGCTCAGCAGGCCGGTGCCCTCGCGGAATATATTGATTGATACGGTACCGTGCGGGGTAAACTTTATCGCGTTCTGAATCAGATTAATGATGGTGTTCGAGAGGCATTGCTCGTCGAAGGTAACCAGCGCGTCGATCGCGTCATTGCGGTAGTCCAGTTCGAGCCCCTTTTGCCGCGCCAGTATCCTGAGATCCTCGACGTGCCGATCGACCATGGCGGCGAGACGCAAGCGGCGCGGCGCGATCGGGTAGGCGCCCGATTCGATGCGCGAGAGGTCGAGGATCGCGCCGATCGTTTCGAGCAGGCGGCGACTCGAGCGGCGAATCGGTTCGGCATATTGCAGACCGCTCGCGTCATGCAGGTCGGCCAGCCGTTCGGTGAGCAGGTCGGTGTAGCCGAGGATAACGTTGAGCGGGGTGCGGATTTCGTGGGTCATGGTGGCGACGAAGGCTGACTTGACCCGCGAAGCCTCCAGCGCCGCATCGCGGGTCGCAGTCAGTTCGCGTTGGCGGCGATCGGCATCCGCTTCGTAAAGGCGAAAATAGACCAGCGTCATCGCTTCCGCCGCGACGCGTCCCAGCCCCGCGTAGCCGAGCAACGCCGCGTTGAGCAGGGCGGAATCGGCGGCCAGCGCGAGGATCATTTCGTCGTGCAGAATCCGGCATACGGCGTGGGCCGATCGCAAGAGCAGGGCGAGTCCGCCGGGAACGCGCGGGGTGCCCAGCAGGTGTTCGCCAATCAGCGGCGCGAGGGCGGCCTCATAGCGCTCCAGGGCGCGCGCCGGATTATCGGCGGCGAGGTCGTGGAGGAAGCCGATCACGACCTCGCGAGAGCATGCGGCCAGGGCGGTTGCGGCGGCGTGCGCGGCGGAATCTCCATCGGGGGCCGGCGCGGCGAGCGCAATCTCGCGCACACAGCGCTCGGCGATTATTTCCAGGCGCGGCTGCAGACGGCGTGCGACATCGCCTATCAGGGGTTGATCGTATTCGGCCACGTCCGCAACCTTCCCGGCTATCGATCCTGCATGCCTCTGCGGCGCGCGTCAGGACTCTCTATCACCCTTGCGGCCCTATGCGGAACACGGCGATTATGAGGCTCGCTGGTTACGCGTGTCAAAACGGAAAGCAATTTCGTCCCGCTACGAGGTGTTTTGCGCGCACTCGTTGTGATTGGATATAACCTAGCCATGTTATCTGTTGCGCTTGCAGCCACGCGACGCGCCGGTACGCCATCGCGGTTGACATTGAAATTTACCCAAGGCTAACTCGAAACCGTGCCTACCCCCGCAGCGAGCGAAAAAATCCCACCCTGGCTGCTGTGGCAGCGGCTCAGCCGCAACGAAATCTTTCAGACCTTCACCGACGAGCAGCGCGACGCCTTTCTCCAGGCCTGCGAGCATGAACCGGGAATGCGCATGCGCGAGTTTGCGGCGGGCGAAGTTATCTGCCGCAAGGGCCAGTACGAGCTCGACCTGTGCTTCATCCTGCGCGGCAGCGTGAATCTGATCGACGAGGTCGGCGAGGAAAAAGAGGTATTGCGGGCGACGCTCGGCGCGGGCGACCTGTACGGCGAGCTCGGGTCGATCGGCGGACTGCCGCGGTCGGTCGACGTGATCGCGCACGAAGCCAGCGATATATTTTACGTCCCGCGTTACGCGCTCAAGTATCTCGAGGTCAACCAGCAGGCGCGCGCCATCATGGCGCGCCGCTATCGCGAGCGGGCGGTGCGCGTGACGGCGGTCGATATCGAGCTGTTCCGCGGAGTGCCCGCGGAATTCATCGACGCGCTCATCCCGCTGTGCGAAGTCCAGCGCCACGAGCTGCGCGGCGTCGCGCTGGTCACGCAGGGCGAGCCGGGCGACGCGTTCTATATCGTGCGCGACGGCTTCGTGCAGGTGGTGCGCGAGGGCGACGACGGCGCGCGGCGCGTGCTCGCGTATCTGCGCGCGGGCGAGTACTTCGGCGAGATGGCGCTGTTCGAGACCGGGGTGCGCTGGGCGAGCGTGCTGACGGCCGGCAAATGCGAGATCATCCGCATCGGACGCGACGATTTCCTGGGCCTGTGCGCCGGCTTTCCCCAGATCGAGGAGCGCGCCCGCAAGGTCATCGCGCGGCGCCACGAGCAGGAGCGCCAGGTGACGCCCGAGATGTCCGAGCTGCTCGAGCGCAGCGGCCAACTGGGCGTAATCCAGGCCGACGCGCTGCTCGTGATGGACATGGATCTGTGCATCAAGTGCGACAACTGCGTGACCGCGTGCGAGTCGCTGCACGGCCGCAGCCGGCTCATCCGCAACGGTATCCAGATTGGCAAATACCTGATCCCGAGCGCGTGCCGCCATTGCGACGATCCCAAGTGCATGAACAGCTGCCCGACCGGCGCGATCAAACGCCGGCCTGAAGGTGAAATCTACTTTCAGTACGATATGTGCATCGGCTGCGGCAACTGCGCGATCGCCTGCCCCTACGACAATATCGCGATGATCGAGACGCCGACCTTCGATCGTGCGCAGGAGCGCAAGTCGCGCATCATGGGCGACGCGAAATTCTTCCGGCCCTATCCGGTGGCCTCGCACGAGGTTGGCGAAAAGGGCCTGTGGGCGCGGCTGTTCGGCGCGGGCGGCGATCGCGCACGGCGGCGCAAGCCGGTCGCGATAACGCCCGCCGGATTGCCCGATCACGTGCCGGCGGCCTTTCCGATCAAGTGCGACCTGTGCGACGGCCTGCCCTTCATGGGCTGCGTGCATAATTGCCCGACCGGCGCGGCAATTCGCATCGATCCGGCCAAGCTGTTCGAGGAGAGCGGGGCGTTGATCGAGGGTTCGCGCGTGCGCAAGGCGCGGGGCGGCAGCGACTAGGCTGCGTGCGCCGCCGGACACCATCGGCGTGAGCCAGCAGATCGGCGAGGCGGGCGACCGCCGGCATCGCGCGCCGATCGCGTCGATGACGCTGTGGGCGGCGCTGTGCGGCGCCGTGGTGGTGGCGATCCATGCGGCGACCCGCAGCCTGCCGGCGCGCCTGGGTTCCTATCGCACCGGGCTCATCGTGATTGCCGTTTTCGCCCTGGCCTCGATTTACAGCGCCCGCAAACATTCGCTGTGGCTCTCGGTGCGCTGGCTGCGCCTGGCGATGCGCCTGCCGCGCCGGCTGGCGCGGCGCATGGTGCTGTGCGATCGGCTCGAGACCTGGCGCACGATCCACATCGCGGTCGGCGTGCTCGCGCTGCTGCCGCTGTGGTGGCATCTCGACTCCGGCCCGGCGAGCCGGCTCGAGCGCGCGCTCGAGCTGGTGGTCGCGATGGTGGTGCTGAGCGGCCTGTTCGGCACGCTGATCCAGGATCGGTTGCCGCATGCGACGCGCCTGCGGCCGGACCAGGAGGTGCGGATCGAGGACGTCGAGGCGAATTTTCACCAGCTCTATTTCGAGGCCGAGGAGAGCATCCTGGGCCATTCGGAAGATCTGGTGCGCACCTACCTGGCGCATGTGCGGCCGATTCTGACCGGCAAGCAAGGGCTGCCGCAGATGTGGTGGGCGACGATCGGCGGCGGCGATCCCGCGCCGGCGGCCGTGCGGCGCGCGCGGCCCGCGGGTGCCACCCTGGGCGCCGATCGCGCGCTCTATGACGCGCTAATCGCGATCGCCGAGCGCAAGGTGCGGCTCGAGCACAATCGCTTCGATCTGATCCTGAGCAACGCCTGGCTGACGTTGCATATCGCGCTGGTGGTCGCGCTGGCCGTGATGGTCGCGTTTCACGTAAGCGGCGTGCTTTACTTCGGCGGCCTCTGATGCGGCGTGTCGTAGGGATAGCCGGCGCGATCGTGATCGCCCTGGTCGGCGTGATGCTGGCGTCGCGGTCGAGCTACCAGCCCGGTCCGCTGATGGCTCAGCATGCGACGCTCACGGGCCAATGCGCGTCGTGCCATCGGCCATGGCGCGGCGTGGCCGTCGATCGCTGCGTCGCCTGCCACGGCGATATTACCGACACCAATCCGCACGGCGGCTACGACGTCACCTCGGCGGACAGCGGACTGCTCGCGGGAAAAACGCTCCTGGTCGACGCCGACAACGATCTGATCTGCCTGAGTTGCCATAGCGAACACGCCGGCCGCCGGGTCGATCTCAATGCGACGGCGACCTTCGCCTGCACCTGGTGCCACAAGCACGTGGCGAACGATCAGGTGCCCGAGCATTCGACCGCCGTGATGAGCCGGCGCGCGGCCGCCAGCAACACGTTCGTGCAGCCGTTCAATCATCATCAGCACCAGTTGCTGATCCAGTCGCATTACCCGCCGATCGCTGCGGGCTTCGCCTGCGCGTCGTGCCACATTGTGACGCCGACGGCGCCGCCGCATGCCGATCGAATGAGTTTTCGGTGGAGTTCATGCAGCGCCAACGGATGTCACGTCGCGCCGCAGGATTCGTTTCTGCAGTTGCCCGCCGCGCTCGGCACCGCGCCGCTCGAGCTGCCCTATACCGCTCGCGTCCTACACATGAACGCGGTCTTTACCCATGCGCGCGGCCATCTCGCCACGCGCTGCGTCCAATGCCATACCGAGATGGCGGCGAGCGTGGCGCCCGGCGACGACCATGCGCAGGTGGTCGAGCAATGCTTCAAATGCCATGCGCATCAGCCGGGCCCGGCGGCGATCGTCGTCCATTCCGCGGATGCGGGCTTGAGTCTCCCCGCGGCGAGCGTCGCCTTCGCCGCGGCAAATCCGGGCGTAGCGTCGGAGGCGACACCGCGCGTCACCGCTTGCGGGCAATGCCATCTGTTTCATACGCACGGTCCGGTGCCGGCACATGACTTCCGCGGGACCGCGCCGCTCGCGCTACCCGGAGCGCCGGCGCATCTGGCGTGGACGCTTTACCTGCCCGGTGTGAGCCGCGGCCAGGGAGCGCCGGCGGTGAGAATGCACGCGATCCGCTTCGCGCCGTGGCTGTTCGGATTCTTCGGCCTGATTGTCGCCGCCCTGTGCGGGTTAGGTTTCGTGCGTGTGCTCCCGGCGCCGCCGGTCGAAGGCGAAGTGGTCACGGCGGTCGCGCCGCAGCGCCTCGGCCAGGTTCCGCTGATCGACGATACCTACCAGACCAACGTGCGCCATCTGTATATCGTCGGCGAGGCCTCGGGCACGGCGTCGATCAATCTCGCGATGCGATCGGGGCGGCAGGTGATCGAGGCGATCGCGGCCGAGTTGAAGGCCCACCGCCTGCCGCCGGCGGCGCCGGAGTATGAAGTCGTAATCGTCGGCTGCGGGCCGGCCGGGCTGGGCGCGACCGCCACCGCCAAAACGCTGGGCCTCAAATATGTCACGCTCGAGCGGATGACGCCGGCGAGCACGCTGCGCGCCTATCCGCGCGCCAAGTTCGTGCAGGCGACGCCAATCGACATCGCCGAATACGGATCGTTTTTTCTCGAGGGCGACAATTCGCGCGAGGAGCTGATCCTCGAATGGGAGCGCATCATCGCGACCCTCGATCTCCAGATCAACGATCGCGAAGAGGTCGTCGATATCACCTCCGACGCCGATCTGCTCACGGTCAAAACCGCGCGCAGCAATCTCTACGCTGCGCGGACCGTGGTGCTCGCGGTCGGCGTGCGCGGTAATCCGCGCCATCTGGGGCTGCCGGGCGAGGAGCCGGCGCGCGTCCATTACACGCTGATCGAGCCGGGCGAGTTCCGCGATCGGAAGATCCTGGTCGTCGGCGGAGGCAATGCCGGCGCGGAGGTCGCCCAGGCGCTGGCGCGCGCCGATCTGGGCAACCAGGTCGGGTATTCTTTTCACGCTTCGGTACTCAGCAACGTCACGCGGGACAATGCCGAGAGACTCAGCGCGCTGCAGCAGACCGGCGCATTGACGGTCTATCCCGCGACCGCGCTCAAAGAAATCCGGCCGCATACGGTCGTGCTGGAAACGATCGCGGATCGCGATAAGCCGGCGGCGGGCGGCGGCGGCGCGTCCCCGATCGAGATCGACAACGAGATCATCTTCGCGATGATCGGCGCCGAATTGCCCAACAACTTCTTCCGCAAATTAGGCATCAGGATGGTGCGTAAAGGGCGTTTTGGCAGCAGCTAGGGGACCTCTGCGCAAAGGCTCTGCTGTCACCCTGAGCGCAGCGAATGGGTCTGGATCCGGGATTCTTCGCTGCGCTCAGAATGACAACCTGACTTGTGCAGAGGTCCCCCTAGAGGTGCCCGGCATCCGGAGCTCGATCGAGTACGCGGAGTACGGTCCCGCATCGAGACATAATTTGGTCGCAATCCCGATTAACGCCAGACGGTTGCGGCAAAATAATGTCGCGATACGCGACACTCAGCTTCAGGGCCGTCATAATAGAGATTATCTACGATTTCGCGCCCGGCACATCGCTTGCTAAGAATGCTACGTTAAAAAAAGCAGGCCATCGATGACAAAACCCAGCGTTATTTCAACGACATGTATCACGATTATCGCGGCGGCCTTCGCGGTGATGGCCACGGTCCATCCGGTGGCGGCGTCCGTGCGCAGCGTCGAGATTAGAGGCATGGTCCAGGATCTCCAAGGCCGGCCGGTCGAAGCGCTCAAGATTTCATTCACAAACTGGTTTGGCGGCGTCAGCGCCAGCGCGGTGACCGACGAGCATGGGAAATACCAGATCGAAAACGTCGCACCGGGCCAATACTACGTGCGCATCCGCCCCCTGGGTATCAGCACCCGCGGTCAGTTGATCGTGATCACGGTCCCGCCCCATCGCATGGGATTGAACCTGACGCTGTCGCAAAATTTCCCGGCACTGGTGCGCGCGGATAGTCCGTTTGCCGCCGCCTGAGTCCGATCGTCGCGGCGCCGCACGCGTGGCCGCGCGCGGTCGCCGCCCGTAACGTCGCGCGGTGTTGCTTGCGCGCTTGCGTATGCTAGTGAAGGGCGTGACTCCCGCGCGGCCGGTCGTGCGGTGAGAGCCACGCCTGCTCACAGGGCGGAACGCGCGAAGGTGGCCGTGATGCCTCAAAATACCAGCACCGATCGTGCGACTTCAGCCGGTCAGGCAGCCACGGCCGGTTTTGTAACCACAGACGATGGCGTAAAACTCTACTATGAGGAGGCCGGAACAGGCTTTCCGATCGTCTTCGTCCATGAGTTCGCCGGCGACTGCCGCAGCTATGACCCGCAATTGCGTCATTTCGCCCGCCGCTACCGATGCGTCGCGTTCAATGCGCGCGGCTATCCGCCCTCCGACGTGCCCGGCGATCCCGCGAGCTATTCCCAGGCCCGCGCGTGCGACGATATCGCGGCCGTCCTCGACGGTCTCGGCCTCGCCAGCGCGCACATCGTCGGGCTCTCGATGGGCGCCTTTGCGGCGCTCCATTTCGCGATCGCCTGGCCGGTGCGCGCCCGCTCGATCGTGGTCGCCGGATGCGGTTACGGGGCGGCGCCCGAGCGGCGTGCCCAGTTCGCCGAAGAGGCCGAAGCGGCGGCCCGGCGCTTCGAGATGTTGACCATCGAAGAGTCCGCGCGGGCCTATGCGCTCGGTCCCACGCGCGTACAGTTGCAGAACAAGGATCCGCGCGGATGGGAGGCGTTTCGTGCGGCGCTCGCCACCCATTCGGCCGCGGGTTCCGCGCTGACGCTGCGCGGCGTGCAGCGGCGCCGCTCCTCGCTCTATGATCTTGGCGACGCGTTGCGTGCGATGACCGTGCCGGCGTTGATCATGTGCGGCGATGAGGACGACCCGTGCGTCGAGGCGTCGATCTTTCTGAAGCGCACCATCGCGTCATCGGCGCTCGCGATGATCCCGCGCACCGGCCACACGATCAATCTCGAAGAGCCCGCGCGGTTTAATGCGCTGGTCGCGGATTTCCTCCATCAGGTCGAGGCGGGCCGCTGGAGCGCGCGCGATCCGCGCTCACTGAGCGGCGCAATCCTGTGACGGGCCGGCCCGCTTGACCGCCATGATCGTTCGATTCGCATGACCCACGGGCGCGGCGTGATGCGCGGGGCTCTTTACCCGCGCGCGAGCGCTCTGCACTGTGGAACCCGGAGTCCACGATAGTGCCGATCCTCGCCTCGCATAATTTTCTCCAAGACCTCGCGCTGGTACTGTGCGTCGCCGCCCTGACCTCGGCGATCTTTCAAGCCTTACGCCAGCCGTCGGTGGTCGGCTACCTGGTAGCCGGGCTGATCGTCGGGCCGCATTTGCCGATTCCGCTGTTCGCCGACGTCAATCGGATCCACCAGCTCTCCGAGCTCGGCATGATCCTGCTGTTGTTCGCGCTCGGCCTCGAGTTCAGCGTGCGCAAACTGGCGCGGCTGGCGCCCTCGGCCGGGATCATCACCGCCGTGCAGGTCGGCCTGCTGATGTGGCTCGGCTACGTCGCCGGCCTGGCCTGCGGATGGACCGCGCTCGAGAGTATTTTCACCGGCGCGATGCTGGCGATTTCCAGCACCACGATTATCGCCAAGGCGTTTGCCGAGGAGCACGTCGGCGCGGCGCTGGGCGAGCTGGTCTTCGGCGTCACGCTGTTCGAAGACCTCGCGGCGATAATCCTGCTCGCGGTGCTCACGGCGGTGGCGACCGGCGCGGCCTTGTCGGTGCAAATGGTCGCGAGCACCGTCGGACATCTGGTGGTTTTTCTCGCCCTCCTGATTGGCGGAGGCCTGTTGATCGTGCCGCGCGCGATTCGTTTCGTCGCCGGTTTCGAGCGTGACGAAACGCTGATCGTCGCGAGCATCGGGGTGTGTTTCGCCTTCTCGATGATCGCCGAGCTGACCGGCTATTCGGTGGCGCTCGGCGCATTCCTGGCCGGCGTACTGGTCGCCGAATCGGGCCATTCGCACAAAATCGAGCAATTGGTGGCTCCGTTGCGGGACATCTTCGGCGCGGTCTTCTTCGTCTCGGTCGGGATGATGCTCGATCCGCAGATGGTGGCGCGCCACTGGCACGCGCTGCTCCTGCTGGTCGGCGTCGTCCTCGCGGGCAAGATCGTCGGCGTCACGATTGGCGCACTGCTGAGCGGCAGCACCACGCGGATGGCGGTGCAGGCTGGGATGTCGATGGCGCAGATCGGTGAGTTCTCATTTATCATCGCGGGCGCCGGCGTCGCGCATAACGCCACCGGCAGCTTTATCTATTCGCTGGCCATCGCGGTCTCGGCGATCACCACCTTCATGACGCCGTTCATGATTCGCGCGTCCGGCCACGTCGGCGGCTTCATCGATCGGCGTCTGCCGCATTCGGTGGGCGTCCTGCAGACGATCTATGATTCGTGGATCGAGCGGATGCACGCGATTCCGCGGCCGCGCCGCGCCGCGCCCGATGCCACGCTGCTGGGCTTCGCGATGGCGGTGATCGTGGCGATTGCGATTCTTTACGAGCTCGCCGACGCGCGGCTCGACGCCGCCCTGATCGCCGCGACCGGCTTCGCTCCGCTGCCCGCGGCGATTGTCGTGCGCGCCGCCACGATCGCGTTGGCCGCGATTCCCGCCGCCGGCATCCGGCGCTCCGCCCGGCGCCTCGCGCGCACACTGGCGGGTGGCCTCGCGGCCGCCTCGTCACCACCCACGTCCGACCCCGCCGCGCCGGCCGATCTTTCGGACCCGGCCACCGCACTGCTCACGCGGCTGCTCGAACTGGCGATTATCTTGGGCGCCGTCACCCTGCTCCTCGCGTTCACCGCCCCTTTCATGCGCCCGGTCGACGGTATCGTGACGCTGTTCGCAGTGGTCGTGGTGATTTCGGTGATGGTCTGGCGGAGCGCGCGCGATATTCGCCTCTGGATGAACGCCCGCTCCAGCACGATTCTGCGCCCGCCGGCCGATCCGGCGCATTCGCAACCCGCCCCCGGCGGCCTTTCCGCGGATTTGAGCGCGGTCACGCGGATGCGCCTGCCGGACGGCAGCGGCGCGATTGGCCGTTCGCTCGGCGATCTGAATTTGCGCGAGCACACCGGCGCGATCGTCGTCGGGATCGCGCGGGATAGCGGGAGCGTGATGTTTCCCGAGGGCCTGGAGGTGCTGCGTGAAGGCGACGCGCTGGCGCTGGTCGGCCCCGCCGCCGCGATCGCCGCGGCGCGCAATCTGCTGACCGCCCGGCCCGCTTTAGCGGCAGAGGCATCCGCGACTAACTGAGTATCGCGGGAATTTCTACTGCATAATATGACCGTGGCCGCCCAGCGGGGCACGGAGAAAGTGCCTATCGCTCTCCGCGTCGATGCGGCGCAGAGGATAAGTTTACCAGGCTATCACCTGCATAGGATTCTTCGCTGCGGCAGCCGATGCTCAGGATGACAGCAATAAATGGGCGCTTCTGGTCATTCTGAGCGCAGCGAAGAATCCCGGATCCGGGACCCATGCGCTGCGCTC
>JADEYI010001928.1_pt1 | contig 12448 bp, 11 predicted proteins | sample 8542331 | NCBI WGS metagenome assembly JADEYI01 (sample SAMN16510988, study PRJNA670497) | mine drainage metagenome | isolation source: biofilm near Copperflume 1 | place: Germany: Marsberg coppermine Kilianstollen | collected 2018-02 | reverse complement strand
CGATATGAGTATACCAGAGCGATTTAACCATGTCAAGGGGCGGCGTTGGAGGGTGCGCGCCAGGATTTAGGCAAGTTTGGCAAAAGGGAACAAGAGCCAGTTTCATGCGAGTTCAGCCTACCAGTCGCTGCTGGCTTCGTGCGCGAAGCTAAACCCCCTAAGCCAACTTGTAACTGCTCCACCCGCTCTTATTTGCCATGCAGCCAGTTTGCCTAAAAGCTGGCGCGCACCCCGGTTGGAGAAATCGCGGGGCCTGATGGCGGTCCGCCGGTGGTTGGGCCTAGAGGGGGCGTAACGTCGGGCGGCGGCAGCACCGGAGTAGCGGTCGCGCCTGGGGTGCCGGGCTGGGCGGTTTGGCCGGGGCTTGCAAGCGCGTTTGGGCCTGGGGTTGCTGTGGTGATCGGGCGACCTGGTATCGTCAGCACCTGTCCCTCGGATAAAGAGTTCGGGTCGGCGATGTTGTTTATTCTTACAATGTCGTCCACCGTCACCCCAAAGAGGTCAGCAATACCAGAGAGCGTATCACCAGACTTCACAGTATAAGTGACAGGCGCAGGGGTGGCAGGCACAGGCTGGGTCTCTGTAGGAGTAGCTACAGGAGTAATAACCAGCTTCACGGGGTTTATGTCGCCCGTAGAGCCGCCGGTAGCACACCCAGAAGCGAGCAGTGTGAGCGCAACGAGGGCAACGAGGGCAACGACAGACATGTGTTTACTATTTCTTCTCATCTTTGAAGGTAGGTGGCTCCGACTTTGTGCCAACGTCTATGGCTTGCTGTTGATCCCTGTATGGGGCATTTCCGGGCTGCTCGCGTTGCTGCTCCCGCCCTGGTCCCCTGAGGGTGCGGAGGAAAGATCGGTTGTAGCAGTGGCAGCGGGCACAGGCGCGGATGCAGGCGCGGATGCAGGCGCCTGTTGCTGGCCCGGCTGAGGCAGGTAGAGTAGTTGCCCAGGTTGAATAAAGTTGCTGATTACGTTGTTCGCAGCCTTCAGTGCGTCGGTATCTACTCCATAGCTTTGCGCGATTGACCACAGGGTGTCGCCCGCCTGCACGATATAGAACGGCGACACGGTATCGGAGCTGATACCTGTGAGGCCGCCACTTTGCGGCTGCGTCGTGGGCTGCGGTTGCGGCGCTTGCTGTATCAGCGATCCAACATCAACGTTGGGTAGAGGCGCGAAGGGCGCGACAGTGGACGTTTCCGAAGGACCGGAAGGAGGATTTGCGTCAGCAACGCTCCCAGGCTGCGAAGCAGGAGGCGCTTGCTGGCGGCCAGTCGTAAGGATTGAAGCTTGCGGCTTGTCGGTCTGTGCGCCCACGCCGAAGCGCGCGCTAAGGCCGCCGATACCGAGCGCGGTGAGCGTTACAATAACTACGAGCGCCACGAAGTAGACAAGGCACCCTTTGGCACAACTGTTACCAAGTAGACTCTTCATTGTCTTTCTCCTGAAGTGCTATTCGCACCTCTTACCCACATAGTAAAGCAAAAGATGCGTCGCTTTGAGCATAACCCTTCATTAGTTTTCCACATCTCAGGAGGATTCTAGCACACACGTTCACACATCGCAAAATCTGAACCTTTACAAAGGCTAGTAAACGTTCAGAGTAGGGGTGCAATGGCTATATCCTACCCTGGCCGAGCCGTAAGCGCCTATCACACCTCCATACCTCCATCCATACAAAGCCCCCTCTCCCATGAAGGGAGATGGGGTTGGGGGTGAGGGTCCTTCCCACTACCCCCTCTCTGGACATTTACAAAGGCTAATCGAGTTGACTGAATCCAGCTAGTAGGGTATGCTCGTTGTTGGGAGTCGGGGGCCCTTCCTCTTTGGCGCTGTTCGCCAGGTCCTCTTCAGAATAGCCGGACCCAAACTTTATCTGGTCCTTCCTGGACCGCTCAGGCAAAGGAGGAAAGCGGTGAACGTGCATAAGTGCGCTTACTGTGGGCGATTGTTACAGGATGATGTGCTTTACTGTCCCAGTTGTGGGGGGCCGCAGGTTTACGAGACGAATAACGGCCCTGTCAGACTGGCGCAGCTAGACCCATGGGTCATCACGGACCCAGAAGCTAAAGAACGCTTCCAGGTTGACCCGTCGGCGGTAGCGGCCCTGGTAAATACTTGGCGCAATGACACCAATCACGCCCGGACACTCCAGATTCAATCGGATATAGCGGCTGCGCGCAACTCAGGCGCTCTCACGCGCATATCCTACTATTTTTGTTGCCCATGGTCGCCTGTGTATGAAGCCAACAAGACGGTGACAATCGGCGGCAAACGGCTGCGGCGTGGCACACAATTTACTTTCGACATCAGCGCCGAAGGGATAGAGACCGGGGAAGGTTTCAGGCGGGAAATCCTGACGGGAGACTTCAAGCCGACCCAGGATGTAGACTATTGCTTACCCGGACAGGGATGAGATGGCAACCTTCAGTGCCTGAATTACCTTTTGATAACGCTCCTTACACAACGGGTCACTCACCACGAAACGCAAAGGCGCAGAGAGTGTAGAGAAACACACAGGTTCTATCTGTTTACCGTAGTATTTATCGGATCGTTCACCAGGGTTTATATCTCCGCCCCTTCTTGGCTGCGCCAATTCATTGCGCCCAGACCCTTCCTTGCGTAACATGAGTTTTTAATCCTCCGCTCCAAATTGTTGTCACCCCTGCTGTGAATGGCAGGGGTTTGCATCTCACCCTCCTTTAGATGCAATCGCCCGGCGGTAAGATAGAGGCCGCCTGGCACAAAATATGCAAGTTGCCGTTGCTAGGATCCAAATTCTCGGCGGACGGGCTCGCTAATCTTGTAGCCAAAATGAAAGACGAACCGCGTAAGCTATCTGTTCGTCACGAGGCTACAGGTATGGCGAGCTTTGATACAGTTAGAAGCAATTCAAATATAGGAGGCGAATGTAGAATGAAATCGAAGAGAATGTCCGGCAGCATTACTGGAGTCGTGAGCGCAATGATATTGGCCGTCGCCGTGCTTGGTTTGGTCGCGCTGAGACCAACATCCGCCGTCGCCGGCCCTGCGCGGCAAACACAAAGCGACATGGACAAGCTTAGAAGCCTTACAGGTCAAGACTTCGAGATACAGTTCATGAGCATGATGATAATGCACCATACGAGCGCAATCGAAATGGCTCAATACGCTGCTACAAACGCTAACCATCAGGAAGTGAAAGATGCCGCCCAAACGATTATCACTTCTCAGTCACAAGAGATCAGCCAGATGACAGGCTGGCTCAAGACATGGTACAACACCACGCCTATCCCCAACGCTATGACTCCTGCGCCCGGTATGGGGCCATCGGATATGATGAACCTGGGCAACCTGAAAGGTGACGACTTCGATAAGCAGTTCCTTAGTATGATGATAATGCACCATACGAGCGCAATCGAAATGGCCCAACTCGCACCCGACCGCGCTACTCACCAGGAGTTGAAGACGCTCGCCCAAAACGTAATCAGCTCTCAAACCAGTGAGATACAGGAGTTCACGGGCTGGCTCAAGGCGTGGTACAACATTGACGCTAGCCAGCCGGGCAATATGCCAGCTGGAATGCCAAGCACCGGCGATAGTTCTGCGTTCGCAACCTGGTTGGCTCTGCCACTGGCGCTAGCCGGGAGCATACTCTTTGGGGGTCTCATCTTGCGCAGAAGGGCCTGACTGAACTTTCGAACAAACGAGCGGCAAAGGCTATAGCGCGCATCAAACGCTATAATAAAGCGTGGGGCAGCCCTACTCCACTCTCATACAGGTCAAATTATGGAGGTTCGTTATGCTTGGTATGAAGTTGTGTAAGACCGCAGTGGGGCATTGGCGTATCGTAGTCTGCCTGGGCCTGCTCCTGGGCCTGTTGTCTCCATTTGCCGTCCAGCCGAGAACAGTAGCCGCTCAAAGTAAAGAGGTGTTGATTAGTGGAGTACCCTCTGTAAAACAGTGGTACAGCTTGAGTTGCGAATATACCGCCGCCGCCGTAGTAACCCTCTTCTGGGGCGGGGAGCTGGTGGGCCAGGACCATTTCATAAGTGAAGTGCCAAGCAGCCCTAACCCCCACCTCGGATTCAGAGGTGATATATTTGGCGAGTTCGGCGGCATCAATGACTACGGCGTCTACCCCGAAGCGCTCGTGCCTGTATTGGAACGCCATGGTTATGATGCTACCGTTTTCTACGGGGGAGTTAGCCGTCTCAAGTCCGAGATTAACCAGGGACACCCCGTCGTGGTCTGGACCACCGCAGGGCGAGAAGCACGACCTGTCTACAAGGAGAGTTATGAAGGCGATACCTTCAAGCTAGTACCGGGCGAGCATACTGTGGTGGTCTATGGCTATGACGACGCTGGTGTGCATGTGATGGACGTTGGTAACGGCGGCAAATACTATACTGATTGGGCTTCATTCCTTCGGCGCTGGAGCTACTTCGACCAGATGTCGCTCCTCATCCACCCGAAAACAACCAATTAGAGAACTCCATCGGCAGCCGGGTGCGCGTAAGCGTTCAGAATTACTGTAAGACAAAACAACGAAGATGCAGAGGCGCGGAGTTTCGCGCCTCTGCCTTTAGCTCTGCGCACCCACACAGTTCATTTGCTTCAGGCCCGCCGCGCTTCTGAACCTTTACTTATAACTCACCTTACGCAACAGACAACCGGACAAACGGCCTTGTACCTTCCATGTCCTGAATCCTGTAGCGCAGTCACCTCCTTTGCGCCTCACTTACTCTGCCACCAGTTGTCCACTGTGTAAGGTGAGTTATAATTCGGAGACAAGGGGTTAGGAGTTAGGAGTTGTGGATGGCAGCCGCCCGTCGGTCGCCGGTCGCCCATAAATTGGAAGGCGTTTGGAGTTGGAGAAGAAGCCTGTTTACGCAATTGTTGCCCTGGATCAGGGAAGTCACGCCAGCACCCAGTTGAGTGGGCAAGCTGGTGTGGGCGGCCCGCGCAGTGAGAACCCTGCGCCGGGGTTGCTCTTGCACTACCATGTGTCACCACAGTTCCAGAGCAGCGCCGCGCCTGGACAGTTGGTACTTGTGCCTTTGCGTGGGAAGCCCACATACGGCGTAATCGTGGAGATAGCCGGTAGCTCGCCTGTGCAGCCTACTCTCCCTATCTGGCGGATTGTGGACAGCAACCCTGCCTTGTCGCCGGCTATGCTCTCGCTGGCTCAGTGGATTTCACGTTACTACAGGTGCACACTCTGGCAGGCAATCGCGCCTATGTTGCCGCCGGGAGTGGCGCGGCGGGCTGTTACCACTGTTGGCCTCTCAGTTATAGCCACATCCAGACATGGAGAGCACGGAGAAGACGGCCGGTTGATCGCGGCCCTGGGGCGGAGGCAGCAGCAGGTGGTATCGCTCCTCGATGCTGCCCCCAGGAATACCTTGACACTCTCCAAGCTCAAGCGCCGCTACACAGGCGCGGCATCAGGGCTTGACTCGGCGCTGCGCGGGCTTGAGCGCGACGGGCTGGTTACCCGGCGCACCGAATTGCCTTCACCCCGCTCTCGACCGCAACAGGAGCGCATTATTCGCCTGGCTGTATCGCAGGATGACGCCTCGGCTGCCTTGCGAACCGCCGCCGAGCGTGCTCCTATCCAGGCAGCCGCTCTCGACTGGCTGCTAAAGCGCATCTCCTCGCAGCCGATCAAGATCAACTGGACAGACAGCGGCAGGCGCAGCCTCGCAGACCACCAGCCACAGGATGATGAAGCGAAAAGCGGTGAAGAGTCTGGCTGGCTTCTCCTGCGCGACCTTTATCTACATACCGGCGCTACCTCCTCAACTGTGGCTGCCCTTGAGCGCAAGGGGCTGGTTGAGCTATCGGAGCGGATGGTCTACCGCAAGCCTGTGCCTCCCACCGCTTCTTCACCTAGCGACGAGCCTCCGGCCCTTACCTCTGCCCAGGCAACTGCCTGGCGCGCAGTGGCGGCGGCTTTGCGCCGGCTGGGGGGCAATGGTGATGGACCGAAGAAAGCAGACGCCGCGCCAACAGCGAACGTTTTTCTGCTACATGGAGTGACAGGCAGCGGGAAAACAGAGATATATCTAAGGGCCATCGGCATGGCGCTGCGTATGGGCAAGCAAGCTATCGTGCTCGTGCCTGAGATTTCGCTGACCCCGCAGGCGGTGCATCGCTTCGCCTCGCGCTTTCCAGGCAGGGTAGCTCTTGTACATAGCCAGCTATCGGCGGGCCAACAGTTCGACGAGTGGCGCAGAATACGCGCAGGGCAGGCTGACATTGTTGTCGGCTCGCGCTCGGCTGTATTTGCGCCTTTGCCCCGGCTGGGGCTGGTGGTAGTGGACGAAGAGCACGAATGGGCTTACAAGCAGCAAGATCACTCGCCTCGCTACCACGCCCGCGACGTGGCCTTGCAGCGTGCTGCCCGCGAGGGCGCTGTGGTCATTCTGGGTAGCGCCACGCCCGATCTGGAGACATATTACCGCGCTCAGAAGGGAGAATACAGCCTCCTCTCGCTGCCAACCCGCGTGGGGCGCCGCCGCGCCCGCGATGGTTCCGACCTCATCACTGAGCTGCCGATGCCTCCTGTGCAAGTTGTAGATATGCGGGCGGAGCTGCGCTCCGGCAATAATTCGCTCTTCAGTCGCATCTTGCAATCTCTCCTCGATACTACCCTCGCCAGGCGTGAACAGGCTATCCTTTACCTGAACAGGCGCGGCAGCAATAGCTTTCTCCTCTGCCGCGAGTGCGGCTACGTGCCTATCTGCCACAGGTGCGACGTGCCTCTTGTATACCATGCCGACATTTACGGCCTCCTATGCCACCGCTGTAACGCCTACTCTCTAACCATGCGCGACTGCCCGAAGTGCGGCAGCGCAATCCGAGGATTTGGGATTGGCACGCAAAAGGTGGTTGATGAAGTGGCGCAACTCTTCCCCAGGGCCAGAGTGTTGCGCTGGGACCGCGACACAGCCTCCAGGCAGGGCGGCCACACTGACATGATGGAGATGTTCACAAAGGGCGAGGCAGATGTGCTGGTGGGCACCCAGATGATCGCCAAAGGGTTAGACATAGCCCGCGTGACGCTGGTGGGCGTGGTAAGCGCTGACGCAGGGCTTTTCCTGCCCGACTTCCGCGCCCCTGAGCGCAGCCTGCAACTCCTTATGCAGGTGGCAGGTCGGGCCGGACGGCGCACGGAGAGCAGCCACAGCCGCGTGATCGTGCAAACTTTCAACCCTGAGCACTACGCTATCGAAGCCGCCTCGCGCCATGACTACCGGGGTTTTTACGAGGGCGAGATACGCTTCCGCGCCGAACATGGGTACCCCCCATACGGCCAGCTTGCCCGCCTGGTATATACCTCAACGAGCGATGAGCGTTGCGAACAAGAGACCAATATAGTAGCTCGCCACCTGCGCCACAGAGCCGAGCAGCTGGACGGAGGCCATACATCATCCTATGGAGCCGGAGATGTAGACGTGCTTGGACCTGTGCCCTGCTTCACGCACAAAGTGCGCGGGCGCTACCGCTGGCAGCTGCTGATCCGCGCTGATGATGTCGCTCCCCTGCTCAATGGCTTCCACCCGGGCCCGGGCTGGTCCCTCGACGTTGACCCAATGAGCCTTTTGTAAGCGTGAAACGTGAGGGATTACTGGTGGTGCATTTTCATCCCCAAATATCATTCGATAAGCAGCGGCCATCACTCTCTACCTATAATCTCTCGTTTCAGCCATGTAAGCGTTCAGAGTAGGGGTGCAAGGGAGTATCCCCTGACGGGGTCAGGGGGTGTCCCCTAATCTCTCCTGATAAGAGTTCCCCCTCCCACGTGTGGGAGGGGGTTAGGAGGTGGGTCTTGCCCTTGTACCATTCTAGCCTGCTGCATTGCTCCACCCCTAATCTGAACGTTTGCGTTGGCGATGTACCTACTTATGGTGTGGCCAGCGTGATATAATTGGTCAGAGCACGCCATAGAGGCAGAGTATATGGCCGCGCTTGCCTCGCTGATACCGCTGCTAAATTACCTGTACCTCAGTGCCCACTTATGAAAACCTACTACCTCTTACGAATAGCAAGCTGGCTTACGCGCGTTTTCCCTGTGCGTACGGGCTACTGGCTTTGTTCGCTTGTGGGCGGGCTGATCTTCTACTTCAGCCCAGGGGTGCGCGACGCGGTGATGGACAACATGCTCCACCTGATGCCCGATGCCTCAAAGCGCAAGCGCAAAGCAATGGCACGCAGGGTTATACGCAACGTCGTGAAGAACTACTATGACCTGGTGCGCCTGCCTTACCTGGATAAAAACAAGCTGGAGCACAAGATTACGGTGTACGGCATAGAACACCTCGACAACGCGGTGGCTGCGAAGAAGGGGTTCATCGTCATCAGCGGTCATATCGGCAACTTTAGCCTGGTGGCTCAGATGGCAGCGGCACGAGGCTACCCGATGTCTATCGTCGCTGAAGACATCCAGCCGCCAAAGCTGTACGACTACGTTAATCGCCTGCGCTCGCGCTTCGGCCTGAAGCTCATCAAGATGGGTAGCTTGGAAGTGCGGTTGATCTACAAGCTCCTGCGTAATGGCGAAGGTTTGATGCTCGCGCAAGACCGCGATGTGAACGACACAGGTGTGCCCGTCAAGTTCTTTGATGCTATAGCTGATCTGCCGCCCGGCCCGGTGGCGCTCGCATTACGCTTGAAAGTGCCGCTGATACCTGTACATACCACCCGCCTTCCCAACAACTCTAATGTAGTAACCATCTTTCCTCCACTTGAGCTAGAGCGCACCGGCGATAACGACCTTGACCTGCAGGTCAATCTTCGTAGAGTGACGCAGCTAATCGAGGAGATGATCCTCAAGGCTCCCGACCAATGGGTCGTCTTGCAAAGGGTATGGGATCGCGACTATACTGGTGTTACCAGGGGTCAGAGATCAGGGGTCAGGGATTAGTAGAAGTTACCACCTATCCCCATTGGTAGCACACCCCCGATGCACAGGTTCTTACCAACCTCCAATCCCTGACCACCGGTAACACCGTCTCTAAACCCCGGAGAACAACATGAGCAATTTCCGATATTCCCGCTGGGATGGCACCCAGCAGATCATGCCATATGATGCCGAAGCAATCATGGAGGCTATCGCCGAAGATGTTATGCAGCATGGCGATGTGCGGCGTGCTCTTGAGAAGCTGATGCAGCAAGGGTATAAGTTTCCCACAGGCGAAAAGATGCCAGGCCTGCGCGACCTCATTGACCGCTTGAAGCAGCAGCGCCAGGAGACCCTCAAGCAGCATAACATGGACTCGGTTATCAAAGATATTCAGCAGCGCCTGGAAAAGGTGAAGGAAACCGAGCGCGCAGGCATTGATCGCCGAGTAGACGAGGGCCGCCAGCAGGTAGACGATGCCAGAGAGGTCAAGCAACAGCCGCCGGATGCCAGAGAAGGCAACAGCGAAAACCTCGACCAGGCGATATCGCCTGAGCAGCGCGAGCAGCTTCAGAAGATGCTTGAAAATATGGCTAACCGCCGCCGAGAGCAGCTTGATAATTTGCCGAAGGACCTCGGCGGGCAGATAAAGGCGCTTCAGGAGTACGACTTCATGGAGCCTGACGCTCGGCAGCAGTTCCAGGATTTGCTCAAAATGCTCCAACAGCAGATGATGCAAAACAGCTTCTCAGGACTGCAAGAGGGTATGCAGCAGATGCAACAGGACCCCAAAGCCCTCGAAGAGACTCGCGAGATGCTACGCGACCTCAACGCGATGCTGCGCGACCGCGAGCAAGGCAAAGAGCCCCGCTTCGACGACTTTATGCAGAAGCATGGGCATAACTTCCCACCCGGCATCCAAAACCTCGACCAACTGATGGAGCACCTTGCCCAGCAGATGCAGCGCATGGAAAACATGCTCAACTCGATGTCCCCCCAGCAGAGAGCGCAGCTTGAAAGCGCGATGGAGCAACTGATGCAAGATGCGGGGCTACGCCAGGAGATGTCCGAGCTTGCCGAGCACCTCGGCAATATGATGCCAATGCCGGGGCAAGGCCGCCAGTATCGCTTCTCAGGCGATAGCGAAGAGGCGCTTACCATGTCGGAGGCGATGCAGGTGATGGGCCAGCTTGACGAGCTTGAAAAGCTGGAGCAGGAGCTTAACGCCGCCCGCCGTGGCGACAACCTGGACGAAATCAACTCGGAGAAGGTGGGGCAAATGCTAGGCCCCGACGCTAAACAGGCCCTTGAACAGTTGCAGGAGCTTGCAAAGCAGCTTGAAGAAGCGGGGTATCTAGAGTGGCAGGGTGACGAGATGCAGCTTACGCCCAGGGCTACGCGCAAGCTGGGCCAGAAGGCTTTGCAGGACATCTTTGCTTACCTGAAGAAAGACGCCTTCGGCAAGCACCCCATCAGCGCACGCGGCAGGGGCGGTGAGCGCACCTACGACTCCAAGCCTTACGAGTTCGGCGACCCTTTTCACCTGGATTTGCACGCTACCCTACGTAACTCGCTTGCGCGGCAGGGGGTAGGCACACCCGTGCGCCTCTCGCCGGAGGACTTTGAGGTACACTCGACCGAGCTACTTACCCAGTCGTCCACGGCCCTACTGATTGACATGAGCCGCTCGATGCTGCTGAGGGGATGCTTCCTGGCGGCGAAGAAGGTGGCGCTGGCGCTCAACCACCTGATAAGGTCGCAGTTCCCGAACGACGACCTATTTATCATCGGCTTTTCGGGGTATGCCCGAGAGTTGAAGCCTGAAATGCTGCCTCAGCTTGATTGGAGCGAGTATCAGTACGGTACGAACCTGCAACACGCGCTGATGCTGTCGAGGTCGCTGCTGGGGAGGCATAAAACACCGAACAGGCAGATAATCGTTATCACTGACGGCGAGCCGACCGCCCACCTGGAGGACGGCGACGTCTTCTTCAACTACCCACCGACCTTCCGCACCATCCAGGAGACGATGCGCGAGGTAGTGCGCTGCACCCGCGAGGGGATCACGATAAACACCTTCATGCTTGAGCGCAGCTACTACATGGCCGATTTCGTAGAGCAGATGACAAAGGTCAACAAAGGCCGCGCCTTCTACGCCACCCCTGAAGCACTGGGTGAGTACATCCTGGTGGATTATGTTTCCAGCAAGAAGAAGAGGATAAAGTAAGTGGAGGTCTGCATATGCTGATGGATAACAAGCTTATCAACCGTGACCCCGAAATCCTGGGCGGCACGCCCGTGTTTATGGGCACTCGCGTGCCCGTGCAGACGTTGATTGACTACCTTGAGGGAGGTGAAACCCTGGATGAGTTTCTGGACAACTTCCCATCGGTCAGCCGTGAGCAAGTCAAAGCGATACTCGGTCTGGTTAAGCATCTGTTGATAGTTCGCGAGGCATGAAGATTCTGCCTGACGAATGCTTGCCGCGCGTGCTTAAGAAATACTTTGCAGACTACGACGTGCGAACAGTATCGGAAATGAAATGGGCTGGTATAAAGAACGGCGCGCTGCTCCGCTTGGCAGACGCTAACTTTGATGCATTCGTAACTGCGGATCAGAATGTGGAATATCAGCAAAATCTTACGGGTAGGAAAGTAGCCATAGTTGTGCTGGCCGCCCGAGACACCAGGTTGCAAACGCTTGCTCCTCTGATACCCCAAACCCTAGAGATCCTAAGAACGATGGGAGCGGGTGAGTTAGTACATGTAACAAGTAGCTACAGCTAGCACAGAGCAGGCCTTCTACGCCACGCCGGAGGCGTTAGGCGAGTACATTCTGGTGGACTATGTTTCCAGCAAGAAGAAGAGGATAAAGTAAAGGGCTGTCCAGTTATAAGGAGTACATGCAGTAATGAAAGCCATTTTTGTCTCCTCTTGTTTCCCCCGTTTCCTAAAGGCTACACTGGTAATTGCCGCTGTCTACGCACTTATTGTGGCGACGTCTAGTGCACATGGAAGCCTTCCGCGAGGTGATACGCTCCAGAATAACAAGCCTCTAATCTCTGTGGACTGCACCGCCTGGCAAATCTGGCCCAGCCCTAACTTCGGGTCGAACACAAACTACCTGAATGCGGTGGCAGTGGTCTCAGCTAATGATGTGTGGGCTGTGGGAGAATACTACGACGGTAGTCAATACCAGACGCTAACGGAGCATTGGAATGGCAGCACATGGAGTATCATTCCCAGTCCTGGATCAGGCGATAACCGCTTGTATGGAATAGCAGCGGTGTCCGCCAATGATGTGTGGGCTGTGGGTTATTCTTACAATGCTAGCAATACGTATCAAACGTTAACAGAGCATTGGAATGGCAGTACATGGAGTATCGTGTCCAGCCCCAATCCTGGCTCTGGTAATAGCTTGTATGTGCTAGCAGTGGTCTCAGCCAATGATATGTGGGCTGTAGGTGATTACTACAATAATAGCAGTGGCTCATTCAAGACGCTAACGGAGCATTGGAATGGCAGTACATGGAGTATCGTGTCCAGCCCCAATCCTGGCTCTG
>JADEYI010001927.1_pt1 | contig 12462 bp, 12 predicted proteins | sample 8542331 | NCBI WGS metagenome assembly JADEYI01 (sample SAMN16510988, study PRJNA670497) | mine drainage metagenome | isolation source: biofilm near Copperflume 1 | place: Germany: Marsberg coppermine Kilianstollen | collected 2018-02 | reverse complement strand
GCCTCTCGTGGGCCGATCTCGGCGTGGCGCCCTGCACGCTTCACTATCGGCGGCGGGTGCTCGATATGCCGCTGTCCGATATCGCACCCGACGCGACGCCCAAGCGGGCCGAGGCGATGCGCCAGGCGCGGGCGAAGATCCTCGACAAGGCGCAGCGCAAGTTCCTGTTCGATTTCCGCGAGCTGAGCGTGCCGACCGGCCTGATCGCCGACGGCGACCGGCTGACCGGCCTGCAGATGAGCCGCACCGCAGTGGCCGACGGCAAGGTCAGCGTCGTACCGGACTCAGCGCAGCCGGTGCTCGCGCCGCTGGTCATCAGCTCGATCGGCAGCATCCCGGAGCCGATTCCCGGAATCGCCCAGCGCGGCGAGGTCTACGAGTACGCCAACGCCGCGGTCGGGCTCCTGATGGAAGGTGCGACGGCGGTCTACGCAGCCGGCAATGTCCTGACCGGCAAGGGCAATATCAAGGATTCGCTGGTCAGCGGCACCCATATCGGCACGCATATCGCCGAAGCTTATCTGGGACTGGCGGACGAGGGGATGCGCGAGCCGCTGACCGAATCGATGCGCGAGATCGCGCACATGGAGGGGCTGCGGATGGCGGCCAGTATCGGCGCGCGCGAGCCGCTGCCGGCGGCCCGGATCGCTGAGATCTTCGCGCGGGTCCGCACGCGCCAGCAAGCGATCGGTTACACTGGCGACTATCGCGGATGGATCAAAAAGGTGACGCCGCCGGATCTGCATTGACGCCCGGCGTTCGGCCGCTGAGCCGCGCTTTTGCTTCAGGCCAGAGGCGGCGGTAGCCTTTTCCGACAGGCCCTTGCGGAGGACTCGAGTGGACGAATTAAAGCGAACCGACCCCGAGATTTACCGGCTCATCAAGGATGAGGAGCGCTATCAGATCGAATCGGTCCGCCTGATTCCATCGGAGAATTACGTCTCGCAGGCGGTGCTCGAAGCGACCGGATCGGTCCTCACCAACAAGTACTCCGAAGGTTACGCGCACAAACGCTATTACGAGGGCCAGCGCTATATCGACGAGGTCGAGACGCTGGCGATCGAGCGCGCCAAGGCGTTGTTCGGGGCCGAGCACGCCAACGTGCAGCCCTACTCGGGATCGCCGGCGAATCTCGCGATCTATTTCGCCCTGCTCAAGCCGGGCGACACCCTGATGGGCCTGGCGCTGCCGCATGGCGGCCATCTGACGCACGGCTGGAACGTGAGCATAACGGGATCGTTCTGGCGGCCGGTGCATTACGTGGTCGATCGCGAAACCCAGCGCATCGATTATGACGCGGTCCGCGAACTCGCGCGCAAGGAGCGGCCGAAGATCATCGTGACCGGCGCGACGGCCTATCCGCGCCAATTCGATTTCAAGATTTTCGCCGACATCGCCAAAGAGGTCGGCGCCTATCTGCTCGCCGACATCTCGCATATCGCGGGGCTGATCGTCGCCGGCGTGCATCCCGATCCAGTGCCTTACGCCGACGTGGTCATGACGACCACGCACAAGACGCTCCGCGGGCCGCGCGGCGCGATGATCATGTGCCGCAGCGCGCTCGCCGCGCAGATCGACAAGGCGGTCTTTCCGGGCCTGCAGGGCGGTCCGCATAACCATACGACGGCCGCCATCGCGGTCGCGCTCAAAGAGGCGGCGACGCCCGAGTTCAAGGAGTATGGCCGCCAGATCGTGCGCAATGCGCAGGCGCTTGGCGCCGAGCTGATGGCGCGCGGCTTCAACCTGGTGTCGGGCGGCACCGACAATCATCTCATCCTGATCGATCTGACCAACAAGAAAGTGATCGGCAAGAAGGGCGCGCAGGCGCTCGACCGCGCCGGGATCGTTTCCAACTACAACACGGTGCCCTACGATCCGCGCAAACCCTTCAGCCCGAGCGGATTGCGCATGGGCACGCCGGCGGTAACGTCGCGCGGGATGCGCGAAGCGGATATGCGCCAGGTGGCGGCCTGGATCGACGAGGTGATCGCGCACGTCGGCGACGAGGCGGCGATCGCGCGGGTCGGCGCCGAGGTGCGCGAGTTCGCCCGCCGCTTTCCGGCCCCCGGCTGCCTGCTGGCCTAGGCGCGCGCCACGCAGCTTAACGCGATCACTCGGATTATTTTGTCAATGCGGATGCGCTGGCACCCGGCCGATCGGCCGCCGACAGATTCATCGCCATGCGTGCCGGCGGCGTAGCGGCGAGCAGCGCGGCGACGCCGATCACGCCGGCGATCAGGATCACTTCCACGCGGACGTTGCGGATCAGCAGGCGCCGGGACGAGGCTCGATCGAGCGTGGGTAGCAGGACGAATCGATTGTAGCCGCCGATCGCGAGCAGCACGGCGAACGCCTCGAGCTTGATCGTCAGGACACGGCCGTACGACGAGTAGAGCAGATAGCCGAGATTATGGCCCAAAGCCTCCCAGGCGACGTAGCTGCCGCTCACGATCAATAGCACCACCGACCACGTCGCCAGCCGCGACAGCGCCACGGCGACCGGAATCCGATCGTCGGGGTTCGTCCGGCGCGCGCCAATCCAGTAACCGAACAGCGCACCGATCCAGGTTGCCGCCGCGATCGCGTGGACAAAGCGCAGCGCCACCGCCATCGCGCCAAAATCGATCGCATGGCTCTTGAGGCTCCCGCACAGCATGATCACCGCAGAGAATATTCCAAGTGCCACCGGTCGCATGCGATCGCGGATCGGAAGCCACGCGGCAAGCGCCAGCGCGCCCGCCGCCGGCAGGCGAACCGTCCACGTATGGCCCGCCCAGGTCTGCGCCAAAACCTCACCGAGCAGGGGCAGGGCGCTCGACCAGGTAACACCCGCCATATCGGCGACCTCGCCCACGAACATCAACGGACAGAAGACCATCACGACGGTCGCCAGGCCACGCCACCAGCCGCGCAGACTGCGCGCGAGCGCATCGCCTGGTTTCGATCGATCGGCGGCGCGCGTCCGCAGCGCGATACAAAGCATCGCACTGCCGAAGATCAGGCTCTGGGCTAAAATCGCCGGCCACGCCATGATCGCCGAAGACCATTGCGGCGCCATGTCCATGACCGACATGGTCATTGGCTGGCGGTGCTCACGGTAAACGAATACGAGCCCTCGGTGTGATGCGTGTCGATGCAGACCACGCGCCATTTGACGGTGTAATCGCCGGGGACCAGGCTTTTGACCGGCACCGACAATTCGAGTCCGTCGCCGCTGACCTTGGGCGGTCCTGCGGACTGATCGTGTCCGGCGGCGTCGAGCACCTGCAGGGAATCGAACAGGCCTTCGATCGGCGCGTCGTACTTGATCGTCACCGCGGGCGGCGCCGCAACCGTCGCCCCGGCCGCCGGGGTCTCCTGTTCGGGGAACGAATGCGCCGAAGACGGCATCGCGGAACCCGCAATCACGATTGCGATCGCCGCGGCAAATCTCAGTCGATAGCAATAGCTCATTGGCCGAATCCACGATTGATCGACCAGTTGCCGACCTTGGGAAAGAGTGAATCGTAAAAAATATCCAGCAGCGCGACGACTGCCGCATGGTTGCCCGCCCGGCTCGCCGAATTGAGCGCGAACTGCGTGCCTACGGCCAGCTCGAAATGATAATTCACGTACGCGACGCCCGGTGTCGCCAGCAGCGTGGGAAAGGTCTGTCCCGGCGGCCCGGTAATGATCTGATCGTAGTTGATCTCGTTGAACAGAAACATATTGCGGAGCGGCGCCTTGAGCCCGATATCGCGCACGTTGTTGCTCAGGTAGGGCAGTGAGTACTCGATCACAGCGTCAGCAAACATCTGATGGCTGGTATGGCCGCCGAGCGCCGGCAGGTAGCCGAAATCACTCTGCATACCGAACGGGCGCAAGTACTTGATGATCGGCCGATTCGGAATATCGCCCAGGCTTTTTTCCCACAGCAGCACCGGTCCGAGACTGGTATGGCTCGGCTTTTCGATGGGCGTGTTGCCGGTCGGCAATTGCAGTTGCAGAGCAATCGACATCAGGAATTCGTGATCGAGTGAGTAATAGAATGCATATTTCGCAAAGGTCGTGAAATCGTCAAAGCCCGCAAGGCTCGGGCCAGCGAAGGGCGCTACGTGGCTCCAACCGGTGCCGCCGCCCACGCTGAAGCGCGGCATATCGTCAGTATCGATATAGATCACCTTTTCGATCGAAAAGCCGATCGAATAGGTATTCGCGGCGCTGCTGCGAACCCATCCGGGCTGCAGGATGTTGAATTCGTTGGCCGGAGTCGGATCCTCTGTGATGATCGGTTCGAGGAATATGTAGTCGCCGATCACGCCATGGGCGAACGCGCGCGGCGCCGCCGCGGCGATCGCGGCGACTATCGCGACGATCGCCGCCGCGTGTCTGACCGTTAATGGAAGCCTCGGCATTAGCCCTTGTGAAACCGAATAATTGTCGCAGGCAGCGGCGATCGCATGACGAGGCAATGATTACCGCCGGCGCGCCGTCCGCGCAATCGGTTGACAGCGCCGCACGTCGCACGGGATAACCGCGCATGGCCAAGATCAAGGTCGAGAAGGTGCTGAACTGGGGCGTGCCTTATACGCCCGAGATGGACAAGGGCGGCAAGCGGCCGCAGCCGCGCTGGGACGGGCTGCGCGACCAGGTGCGCGAGGCCTCCGTCCTCGGCTACGACACCGCGGTCGCCGTCGAGACCCAGCACGATCCGTTTCTCGCACTCGCCGTCGCGGCCCAGGAGCCGTCGCCGATCGAGCTCGGCACGGGCATCGCGCTCGCGTTTACCAAGAGTCCCGTGGCGACCGCCTATATCGCATGGGACCTGCAGGCGATGAGCGGTGGACGCCTGGTGCTGGGGCTCGGCTCGCAGGTCAAGGGGCATATCACGCGGCGCTTCGCGATGCCGTGGTCGAAGCCCGCCCAGCGCATGAAAGACTACGTCGGCGCGATGCGCGCGTGCTGGCATTCGTGGCAGTCGGGTGAGCCGCTCAGCTTCCAGAGCGAACACTACAATCTGTCGCTGATGACGCCGAATTTTGCGCCGCCGGCGCTCGCTCAGCCGCATATTCCGGTGCTGATCGCGGCGGTGCAGGAACGGATGCTGCAAGTCGCCGGGGAGGTCTGCGACGGCGTGCGCCTGCATGGAATCGTCACGCGCCGCTACCTCGACGAAATCGCCTTTCCGAATCTGAGGAAAGGGTTTGGCAAATCGGGACGTCAACCGGCCGAATGGAAGAACTTCGAGATTGGCGGCGGCGGGTTCCTGTGCGTCGCGCCCGACGCCGATGCACTCGCGCGCGCGGTCGAGAAGATGAAATCGACGATCGCATTTTACGGCTCGACGCGATCCTATCGCTCGAGTTTCGAGCTCGACGGATGGGCGCGCCAGGCCGACGAGTTGCATCGCCTGTCGGTCCAGCAGAAATGGGACGAGATGGCGCGCGTGGTTACCGACGAGATGGTCCACGCGTTCGCGGCGGTCGGCACTTATGCGGATATCGCGAGCGTGATGAAAAAACGCTTCGCCGGAATCAGCCGCCTGTCATTCGAGATTCCGCTGCGCGACGATCGCGATCGCGGCGTGCTCAAGGAAATTATCCAGGACCTAAAGCGCGCGCCGTAATCCTGCGTTAGGGAACCTCTGCATAAGTTAGGTTGTCATTCTGAGCGCAGCAAAGAATCTGGATCCGGGACCCATTCGCTTCGCTCAGGGTGACAGCAGAGCCTGGTGCAGAGTTTCCCTAGTGGCGCTGGATGCTCGCGACGTAATCGGCCAGCGCGGCGATGCGGGCTTTGGCGCGGGCCTCGCTCGCGGGCGTGAACTCTTTGCCCGATTGCTGAAAATTCACGCCCCAAAAAGGCATGTCGAAGCGCTGATGCGACGGCACCGCCTTGCGTCCGTCGACCATGTCCTCGACTTCCTGGCGCGGAAAAATCCCGCCGTTCTTCATCGCGATATTGGTCAGGTCGGACGGATGGATGCCCGGAATCAGGTTGACCTCGGGGCCGTGCCCCTTGCCATTGTCGCCGTGGCAGGGCGCGCAATGCTTCATGAAATCGGCCTTGCCGGTGGTGGGGGTGTCTTCATTGGCGGGCTGAAAGGGATCCGGCGGTTCCTGTGCCCATGCCTGCCCCGCGAATTGCGGCGCGTCGAACGCGATCGCCGCGAGCGACGACGCGGCGACCAGCGCCGTTAACGCGATGAAAATCGTTGCTGCTGATTTTCTCGTGCGCAAACCTCTCCTCCCGATTGAGCGCGTGCCGCCGCGTATCCGCCGCGGCGATCGACGCCGTTGATCGCGCGCCACTCCGGCCACGCGCGCATCATAAGAATCACATCGCCGCGCGCAAAGGCAATCAGTCGGCGCGCAGGCTGGCGACGGGCGTCGCCGGCAGTGTATCGTTTCGATCGCGCGCAATGTCCGGCCCGCCGCGATCGCGCGTGCGCCGGCGCGCCGCGCGAGAGGATACGATGAAGTTTTCACTCCTGTATCTGCCGACCTACCGGCCCGAACTCAACGGATCGGTCGCCCGGTTCTACGGCGACATGCTCGACGAAATCGAATTCGCCGATCAGAACGGCTTCAATTCGGTATGGTTTGCCGAGCACCATTTCTACCAGTACGGCGGCGTGATCCCGTCGGTCCCGGTGATCGCCGCCGCCGCCGCGCAGCGCACCCGCCGCCTGCGCATCGGCTCGAGCGTCGCGCTGATCGGGCTCAACGACCCGGTCCGCGTTGCCGAGGAGTTCGCGATGCTCGACAATCTCTCGGGCGGCCGCGTCGACTTCGGTATCGGACGCGCCTTTCAGAACATCGAGTACGAGGCCTTTGAAGTGCCGATGGACGAAAGCCGCGCGCGTTTCGACGAGGCCCACGAGATCATCCTCAAGGCATGGGCCGACGGCCCGGTCAACCATGCCGGCCGGTTCCGCACGCTCAAGAACGTCGACGTGATTCCCAAGCCGGTCCAGCGGCCCCATCCGCCAATCTACGTCGCCTGCATCATGACGCCCGAGTCGTTCGCCTTTACCGGCGGGCGTGGCTACAACCTGATGTACGTGCCTTACGTCGGCAGCGCCGAGGATGGCGCGGCGCGCGTCAAGTCATACCGCGACGCGCTTGGCAGCGCCGGTCATGATCTCGCCACGCATGACGTCATGATGTGCCTGCACACTTTCATCGGCGAATCGCCGCGCCATGCGCGCGACTACCCGCGCCCCTACTTGACGAATTATTTCGAACTCGCGGCCGCCGCCAATCGCGTCGACGCCCAATCGGCCCAGTACCAGGGCTATGCCGGACTCGGTAAGGTCTTCAAACATATTCACGAGAACTACGATTTCATGTATCCAAACCAGGTGATTTTCGGGGATCCCGAACAATCCCTCGCGCGCATCGCCCATTACGAGGCGATGGGCGCGACGCACATCTCGCTCATCACGAATTTCGGCGGGATGCCGCATGCCGAGATCATGCGCTCGCTCGAGCGCTTCGTGAAACATGTGATGCCGCACGTCAAGCCGACGCCGCAAAGCGCCGCGGCCGGCGGCTGAGAGCGGCGCGCCAGCGCACGGCGTATGCGACTAGGGAACCTCCGCACAAGTTAGGTTGTCATTCTGAGCGCAGCGAAGAATCCCGGATCCGGGGGACCCATTCGCGTTGCTCAGGGTGACAGCAGAGCCTTGTGCAGAGGTTCCCTAGCGCCGCGCCGGCGCCGATTAGCGCGCCGCAGCGATCGCGTGGTCGCCCGCGCGATCGCGCTCGTGCAGATCGGCCAATACCTTGTCGGCTTCGTGCTCGAGCACCGTGCCCTTGAAGAAGTTGGGATTCATCCCGGCGTGCAGCTTGATCGGATTGATCAACACGAAGTCGCGGAAATCGGCCTCGCTCATCAGCCCGTCCTCGACGCCCTCCCACGCTTCGGCCGCCGCGTCGCGCAGGTCGGTCAGATCGTAATGGCCCAGGTCGGAGCCGTAGATCGCGTTGAGCCGCGCGCCGAGCGGATTGCGCCGGGCGTCGAAGGCGAGCGAGTTCATGCGATCGTCGCCCTCGCAGCCAAAGAAAAAATTGGGCACGAACAGGTCGCGGATATCCTCGCGCCGCTCGATCCCGCAATGGCGCCATTCGTCCCATTCCGCGGGGTCGAGCCCGCTGCCGCCCTCGAGCTCGGAGGGCACCAGGTCGCCGTCGAGCCGTCCAGCGGTGAACTTGCCGCCGTACCGCGCGCACAACTCGCGATAGAGCGTGCGATCGAGATTCGCCGGGTTGACGTTGTCCATCATCTTAAGGCTGCGTTTGTGCCAGCGCTCGTAGAGTGAGCAGTACAGGTTGACCGCCCAGGCCACGCCGCCCTCCTTGAACGCGAACTTGAGCGTCGGGAAGCGCCGGGTGACTCCGCCCAGGAACAGCGCCTTGCAAATTCCCTCGGCGGCGGCCGCGAAATGGCCGATCTGGTTGTAGACGAAATTGGAAATCGAAGTGCGCATGCCCCAGTTCAGGCCGAACGAATGGAAGGTTGGCGCGATTCCCAGCTCGACGCATTTCGCCCAAACGGGATCATAATCGTACTGGCTGTCGAGACAGAGGTTGTCCATCCAGGTCATATGCTGCGCCATTTCCGGCGCTTGCCGCGCGAGCCCCGGAATCGGCCGCCGCACGAACCCCGCCATCATCACGACTTTGAGTCCGAGCCGCGCGACGTGCTCGAGCTCCTCGATCGCCTCGGCCGGCGTATGCATCGGGACACACGCCGCCGGCGTCATCCGGTCGGCGTACTCGCGGAAAATATCGGCGTGATAATTGTTGAACGCGCGGCAGGTGACGCGGCGCAGTTCGTCGTCGCCGATATGCGACGCGAACAGCCCCTGGCTCGGATTGAGCACGGTGAAGTCGAGGCCCATCTCGTCGAGGCGATTGTAGAGCAGCCTGGGCAGGGCGGCGGTCGCGCGATCGTAAGTATTTTTGGTCTGGTACGGCCACCAGACCGGCCGCGGCACACGGAACTCGCGCCGCTGTTCGGGCGTGAGGTGGTTCCAGCGGAAGTAAAAGGCGGTGTCGAACGCGGTCTTGTAACGCTCCAGCATCGCGCTGCCGCCGGCGTCGCGGATGTAATCCAGCAGGGCTGGCTCGAATTCGACGACGTGGCCGTCCGAATCGATAATCGGATGGCCGGCGCGCTCGCGGATTTTGGCCGAGCGGGTGATTTCGCGTTGGTTCGTGCTCATGATGGTCGATGCTCCGTTTAGCCCTTAACTGTGCCGCCCGCGGCGCACCGGCGCAATCAAGAAATTCAGCCGCGCCGCATTAGCGCCGCGCGCGAACGGCCGCGAATGCGTCACGCCGGCAAACGCCCCGCGCTTCATGGGCGCAGTTCGTAGAGCACCGCAAAATCGTCTTTCACCGGCAGCCGCGTAAAGCGCGAGAAGCCCGCCGCCGCCGCCAGTTCGCGCGCCTTCGGCTCGCCCATCGCCGCGCCGATTCCCGCGCCGCCGTGCGCGAGCGAGGTGGTCATGCAATAGAGCGTGCTGACCGAGTAGACCATTTTGCCCATCGGACGAATATTGTCCTGCACCGCGTCGGAGATATTGATCTCCTGCACCAGGTAGGTGCCGTCGGGCTTGAGCGCGCGGCGGATCGCGCTCATCAGGCTCACTGGATCGACCGAGTCGTGAACCACGTCGAAGGTCGTGACGAAGTCGAAGCGCCCGGCCGGGAGCGCGCTGCCGTTGGCCGCCTCGAAGCTCACGCGATCGGCGACGCCGGCCGTGACCGCGTTGCGCCGCGCGCGCTCGATCGATTCGGCGTGGATATCGAAGCCGGTGACGCGCGCCTTGCCGAAGGCCTGCGCGATCATGATCGCGGCGCGCCCGCCACCGCATCCGACGTCCGCGGCGCTGCCGCCCGCATTGAGCGCGGCCGCCACTTGCGGCATCGCCGGGATCCACTTGCGCAGCAGCTTATGCTGATAACGGGTGCGCGAATTGCGCTCGGTCGCTTCAAAAAACCACGGCGGATATTCGGCCTGGGTCACGCCCTTGCCGCTCTTGAAGGCCTCGGCGACTTGCGGCGCGACGCTGACCGCCGCCTGCGCCATCTGAAAGTAGCTGCCGATGAAGAAGGGTGAATCCTCGTCGGCCAGCGCCGCCGCATACTCGGGCGTCAGCAGGTAGCTGTCGCCGGCGGCGTCGTATTCGACGTAGCGCGCCGCAGCCATCGCCGCGAGCCATTCGCGCAGATAGCGCGCGCTGAGCCCGGTCTTGGCGGCGAGCTGATCGATCGTGATCGGTCCCGCGCCGGCCATCGCCTTGAACAGTCCCAGGCGATCGCCGATGAAGCACAGTGCGCCGTGCAGCACCGAGGCGACGTCGCCGATCACGGTTTGCGCGACGTTCTTGGCCTTTTCCATGTCGAGTGATGCGCCGCTTCCAGCCATTCGCGATTCTCCTGCTTGCCGATTCGATACCGAAAATTGATTGCGTGCCCGATCCGTTCGATACGGAAGGCGTTCGTGCTTGAGCCGCGCGCCCTAACCGACCATCGTTAGACCGCCGCTCACACTGATTACCTGGCCGGTCGCATAGTCCGCGTCGCCCGAGACGAAGAACGCCACCGCACCGGCGAGGTCTTCGGGCTTGCCCAGCCGGCGCATCGGGATTCCCCGCGTCATCGCCTCGAGCACCTTGGGCCGGCCTTCCATCGCGCTTTGCAGCAGCGCGGTCTGCGTGGGTCCGGGACAGACCACGTTGACGTTGATATTGTTGCGCGCCAGTTCGCGTGCGAGCGTCTTCGAGAATGCGATTATCGCGCCCTTGCATCCCGCGTACACCGCTTCGCCGAGCGATCCGACCCGCCCTGCGTCGGAGGCGATCGAAACGATCTTGCCCTGGCCGTGCGCGATCATTTTCGGCGCCGCCGCCTTGCAGCAGTTCAAGATACCGCGGTAGTTGATCGCGATTACGCGGTCCCAGGTCTCGGGCGTGCTCTCGATAAACGGTTCGAGCTTGTCCCAGCCGGCGTTGTTCACCAGGATGCCGATCGCGCCGAGATCGCGCTCGACCGCTTGCACGGCCGCCAGCGCGCTGGGCAGGCTCGTTACGTCGAGCACCACCGCCCGTGCGACGCCGCCCGCCGCGGTGATTTCGGCCGCGGTCCGGGCCGCGCCGTCTTCCTGGATATCGCAGATCGCGACCCTGGCGCCCTCTTCGGCCAGGCGCAGCGCGATCGCGCGGCCGATACCCTGCGCCGATCCGGTTACGATCGCGACCTTGCCCGCGAGCCGCGTGATTCCCGATGCCATCGCGTGATTACTCCTTACTCGAGCTATACTGGCTATTCAACTTGCTATTGGCCCCGATACTTACGATACCGTCCAGCCGCCGTCGACGATAAAGGGCGCGCCGGTGGCGAACGAAGCGTCGTCGCTGGCCAGGAACAGCGCCATCTTCGCGATCTCTTCGGGCTTGCCGATCCGCCCGAGTGTCGAGATGCGATGGATTGCGCGATCCGACATGGTGCCACCGCCCTGGATCCGCGAGACCATCGGCGTGTCGATCGCGCCCGGACAGATCGCGTTGACGCGGATATTGTAGCGGCCGTATTCGAGTGCGGCGACGCGGGTGATCGCGATCACGCCGGCTTTCGCGGCGCAGTAGGCCGACGAGTTGCGCAGGCCGACCAGCGCGGCGATCGAGGCCGTATTAATAATCGACCCACCGCCATTTTTTATCATATGCGGAATCGCATGCTTCATGCCGAGCCATACACCGCGCAGGTTGATTGCGATCACGCGATCGAAATCCTCGTCGGCCATCTGGACGATCGATTCGGCTTTGCCCTCGATTCCCGCGTTGTTGTAAACGATGTGCGGCGCGCCGAGCTGGTCGACCGTCGCCGCGACCATTGCCTGCGCGTCGGCGCTCTTCGACACGTCGGCCTTGACGCCGATCGCCTTGCCGCCTGCGGCCTCGATCATGCGCGCGGTTTCAAGCGCGGCCTTTTCGTCGATATCGATCGCCGCGATCCGCGCGCCCTCTTTGGCGAACATCAGTGCCGCTACGCGGCCCATCCCCGAGCCCGCGCCGGTAATCAGCGCGATTTTATTGGCCAGCTTCATGCCGTTCTCCCGCCTGCGAAAATTATTGGACCCGCAGGTCCGCCGACCACCATAGCGTAACGGCCTGTACAGTGGTTAGCGCCGTGATGGCGCTGCGGCGCGTCGGCGTTGTATAGCTCAGGCAAACGATTGGAGGAAATACATCATGAGTTACGCCGATTACGAATTTCTCAAAGTTGAAATCGCCGACCGCGTCGCCACCGTCACGCTCAACCGCCCGGACTCGCTCAACGCCGTGAACAGCCGGCTGCATCACGAACTCGAGCAGATCTGGCTCGACCTGCGCGCCGACCGCGAAGTCAACGCGATTATCCTGACCGGCGCGGGCCGCGCGTTCTGCGCCGGCGGCGACGTCAAGGGGATGGC
>JADEYI010001926.1_pt1 | contig 12464 bp, 10 predicted proteins | sample 8542331 | NCBI WGS metagenome assembly JADEYI01 (sample SAMN16510988, study PRJNA670497) | mine drainage metagenome | isolation source: biofilm near Copperflume 1 | place: Germany: Marsberg coppermine Kilianstollen | collected 2018-02 | reverse complement strand
TTGGAGGCGACGACCGGATTCGAACCGGTGATGGGGGTTTTGCAGACCCCTGCCTTGCCACTTGGCTACGTCGCCCGGATTGCCGAACCAGCCTGCCATCGAACGCGGACGGCGGCATCAGCCCGAGCCCGTGGCCGTCGCCTGCCCGAACCCCTCGCCCGGCTGCTCCAGCGCCCTGACAACAAGCATCCGCCCGGCGGACCAGGCGGACGCAGGATGGACGCTCGTTGGTGCCGAGGAGGAGATTTGAACTCCTACGCCTTGCGGCACGGCCCCCTCAAGACCGCGTGTCTGCCTATTCCACCACCTCGGCGCGGCTGTCCGCAACAGCCGTGACAGTATACGGCATGTCCAGCCGCCGGCAACGACGCCACACTCGCCGAATCAGCTCGCACACCGGCGCCTACCGCCGCTCGCCGACCGTCGCCGCCGACGACGCCCCCCGGTGCGGCTTCGCCGCGTCCGTCCCCTCGACGTGCGGCCTCCGACCTGCAACCGCGCCCGCCCGGCCTCAGCGGCCGCGGCCGCGGTTGCGGTCGTCGGCGACGGCCGTGCCGATGATGTCCGGCACCGTCGTCGGCGTCGGGCTGCGGCGCACGGCGCCGCTCCCGTCTCCCTTCGCGATGTTCACGACGACGAACGACGACAGCTCGCCGAGCTTCGCGTCTTCGACCACCACCCGCAGCGTGTACTGGCCGTCGGCCAGACCCGCCGTGTTCCAGACCGCGAGGCCGCCGCCAGATTGCTTGCTCGTCGATCGAATCAGCAACGTCCAGGCGCTGGGTGGATTGCCCTGGCCGAACTCGACGCGGTAGGCGACGAAGTCCGTCGAATCGGCCTCGCCCGTCACCGGGACGACGCCGCTGATCGTGGTCCCGTCCTTCGGCGCGTCGATGCGGACCGGCGCCTCGCCCGTGCTCTTCTGCGTCGGCGCCGCGCCCACGCCCAGGATCCGCTGCCACTCCAGCGCCTGCGATCGCGCGAAGTCCGACAGCCCGTCGGGAATGATCAGGCCCTTGCGCTGCTGCACGAACTGCGACGGCGTCAGCTCGGTCGCCAGCAGGCCGTCGCGGATGTCCACCTTCACGGAGGACCACCAGGTGTCGTCGGCTTTCGGCGCCTTGTCTGCCGGCAGCAGGTTCTTGATCACCCGTCCGCACGCCGGCGTCGGCTTCAGGCCCGAAGGCTCGCAGACGTCCACCGTCACCAGTCCGTCCGGCTTCGGGAACTGGCTCTTCGGCGTGTCGACCAGCGCCTGCTCCATGAAGTCGCGCACGGCGCGATACGAGATCGACGTCGAGAGGATGTTCGTGATCGGCGAGTTGTCCGAGTTCCCCGCCCAGACGCCGGTGACCAGGTCGGGCGTGTAGCCGTACGTCCACGTCTCGCCGATCGCCCTGCTGTTCGTGTATGGCTCGCTGGTCCCCGTCTTGACGCCCCACGGCCGGCCGATGCTCAGCGCACCGCAGCCGTAGGTCAGGCAGAAGTTGTTCCCGTCGGAGAGGATGCTGTTGATCATGTATGCGTACTGCGGCGCGATGACGCGCTGCTCCTGCACCTTCACGCGATGGTCAGCGGTCGTCGGATAGAGGACGCTGCCATCCTGGCGCGTGATCTGCAGGATCGTCACCGGGTCAAGCGTCCGGTTGCCGGCATCCAGGCGCTTCGTCGTCGGCAGGCCCCGCATGACGCCGCCGGACGCCAGCACCGTGTAGGCGTACGTCACGTCGTACAGCTTGATATCGACGCCGCCGAGCGTCACCGACGGGCCGTACGTGTTGCCGTCGAGCGTCGTCATGCCGAACTTCTTGTATTCGTTGACGACGTTGGGCACGCCCACGTAGAGCGCCGTCTTGAACGCCGGCACGTTCAGCGAGTTGCCCAGCGCGATCCGCACAGGCACCGGTCCCTGGAAGTTGCCCGACGGGTTGCGCGGGGTGAAGTTCTCGCTGCCGTCGGGGTAGGTGATGGGCGTGTCGAGGATCTCCGTGGCCGGCCCCCAGCCGAGGTTTTCGAACGCCGCCGTGTACGTGAAGGGCTTCAGCGTCGACCCGGGCGAGTTGAGCGCGCTGGCATTGTCGTTTCGCCCCTGGATGTCATCGCGGAAGTAATCCCGCGAGCCGATATAGACGAGCACCTCGGACGTCTTCGGGTCGATCGAGACCATGGCGCCATTACGGCTGTTCGTGCTCTTCTCGAACTGGCTGATCCAGTTCTCCAGCGCCGCCTGTCCCTTCTGCTGCAGGCCGAGGTCGAGCGTCGTCGTCACGCGCAGGCCGCCGCTGTACAGTGCCTCCTTGCCGAAGCGCTGGATCAGCTCCGGCTCGATCACATCGAACACCCAGTGCGGCGCTTGCACCGGAAAGCGCTGCGGGCTGATGTTCAGCGGCGTCAGCGTGGCCAGATAGAACGCCGTGTCGGTCAGCTTGACGTCGCTCCCGTCCTGGTTCACCTGGATGCGCGTCGCCGGCTGCTCCTTGCCGTCCGCCCCCTTCACCGTCGTCTGCTCGCGCGTGTGCATGAGACGCAACACCTCGTTGCGCCTGGCGAGCGCGGCATCCGGGTTCGTCACCGGGTCATACTTCGCCGGGCTGGCGACGATGCCGGCGAGCGTCGCCGCTTCCGGCAGCGTCAGGTCCTTCGCGTGCTTGCCGAAGTACCCCTCGCTCGCCGCCTCGACGCCGTTGTAGAGGCCGCCGTAGGGGATCTGGTTCAGGTACCACTCGAGGATCTGGTTCTTCGTGTACTGGTTCGTCAGCTCGAGCGCGTACACCGTCTCCTTCAGCTTGCGGCTGTAGGAGCGCTTCGCCCGGTCCTCCGGCGCGATGTAGATGTTCTTCACCAGCTGCTGCGTGATCGAGCTGCCGCCGGTCGTGTTGGCGGCGTCGGCCGTCCGCAGCCGCAGCGCTTCGAGCCCGGCACGCGCCAGCCCCTTGACGTTCACCCCGGGGTTGTTCCAGAAGCTGTAGTCCTCCGTCGAGATCGTCGCCGCGATCATGTACGGCGAAATGTCCTGCAGCTTGACCGGCGAGCGCAGGCCGGAGCGGTCGTCGACGTACTCGTACAGCAGGTTGCCCTGCCGGTCATAGATCCGCGCGCCGCCGGAGGGCTGCTGCGCGATCACCTGGTCCGGCGGCTGGACGCCGGACGCATACGAGCGGTACACCGCGAATCCGGCGATGCCCGTCGCCGCCATGGCGATGAATCCCGCGCCGACGAGGATGCCGAACAGCTGCATCCAGAGGCGCGAGTTGCCGCCACTCCGGCGCGGCTGTCCCAGCTTGAGACGCTCGCGGATCACGCGACGGCTGCCTGCGTTCCTTGCCAACGAATCCTCCCCGGGTGGCCGTCCTAACGGGCCGCCGCCTCCCCTGCCGTCTTCGGCTTTTCGAGCACGACGAAGTGCGAGAGCCCGAAGCTCCGCAGCGGCGTATGCTCTGCGCGGTAGAGCGCTGCCCGCAGCACCGCCCCGAGCCGGCGCCGCCGCGCGACGATGTTATCGAACCCCGGATAGACGTACGTCTCGACGCGCACCGTCACCGGTAGCCCGCCGTACGTGCGCCGGATGCCGCGCTTCGTGTAGGCGCGGGCGTGCGGCACCAGCCGATTGCGCAGCCGGTCCGGCAGCCAGTTGATGAACGGGATGTTCCCGAAGACGAACCGGTCGCCGAGATAGATGCCGTGCGTCTCGAACGGGAACAGCCGGTTCGGCGCGTAGATGACGATCCGCCCGCCCGGCGCGATGACCCGCAGCGCCTCGCACAGCGTCGCCGCGTCGTCCTGCACATGCTCGATCACTTCGTTGAGCACAACGACGTCGAACGCGCCGTCGCGGAATGGCAGGCGCTCGCCGACCCCGAGCATCAGCCCCGGCGTCGTCTTCGCGCCCTCCCGCAGGCGCTTCGGGTCGATGTCGATGCCGGCGACGCGGTCGCTGAGCTCGCGAAACTTGCGGACGTAGACGCCGAGCCCGCAGCCGATGTCGAGGATGCGGCGACCCTCCAGCGGCGCGTACTGGCGGATGAGATCGAGCCTTCGGTCCTGTCCGAACCGCCAGACGAAGCTCGGATTCCCGAGGGCGACCTCTGCCCTGTCGGGCGCCTCTACCATGGTCCCTTTCCGTGCATCCCGCCGCAGCAGCGTAGCAGATCGGCCGTCCGCCGCTGCCGCCCGCGCATGCGGATCTGCGAAGATGGCCGCGGTCGCCCGCCAGCACCGCCGGCGATGCCGAGGCGCCGCGCCTATACTGGCGACGCGGAGACGGCGCGCGCTTCGCCCGATGCGTGCGGCGGCGCCCCCCGGGAGATCGATGGACGACGAGGAAGGGGCCGGCCTGCGCGCGTTCGCGCTGCGCGTCGGCTGCTACGGCGGCGCGTCGCATCCGGAGCGCCCGGCGTGGGTGGAGCGCGAGGGGCTGCGCATCGACGTCGCCGCCGTGGAGTCACAGTGGCGGGAGGAAGAGCGCCTCGGCTTCCGGCTCCTGCTGACCGATGGCTCGCATCTCCTCGTGTACTATGTCCCGGAGTTCGACCTCTGGTCAGGCATCATCATGGCGGCCGGGCCGGCGGCAGGCGGGGCATGAGCGACGAGACGACGCAGCGCGGCAACATCTCCAAGCACGTCCAGAGCATCCCCTCGTCCGGCATCCGCCGCTTCTTCGACCTGCTGGCCAGCATGGAAGGCGTCATCTCACTCGGCGTCGGCCAGCCGGACTTCGTCACGCCGAACCACATCCGCCAGGCGGCGATCCGCAGCATCGCGGACGGCGAGACGTACTACACCTCGAACTACGGCCTGGTCGAGCTGCGGCACGCGATCTCGCGGCACCTCGACCGGCTCTACGGCGTGCGCTACGACGCCGGCACCGAGATCATCGTCACGGCCGGCGTCAGCGAGGCGCTCAACATCGCCCTCGAGGCCATCCTCGACCCGGGCGACGAGGTGCTCAGCCCCGACCCTGGCTACGTTGCCTATCTTCCCTGCGTGCTGCTTGCCGGCGGCCGCTACGTCCAGGTGCCGACGCGCGCCGAGGACGGCTTCGCGCTGCGCCCCGAAGACCTCGAGCGCCGCATCACGCCGCGCAGTAAGGCGATCCTCTTCGGCTATCCCGCCAATCCCACCGGGGCGCTGATGAGCCGCGACGTGATGCTCGCCGTCGCCGGCATCGCCCGCCGCCACAACCTGTTCGTCATCTCCGACGAGATCTACGACCGCCTCGTCTACGGCACGGAGCACGTCTGCGTCCCGTCGCTGCCGGAGATGAAGGAGCGCACGATCCTCCTCGGCGGCTTCTCGAAGGCCTACGCGATGACCGGCTGGCGCCTGGCCTACACCTGCGCGCGCAGCGAGTTGACGGAAGCGATGATGAAGGTCCACCAGTACGTGATGATGTCGGCGCCGACGCCGGCCCAGTTCGCCGCGCTCGACGCGATGGTCGCCGGCGAGGAGGACGTGCGCGGCATGGTCGCCGAATACGACCGTCGGCGCCGACTCGTCGTTGGCGCGCTCAACGACATGGGGCTGGAATGCGCCGAGCCGAAGGGCGCCTTCTACGCCTTCCCACACATCGGCGCCAGCGGCATGAACGATGAGACGTTCGCGGAACGGCTGCTGATGGAAGAGCGCGTCGCGGTCATCCCCGGCTCCGCCTTCGGCGAGGCCGGCGCCGGACACGTCCGCATCTGCTACGCCCAGCGCTACGACCTGCTCGAGGAAGCGATGGACCGCATGCGCCGCTTCGTCGGCCGCGCCACCACGCCGCGATAGGCGAACGGGCGATCCGTCACTCGGCCGACCATCTCACCCCACCTCCACGGCGTCGAGCGACGCCCGGGTTGAGGTCTTCCCGCGACCAGCCCGCGACCATCAGCCGTCGCCCCATTCTCCCTCGTGGGAGATGCGACAGGGGTGAGGGTCGTCGCCGGGGAGATGTCCCTCGCCTGGACCATCGCCCGTACCGACATTCGCCTAGCCGCTGATGTACGGCGCGATCAGCGCGGCGTACGCCACCGCGCCTTCGGGACGGAGGTGAATCGAGTCGCTGTAGAAGAGCTCCGGGCGGTCGATGCTCGCGCCGTACCAGTCGACGAGCACCGCGTTCGGGAAGCGCGCGACGCCGCGGGCGATGACGGCGTTGTTCGTCGCCTCCCACGACCGCGGCTCCTTGAGGTTGACGAAGACGACCCGGCGCGTTGGCCCCGCCACCGACATGATCTCTTCGAACTGCGCGTCGCTGAATGTCCCGTTGTTGCCCATGTCGATGAGCACGATGCCGCCGAGGCGCTGGCTCGCCTCGAGCTGCCGCATCAGCGCGATCGCCGCGTATACCTGGCGGCCGACCGCCGCATCAACGTAGATGCCCGGCGTCACCGCAGCGAGCGCCTGCGCCGCCCCCAACATCACGGAGTCGCCGATCGCCGTCACCCGCGTCGAGGCGGCGGCGGGCAACGGGCGCGCTGGCGCCGGCGCCGTCGGCCCGTACACCAGCGATGCGCTCGCCGCGCTTGACTCCGATTGCGATGCGCTCGCCGGCGCCGGCGACGGCAGCGGCGGCAGCGGCGTGCGCGCGGGCGCCGCGACCGTCGGCGTCGCGACGGGCGAGGCGGCGATGCTCGTCGGCGCACCGACGCTCGGCTGCGCGCGGACCAGCGGCGGGGCGACCGCGGTCGGGCTGAGCGCGACGGTCGTGATCTGCACGCGCGTCAGTCCGAAGTAGGACGGCAACTGGGGAGCCGGGACGCGGACGATCCAGACCGCGGCCGCGACCGTGACGGCGCTCGCCGCGCCGAGCGCGCCCACCGTCGTGAGCCGCCGGCGTGCGAGCTGCGCGCGCAACGCGGCGGCGACCGGCGCCAGCGCCCCGCGCCGGATCGGCTCTTCGACGAAGCGGTACGACAGCGCAGCGACGGCAACCGCCGTCGTGATCTGCGCCGCGACCATGATCAGCCGGCCCGCAGGGATCGACAGCTGTGGCTGGATCAGCACGAAGATCGGCCAGTGCCAGAGATAGATGCCATACGACCGCCTGCCGAGCCAGCGCAGGGGGGCGCGCTCGAGCATCCGCGACAACAGGCCGGCGGGGTACACAGCCGCGACGATCAGCGAGGCCGCGGCGACGCTGACCAGCGCGAAGCCGCCATTGTACAGGAACGCGCCGCTATCATCGATAGAGGACCAGAACGCGACGATGACGGCCAGCGAGAGCCAGCCTGAAAGCTGCAGCGCCGCATTGCTCTTCGCTCCCCGTCGTCCCGCCTGCCAGACCGCGGGCCAACAGGCGATCGCCGCCCCCAGCAGGAGTCCGGCCGCGCGCGTGTCCGTACCGTAGTAGAGCCGCGAAATGCTGGCGCCGTGCTGGTAGAGCCATGCCATCTCGATCATCGAGGCCCCGGCGCCGAGGGCGATCACGGGCGCCAGCAGACGGCGCGGCGTGACGAAGATCACGCCCGTCAACACCAACGGCCAGACGACGTAGAACTGCTCCTCGACGGCGAGCGACCAGAGGTGCTGCAGCAGCGACGGCGGCGCCAGCGAGGCGAAGTACGACTGGCCGCCGGCGATCTGATACCAGTTCGTCGCGTAGAGGAGCGCCGCCAGAGTGTCCTCGCGCAGGCGCGCCACGTCGCTCCGCGCGAACGCCGCCGTATAGAGCAGCGTCGCGGCGATGAGCAGGAAGACCGCCGGCAGCAGCCGCCGCGCCCGGCGCAACCAGAACGGCCCGATGCGGATCCGCCCGGTGCGATCCCATTCGCCGAGCAGCGCGCGGGTGATGATGAAGCCGCTGATGACGAAGAAGAGGTCGACGCCGAGGAAGCCGCCGGGCAGCCAGCGCGCGTCGGCGTGGAAGATCACCACGGCGGCCACGGCGAGCGCGCGCAAACCATCGAGTCCGGGGAGATAGGCGTGCGCCGGATCCACAGCCGGCGCGGCAGTGGTCGGGCGGTGACCGTGACGTTCACGATCATGAGTGATCGCAGCGCCAACTGTGCGACTGCTCACGCTCCCCCGGTCCCTCAGGCATCCCTTGCCCTGCCCACGCGCATTATCCGCGAAGCAGCGCCCTGCGTAAATGGCTTCACGCAGAAATCACCGATCTTCGCGCGATCGATCGCCGATGCTTCGCCGCGCTCGTCGTCGTCGCGTTTCGATCGGCTCGCCCGTCGCACCGCTGTTGCGCACAACGACGCGCGCCGGCTGGGCCGACGACGGCGCGCCTGCGCGATCGCGCGCGACGTCGACCACAGCCGCGCGACGAAGGTCGAGCGCTCGCCGGCGACGCACGTTACCGGCGAGCGGCATCGCCGGCCAGGGCCGCGGCGCACGCTTCCTCTCCGGAACAACGCGCGTGATCGCGGGACGCGATGAAGGCTGCAGGGATGCAGCCTTCACGGGCGGGCTATGCGATTGTTGGATGGTCGGGCTCTTAGTAGCCGCCGCTGTCGCCGCGCGGCAGCTCGCTGCGCCCGGTCCAGCGCGACTGTGGCACATCGCGCTCCCAGAGGCCGTCCTCGGCCGAGTTCGGGAACTCCTTCTCCGTCCCGCAGCGCTTGCAGCGGCCGCGGCTGGTCTCGCCGTTCGGGCTGGCGATCACCCAGTGATGGGCGCATACGGCCCCGACAGGCGACCCGGCTTCTGGCGTTGTGGCTTCGACTGGCATCTGCCTCTCTCCTCCTGCCCTCGGGTTACTGGTACTACGTTGGCCGGGGGCGTGCGGTGCAGCATTTTCGCACGGGATTTTGTCCCGTGTCAAGGATTACGCCGTTTCTACGTAAAGATATGGTAAAACCGTACCAGGCATGCGCTCTCCGCATCGCCCCGCTATACTGAGGACGGCAGATGCACACCACCAAGACCGAGATCCTCGCGCTGCTCAAACGCTCCGACGGCGCGACCGTCGACGAGATCGCCTCCGCCCTCGGCCTCGCCTCCATGACCGTCCGCCAGCACCTCACCGCCCTCGAGCGCGATGCACTGGTCGGCGCCGCCGAGGTGCGGCGAGCGACCGGAAGGCCGCACTATCGCTACTCGCTGACGGAGGACGGCCACCGGAACGTCGCCCAGGGCCACGACCGTCTGGTCTCGCTCCTCGTCGAGGCGGCCGGCTCCCTCGAACCGGCCGATGTCGACGGCGCGACGCCGGGTGAGCGCCGCGGACGCCTCTTCCACGTCGCCGCCATCATGCTCGCCGCACGCCATCGCGGCGACGTCCTCGGCCTCACCGGCCCGGAGCGCGCCGGCCGCGTCGTCGCCATCCTGCGGGCGCACGGCGGCTTCGCCGAGTGGCACGACCTGACCGGCGGCTGGGAACTCCGGGACTTCAGCTGCGTGTATCGTGGCAACGTGGACGGCAACGGTCCCTGCCGCTGGCACGAGCCCTTCCTCGGCGCCCTGCTCGGGGCCGGCGTCCAGTCCGTGCCGCCGACTGACGACTGCGCCGCCTGCTGCCGGTACATGATCCCTCATCTCATCGACTCGGGCGGCGGCGATGCCCGATCAGCAAGGACAGCCCTATGAGCATCAGCGAGCAGGATGTACTGAACGCGCTGCGCACGATCGAAGACCCGGATCTCCACCGCGACATCGTCTCGCTCGGCTTCGTGCAGGAGCCGGAGATCCGCGGCGATGCCGTCAGCGTCCGCATCGTCCTGACGACGCCCGCCTGCCCGGTGCGCGAGCAGATGCAGGCGGACGCGCGCGCGGCGCTCCTGGCGCTCCCCGGCGTGCGCGAAGCCCACGTGACGATGGAAGCCAACGTCCTCCAGCATCGCGGCGGCGGCCAGCACGCCATCGAGGGTGTGCGCAACATCATCGCCGTCGCCAGCAACAAGGGTGGCGTCGGCAAGTCGACGGTCGCCGTCAACCTCGCCGTCTCGCTCGCCAGGCTCGGCGCGCGCGTCGGCCTGCTCGATGCCGACATCACCGGGCCCAACGTGCCGACGATGATGGGCATCGCCCAGGGCGCACAGGTCGAAGGCGAGCGCGGCCTCGGCGTCGAAGAGCGGCACGGCGTCAAGGTGTGCTCCATCGGCTTCGTCCTGCCGCGCGGCACCCCCGTCGTCTGGCGCGGACCGATGATCGGCACCGCCGTCCGGCAGCTGCTGCACGACATCCACTGGGGCGAGCTCGACTACCTCCTCATCGACCTGCCGCCCGGCACGAGCGACGCCTCGATGAGCATGGCGCAGGAGGCGCCGATCTCCGGCGTCGTCGTCGTCAGCACCCCCCAGGATGTGGCGCTCGAAGATGCCGCCAAGGCCGTCTCGATGTTTGACAAGCTCAACGTGCCGATCTTCGGCGTCATCGAGAACATGAGCTACTTCTCCTGCCCGCACTGCGGCGAGCGCACCGAGATCTTCGGCCACGGCGGCGCCCGCCTGGCCGCCGACGACCTCGGCCTCGAGTTCCTCGGCGAGCTTCCGCTCGACCCGGCGACCCGCCGCGGCGGCGACGAAGGCGAGCCGATCGTCGTCTCGGCGCCGGAGAGCCCGCAGGCAGCGGCATTCATCGATGTGGCGCGCCAGGTGGCCGCGCGCTGCAGTGTGCTAGAGTACGCGACGGGAGCCTGATTTGGTTCGATTCTTCGGGAAACCACGCAAGGACGCGGCCGCCGGGCGTACGACCGCGGCGCGCGCCGTCAACGACGACACCAAGCCCGCGCGCACGGCCGCATCGCGCACGGTAAAGCTGGAAGCGCTGCCGCCGCCCGGGCCGCCGGCCGCGACTCCGGCCGACGCCGCGCCGGAGCGCAAGACGACCAGCCGCCGTCGCACCACCACGCGGCCGCCGCGCCGCGATTGGGCCGCGGAAGCGGCCGCGACGCCCGTCGATAGCCCGGCGCCGCCCGCGTCGTCCGCCGCCACCGGCGAGGAGTTCGAGCCGGCCGCCCATCCGACGAAGCGCCGCCGCGGCACGCGCGGCGGGCGCGGACGCAAGAAGAACGGCGCGACGCCCGAGCCGGCGAAGGCCGAGGTCGCTGCGCCCGAGCCCGAGGCGCCGGCGCGGCGACGCCCGGCGCCACGCAGCGAGTCGCTGACCATCGAGGACGCGCTGGCGCGCCAGGCGGTCGCGCTCGAAGGCTTCACGCGCGAGGTCACGGCGACGCTCAAGGGACTCCAGGCAAGCGTCGCCGAGCTCCAGCATCGCGCCGACGGCCAGCCCGACGGCGGCGCCGCGCACGAGCGCGTCGGCATCTTCGTCGACGTGCCGAACGTCATCTACGCTGCCGAGCGCCGCGGCATCACCCTCGACTTCGGCAAGGTGCTGCACTACTTCACGCGCGGCCGCGAGCTCGTCCGCGCGACGGCCTACGCGCCGATCAGCGACGACCCCGGCGCCAAGCTCGAGAGCCAGCGCTTCGCCCACCACTTCCTCGGCCACCCCTACCGCCTCGTCACCAAGCCGCTTAAGCGCTTCGCCGACGGCTCGATGAAGGCCAACTTCGACATCGAGCTCGCCGTCGACATCCTGACGATGTCCGACCGGCTCGACGTGGTGGTGCTGATGTCCGGCGACGGCGACTTCCGCCGTGTCGTCGAGCTCGTCGCCAGCCGCGGCGTGCGCGTCGAGGTGGTCGCCTTCAACGAGACGGCGGCCAACGAGCTGAAGAGCGTCGCCGACCTCTACATCGACCTCGGCGACCACGTGAACGAGTTCAAGGCACCGAAGTAAGCCGACGCCTGATCGGACGAGCGCGGTCATCCCGCCTTTCAGCGCCCGACGGCTCGCGTGCGCCGCCGGCTCTCGCCCGCCAGCGCCCGGGCCAATTCGGCCGCCCCGGGTGATACGCGCCCGCGCATCCCCCGCGCTACGCTGGCAAAAGCACGACCAGCGGAGGCACCATGACCACCACACGACCGGCCGACGACGCGATGCGCGATTGCATCGAAGAGTGTTCGAGCTGCCACGACATCTGCGTCGAGACGGCAGCGCACTGCCTGGCGATGGGCGGCAAGCACGCCGAGGCCCTGCACGTCCGCCTGCTCATCGACTGCGCGGAGATCTGCCAGACGAGCGCGAACTTCATGCTCCGGCGCTCCGACCTCCATCCGCACACCTGCGCCGCCTGCGCCGCCGTGTGCGAGCGCTGCGCCCAAGACTGCGAGCGCTTCAGCGACGACCCGGAGATGCGGTCGTGCGCCGAGGCATGCCGCTCGTGCGCAGAATCCTGCCGACGCATGGCGTCGATGGCGCGCGCGGCCTAGCGAGCGCCCGGATCACCCTCGCCGGCCGCCTCCCCACCACGGTGCAGCGGAGGGCCGGATGGGCTCGCCCCCGCCCCGTGGTCGCACCGGGCCGGGCGTGAGCGCCTGCGGGACGCCAACCGATCGACCAGGTGCGGCCGCGCGCCGGGGCGGTGGCGGTCGCCCGCGACCGTGAGATGCGGCGAATCCTTCCTACACGGAGCTTGTGACGATGTTGAAGTTCTGAGACTTTGACCGCTAAGTGTTCCGAGACTTTGTCCGCTG
>JADEYI010001925.1_pt1 | contig 12477 bp, 21 predicted proteins | sample 8542331 | NCBI WGS metagenome assembly JADEYI01 (sample SAMN16510988, study PRJNA670497) | mine drainage metagenome | isolation source: biofilm near Copperflume 1 | place: Germany: Marsberg coppermine Kilianstollen | collected 2018-02 | reverse complement strand
GATAGGACCCTTGTGCTACACACAAGCGACCGGCGACCCGAACCCTTGTCCAACCGAGCCGAGTTGCGTGGTCTCGGTCTTTTGTTCGAGCGACCGGGTCATGCTGTGAGGGAGTGGAGGTGTCACGAGAGGAGTGGCGAGTCGAGGGGTGATGTGTGCGCGTACGTGCGTGGGTGTTTCTGGACTGTGCGTCTTGATGACGTGCGCCGGATTCGCCTCTCCCTGTACCCATGATGTCCAGAGGAAAAAAGTGCTACTCACTAGGACTATACATACGCACCAAAATGTGCTATACTTATAGCAGAGACAGAGGGGTATCATGATGCGTCGCCAGCCCATTTGGTGCGTACATGGATTACGACGAATGGGCCTCGAATTCGGTCACATCACAGTGGTCGAAACGCGGTGTGATTATGGTCGTACGGGTGGTGAAACCGGCAATCATGGGCGATTGCCTAACTGTCCAGCTCATGGTACAGTTATAGTGCGTGTGGTGTTGTCAGTCGTCTAGTGGGGGTATCATCATGGCAGACCCGCCCGCCGCTGGGTTTCATCGCATTCCCGGTGATAAAGCCCGCCGCTACGTCCATGACACCACGGGAGAAATCATCAGTCGTCGGCAGTATGATGTTTGCTATGGGCGACTGCATGCGCAGGGGTTTCGATCGAATGAGGAGCAGGCCGCCGCGCGGAAGCAAGCGGGTCTGCCGCCTGGACCTGGACGCGGTCGCCGGGGGAGAACACGACCCGGTGGTGCTGATGTCGTGATTAGCAAACGCGGGCAGTGGCTCCTCGCGAGTTTTGAGACAATTGAGGAGGCGCGCGCGTTCGCTCGTGGTATTCAGCGTGGGCGCGGCCTTGTCGTCATTTTTGTAACGGTGCTCGGCATCCTGCGACCGGGCATGTCAGGCGGCGGTGACGAGCCGAGCGACCCAGAGTATCGGACCGTCATGCCCTCCACCGACCGGGATAGTATTCATTGGGATGAGGTCCAACGAGAGAGCAGCTTGCTGTTTCGTGAAATCCTGCTGTATACGGTTTATTGGCGAATTGCCGCGCCGCCACCGCTGCGTGTGGTCCACCCATGACACCACACGACCACCAGGGGAAAGAGGCGTATTGGTGCCAAAAAAAACGCCGGTGCCTTACGTCGCTACCACATCGTCCACAGGACCAGAAAAATATTATCGCGGTAGATATTGAGACCGGAGTGCCTGGTGAGGCCACACTCGGAGGGACATTTGTCCTGGGCGCGTGGGTATCCGAAGCCGACCCAGACTACACAAACTATTTTTCCGATGTAGGCGAGTGGGTCACGGCCATTTTCGCCAAACGCAATCGCGGGAGCGTCTGGGTTGCGCACAATGGCGGCGAATACGATTACCGCTACCTCGTCGAATACCTCATTGCGCATCGCGACGATTATCCTGGTTTGGAACATTATCTCCTCTGTCGCAGCGACGGACGGATAATCGCGATCGTGCTCAAACGCGATAAGCAAAAATATCTTTTGCTGGACACGTACGCCCTCATACCTGACGCCCTGAGTCGTGTCACGAGTGCGCTTGCGCCGGAGCTTGTGAAGCTGTCGCGGTCGTGGGTGCTTCCTGACGGGTCCACTAATTACTTTTCACCCGATTCGGAGGAGGACCGCGCGTATCTCGCGCGTGATGTGCGCGGGCTGCTCGTGGCGGTACGGCGATTTAAGGACACCATTTTCCAACTTTTCGATATCAACACCGGCTACACCGCAGGTGGGACCGCTATGCGAGCGTGGCGCCGCAGTCTGCCGGAGGACGTGACGTACTGGCGACAACATCCCCGTGTAGACGCGCTGGGTCGTGAGGCCTACAAGGGGGGTCTGATTATTTTTACTCGGTGTGACCGCCAGTATGATATGGTGCATGTGGATGTCAACGCGATGTATGCCTGGGCAATGGCGCAGGGGGTTCCGGTCGGACGGGGCATCCTGACCGACCACGAGGTGGTCGGATATCCGGGGATTTATCGCGTGGAGCTGCGTGTGCCCGCGAGCGAGCGCTATCCGTTCATCGGCTCGAATGGCGTTCCCTCGCTGAAACCCACCGGTGTGTTTTCCGCCACCGTCACCAGTGTGGAACTGGTTGAGGCGCGGCGGCGTGGGTACTCCTACGTCGTACAGGACGGTTGCTATTTTGAGGAAATGGGCCACCCGTTCGAGCAATTTCTGTCGCAGGCCCAGGCCCTGGAAATGGACCATAAGGGGGACGCGCTGGGCTATGCCGTCAAAATCATGCGTAATTCTCTCTACGGAAAATTCGGAAGCCAGCCCGCGTCCATGAATTATGTCCTCACCGAGAGTCCCCGCGAGGGCCTGACACCCGTGGTGGACCCCCACACGGGTGCCCTCGTGCCCTGCCTGTACGCCCAGGCAGCGACGATTGATGAACCCTACCTCCAACCGGTGTGGGCAGCGTTTATCACGGCGCATGCTCGTGTCCGTCTCGCTCAGTTGGCGCGGCGATTGGAGGGGGTCTACGGCGACACCGATAGTGTCGTGTTCCCAGCCCGCAACCTGGAGTCGGCCCTAGCCGACGGGTCGCTCCGGATATCGCGCACCTATGGTGATGTGAAAATCGAACATCATTATAGGTGGTTTCAGTGCGGCGGCCCGAAAAACTACCAGGCGCAAACGGACAGCGGGGAGTTGATTGACCGAGCGAAAGGCATCCCTCGGAGTTTGCTGAATCAGGACAGCATCCCCGTGCGTGTGGACGGTGTAGCACAAAACATGCCCGCCATGGAGGCGCACGCGCTGGCGCTCGCGGGTCATGCGGTGGAGGTCGTGTACCTGAGCATGAACAGCACGCTCGCTTCCCTCAAACGCGGGCGCGCGAAAACCGAGGACCGTCGTCGCTCCTACTCGCGGTTGGAGCGGTCCGAGCAGTGGCGAGCCGACGGCACCGGCGCGGTCTACCCGGTCCAGTTGAGTGGTGAGACGCGCGCCGTCGCCAACACGGGGTAGTGGGGCTAGCCCCTAGTCCCCCTCCACATCCACGTCCACTCCCCCACCCTGACGTAACCCCGGCATGGCGAGCAGGAACGCGATTATGGCTGATCGCGGTATGCGCACACTAGAGTTGGGCAGCGCAACGGCCCCCGGAAAATGCCCGTGTCGTACCCAGCGCGATATGGTGGGTTGGGCATAATCCAGATAGTGCGCGAGTTCCGGAATGGTGTACATCGGGTTGGGGTGCGCCTCCTCACTGAGCCAGTGGTACTCCGGTGGCAGGGGGGTATCGGTGGATTCCATGTGTCTCTCTCTCTCTTATGTCGCGCAACGCGGTCATAGGAGTATCGTACCACATCCATGCTCGTTTGACAATAACAGAACATTGTGGTACTATACTCACGTGCGGACATCCCGCACACAACGAAAAAAGGGGAGGCGTGGTAGAATGTCTGGACGTCGTGTGCAGCAATGGATTAGCGCATACGCGCTGATGCCCAGCTATGCGATTTTTCTGCTTTCGATGATTGTGAGGGGACTCGCTGGTGTGATCAGCACCATGACGGTGGCGTATGTGCTCTGGCCGTTTGGTTTGCGTCTGGCCATTGAGGTGCTGGCGGTCCTGGGTATACTGGTCTGCACCGAGATTATCAACTCGGCTAGTGCGGCGAGCTGGGCCGCGCGGCGGCATGACCTCGCGTATATAGAGGCGAGCGGGGATTATACACCGAGCGCGCGTCTACGAGGAGCGCGCCTCCTGGAGCAGACGGCGTTGCTGAGCAGTCGCAAACGAGTGGCCATAGCGCGGTGTCGCCGTGAGATGCGACTGCAACTCGGATTTTCGGTTTTTTGTGGAACGGTGAGTGCGGTCTACGGGGTGATTTTCGCGCTGAATTCGGCGACCCATGTGAGTCTCACCACGGTCGCTACTGAGATCGTGCTGGTTGTGACGGCGCCCCCGGTGGTTTTTTATATGAGCGCCATTTTCAGCGAGGAGCATGACCCCATGGCGACGGGGCAGGCGATCGCGATGCATGGGCTGGAGGCGCGACTGGCACTCGCGCGCACCCGCATAGCGAATGACAAGCACACGAATGGTGATGTCGCTGCGCTTGGCGCGGCTCTGCCTGACAACCCGCAGCTCCAAAGAATCGTCGGACTCCTCCGAAAGGAACCTGACACGGTGTATCGCGCGCGTGATCTATACAGTGTTCTGGGTATACGTGACGCGAGCGGGCAGGCGCTGATTCGACGGGCGGTACGACGCGCGGGGGAGCGGGGGGAGTTGGGCGTTACGTCCGAGGCGGGTACCGGCGACTGGTTGATACCCGCGTCGGCTGTGGTCCCACTGCTGAGTAGTGGAGTAGCGCGTGGTTCCGTGCTCGGACACGGGTCGTCAAAGACCGAACAAACACCGAACAAACACCGAACACCTGCCGAACACTCGCTTGCTGCAAACCCGGAATTCAAGGGGTCTCCAGCCACGCCAGCCGAACAATACCGAACACCTGCCGAACACACGCCGAACAGCGTCCCTGTCACGGCAAACAGTTGAAGGGATTGCGTTATATGACATCCTATCAGCCGCCGTACGTACGCGGTCGGACGGTGCTCACTGACCGGAGCGGAGTCATCATCTGGGGGCCTGGCACGGCAGCCCTTCGCGCTCTCTATGACGCGCTGCGTCCAGCTTGTGTTGACCTGGTGTACACAATCGCGGATATGCGGGAGGACGCCAGCACTGAAACGCTTGCCAACGCGGAACGGCTCATTGATCACCTGGACCAGGTGGAGCGGGAGGTGTGGACCCTGATGACCCGCATGGACTATGAGGCGTATCAGGCGGGGGTTGCGCGCGAGAGGCATACGTGATATACTGAAACAGGTGAGCCGTTCCTCTCACTCGTTGTGTGTAACAAGCACCGTCCGCATAGGGTATCGTGTCCCTATGCGGACGGTGCCTTTTTGTTCGTTCCGAGGTGCCTAGTTGGTCACCATTCCCCCCTCTATCATCCGCTCAAGGCGCGCGCACAGACCCGCGTTACTGGGGGAGGGGTCTGCGATTGTGATGACCCCATGCGGCAGATTGCCGGTTGGCGGCGACTGCACCCACTCCACCAGACATGGCCAGTCCCCGGCTTTAGCGTTTTCCGCGATGCGTACGTTTCGAGCGGCGCTTGATGAGACGTAGCGCATCGGTGCGTCCTGGAACCCCTCGGCGATGATGTCCTCACCGAGCTTCAGCGAAAAAACCGCCTCTTGTGTCCGACCCTTGTTGGGATCAGGGAACGTGGCCGGTTGTAGCGTGACTCCCGTGATCACGGTGATGTGCCCCACGAGCGCTGCTTTGTTGACCCACTCGCCGCCTGTGTACTGTGCCGCTTGTGTCTGAGAAAACCGCTTCACTGCTTTACTCTTTTCTGTGTGTGTCTGTTGACTGATCGGTATCCACGTCGGATACGTCGCCAGGTGTGTCCCCCACCCCCCAATTGGGGCGGGGAGGTGGCCCCGATTGAGGGGGCCATAGGCCAACCAGAGTCCGAGCCACTCGGCTGCTGTTGGCGGGCGATACCAATAGCGCATGGCTAGTTGAGGCTGTCGGTGGGGCGTAGCCGGAGCAGACGCATGTGCTCCACGATAGACGCGATCATCGCCTCCTCGCTGTCACTCATGGGCACGACCGCGAGCCTGATGCCGTCCACCACGTCCCCGATAACCTCCATGCGCGCCACCAGGTCCATGCTGCACACGTCGCGCGCATGGAGTTCGTCCTCCAACTCGTCAGTGATGTTGGATATCAGGCGCCTGAGGGTGGCAAGCTGGCGGCGGCGTTTCGGGTTTTCCTCGTGTGGGGCGCTCAGGTACTCACGCCGCGCGGCCTGCCAGATCATGCCCGCCATGACGAGGATGTGGGCCGGGAGGTCAGGGTTGTTGGCGTCGTTGGTATCGTTGTTGTTCACGTGTTTCCCCCAGTGCTGGTTGCGTCCACATCTGGTTGATCGTGTGTAGCGACCCATTCTTCGAGGCGCGCCGCGAGCCACGTGGAGCGGGTCTCCCCGCGCGCGCGCCCCGCGTCAATCCAGACATCCATTTCCGCCACGAGCGCGGGGGGCAGCCGGAAGTACACCGTCTGCGCACCGTCCCTCCGCATGGGCGGGCGCCCGCGTTTCTTCCGTTCCATGTCTCTTTCCTCCTCTGTTGTGGTGTCGTGTCACATTCGACATTCGACACATTCGACACTATTATAATAGCACATATATGGCACGCTGTCAATGGCGAGGGCAGAGGACCATAGTCCTAGCCAGACTTGACCATAACAAGCGTTTATGGTATACTGTGTCTATGGTTTATTCATCTTTTGTGCCAGGATTGCGAGGCTATGAGCGACGACACGGACACCGCGACAGATCATGATCGGCTAACGGCGGCACTGCGCTCGTGCCTGGAGCCACTGCTCGCGTCTGTTGACGCCATGGTAGCGAGCATCACGGCGATGCACCAGACCATGCGCCACATAGGCGATCAGTACGACCCCCCGCTCCTGCGGGTGATCCGCCTGGACGCGGTGACTCCCGTCACCCTCTCGCTCCAGGGACGGCGACATAACGCGCTGTTCCTCCCTGCCAACACCACCGTGACCCTCACGGTACCTGGTCTAGCCCCGGTCACCCTCAATCTCCTCGCGGGCTGGAACACCCTCGAACTCCCTGACGGTACCATGGTCACCACCGCCACCGCCGTGAGCGCGCTCTACCGCGTGGCGAACACGCGCATTGGCGACGCCATTTAAGGGGACCACAGTATGGAGGACACTACGAATGAGCGACACGCCACCGGAGACCCCACCAGCGGGGACCCCACAGCAGACGAGCGAGCAGCCGCACTCACCCGCATCCACGACAAGCGAGCCGCACGCGCACACCACCCCGCACGACGTGACACGTCAGATAGCGGACATGGCGACGATCGTGCGAACCAATATGACGCTGATGCATCAACAGCTCGAACAATCAGCCGAACTACAAACGGCGCGGTGGGCGCAAGCGGAGGCCGTCCTGACCAAGGTGGAGGCGATTCTGGAACTGCTGGAGCAATTTTTGGCGGGGGTGGACGAACAAACCGAACGGTTGGTGACCGTGAGCGCGGCCCTCATCCGCTACCAGCAGCAGCAGGCAGCCACCCACGCGAGCCAGGGATAACCGTTCTGGATGATTCACTGCTGGCCCGCCTACGGGGCAAGGACAGCCCTCCCGGTGGGTCCCCTCCCCCTCCCCCTCCGACGCCCGTCGTGGATCAGGCACCACGGAAACGGGGCAGACCGCGCAAGGGGGAGTCGGCCCCCGGCGCTCCCACCCCCAGCACCCGGCGCGGTGGTGCCATGAGCGTGACGGAGGCCGCGGCGCTCCGACCGCTGATGATTGAGGCGCTGGCGAGTTATGCGCACTACCTGGATACACTCATCACGCATACCAACCGCCAACACGTGGAAAGCGCGATCTGGTCCAGCATGACACCAAGCGAGCTGGAGACGCTGGTGGATGTGATGTTGTTGTTTGGTCGTCGCAGCGCGCAGGTGGCACTCGTGACACGTGAGATTGGACAGAGCTGGCAAATGGTGCAACTGGGTATGATTCTCCTCCCGCGCTTCTACGCCACAGCGCACATGTATCTCAGCAACGGGGGTATCGGACTATGGTAGAGTCACCACAACCACTGACCCTTACCCTCCTCCTCAACAACCAACCGGTTACCATTGACATCACCAGCATGCCCTCGGTGATGCACCACTCGCTGGATCAGACGCTCGGAGGCACGCAGCACCCGCTCGCGCTTGCCCTCACGAGCGCCATGCGTTTCCCCCTCATGCTCCTCCTCCCCACGATTCGCAAGATGTTGGCAGAGGTGACCACACAGGGACAGACCCCCTTCGCCGCGCTGCCCCCGCTCCCCCCGCTGCCCCCACGGTCGGACAGTATCGCGTTTGTGGGACATTATGTCGTGGATGCGCTCCTGGCTGTGGTGGGCAGCGGCGAGTGGCATGTAGCGGTCGCACCAGATGACCGCGACGTGCTCCACATCCAGCCACTGGGCTGGTCCCCCGCGTCGCGTGCGCGGGAGGAGGGGGAGGGGGGCACCGCATGAACCGTGATCCGCGCGCGTTCGCCCGCCAACGCTGGGGTGGTTTGATCGCATCGCTGCCCGCGCCCCGGCTCCTCCCCCGATTAGAGCGCCAGTACACTGACTACCTGGCCGTGAAACAGGCGAACGCGACGGCACGTGAGTTTCACGCCAGGGCGGCGGCGGCGGCTACTGAGGGGGTCGCCGGTGTGGGGCGGCGGGTTTTCGAAACCGCGCGCACCGGTGTGCGCCTGAGCCTGGATGATCGTTGGGCGATTATCGGCGCGACGGGGAGTGGTAAAACGACCCTCGCGCGCGGCCTCTACGAGCACCTCGGACTGCTCTACCCAGAGGCGGCCCGCTATATCCTGGACTCCAAGGGAGAGGGGGTTTTTGACAGCGAACCCGGTCTGTTCGCTGGGGACACCCTACCACCACTGGTGGGGCCTGGTGAACAGCTCGTCTGGCAACCAGACAGTAACGATGTGGACCTCTACGATGCGTGGTTTGGTCGGCTCCTGCGACAGCGCTCGCAACCTATCATCCTGCTAGTTGATGAGCTGGCCAGCATCGGGGGTGAAAGCGGGCAACCGTCGTTCCCGCATAATTACATCTTGCTACTGAAACAGGGCCGCGCGCTCCATAAATCGGTGCTGTCGTTGACACAGGAAGCGGCCTACATTCCACGTCAGGTGCTGGGACAAACGACCCACATCATACGCATGCGCCTGACAGACTCGTATGACGCGCGAAAACTTGACACGCTGCTCCATGGCAGCCCGGAACCACGTCGTGAGCCTGAGGCACATGGGTTTTACTATGGACGTGTGGACCGACCAAGTGGCGCCAGTTTATTCCATGACTGGCGGGAGTTCCTACACTAGAAAAGAGTTTTTTGACATGAAACGCTTCGCTTTTGGACTCGGCTGGCTGCTGTTCTCGCTGATCGTTTTGTTCGCCCTCCTGGGCCTGATCGCCCACTACGGCGGTCCGCTGTCAGGCATCGCGCGCAAGGCCGAATTCCTGGCGCAACCGCACTAACCCATTTTGACCGACCCCCTCTATTTGTGGAGAGAAAAATGCCGCAACAAAGCGCAACGACCCAACAAATTATGACCGCGTCGCAGCTCGCCGCTATGTCGCCAGCCGACCGCGCCGCGTATTTTAGCTCGCTTCCCGCGCCGCTGATGTCAGGTGAGCAGGCGGCGTATCAACAGTACGTCGCGGGGCAGAACGCGCAGTACATGGCGCTGGCAATCAAACGTCTCGCGCCGATGATTCCCGCCGGTGGTGGCGTGAACGCCGCCTACTCGGCTGGCACCGCATTAACGTACGAATTCCCAACCGCTGGCGGCGCCTGGGCCGAAGCGATTGTGGTGACGTGCAATCTCACCGTGACGTGTGCGGCTGGTACCGGCGCCACATACGCCGTCAATCAATTCGCGCAATTGGCGCTGTTTGATCGCTGCCAAATCATGCTGAACGGGATCCAGCACAATTTTAGGCCGTACATTCTGCGCTACGTCAGTGGTCTCCTGCGCGGATACTCGCGATCGCTCGAACCGTCAAGTGTCCTGTCAGGGACACAAGACGCGAACATCCAGAACGTCCTCAACGGACCAATTCCCGTGGCGACGGGCGCCAATACCTGGAAATTTGTGTTCCGAATTCCTCTTGCTCCTCTGAACGAAAACTCCCCCTACGGCATGCTCCCGATGATGTCCGCGGGCACCAAACCTCAGCTCGTGCTCACGTGTGCCCCAGCTCCCCTCGGTAACGACCCGATTCTCAATGCGGTAGCGACGACCGCTGGCACCGGCGCGGCTGTGACCGTCACGGGCACCGTCCAGGCGGATGTGGAGTACCGTGACGGCACCAACCTCTGGTCTCCCACGGCGCTGTCGCTGGACCTCTCCTCGGAACCAACCGTACAATATATTGAGGACCAGACCATTAGCAACCTGGTGGCAGGCAACATCAACCGAGGGCGCATCGCCACGCTGCTGCAACATTATCTTGTCCTGGATGTGGTGGTGGACGGGCAGGTGCAAGGCAAAACGGCGCAGATCAGCAACATCTCCGTCGCGCAGCTCGACATGGATTCGGTGGGCCAGAACTCGTTCTACAAATTCGGCAGCGCGTCAGGGACCAACCTCTCGCTCTTCGATTTCTACGAACGCATGCGCCGCCAGTACGGGCAGGACATCGAAGAAGGTGTCTTCCCCTGGATTGTTGGGTGGGGCAACCACACGAACAACGCGGATAACCGTGAGGGGCAGGCCGCGCTCAACATGATGATCGGTGGCTGGCCAGACGTCAACACCGCCTACCAACTGGCTGCTGTTGGTGCGCAAGCTGGTGTCGCGCCACGGGTCAATCGCCACCTGGTCTCGCTCAATCCAGCGGGCCTGCAGCTGGTGTTGGGATAAGCCACGAGTGAGAGGGGAGCGAGGAACATGAGTAACACCAAAGCATCACTCGGCTGGCTGCTTATGTTCCTCACTGCCCTGCTTCTCATGGTCAGTGGCATACAGGGGTCATTCGGTCGTGTGCTGGCGTGCGCCGTGACGCCCGGCCTGCTGGTTGTGACTGAGGCAACACCACCGGGAGGCGGCGCATGACCCAGCGTGACATGGACGATCTACGCGCGTATGGGGGTGCCACTCCCGTACCGGCGTCGCGCGCGGTTGTACCCGTGGGGGACACCGGGGTCACACCACTCGCCACCACCAACTCCACAGCGGACGGGGACGGGGGCGGGGACGGGGACGGGGACAAGCCCACGCCCAAGGAGCCGTCCGCAAGCTGGCGTGATCGCCTCAGAGAGCGCATCGGGGATATCCTCCCCGATTTCATGGCACAATCCCGCTCGGTTGGTAGCTACGCCGCTCGCATACCCACACCAGGCGGGCTTTCGGCACTCACGGCCACCCTCGTCCTGCTCGTCTCAGCGGTTGTCCCCGTCAATGCTGGCTACACCAGGCTCCAGCTCCTGTGGTTGACCCTCACGGGGAAGACGTCTCTCCCGGAGGAGCGGACTTCGACGGGGGTCGTTCCACTACAGCCGGGCAGTGTGGTACAGGATAGCGCACCCACCGGGGCCGTCGCGGCACCAGCAGCACCGCCTACCAGCGGACCGCGCAGCGCCAGTTACGGGGCATTTTAGTCAGGGGCAGAGCATGGAGCAACGATTTTCGACCTTTCAGTGGATGCTTGCCTGGGTGGTGCTCCTGGTGCTCCTCGCGGCCCTCAATCGGACACGACTGGGCCACGCGGCGCTGTATTATGCGCTGTTGTTGATGCTTTTGTTCCTACTGGTGACACAGTTTGCCTGGTTCAAGGGCGTTCTGGCTCCCTTCCGGAGCCTGGGTCCTGGACTCGTCGCGCGCACGGGTCCCTCGACTGGGCCAGCCGCGTAACATTATGGAAAGAGAGAAAACTCATGAGAGGTGCGAACACGATTCTGTTTTACGGGTTCGCGGTCAGCGTACTGCTCATCATCGCCGTTTATTTCATTGGTCTCTCGACTGACGCGGGCGCGGCGGCTACCAGCATGCGCGCGCTGATCTACAGCCTGACCGGTCGTGATACCAGTGGCAAATTCGCCGATTACCCCGGTGGAGCTGTCGGTGCTAGCGGGGCGGACCTGGCGGGCGTCTAGGAGGCACACGTATGCGCATCATACCAATTGCGGTGCTCCCTGGGTATGGCGGTCGGTCCACTCCACCGCCCGCCGCCGCCGCGCCGTACACCGCGCGCGCGTGGGTCACGGGTCAACCCAGTGACGTCCGAGCGAGCCAGATGCGACCCAGCGGCTACGTCACACACCTGGGAGCACACATACAGGCACCTGATCGGACACGAGCCGCGCACCCCGTGCTCCAGGCGAGCGCACCCACGCAGTCCAAGCAATCGGGCTGGCAGATCGCCCTACCGCGGTCAAAGTCGGTGGTGACCTACGTCTCACCGGGGTACTACATGAGTCTGGTCGCACCCTCCTATGACGACGTCAGGCGATTCATGGATGCGCGTAGCGTCGGCACGGGCACGGGGAGGGGGAGGTAGACCACCATGCTTGATACCATTTGGAAAAATTATCAACTACGCTGGCTCGCTATCTGGGCGGGTGCCATTCTCGTGGTCGTGGTCGCTGTACGTGTCATGGCCAAAAAATCTCCACCGAGGTCCCCCACCACAGCCGCGCCCGTGATCGGGTCGGTCCCCGGCGGGGGTACGCCCACCGAGGCAGCTTCCACGATAACGACCACCACCACGAACAATTACTATCCGAGCGGTACACAAACACCGCCAACCATGACGCGGCCACCGACACCGACACCACCACCACCCGCGACGCGGCCACCGGCACC
>JADEYI010001924.1_pt1 | contig 12478 bp, 13 predicted proteins | sample 8542331 | NCBI WGS metagenome assembly JADEYI01 (sample SAMN16510988, study PRJNA670497) | mine drainage metagenome | isolation source: biofilm near Copperflume 1 | place: Germany: Marsberg coppermine Kilianstollen | collected 2018-02 | reverse complement strand
GCCGCCGGCATGTCCTGCTCGAGCGCGGCGTACAGCTTCACGTAGCTGCCGTCGGACTGGTACCAGAAGCCGTCCTGGATGGGATCACCGAGCGGGTCGGCCGGCGGCCCGCCGGGGATGACCTCGCTCAGCTTGCACCCCTGGTCGAGCTTCTTGAACGCGCAGAGGGTCTGGATGTTGTTGTTGGTCGTGGGATACGAGCCGTCGCGTGCCTTCAGCTTGCGGAAGCCGTCGAGCGCGATCAACAGCTCGTTGCGCCGGATCTGGTCGCGCTCGGCCGGCGTGCCGGGCACCGAGGCGGGGACGGTGGGCCGCGTCTGGACGGCCGGGGGCGCGCCGATGGGGGTGGCCGTCGGCGCGATGAAGGCGCCGCGCACGGGCGTGCCGAGCGCGCCGACGAGCGGCGGCGGCTTCGCGTCGCCGGCGTGCGCGAGGTCGAACCCGAGGACGGCGATGAGGGCGACGGCGATCAGCGCGACGGGCGCGATGATGTTCCACTTGAGGGCGGCGAGCCGGGCGATCATGGATGGAAGCTTACCGCCCGCGGCTCAGGCTTCACAGGCGGGCGGCCTCGCGCTGCGGCCTACCGGCTGTCGGGTTCGACGCCGTTCGCGAGGTGGTAGGGCACCTCGACGATGACGGTGTCGGGCCGGTCGCGCAGGGCTTTGCGCAGGCGGTGGGCGGACTGGTTGTGCAGCCAGCGCTGCCACGGCCACGCCGTGACGAACTCCGGCAGCACCACCGTGACGTACTGGCCGGGGTCCGCCTGGTCCAGCGCATCGACGTAGGAGAGCACGGGCGCGACGAACGAGCGGTACGGCGAGTCGATGATCACCAGCGGCACGTCGAGCACCATCGAGTCCCACTCCCGCCTCAGCCGGTAGCCCTCTTCGATGTCGTCGGTGACGTGGAGTGCCGTCACGCTGGGCGAGATGGTGCGGGCGTAGTCGACCGTACGCAGCACGGCGCGGTTGATCTCGTCGACGGGGACGAGGACCACCTGGCGATGGCGGGAGGCCGGACCGACGACCGCACCCTTCGGGACGTCGAGCTCTGCGCTGACGCCGATGTAGTGCTTGTGGATGGAGAAGAAGGTGACGCCGAGGACCACCATGGCGATCATGCTGATCCATGCGCCCTCGTTGAACTTGGTGCCGCCGATGATCAGGGCGACGACGGCGGTGGCCACCGCGCCGACGGCGTTGATCGCCATGCTGCGCTTCCAGCCGGGCTCGCGCAGGCGCCACCAGTGGACGACCATGCCGCTCTGCGAGAGCGTGAACGACACGAAGACGCCGAAGGCGTAGAGCGGGATCAGGCGGTCGACATTGGCATTGAAGACGACCAGCAACACCGCGGCGACCGCGCCCAGCACGATGATGCCGTTGGAGAACGCGAGGCGGTCGCCGCGGAAGGTGAACTGGTGGGGCAGGAACTTGTCCCGCGCGAGGATCGAGCCGAGGCGGGGGAAGTCGGCGTAGCTGGTGTTGGCGGCAAGGAGCAGGATCAGCGCCGTGGCCGCCTGGATGTAGTAGAAGACGGGCGTGTGGCCGAAGATCGCCTCCGCCGCCTGCGCCGGCACTGAGACCTTGTCGGCGTGCTGGATGCCGAGCTCGTGCGCGAGGACGGTCAGGCCGATGAAGAACGTGCCGAGGATGACCGCCATCCACACCAGGGTGATGGCGGCGTTGCGCGATTCCGGCTTCTTGAAGGCGGGGATGCCGTTGGAGATCGCCTCGACACCGGTGAGGGCGGCGGAGCCGGATGCGAAGGCGCGCAGCACAAGGAACCACGTCAGGCCGCTCGTGCCCGCCGCGTGCCAGCCGGACGGCGGCTCGGTGGCGTGCAGGCCCGGGTTGATCGCCAGGCGGATGAAGCCGCCGACGATGAGGATGATGAACGCGAGGATGAACAGGTAGGTCGGGACGGCGAAGATGGTGCCCGACTCGCGGATGCCGCGCAGGTTGAGGACGGTGATCAGCGCCACCATGCCGACCGAGATCTCGACGCTGAGCGAGTGCAGCCCGGCGAACGCCGACGTGATGGCGAAGACGCCGGCCGCGATCGACACCGAGACGGTGAGGATGTAGTCGACGGAGAGCGCCGCGGCGGCGCTGAGCCCGGCGATGTCGCCGAGGTTCTCGCGGGCGACGATGTAGGCGCCGCCGCCGCTGGGGTAGGCACGGATCGTCTGGCGGTAGGAGAAGGTGACGATGGCGAGGAGGAGCCCGATGGCGAGGGCGATCTCGATGGAGTGCGTGAGCGCACCCGTACCGGCGGCGACGAGGACCAGCAGGATCTCGTCGGTGGCGTACGCGCTCGACGAGAGGGCGTCGGACGAGAAGACGGCGAGCGCCTTGAGCTTGGGGATGCGCTGCTCGTCGCTGTCCTCCGAAGAGATAGGCGAGCCGACGAAGACCCGGCGGACGCGGCGCCAGAACTGCTGGGCGGCGGTGCGGGGCGCCGTCGCCCGGCCAGTGGCGCGGAACGTGGACTCACCGGAGCGCTCGAAACGGCGATCGCCGGCGCGGACGCGGCGGGCGTAGCGCGTGCCGGGCTTGGCGCCGCGGAACACCTCGGTCTGCTCGACTTCGGGGAGGCCGGCCGGACGCCGCGGGACGCGGACGGCGCGCGGTTCCTCGGCTCCGTGCCCGTCGGGCGCAGGCGGGGCGCCGTCGCCGGGCGGGCGCTGCTCGGCGTCGGGGTGCTGCTCTTCCGTCATCGGGGCAGCGCCCCGGGCACCCGGAGCGGGCGCCCGTCATGAAGGCGAACATGCGCGTGCGTCGCCGGTCGCGTCGGTGCCGTCCCGCGGAACATGGCTTAGCGTACTCAAAGGCGCGCATCGCCGCGAGGCAGCGTGACAGACGGGCGGCGCCGGGCTGATGTGCGGACGTGCTCCGGCGGCGCCGCGCGCGCCGCCGGAGCAGCGAGCGCGCTGCCGGGCCCGGCGCCTACTGGGCTGGACGGACAGCGAGCACGGCGAAGTAGGCGGTGAACGCGCAGAGGAAGCCGATGGCCATCAGGTAAGAGGCCACATCGTTCTGGCCGAACATCAGAAAGCTCATGCCGCCATAGCCGGCGACAAGCACGGACACGAACCCCGCACCGGCGAGGGCGATGGCCACACCGCGGCCGGTGAGAATCGCCGCAATCACAACCCAGATCCCGGCCAGGGCGATGAACATGCCCAGCATCATGTGCGTCCAAAACGCCGGGCTCGTGATCCGGGGCATCATCGACCCCATCCCCGGCGAGTTGCCGGCGTGGAACAGCGGGATCTGGACGTAGAGATTGACGAACATGCCGAGCAGGAACTGGATAAACAGGAGAGCCAGGACGACCGCCGCGGCCAACCGCACGGTGCGGTCGGCCGCGCGGTCCGGTACCCCGGGAGCCATCGCCGACCTATCCATCTGCTCCCCGACGCTGGCGTTGGTCATGCCGCACACTCAGGTGGACGTTGTGCCCAGAATGGCCGAGCGCGGCAACAACCTGCGTCATCACTCAGCGCGCCTTGCCGGGTGCCGTCGACAGGACGGAGGCGCCCCGGACGAGCGGCACGAACCCCATCATCTTCCGGCGTTCGGCGATGACGACGTCGAAGCCGGAAGTACGCAGCGCGTCTTCGGTGCGCCGGTTAGGATTGCAGCCGGCGCCAAACCAGCCCCAGACAGGCTTGATGAGATCCTGGGTGTGGCCGACGAAGCCCGTGCCCCGCACGTGTTCGATGAAGCGGAACTCGCCGCCGGGCCGAAGCACCCGGCGGATCTCTCTGAGCGACCGGGGGACGTCGTCCACGGTGCAGAGCACGAGCGTTGACACGACCGTGTCGAACGACGCGTCGGGGAATGGGATCCGTTCCGCCGGACTCTGATGCAGCGTGATGTCCGACCGGCCGAGAGCGGCGAGCTTTGTTTGGGCGCGGCGCAACATGTACGGGTCCGGTTCAAGCGCCGTCACGCGCACACCGGCCGGGTAGTGCCCGAAGTTCGCGCCGGTGCCGGCCCCGATCTCCAGCACGTCTCCGGAGAGGTCGCCAAGCAGTTGCCGGCGCATCTCGCCGAGGAAGCCGCGTTCCTCCGACCGGCTCATCGCGTCGAAGATCGCGGCGAACCATTTGTGTCCCTTCATGTTGGGTGGGCTCTCTGCCCCTTCGGAAGCCCCCTGCCGGTCTGCGTCGGTAGCGCTCATGGTCGCGGCCCTTTCTATGCTTCTATGCGGTCAGCGCTCATTGGACGAGGAAGGCTCCATACATGCCCCGCTGGGCGTGCCCGGGAACGGGACAGAGATAGGTATAGCGGCCCGCCAGTGACGCGATGAACGACACCGTTTCCACCGGCATCCCAGCCGACGTTGCATCGCCGAGTGGCGGCGCGAACGCACCAGAGACGGCTGGAGGGGCAGACATCATCGCCATGAAGGAGAACGGCGGGGTGGCCGCCGTCAGCAGCCAACCGTGGCTCGTGTCCACGTCGGCATTCACAACGTGCACAGTGACCCTCGCTCCCCGCGGGACGATGACCGTCGGGTCGGCCAGCCCGGCGATGCGGAAGGTCATGTCTGTCCCCCAGTCGGGCGAGGCAAGCACCCACAGACTGACGTCCTTGCTCTGGAAGCTGATGACGCGTTGAGCCGCGTCCACGTTGGCACCCGTCGGGCTGGCGTCTCCGAGCGTGCGGGCTCTCGACTCGGGAAGGCGCGGCCCGGGGGCGTTCGCCATCGCAGACCCCATCATCTTGCCCATCCCGGACGTGCCGCTGCCCATCATGCCGGCACCGCCGCCGCTGCCGCCCGACATGCCGCCGCCCATCATGCCGGCACCGCCGCCGCCGGTGATGCCGCCGGGCATGCCGCTGTCGATGACGGCGCGCCCCGCAGCGGCGCCGCCGAGGACAACGAACCCGAGGACAATGAGCGCAGTCGCGCTCGCGAAGATCACGAGCAGCGCACGCGTCATGGTGCTCATCACGGATTCTCCTTCTCCGGATGGAGGCGGACGCGCGCCGAGCAGGGCCCGCGCCGTGGCGGGAGTGACCGTCTCAACTGCGGGCTCGCGCTCCTCGACTGCGCCGACTCCATGCGGTGAACTCCTGCTACAATGGGGTGTCTTCAAGGCGCATAGTACGACGTCGTGTAGTAGTATAGACCCATGCGGCTCCCCAACTCAAGGTCGAAGACTGTCCCCTCTCTCGGGCCGCTGGAGGCCCGGGCCATGGCGGTCGTATGGCGCCGGGGCGACGCAACGGTGCGAGACGTCGCGGACGCGCTCAGCGACGAGACCGACTCCGCGTACACGACGGTCCTGACGATCATGACGCGACTCGTGGAGAAGCGGATGCTCAAGAGGACACGGTCGGGCCGCGCGCATGTGTACCGCCCCACTCTGACGCGGCAGGCATACGAAGAGGAGCTGGCGCGAGGCCGGATCCGCAGCCTGATCAGCGAGTTCGGCGACCTCGCCGTCGCGCAGTTCGCGGAAGAGCTGCAAGAGGTCGACCCGGAACGTGCGCGACGGCTTGGAGCGCTGCTGCGCAAGAGGACCGGCAAATGACGCGCGCGCGCCTGTTCCTCTTCCTGATTCCGGGGGCGATGTCACTGTCCGCCGTGCTGCTCGCGGCGCAGCGCGTCGATGCGGTCCGTGAAGCGTACGCAACCCTGGCGACCGCCTGCATGCACCTGTCGGCCGTCCTGCGGGGACACGCGGCCGCGCTGCCGATCACGGTTGCCGGCACAGCCGTGGGCGCGCTCGTCATCGCGATCGTGTCAGGCGCGATCGCACTCCGGAGGACGCGAAACGCCGTGAAGCTCCTCCTGCGCTCCCGGATGAACCGCGTGCCGGAGCGGCTGGGGACGCTCGCCGCGTCTCTCGGCATCGCCGCGCGACTCGACCTTGCGCGCAGCATCGAGCCGCTCGCGTTTACGCACGGAGTCCTGAGGCCGCGGCTGCTGTTGAGCACCGCCCTCGTCGACGTGCTCGATGACGACGAACTGGAGGCCGTACTTCGCCACGAGCGTTCTCACATGCGGGGGCTCGACCCTCTCCGCATCCTCCTCGTCCGGGCGCTGTCGGTCCCGCTGCGTCTGATACCGGGCGCCGCTGGTCTGGCCGATGCGTATCTCTGCCAGCGCGAGCTGGATGCCGATCGCGCGGCCATTCACGGCATGGGCGACCCGTTCCCGCTGGCCTCCGCGCTGCACCGCCTGCTGATGGATCCCGGCCGCCCGCAACTGGCGGACCTTGCGGTCGGTGCGCTCTCCCCGACCGACGTCCGCATCGATCGGCTCCTGGGCGCCGGCGCAACGTCTCGGTCACTCCTGCGTCCGCCTTCCACGCTCCACGTCATCCTCTTCAGCCTCGCTGCCGTCACTGTCCTCTGCCTCATGCTGGTTGCGGCACACGGCGCGTCCGGCGTGCATCCGTGCGTCGCCTGCTAGACATCTCCTACATGATGTAGTAGAATAACGCCCGCCGGTCTCGCCGCGGCCGGCTGGAGGTGCCATGCAGTATCTGCCATTCGTATTGCTCGCGCTCGCATGCCCGCTCGGCATGATCCTGATGATGCGGTTCATGGACCGCGGCATGATGGGCATGGGCAACGGTCATGACGCGCACGAGGCGACGGCCGAACTGCCATCTGACCTGCCGACCGACCCCGAGAAGCGGCTGGCGGTGCTCCAGGCACAGCGGCAGCTCCTCGACGCCCAGATCGCCGCCATGGGAGACGGTGTGCGGGCGCCAGCATCGCGCGTCGAAAAGGAGGCGCAGTGAGCGCTCCATCCGCCCGGCGAGGCAAGACGCCGCAGAGCAAATCATGGTGGTCGCATCGCCGCAATCGCACGAAGGTGTGGTGGGGTCTCTTGATCGCGGGCGCCGCGCTCGTCGCGGTGTTTCTCTGGACGAACCGCGGTTCCGATGGCTCCGTCCCGGTCGGGCACAACGTCGAGGCCGTCAAGCTCGAGGACAGCCGGACGGGCCAGATGTTCGACCTCGGGCAGTACCTCGGCAAGAAGGACATCGTCCTCGTGGGGTACATGGGTGACTTCTGCCTGGGCTGCCGCGAGCTGATCGCCGAGTTACAACGGCGCGCGCCAGACTTCACGGCTGCGGGCGCGTACCTCGCCGTCGTCGGATACGAGACCGGGCAGGTCGGGCGCGATACGGCCGCGAAGCACGGTGTGACGGCCTACCCGCTGCTCCAGGAAGGGCCGCCGTACACCTTCCTGCGGAGCATCGGCATGTGGAGCGACATGATGGACATGCCCTTCATGGGCTACGTGATCATCGACAAGTCCGGGACGATCGTCGCTCGCGAACAGGCCTCGCTCAGTGAGGCGCAGGGGGCTGCAACGGCGAACGTCAACCAGCTCCTGGCCGCGCTGGCGTCGGCGCGCGCGCGGACGGGCGCGGCGGGCGCTTCACCCGGCTCCAGCGTGCCGGTGGTGACGCCATGATGGTGGCTCGCAGGGCGGCGCTGGTCATCGTCGTGCTCGCGAGCGTCGCGGTGATCGCGGCTTGCGGCGGCAGCAGCGGGCAGGCATCAGTCGACGCGTACGGCGAGCGCAACCCCGTGACCGTCACGGGGAATGCCGTGACCGTAGCGCTGAAGAACATCCAGTTCGTGCCGCAAGGCATCAAGGTCAGGCCGGGCACGACCGTGACGTGGGTCAACGACGATTCGGTCGTGCACAACGTGAGCGAGATCCACAGCGTATTTCTCAGTCCGGACGTGATGAAGCCGGGCGACCGGTTCAGCTTCACGTTCGACAAGCCCGGCGTCTACCGGTACCAGTGCACCTTCCACCACCCCCTCATGAACGGGGTCGTGATCGTAGAGAAAAAGTAGTCGAGGAGAGAGCCATGACTCTCGTGATTATCGCGATCATCGCCGGCGCCGCCCTGGTCTGCCCGCTCACCATGTTCGGCCCGGCGCTGCTGCGGCGCTGCGGGCTGATGAAGGGCACCAGCGGCGACATGTCCTGCATGGGCATGATGCAGGGACGCAGGTACGCAGGTGACCAGCAACTCGACGTGCTGCACACCAGGAGGGCCGAAGTGGACCGGGCGATCGCGCAGTTGGCATCGCAGCTCTCCGAGCCCGCGCAGCCGCTGTCCGTTTCGGCTTCATCCTCATCGGCAGATGGCGTTCAGACAGTATCGCGGAGAGAAGCACGATGACCGAAGACGACACGGTCCAGGCACCTCCGCGACGGGCAACAGAGGCACGCCGACGGCAGCCGCCGGCGGGAGCGGGGCCATGGACATGGCTCAGACGATCAAACAGTGCGACGAGCACATGGCTTCGATGGCTTCGATGATGCAGAAGATGGGCGGGTCTTCGATGATGCCTTCGGCGGGCGCCGCCGCCGCCCGGTAGCCCCGCGCTGTCCGTCGATCGACGGACAGCCGTCTGGCGTGTGCGTGATGGCCGATCAGATCCGGAGACGGCGGAGGGGCGGATGCCCGGCAGTACCGGAATGATGGGCAGGGGACGGATCGCGTCGGGCGCGCGGCGGTTCCACGCCGCGCGCGCTTGCCGGCGTAAGACACGCGGAGGATGAGCACGAACCACCGCATGGTCGCGTTCCTCCGCTGGGTCGTCCTGCCCGTCAACACGGTGGCGCTGACCGTGTTGTTGATCTGGGCATTGCAGTCGGGCCGCTTTCCAGGCCTGGGGCGCGAGTCCGCGGCGAGCAGCCAGGGCGTACAGGCCAACTTCTTCTCTCTCAGCGGCCAACCGCTCGGGGCAGCGCGCGGGAGCGGCCCCGGCCTCGAGCGGCCGGCGCCCGAGTTTACGCTCCAGGATCTGGATGGACGCGTGGTGCGCCTCAGCGATTTCCGCGGCAAGGTCGTGCTGGTCAACTTCTGGGCAACGTGGTGCCCGCCGTGCCGCAAGGAATTTCCGGAACTGGTGCGCGCGTACGACGAAAGCGGGGGCACGCTGGTCGTCCTCGGGGTCGACCTACAGGAGAACCCCGATGCCGTCCGCAAGTTCGCCGCTGAGTACGGCGCGAAGTTCCCCATCGTCATCGACGTGAAGGCGAGCGTCGCGGAGGCTTACCGTGTGTTCGGGATACCCAGCTCCTATTTCATCGACCAGCAGGGCGTCCTTCGCGACGAATACTTTGGGGCGATGACGCGCAAGATCATCGCCGACAAGGTGGCGAAGACGCGCCTTGCCGGCCGTACCGGAGGTTGAGTTCGGCGGCAGATGGAGATCACGCTGTTCACACCGCTGATTGCGTTCGCTGCGGGCCTGCTGTCGTGCCTGTCGCCCTGCGTCCTGCCGCTGCTGCCGGCATACATGGCGAACCTCTCGGGTGTTGCCGCCGGGACCGGACAGGTCGCGCGCCCGCGTCGCGTCGTCATGGCGCACGCTGCATCGTTCGTCCTCGGCTTTTCGGTCGTGTTCGTCGTGCTCGGCGCAAGCGTTGGCCTCGTCGGCTATGCGGTCCGTGACGAGCAGGACTTGCTCCGGAAGGTGGGCGGCATCTTCATGATCGCCATGGGCCTCCAGGTGGCCGACATCGTCCGCATCCCGCTTCTCGGGCGCACGTATCAGCCAGTCGGAGCAGCGACGGGTATCGCACCCCAGCGCGTCGGCTATGTGCGTTCGGTCGGGCTCGGTTCGTCCATGGCGGTGGGGTGGGTGCCTTGCATCGGCCCCACGCTTGGCGGCATCCTCACGCTTGCGGCGGCGTCCGGCGCGACCGCGCAGGCGACGGGGCTGCTGCTCGCGTACTCGGCGGGGCTGGCCGTCCCGTTCCTCGTCGCCGGCCTCGCCGTCGACCAGTTGTCACGCGTCGCACGCCGCCTGCGGCCCGTCATGCCATTGGTTTCGCTGTTGAGCGGCGTCATTCTCATCTTTGCGGGGGCGCTGATCTACACCAACGCGCTCGCGCAGTTCAACCGCTACTTCCAGGTGTCGGGGCTCGGGGCAGGGATATGAGCTTGGGTGGTGGGCAGCGACAGGCGGCCGATATCCTCACCCGAATGCGACGAGGGCGGTGTCCAGCGGTACGTCACCATCTGCTGATCTCGCTGGTCGGTGCGCTCATCATCGGACTCGCCGGCAGTCTGCTGCTGGCGCGCGGCGCATCCGCGCACGCGGTGCTCGTGCGCTCCGATCCGCCGGAGGGGGCGAGACTTGAGCAGAGTCCGAAGACGATCAATCTGTGGTTCAGCGAGGCGCTGGCGCGGGATCTGACGAGTGCGAGGCTCCTCGACACGACGAAGAAGGTCGTGCCGGGCGTCACCGTCTCCTACAACGACGCTGACGCGAAACAGCTCACGCTGTCCGTCCCGAAGCTCCCGCAGGGCACCTACGTCGTGGCCTGGTCGGCGTTCTCGTCGGTGGACGGGCACCGGCTGGACGGCTCGTTCTCGTTCGGTGTTGGCGTAGCTCCGCCGGGTGCGTCCGCGGGCAGCGCCACATCGCCCGACTACCGGCCCTCGGTGATGGAGGTGGCGGCGCAGTGGGTGAGCCTGCTCGGCGCGCTTGCGGCCGGCGGGATGGTGACACTGGTGTTCCTGTACGGCCGACCGGAGGACGGCGCGCCGTACCCTCGCCGCGCGTTCATCGCCGTCGGCGCGGTCAGCCTGGTGGCCGTGGTCGCGGGCGGCGTCGCGACGCTGCTGCTCCGTGCGCACGACGCCGGGGGGCTTGGCGCCGCCGGTGAGATCATCAGCGGGTCCGCCTGGGGACATCTCTGGGTCGCGAGAATGGTGCTGGCCGGCGTCGCGGCGGCGGTGTGCGCCGCGGCAGCAGTCCGTCCGGCGCGCTTTCGCCAGTTGATCGCGGCGCTCGCGGGCGTCATCGCCGGGATTTTGCTGACGGATTCGCTCTCAAGCCACGCCGCGGCCTGGTCTTCGAACCTTCCGGTGGCGGCCGACTTCGTCCATCTCGTCGCGTCGGCCGCCTGGATCGGCGCCGTGTTCGGGCTGGCGGTGCTGCTGCTCTGGAGCCGGCGTGACCCGAGCGGCGGGCGGCGCACGTTCGTCGTTCGCGGGATCAGGCGGTTCGCGTGGGTCGCGGTCGGATCGTTCGCCTTGATCCTGCTCACGGGCATCTATCGCACCGTCGAGGAGATGCCGACGCTCCGCTCGTTCGTCGACACGACGTACGGCAAGGCGCTGACGGCGAAGCTGGCGCTGGTGGTGGTCGTGCTCGTCCTGGGAGCCGCAAACTTTCTCGTCGCGCGCGGCTGGGACCGGCGGCATGCCGCACGGCCCTGGCGGATGCTCCAGCGATCGCTTCCGCTGGAAGCCCTGGCGGGTGCCGCGATCCTGGCCGCCGTCGCGCTGATGACGCTCGCCACGCCCGCGAGCTCGCTCCTGTCGCGCGTCGTGCCCGGCGAAGCGGCGCGGATCACGCGGGTGATCCGCGAGCACGGCTCCGCCGGCGATCTGGTCATCGACCTGACGATTCAGCCGGCCGCCAGCGGGGAGGCGCGCATCTCGGCGCAAATCCAGCAAACTTGCAACAACCCCAATCGGCCGTGCGTGCTGGGAAAGGGCCTCGGTATCACGCAGGTGCGCTTCCGCTTCCAGCCGCTCGACGCGCCCGTCGGCGAGTCCCGCGTGATCGCCCCTTCGGCCGGCGACGACACCTACGCGGTCACGGGGCCGTACCTCCCCTTCAAAGGCCGGTGGAAGATCACGGTCGACGTGCGGCGCAGCAACGCCGACGACGCGAGCGCGGAGTTCGTCGTCAACACCGTGTCCCAGCGGCCCGCGTATCAGCAGGTACTGGCGCGAGACACGGTCGTGTATTCCGTGGCGAAGGCGGCCGGCGACCCGCGCATCCTCGTCGCTGCGTCCGGCGCCGGCTTTCTGCGCAGCACGGACGGCGGCCTGAGTTGGAGCGCGCCGTACGGGTCCAGTGCCTACCACGTCGTCGCCGACCCGTCGGCACCCGCCGCGTTCCTCGCGGCGGCGTGGGCCTCGCTGCTGAAGAGCACCGACGGAGGCCAGACATGGGTACCGGTGTTCGAGCAGCCCGGCAACGGGGTAAACGACATCGCTATCGATCCGGCGGACCCGCGCGTCATGGTCATCGCGGCGCAGCAGGGCATCTATGCGAGCGGCGACGGCGGTGCAACGTGGCAGCTACGCCTGCCTGCCGTCAAAGAGGCGGTGAACCCGGGTGGAGGGCCGAATCCGCTGGCGTGGACGGCGGTCACGGCGGGCCCCGGCGGCACGTTCCTCGCGGGGCGGCGGCCGGGCGTGCTCGCGGTGAGCCGGGACGGCGGCGTCACCTGGCAAGCGGTCCGCGCGCATCCCGATCTGCCGGGCGGCGTCATGTCACTGCTGATCGACCCGAAGAACCCGGCGCGATGGTTCGTGGGATCCATGGGTAGCGGCGTCTGGATGAGCGATCACGCGGGGGACAACTGGACCCGGGCGAAGACAGCGATCGTACACGGCTCCGGCTTCGCCGTCAGCGGAGACGGCGATGTGTACGTCGCGACGACCGGCCAG
>JADEYI010001923.1_pt1 | contig 12488 bp, 10 predicted proteins | sample 8542331 | NCBI WGS metagenome assembly JADEYI01 (sample SAMN16510988, study PRJNA670497) | mine drainage metagenome | isolation source: biofilm near Copperflume 1 | place: Germany: Marsberg coppermine Kilianstollen | collected 2018-02 | reverse complement strand
CCCACTGCCCGCCGCTCGCGCGTGCGCCGACCATGCGTTACCCTGCCGTCGGTATCGAGCGGGCGCGCGCCGCCGTGGACGATGTCCTCGGATTGACCGGAGAGCGCGCCTTTCCATTTGATCGAAGATGATGCGCGACGACCTCGCGGTGATGGTGCAGAGCGCGGCGCAAGCCGCGATGGACGCCGGCGTGCTCCCGCCTGTCGTCCTGCCGGAGATTATCATCGAGCGCCCCGCGCGTCCGGAGCACGGCGACTACGCGACGAGCCTGCCGCTCCGGCTCGCCCGCGCCGCCCGCGCGAACCCAATCGAGATCGCGAAGACGATCGCCGCCCACCTGCCCCCCAGCGACGCGATCGCATCCGCCGAAGTGGCCGCACCCGGGTTCATCAATTTCCGTCTGTCCGACCGGTGGCTGACCTCGCAGGTCGACGCGATCCTCTCTGCGGGCGATGCGTTCGGAGATGTGAGCCTCGGGAACCGCGCGCGCGTGCAGGTCGAGTTCGTCAGCGCTAACCCCACCGGCCCCCTCACTGCCGGCAACGGCCGCGGCGCCGCCATAGGCGACGTGCTCGCGTCCATCCTGCAGGCCGCGGGGTACGAAGTCGAGCGCGAATATCTCGTCAACGATGCCGGCACGCAGACCGAAGTCTTCGGCCGCACCCTCCTCGCACGCTACCAGCAGCTCTTCGGACGCGACGCTCAGATCCCCGAGGACGGCTACCCCGGCGACTACATGATCGATCTCGCCCAGCGGCTAAAACATGAGTTCGGCGATTATCACCTCGAGGCGAGCGGCGACTCGCCGCCGCCCGAATTCGTCGTCCGCGGCATCGATCTCATGGTCGAAGCCATTCAGAACGACATGGCGCAACTCGGCGTCCATTACGACGCGTGGTTCCGTGAGCGCTCGCTGTTCGAAGACAACCTCTCGGCGCCCGGGAGCGAGAGCACCTACCAGTCCGCTATGACGTTGCTGCGTGACAAGGGGCACCTCGTCGAGAAGGAAGGCGCCCTCTGGTTCGCATCGAGCGAGCTTGGAGAAGACAAAGACAACGTCGTCGTCCGCAGTACCGGCAGGCCGACATACTTCGCGTCGGACATCGCCTACCACTACGACAAATTCGTCCGTCGTGGCTTCGACCGCGTGATCGACGTCTGGGGCGCCGACCACCAGGGCCATGTATCGCGCATGAAGGCCGCCGTCGATGCGGTGGGCGTCGACCCGGATCGCCTCGACATCATCATCTATCAGCTCGTGAGCTTCCGGCGCGGCGAAGAACTCGTGCGCCTGTCCAAGCGGTCAGGCAACATCGTCCTGATGCGCGACGTCGTTGGGGAAGTGGGCGCCGACGCCGCGCGCTTCTTCTTCCTCGCGCGTTCAGCGGACAGCCAGATGGAGTTCGACCTCGATCTGGCCAAGAAGCAGGCCGCCGAGAATCCGGTCTACTACGTCCAGTACGCCCACGCGCGCATCGCCGGCATTCTCGCGAACGCCGTCGAGCGCGGCATCCGATCCGACCACGGCGACGTCACGCTCCTCACGCATCCAGCCGAGCTGGAGCTCGTCCGCAAGATGCTCCAGCTTCCGGAGCTCGTGCAGATGATGGCGCAGAGTCAGGAGCCGCACCACCTCCCGCATTATGCGCAGGATTTGGCCAACGCGTTCCACGCCTTCTACACCGAATGCCGCGTGCTGGATGCCGACAACCCTGGATTGTCCGCCGCGCGCCTGAAGCTCTGCGCAGCCGCCCGCCTGACGCTCGCCCGGTCGCTCACCCTCATGGGCGTCTCTGCGCCCGAACACATGTGACGGCGACGCGGCCGCTCGCGTGGGCGTTGCGTCTCGTACCGGTATGCGTCGCGGTGGCCTGCTTCGCGCCGTTCGCTGCCTGCTCTTCAGCCCCCACACACCAGGCGATTGTCTACGAAGCGGCGGTGTCAGGTGCCACGAACGTGTTCACGATCGATCCGTCCACCGGAGCCAGCACCCAACTGACTCACGGCGCCAGGTTCAGCGGTAACCCCGCCTGGTCGATCGACTATCGGCGCATCATCTTCAGCTCCCAGCGCGATGGGCAGGCACAGAACGATCTCTACACGATGGCCGCCGACAGCAGCGACGTCCGCCGCTTGACGGACACGCCCGACGCCGGAGAATACAGCGCGAAGTTCTCGCCCGACGGCAAGTCGATCGCCTACGTCCGCCAGTCGACGGACGGTTGGACCCTCTGGCTCATGGACGCTGACGGCGCGCACCAGCGTCGGATCGCCAATCCGTACGCCTTTGCGGAATTCCCCGCATGGACACACGATGGCCGCGAAGTCTACTACTCGGCGATGCCGAAGGCGGACACGAGCGGGGCCGCGTACGACGGCGCCCGAATCTACTCGGCCGATGTCGCGACGGGCGTCGTGCGCGTGCGCATCTCCACGCCGGGCGGCGATGTCTGTCCGCACTTCTCGCGCGATGGCAAGCGGCTGACGTACGCGGCTACAGGCACGGCCGGCCAGCTCGACATCTTCGCGCACGACGTCTCATCCGGCGACACGACCGGCGCGCACGATACGCAGATCACGCACGATCCCGCCCGCGACGACTACGCGAACGCGTCGCCCGACGACCGTACGATGGTCTTCGTCTCCGACCGCGACGGCAACCCCGAGCTCTACCTGATGAATCGCGATGGTACCCACGAGCGGCGTCTGACGAACACAGCGACGGCCCACGAGAACGTCCCCGACTGGTAAGAGACACCTGAGCGCCGGTCGCCGTCACCGTGCGCAGGCACTGCTGAGCTGACGCTCGACCGCGTACTGATACCCGGCGCCTAACATCAAAAGCAGCCGAGCTGTCCCCCACACCCGACATCTGACGCCTGACACCCGACACCCGACACCCCCTCGCCGCTTCCGGCATTCCCCGCGCGGTTGTATGATCCGATCCCACGCAGTTCCAATGCGGATTCCGGGCAGATCTGGCGCGCGCTGTTTCCAGGAGTTGCATGCGAATATGAAAGAGTACACGACCGAACAGATCCGAAACGTCGTCCTTCTCGGCCACGGCGGCACCGGCAAGACATCCCTCGCGGAGGCCGCCGCCTTCGTCAGCGGTGCTACCAGCCGCATGGGGAGGGTTGACGAAGGGAACACCGTCTCCGACTTCGAGCCCGACGAAGTCAAACGAAAGATCAGTCTTGGCCTCTCCCTCGTCCCCTGCGAATGGTCCGGCCACAAGCTCAACCTCATCGACACGCCCGGCTACGCGGATTTCGTCGGCGAAGTGAAGAGCGGCATCGCCGCCGCCGACCTCGGCGTCGTTCTCGTCGATGCCGTCTCCGGTGTGCAGGTCGGCACCGAGCAGGCATGGCTTAACGCCGACACAGCAAAACTGCCGCGCGTGATCTTCATCAACCGCATGGATCGCGAGAATGCGAACTTCCAGCAGGCCCTCGAACAGCTGCAGGCACGCTACGGCAAACAGATCGCGCCGCTCGAGTTGCCGATCGGCGCCCAGGACAGCTTCTCAGGCGTCATCAACCTCATCGACCGCGCCGCCTACATGGGAGAGAAAGGCACACCCGCCGATATCCCCGTCGAGATGACTGCGGCCGTCGAGACCGCGCGCGATCAACTCATCGAGGCGGTCTGCGAGGCTGACGATGACGTGATGGCGAAGTACCTCGACGGCGAAGAACTCAGCCCGGAAGAGCTTACCGCGGCGCTGCGAAAGGGCATGTCCAGCGGCATCGCCTACCCGGTGTTCTGCGGTTCTGCGGCGAAGAACATAGCCGTCGCCCGCTTCCTTGATGCGCTTGTCGCCGACTGCCCCTCACCCGCCGATGTCGCGCCACGCAGTGCCATCAACACGGCCGGCGATGTCGCCCTCAAGGTCGATGTCTCCGGCCCCCTCGCCGCGCTCGTCTTCAAGACAGCCGCCGATCCGTTCGTCGGCAAGCTCACCTACCTTCGCGTGCTCTCCGGCACACTCCACGCGGACTCACACGTCTGGGATGCCAACCGCGAGGCCGACGAGCGCGTCGGACAGATCATCGTGCTGCGCGGCAAGACGCAGGATCACGTCAGCGCGCTCGCCGCCGGCGACATCGGCGCCGTCGCCAAGCTCGCGCATACGGTGACCGGCGACACGCTCTGCACGAAAGAGCATCAGCTCACACTGCCGCCGATCGCGTTCCCGCGGCCGCCGTTCAACGTCGCCGTGACGCCGAAGGGCAAGGCCGACGTCGACAAGTTGGGCCCGTCGCTCCAGCGCATCGCCGAAGAAGATCCGACGCTCGTCGTCCACCGCGACGACAGCACCGGCGAGACGATCATTTCGGGTATGGGCGAAGCCCACGTCGAGGTCGCGGCGGAGAAGATGAAGCGCAAATTCGGTGTCGAGGTCGACCTTCACGTGCCGCGCGTGCCGTACCGGGAGACCGTGACCGGCAGCGTTGACTCGGAATACATCCACAAGAAGCAGACGGGTGGCCACGGCCAGTACGCCCGCGTAGCGATCAAGGTCGAGCCCAACAAGGGCCAGGGCTTCGAGTTCGTCGACAAGGTCGTCGGCGGCGCCGTCCCGCGCAACTACATCCCCGCTGTTGCCAAAGGAGTCGAAGAGGCGATGCACGAGGGCGCGCTCGCGCACTTTCCGATGGTCGACGTGCGCGTCACCCTCTTCGACGGCAAGGAGCATCCGGTCGACTCGTCCGAGATGGCGTTCAAGCTGGCGGGCTCGCAGGCGCTGAAACAGGGCGCACTGAAGGCCAACCCCGTCCTCCTCGAACCCGTCGTCTCGATGACGATCCGCGTTCCCGAAGCGCACACCGGCGACGTCATGAGCGACCTCAACGGCAAGCGCGCGAAAGTCCACGGTATGAGCCCCGAAGACGGCGGTCTGACCGTGATCGACGCGGAGGCGCCACTCGCGGAAGTCCTCCGCTACGCCACCGACCTGCGCTCGATCACGCAGGGCCGTGGTAGTTTCGAGATGCGCTTCGACCACTACGAAGAGGTGCCGCAGCACATCGCCCAGAAGGTCATCGCCGAAGCCAACAAGGCCCGCGAAGCCGTCCATGCATAGCGCCGCCCCTCGCTGAACCCCTATGCTGCGCGGGCGCCGGGAGGCGGCGCCCGGTACGCTGGGAGCGGTGAATTCAGCGCAGGAAGATCCTCGGAACATCCCCGTTACGCCCGGCCGCGCCGTTACCGCCGGCCGCATCGCCCGCTCACTACGTCCTGCGTCGCTTGCCGGGCGTACCCTCGTCCGCTGGGCGGGCACGTACGCGTCGTTCGGCAGCCGGCGTCAGGCCGCGCGCGACCAATTCGCGCTCCGGACCGCGGAAGATGTCCGCCGCACGATGGGCGAGATGAAGGGCGCCATCATGAAGTTCGGGCAGATCCTGTCGCTCATGACAGGCGTCATCCCGGACGACATGCTCGGCGAGCTCGCGGCGCTCCAGTCCGATGCGCCGCCGATGGCGTACAACCTCGTTGAAGAAGTGTTCGACCGGGAGTACGGACAGCCGCCGCAGAAGGTCTTCCGCCGCTTCGAGCGCGCGCCCTTCGCCGCCGCATCGATCGGCCAGGTGCACCGAGCCGTGCTGCGCGACGGCACGCCGGCCGCCGTCAAGGTGCAGTATCCCGGCGTCCGCGAAGCGATCGAGCACGACCTCGCGAACGTCGGCATGTTGATCGCGCTCGGCGCTCGCTTCTCGCAGGGTCTCGACGCCGGCCCCATCGTGCGCGACCTCAAGGATGGCATCCTCGGTGAGCTCGATTACCTCCGCGAGGCTGCGTGGCAGCAGCGCTTCCACGACGAGTTCGCCGGCCACGGCTTCATCTACGTCCCGCGCGTGTACCACGAGCTGACGACCTCGCGCGTGCTCGTGCAGGAGCTCGTCCGCGGCAAGCCCTTCGCGGCGGCACAGTCCCTGCCGCAGCCCGAGCGCAACCGCATCGGCGAAATCGTCTTCCGCTACGCCTTCGGGTCGATTTACCGGCACGGGCTGTTCAACGGCGACCCGCACCCCGGCAACTACCTCCTCCGCGACGATGGCTCCGTCGCCTTCGTCGATTACGGCTGCGTCGCCGAGTTTTCCGCAGGCACGGTCGAAGGATTTAAGCACGTCCTTCGCGCGCTGTACGCCGGCGACCGCGACGCCTGGCGCCGCGACATCGAAGCGATCGGCATCCTCCGCGCCGGCGCTCCGTTCAGCACCGATGAGCTCTACGCCCATATGCACTGGTACTGGGAGCCGGTGCTGCACGACCGCATCGCCTTCACGCCCGAGCTCGCCGGTGAGATGGTCCGCCGCAATACACAGACGACCGGGCAGGGAGGCCGCATCAACGAGCAGTGCAATGTCCCCGAAGGCATGGTCTTCCTCACGCGTATCAACTTCGGGCTCGCCGGCCTGCTTGCGAACATCCGCGCCGAAGGCCCCTGGCGGGCGATCGTCGCCGAATACCTCGACGATGCCCCGCCCGCGACCGAGCTCGGGCGCATCTCCGCACGCACCTCGCGTGGTGCCCCCGTCTGAAGCGCCGCTCGCACCACCCCATCGGTGCGCCTGCCACATCAGCTCCCGCGATGTCCGAGCTGGCGCCCGCACAACAGGGTAGAGGCGGGCCCACGTGCCCGCCCTCGTCGAAGTGTCTGGTACGCCGCTTCGGGCCCGATGCGAAACGCCGCCTCGCGTCATTCCGCCAATCGAGTAGTGCCGCGCGCCCGCGAAGCGGCAGATACTCGTTCCAGTGAGACTGCTTCGATCCTTCGGCGTCGCATTGGCGCCGGTACGCACGCGCTTCCGGCTGCTCGCCCTCGCGGCGTTGGCTGCCATGCTGGCAGGCAATGGCGTCGCGTCCGCGCACGGCAGCAGCGCCCTGACGCCGTCGCAACTGCCGTCGCAGTGGACGCTCCAAGCCCAGGTCGTGATCCCCATCGCCGCGCTCGCCTGGTTCTACGCCGCCGGCGTCCGCGCACTCTGGCGCCATGCCGGCGTCGGGCGCGGCGTTCGCGTCTGGCGGGCGGCGGCGTTCGCCTCCGGCATCGTGACGCTCGTGATCGCGCTCATCTCCCCGCTCGATGCGGCGGCGTCGGCGGTGTTCTCCGCCCACATGGCGCAGCACGCGCTGCTGATGCTCGTCGCGGCGCCGCTCCTCGTGCTTGGCGAGCCCGGCGTCGCCTTCAGTTGGGTGCTGCCCCGCGATGTTCTCGCCTACGTCCACGACGCCCAGCGCAACCGCGCCTGGTCGGCCGTCGCGCGTGCGCTCACGCACCCTCTGGCGGTCTGGGCGCTCTTCGCGGCGACGTTCTGGTTCTGGCACGCGCCGCCGATCTACGACGCCGCCGTCCGCCGTGACGCGCTGCACGCGCTCGAGCACGTGACGCTGCTCGGCGTTTCGATGCTGTTCTGGTGGACCCTCCTGCACGCCGCCGGCCGCCGCCGCTTCGAATACGGCGCGGCGGTTGTCTTCGTCTTCACGACGATGCTGCAAATGATGATCGTGCCGGCGCTGCTCATCTTCTCAGCCGAAAGCTGGTACCCATACTACGCGCACATCAGCCCGGCGTGGCACCTGTCGCCGCTGCAGGACCAGTCGCTGGCCGGACTGATCATGTGGATGCCCTCGAACGTGATCTTTCTGGTCGTCGGCGGCTGGCTGGTCGTGCGCTGGCTGCAGGACGACGAGCGCCGCGTCACCGAACAGGCGCGCCACCTCGCGCGGTCGCGGCGCCTCGCGCTCGTACCGCTGCGCGAGGGCGATGAGGCGGCATCCGAACTTCGCTCGTAGCCGGCTCGCACCGAGCGCGACATCAGCCGGTCATCAGCATGTCACCTTCAGCGCGTCAGCCAGGCGAACTGCTGCGGTTTGCGCTGCGCACGCGGGTTGATCATGACGTTGATGACGCCCGGCTTGCCGCTGGCAAACGACGCTTCGATCGCCGGCCGGAGATCCTGCGGCCGCTCGACGAAGTAGCCCTCGCCGCCGAACGCCTCGATCACACGTTCGTACCGCGCGTTCGGCACGTACGACGTCGGTGCGACCGGGCGCGACGGGTCCGCCTTCGATGGCCCGCCGCCGATGCCGTTGTTGTTGAGGATGATGAACGTGATCGGCATGTTGTAGCGACACGCCACTTCGACCTCCATCCCGCTGAAGCCGAACGCCGAATCCCCCTCGACGGCGACCACGCGCTTCCCCGGGTTCACCGCCTGCGCGGCGATGGCGAACGCCAGCCCGACGCCCATCGTCCCGAAGCTGCCCGCGTCGAGGCGGTGGCGCGGCAGAAAGTTCGGCAGCACCGTGCGGCCGATGTCCATCGTGCTGGCGCCTTCGCTGCAGATGATCGCATCGCGCGGCAGCGCGTCGCGGATATCACGCAGCGCCCGATAGTAGTTCATCGGCTCGCTGTCGTCGTCAAGCATCACCTGCGTGGTCGCCCGGTTGTCCTCGATCTTCTTCGCGATGCCCGTGCGCCAGGTGTTCTCCGCGCTGAACTGCCACGGCTTCTCGCGCAGCGCGGCGGTGAGTTGGGCCGTCACCGCCTTCGCGTCGCCGACCAGCGCGACTTCGGCCGGGACGTTCGTGCCGATCTCTTCGGCCGCGATGTCCATCTGAACGACGCGGACGTCGGGGTTGAAGCGCGGCGGCAGGCCGAAGTGCATGATCCAGTTCAGCCGCGCGCCCATCAGGAAGACGAGGTCGGCGTTCTGCAGGACGTGCGAGCGGGCGGGCGCGACCGACAGCGGATGGTCGTCCGGCAGCACGCCCTTGCCCATCGGCGACGCCAGGAACGGCAGCTGCGTCGACTCGACGAGCTCACGCACTTCGTCCTCGGCCCGCGCGTACGCCGCGCCCTTGCCGACGATGACGAGCGGGCGCTCAGCCGACCGCAGCGCGGCGAGCGCCGCCTCGACCGCCGCCGGATCGGCGAGCGTGCGTGGCGGCTCGCCGACGCGCGGCCGCTGCGGCGCCACTTCGTCGTCGCAGGAGCCGCTGATGACGTCGGCCGGAAGGTCGAGATAGACCGGCCCCGGGCGGCCGTAGATCGACGTCCGGACCGCCTGTTCGATGTAATAGGGGATGCGTTCGGTGCGGTCGACTTCGGCGGCGTACTTGCACCACGGCCGCGCGGCTTCGACCTGCGGCGCCTCCTGGAACGCGCCCATCCCGTGTTGCGAGATGTCCGACGAGCCGCCGAGGAGGATCATTGGCCAGCGGTTCGACCAGGCGTTCGCGAGACCGGAGATCGCGTTCGTCATACCCGGGCCGGAGACGACGAGGCAGGCGCCCGGGCGGCCGGTCAGGTAGCCGACGGCCTGCGCCGCGTACGACGCCGACTGCTCGTGCCGCATGCCGATGTAGGTGATGCCCTCGCGCTGCGCCGCGAACGCGATCGGCACGACCGGCACGCCGACGATCCCGAACATATACTCGACGCCCTGCTGCTTGAGGCTCCGCGCGATCAGCGTCGCGCCGTCGGTGGTGGTCATGTGTGTGCTCCTTCGGAGTGATGTGGGGGAAGTGTAGGGTTGCGGGCGCCTACAGGCTACGACGGTGGACGATGGACGATGGAGCGATCTTCGAGGACCATTGCATGGCTTCGTGACATTGCCCCTGTTTGATTGTCATTTGAGATTGAGCGCTTTTTTCGCGTGACGTAGAAGGCGCTGCTGTTCGGACCGGTTTTGAATCTGACGACGGCGGGCAGAGGGGCGCGGGGCACGGAAACGTGGCAGATCTTTGATTGCGTTTGATTGTGTGGACTGAGGACTATCAAACCACTCGCGCCAGAGGATCTCGACCATTCGCTTGAGGTCGCCATTGAACTGGCGCGTGGGGAGCGGGAAGCAGCCGCTCTCGATGAAGACCTGCTTGAGGCGCGCACGTTCGTCGACGCGCGTGAGGTCGTCCCTGAGGATCATGATGTTCGCGCCGACCATGAGCATGCGCATGCTGTTGTTGCCGGTGGTGACGCCGTTGAAGTTGCCCTTCGGTGCACCGGCGCCGGGACGGCGGCCTCCACGTGGCACGGCGAGCCTCCTTGTGCTGATTGCGGAGTTGTTCGCGGCTATTGTCTGCGTACGTGCGGCGAGCGCGTAGCGGTCGGCGGCACGCGCCCCGCGCGCGGGGGATCCACAGCCTACGGCCCGTAGGGATGGACAGAGATCGGCCCAGATAGGGCGGTAAGCAGCTCCAGCGGGCATGCGTGGCGCCCATGGACGAGAACGGGTTTATGCGTTCTCATGGCAGCGACGGACGGGGCGGACGCGCCCTTACGGCAACCCCGCCTGCGCGACGCGTTGGCGCATCTTCGGCAGGCTGAGCTGGCCGTAGTAGAACGACGAGATGTTGCCGGCGCGGTCGACGAAGAAGCTGTCCGGCAGACCAGTGAGCTTGTACTGGTTGTAGACGCTGCTGTTCGGGTCGAGCAGCAGCGGCATCGGCAGCCTGCGTTGCGTGAAGTAGGACTTCGCGAGGTCCGCAGGCTCCTGCCAGTTGACTTCGAGCACATCGAGCCCCTGTCCGTGTTTCTCGTTGTAGAGGGTCTGGATGTCGGGCAGCTCCTTCTTGCAGGGGACACACCAGGTCGCCCAGAAGTTCACGTAGACGACGTGGCCGCGCAGGTCGCTCAGCTTCATCGTCTTGCCGTTGACGTCGCGCAGCACGAAGTCCGGCGCCGGCTGCCCGATTACCGGCGCCTGATGGTCGAGCGCTCCGAGACCAGCGTCCGGGCTGCCGGCGGCCTGCGTCGCCTGCGACGACGTGGGCGTCACGTCGGAGGCGGCGCTGCTGCTCCCGCGCGCGTTCTGCAGCAGGAAAGCGCCGCCGCCGAGCAGCGCCAGCAACACGACGGCGATGGCGCCGCGGACGAGCGGGCGTTCGAGCGGCGGCTGCTGCGACGATGGTGGTGGTGCGTCAGACATGCCACTTCACTATACGGATGCCGGTACCGGAGCGCTTCATCGCGCTCACTGGACGGGCGGTTCAATAGGTCGCCGCCTCCCGAAGCTCGCGCTCGCCACCCATGCGCATCCATCTGCGTTCATCTGCGCCATTCGCGGTTAAAGGGATCCTCGCGCTTGCCGAATTCCTGACTGCATCGCTAAACTTTCTGCAGAATCATTGCGGGGAAGGACCACCAGACCGTGCCGACATACGAATATCTCTGCGAAGGCTGCGCCAGCCGCTACGAGAAGCGCGAGGGCTTCGACGCCCCGGCGAGGCAGAAATGCCCGAGCTGCGGCAAGCGCGCCAACCGCGTTCTCCACGCGCCGCCGATCGTCTTCAAGGGCAGCGGCTTCTACAAGACGGACAGCCGCGGCACCTCGACCGCGACCGCCGAGACCGGCGACGCAGCGAGCGCCACCGATACGCCATCGACCGACTCGACTCCGGCGACGGCGGAGAAGACGACGCCCGCCAAGCCGCCCAAGCCCGCCAAGGCCGCGAAGGACTCCGGCGCCACCGAGGCTGCCGCCGCCAGCTGACCTAACCCCCGGCCCCTTCCCTGGAGGGAAGGGGAGAATGCGCGGTTGGTGATATGCGACGTATACCGCGCTTCTCTCCCGGGCGGCGGATTGTGCATCGCGGTCTTCGCAGATGTCTGAAGCCATATGCTCCCCTTCCCTGCCGGGGAAGGGGCCGGGGGTTAGGTGCGCGTCGTACTCCAGCGAGTGAGCCACGCGAGTGTGAGCGTCGACGGCGAGACGATTGGCGAAATCGGCCGCGGCCTGCTGCTGCTCGTCGGTATCGCGGTGGGCGATGATGACATAACGGCGCAACGGCTGGCAGCGAAGTTCGCGGAGATGCGCGTCTTCGCCGACGACGAAGGCCGCTTCGACCGCAGCGTGATCGATGTGGCCGGCGCCGCGCTCGTCGTCTCGCAGTTCACGCTGCTCGCCGACGTCCGCAAGGGCCGGCGGCCCAGCTTCACCGCCGCAGCGCCGCCCGAAATCGCGGCGCCGCTCGTCGACGTGTTCGCCGATGCACTGCGGGCGCTCGGCGTCACCGTGGCCTGCGGCCGCTTCGGCGCCCACATGCAGGTGGCGCTCGAAAACGACGGCCCGGTGACCATCGTCATCGACAGCACCGACCTCGACCGCCCGCGCGGCGGCTAGTGGGATGGAGGTCGGAGTTCAGATGTCGGAATTCAAACGACGCCGGAAGTGTGTCCAACATCCGGTTCACCCTCCGACTTCCGCCCTCCTACCTCCGCCCTCCTACCCCGAACTACATCTGCGTCCATCTGCGTCATCTGCGGTTAAACCACCAGCGCATCGCCGCGCCCGCACGCCGCCATGACGGCGTCCGCCGTCTGCTCCGCCGTCATGCCGCTGCTGTCGATGACGCAGCCGGCCCCGCCCGCTGCCTCCGCGAACGTCGCGTGCATGCGCTCGTACATGTCGCCGACGTCGCCCAGCTGCTTCTCGCGCCCCGCCGCCCGCCGCACCAGCTCCTCGAGCGATGGCAGCAGG
>JADEYI010001922.1_pt1 | contig 12490 bp, 12 predicted proteins | sample 8542331 | NCBI WGS metagenome assembly JADEYI01 (sample SAMN16510988, study PRJNA670497) | mine drainage metagenome | isolation source: biofilm near Copperflume 1 | place: Germany: Marsberg coppermine Kilianstollen | collected 2018-02 | reverse complement strand
TGAGAGACCAGCACGCTCGCCCCGCCCCGCTCCCGGCACCGGTGCACCAGCAGATCAACCACCCCGAACGCGGCAGCATCCAGCCCCGCGTGCGGCTCATCCAGCAGCAGCAACCTGGGCTCGGCCAGCAACACCCGCGCCAGATCCACCCGCCGCAGCATGCCTTGGGAACACTGCTCCGCCCGACGGTGCCCGGCACCGGCAAGCCCGACGTCGGCCAGCACCCGCAGCGCCGCCTCGTCGGCTCGGCCCGTAAGCCGCGCAACTAGCCGCAGGTTCTCCGCCAACGTCAGCCGCGGATACAGGCCCGAGGCGTGCCCGACGAGCCCGATCTGAGGCCGAACCCCCCAACACATTCGCCCACCCAGCGGAGCCCCGAGCACCGCGCCGTTGCCGGTCGAAGGTCGCAGCAGGGTCGCCAACACACGCAACAGCGTGCTCTTACCGCACCCGTTCGGGCCGATCACGCCCAGTACCTCCCCGGGCTGAATGACTAGATTGATGTTCCGAAGCACCGGCGTCCGCTCCAGGTCGACGCCGATACCGGCCAGCGTCACCAGCGCCGGCAGCCGGAGCAGCTCATCCGCCGCGATGGGGACCTCGTCGAGACCCTCGGTCACCTCCGCTACGCCCGCCACCGCAATCTCCTGACTCGAGGAGGCGCCGAGTCCGGCGCCCAGCGCTCCACCTACTATCGAAGTCCGTAGATGAACTTGGGCCAGACTATGCGGCGCACGCGGGCCCGTGTCAGCCAGGGTGCAGGAAAGGGACGTGACTGCCCGGTGGGACTGTATGCAACGCTCTCGCTGGCTCTGGTCGCCGGTATCGTTTCGTTCACCTCCCCCTGCACCCTGCCGTTGCTACCCGGATATATCTCCTACATCTCCGGGCTGCCGCAGCCGACCGCTGCCGGGCACCCCGCCGTCCTCACCACTCCCCGTCGGACCCTCGGCCCCGCGTTGCTGTTTATCCTCGGCTTCTCCTTGGTCTTCACTACCCTCGGCGCTACTGCCTCCACGTTCGGCTTTCTGCTGATCCGTCATCTGCGCGCACTGGAGATCGCTGGCGGCCTGCTCATCATCACCATGGGGCTCGCCACCGCTGGGCTACTCAGCATCCCCTTGCTGAGCCGGCAAAAGGGCCTGGACCTCAACCGCATCAGCCGCGGCCCCGCCGGCGCCGTCGCACTCGGGGCATCCTTCGCTTTCGGCTGGACCCCGTGCGTGGGCCCCGTGCTGGCCTCCATCCTGACCGCCGCCGCCAGCACCGCCACCATCAGCCAAGGCGCCCTGCTGCTCCTCGTGTACTCCATCGGCCTCGGCCTCCCTTTCCTCGTCGTGGCGGCAGGCGTCAGCCGCGGCAAGCAACGGCTGACCTGGCTGCGGCACCACACCAGAGCGGTCGAGCGAATAGGCGGTGGCCTACTCATCGCGATGGGTATCGCCATGCTCACCGGCAGCTGGACCACGCTGATGAGCCGGATGCTCGCCACCTACGCCCGCCTCGACTGGCCACCGATCTAGCCACCTCCTACGCCCGGCGTCCCACCTGGTTGCCGGACCGGGCTAATGGCGCGGGGCGACAGTCCGCGGCCGACCGCATCGCGGCGCGCGCCACCCCGAAGCCCGCAACGCCCACCACCTCAGGACCGCACTCGAAGGAGGATGATAGGAGTAACGGGACCATCTGACCCTTATCACAATTCTGCGTGATCTTGGGGTTTCGCCGTCAGAGGAACCCCGCGCAGCGAAAGCACGACGGCGAGCACCGCTCCACACGTGATGAGACTGTCGGCAAGGTTGAACGTAGCGAAGTACTGGAGGTCGATGAAGTCGACCACCGCGCCGCGACCGACACCCGGTGGACGCAGGAGTCGGTCGACGAGGTTCCCGACGGCACCCGCCAGCACCAGACCGAGAGCAACGGCCCACCCCACAGAACGCAATCGGGACAGCCGGGTCATGATCACTACGGCGATCCCCAGCGCGAGCCCGCTGAACAGCAGCGTCGCGGTCGGCGCGAACGAGAACGCCGCGCCGGGGTTACGAGAGACATTAACCATCAGAACGCGGCCGATCAGCCGTACGGGTGGCTTGCCTTCGACCGTCGCGGTCACCAGCGCCTTCGTCGTCTGATCAAGACCCACGCCGAGCAGCGCAGTCGCGATCAGGACCGCCGCCGTACGGGTCAGAACAGGCACCCGGTCAGTATGACGAACAGCACCAGTAGCCGCAGGCTTCCGTTGTCCTGCACTTGGCGACCGCCAGTGCACCCAGGTCCGTTACTTGATAGACCGCCGTCCTACGTCCGTGAGGCGTTCGGACCCTGCCCGTCTGGCCTGAAAAAGGCATCGACATCTGGGCACCCGGACAATCGCACTCGCCGGCCTGCGGTGACCGCATCACGGCCGACAACCCCGAGGCCCCGCCGTCAACTACCACCGAAACCGTGCCGACCAGCCCTGCGTCGCCTCCCCAGTTGCCGCATTCGTTGTCGGTCCTGCGGTAAGTCCAGACGACCGTCGCCAGAGGTCCGGCGAAGGGTTTCTCGTCGGTCACGCCTGTTTCGCTGTGGCCGGCACGGCGCGCTCGTCGATGATCCGCGCTGGTAGCCGACGACGCTCGTATTGCTACTATCGCAGCTAGTAGACCTCCGACGTAGGAATGGCGGTGCGATGGGTAGCAAACGGTCCCCAGTGGGGTGGCAGCTCGCTGTCATCGCGGGCATCCCTATCGTGCTCGCGCGCGGCTGGCTGCTGATCGCCGGCTGGCTGACGCTTTCCTACACGTTGTTGCTCGATCGGCTGTTTCCGGGTTTGGGCACCGCGCATTACCTGGTGGCGCTGCTGTTCCCGGTCGCCTTCGGTGTGTCGGTCCTGCTACACGAGCTTGGGCACGCCTCGGCCGGCGCCGCATGCGGGCTTCGGGCGGTCGGCATCGTGGTCGACGGCTTAGGCGGGGCGACCGAGTTCGCGCAAGACGCCTCGAAGCCGGGACGCGCCTTCGTAGTGGCCCTGGCTGGACCGCTCGCCTCCGCCGCGGTCGCCACGCTAGCCATGTTCAGTGCGGCGACCGTGGCACCCGGCGGCGTCGCGCACCTCCTACTCACCCAGATCGCACTTGGTAATACCATCCTGGTCCTGTTCAACCTGTTGCCAGGGCTGCCGCTGGACGGCGGTCATCTCTTGCAGGCGCTCGTCTGGCGACTGAGCGGAAACAGACAAACGGGCACGCTGGTCGCCGCGTTCGTCGGCCTGCTGCTGGCAGCTGCCCTGATCGTCGTGCCGATCGGACTGATCATCAACGCCGGATCCCGCCCGAACCCGCTGTTCGTTGTCTTGTTGTTGGTGATCGCGGGACCGCTCGGAGCGGGAGCGTGGTCCATCCTGCGTGAGTCGCACATCGAGCAATCGGAAGTCCCAAGCAGCTCAGCGTACCGGCTCGCTCACCCAGCCGTCGTGATTCACCCGGCCGCCTCGGTGCAGGAGGCGATCCGCGTGCTCACCGCCCGCGGCGCGACCGTCCTCGTCCTGCTCGACGCGGCCGGGCGACCGTACGCACTCGCCGGCGAACACGCCCTCGCCGCCGTGCCCGACAACGACCGCGGCGGGGTCGCCGTCGGACAGGTCGCCGTCGCGCTCACCGCACAACAGATTCTGCCCCCCGGCCTGGCTGGATTCGAGCTACTGGCGCGGGTGCGAGCCGTCGGCGCCACTGAATACCTGCTCGACCTACCAGGATATGCGTACCCGGCCGTCCTGCTGGCACGCGACGTCGAGGCCTCAGCCGGCGACGACGCGGCGCCGCCGAAAGCTGACCCACTGCCGCCGATGAGGGCGGCGAACTATTAGCTGTAAAGGGAGCAGTTCAGTGGCCACGTTTCGGTGCCCGCGACCTTCGCGTAGGGTGTACTAATGCGCGTAGTACCGGGCCGCTGCGGCCCTGCTCACCTCCCCGTCGCCGCGGTGATCCTCATCGCGGTCGCGTTGGTTGTGTCTGCCTGCTCATCGCCGGCGAGCAAATCTCGCGCGTCGACCACAGCCGCTCCCGCGACACAACCCAGCACCGCCGCGCCCACCAGCCTCGCCGTGTCCCCCACCGTGCCGACGGTGACGGCGAGCCCCAGCTCGCCCGTGCACGTATCCCTACTGGAGGGCGACGGCGGGGTATACGGCGTCGGCATGCCCGTCGTCGCCTACTTTGATCGCGCCGTGACCGATTCCACGGCCTTCGCTCAGGCGGCCACCGTTACCGTCAACGGTGCCGCCGTCCAAGGCGCGTGGTTCTGGGAGAAGTCGGGGCGTCCGGGGCAGGCCCTGGAGGCGCATTACCGTCTCCAGCAGTACTGGCCGGCGCACGCCACGATCAAGGTCGCCCTACCGGTCAAGGGACTCTCGGCCGGCGCCGGGCTGGCCTATGACGACAGCCTGACCTTGGCGATCAGCACCGGACCGGCCAACGTGTCCACCGTTGATTGCAACGCGGAGAAGATGACCGTCACCTCCAACGGCACCCCGGTCCGTACCCTGCCGACCTCGTGCGGGAAGGCGGCCACCCCCACCTATACCGGCGTCAAAGTAGTCATGCAGAAGGGTGAAGACGTCCCGGGCACGAATACTCTTCGCCCCACTGGGGCAGTTCGGATGGTCGGGACGGACCCCGCCGAGCCGTATGACCTCATGGTCCCCTGGTCGATGCGCCTTACCAACTCCGGCGAATACGCCCACGCCGCCGCCTGGAATGGGGGAAACATCGGCAGCAGAAGCACATCCAATGGCTGCACCAACCTTAACGTGGCCGACGCGCAGTGGTTGTACAACTTCTCGCAAGTCGGCGACGTCGTCAACTACACGAACACCGGCGGCCAAGGGATGCCATCCTGGGACGGTTACGGTGACTGGAACGTGGCATGGTCGACCTGGCAGGCCGGAGGCGCGGTGACTACCGCCGGATGAACCCGTAACGCGACTCGTTGCAGTGGACGAATGTTCGTTGGTCGCTGGGGCAGCGAGCCGCGGAACGCACGTCGACTGCCAACCGGGGGATGGCATGTCGGCGGCGTTGAGCGCACCATGAACGGGATGAAGGTTGAGCTGCTGGTTGTGTCGGAGTGTCCGCATGAGTCGTCGGCGGCGGCGGTGCTTACCCGGGCATTAGCCGATATCGGTCTGGGGTCTGTCGGCTTCACGGTGACCGTGATCGATTCGCAAGAAGTTGCCGATCTGCGTCAGTTCATCGGGTCACCGACGATCTGCGTCGACGGCGAGGACGTGTTCCCCGAGCCCGGGCGCCCCACGTCGATAGCGTGCCGAGTGTATCCGGGCCCTCAAGCTGGTGTGCCCGAGCTGCGCGATCTGCGGCAGGCGTTGAAGAAGGCGGCTGCCGTGTCAACGTCGCGACGAGCCAGATGAGCGACATCGACGAGGACTCGCCGATCCGGGAAGGGCTTGCGGCCTGAAGGCGAGGAGATGATCTCGACGCATGGGAGTGGGTGCTCGACCCAGCAGTCACATTGCGCGCCGTGCAGTCCGGCCCTCGGGACTGCGAGAACCGAGAACAGGTGATGAGGCTTCTTCGCCAACGCGCCGCCGAGCGCCGAGGCGAGCCGGCACTCGACACTTACCTGACTGCGTGCAGCAGCCACGACGGGTCGATGGCGTTTTCGTGCCCCCGGCAGCCGTGCTGTGGAACGGCAGCATCAGCTTCGGCGGCGACGTCAGCTTCATCTCCGCTGACCTGATCATCATCCCGATCTTGTTCATCTACGCCAAGTACTACGGCAAGAAGATGGCCTGATTCCTGTTCGGCACCGCGACCGTTTCTCACCTTGCTCGCTATCGCCGGCCTGGCCGGATTGCACAACTCTCCACCCTGAATCCGACGATGATCAACCCTGCCGTTGTTGCGATGACCAGTCACGGCAAGGACCTCGCCGATGTCACCGCTCAGCGCGTGACGCCCTTCCGGCATCCACCCCTCACTGATGTGGGGGAATGACTGGAATCGTCCCGTTTCCGGCCAGTCCGGCATGGGCGGTTATCCGCGGGCTCTGGAAACGCCGGACCCGCCCCATCACCCCGGGCGCACCGCATCTGTCGGGCGGTCTGTCCCAATGCGGTGCTCCGACCATTGGCACACCTACGCCAGAACGATGGCGGTTCATTACTTGCAGGTGACGAACGTCGACGAGGACGAGCCGCAATACCGCACATCCTCGTTCCCACAACGCGAGGCTAGGACAGCATTCACCTTGGTCAGGCGGTGTCGGCGGTGCGATCGGGTGCGGCCAGGCGGAGATGTTCGGCGTGGTACACCGCTTCGTCGAGCAGGCTGGCGACGTGGTTGTCGTACAGGGAGTAGGTGATGTTGCGGCCGGTGCGGTGTTTGACGACGAGGCCCATGGTGCGCAGTAGCCGCAGCTGGTGGGAGATCGCTGATTGCTCCATCCCGACTGCCGCGGTGAGCTCGGTGACCGTCGAGGGCGCCTCGCGTAACCGGGACAGGATCAGCAGCCGACTCGGCGCGGTCAGCGCTTGCAGCGTCTCGGCGACCGCGGCGGCGCTGTCAGCGTCCAGGCGCGCGGGAGGGGTGTCTCGCCCGTGCACGCCGTGCCCCATGCGATGAGTCTAGGCGATGTAGACATGAACAGGTCTTCATAACCTCCTGTAGCGTGGACGAGTCCTCCGAACCGGTGGGCGACGCCCGTCAGGAGTACCGCTTCATGCCATTGGTCGTGTCCAGCCCACCTCAAGGTGAGCGTCGTTCGCCCGCACCGGCCCGTGGACGAGTGTCGACGCTGCGCGGCGTCGTGACGCTGCCGGAGATGCGCTGGGCCGGGTTCGCGCTCGTGCTGTTTTCCCTCGGTGGCGTGCTGCAACTGGTCGCGGCCCCGGCCTGGACGTGGTGGGCGCTGTATCTGGGTTGCTATGCCTGCGGCGGCTGGGAACCCGGTCTGGCCGGGCTGCAGGCGGGTCGGGCGAAGAAGCTGGATGTGGACCTGCTGATGATCGTCGCCGCCGTTGTGGCCGCGGCGATCGGGCAGATCTTCGACGGTGCGCTGCTGATCGTCATTTTCGCGACCTCCGGCGCCCTGGAGGCGCTGGCCACCAAACGCACCGCTGATTCGGTGCGGGCGCTGTTGGACCTGGCTCCCGAGCAGGCGACCCGGGTGCGGGGCGAGGTCGAGGAGCGGGTCGACGCCGTCGACCTGGTCGTCGGCGATGTGGTGCTGGTGCGTCCCGGTGAGCTGATCGGGGCGGACGGGGAGGTCATTGACGGGGTCAGTGAGGTCGATCAGGCCTCGATCACTGGTGAAGCCGTTCCGGTGCTCAAGGAACCCGGCGATGAGGTGTTCGCGGGAACGCTGAATGGCACCGGCGCTGTGCGGGTGCGGGTGAGTCGGCTCGCGTCGGAGTCGGTGGTGGCTCGCATCGTTGCCCTCGTCGAGGAAGCCTCCGCGACCAAAGCACACACGCAGCTGTTCATCGAAAAGATCGAGCAGCGGTACTCGGTCGGCGTCGTAGCGGCGACGCTGGCGTTGTTCGTCCTTCCGCTGACGTTTGGCAGCGCATTGCAGTCGACGCTACTGAGGGCGATGACGTTCATGATCGTCGCCTCGCCCTGCGCGGTTGTGTTGGCGACGATGCCGCCGCTGTTGTCCGCGATTGCCAACGCCGGCCGCCACGGCGTGTTGGTGAAATCCGCGGTCGTCATGGAACAACTGGCCACCATCGATCTGGTCGCTTTCGACAAGACCGGCACCCTCACCCACGGCACCCCCCGAGTCGCTGATAGTCGGGCGCTGACCGGCTCGGGCGTCACCGAGGAGCGGCTGCTCGCGCTCGCGGCCGCGGTTGAGCGGCCCAGTGAGCATCCCCTCGCGGCAGCTGTGATCGTCGCCGCGCGCGAGCGGGGCCTGGCCATCCCGCAGGCGCGGGACTTCACCTCGATTCCAGGTCGCGGAGTCAGCGCCCAGGTCGAGGAGCACATCGTTGAGGTCGGCTCACCCGCAATGTTGACCGAGTCGCTCGCGACCATGGTCGGCAGTCGCCGACTCGCCGAGGTCCACGCCGCTATCGCCGCCACCGAACGCGAAGGCCGAACCGCTGTCGTGGTGCTCGTCGACAATGAACTCCTCGGTGTGCTCACGCTGGTGGACCGGGTTCGTGGCGACGCCGCCGCAGCGGTGCGTGAGCTCGCAGCGTTAACCGGCCGCACCCCGGTGCTGCTGACCGGCGACAACCTCGGCGCCGCGACCCGCCTGGCTGAGGAGGTCGGCATCAGCGACGTCCACGCCGGACTGTTGCCGCAGGACAAAGTGGCGCACGTGCGGGCCTTACAGCAGGCCGGGCGGCGAGTGCTGGTCGTGGGCGACGGCGTCAACGACGCGCCCGCCCTGGCGGCAGCCGACCTTGGGCTGGCGATGGGCCGACACGGTTCAGACCTCGCCTTGGAGACCGCCGACGCGGTCATCGTCCGCGACGAACTCGCCACCGTGGCCACCGTCATCGCGCTGTCTCGCCGCGCGCGACGGATCGTCACCGCCAACCTGATCATCGCCGCCACCGTCATCACCGCGCTCGTGGCCTGGGACCTCCTCGGCCACCTGCCCCTTCCGCTCGGCGTTGCCGGACACGAAGGATCCACCGTGATCGTCGGACTCAACGGCCTGCGGTTACTTCGCGCTTCAGCGTGGCGGCGCGCCAGCACGGCTCTAGACATCAGCGCGCCGACCGCACCAGGCACCCTTAATCGGTGACAGATCCCGACGAACCATCGGCGAACCCGACCGGTCAGCTCGACGGGAACGACCCGATCAGCGTCACGAGCAACCACATCGGGCCGCTGCGGTTCATCGTCGGCTTCGGCATCGTGTCGGCCTTGGCCGACGTGGTCTATGAGGGTGCTCGCTCGATCATCGGTCCGTACCTCGGCTCTCTCGGTGCCACCGCCGCCGTCGTTGGACTGGTCACCGGCGCCGGCGAGGCGGCCGCACTGGTGCTGCGCCTATTCACCGGGAGAGTCGCCGATCGCGTCGGCCGGCCGTGGCCGCAGACCATGCTCGGCTACGCCCTCACCGCGATCTGCGTTCCGCTTCTGGCAGTGTCCGGTGGCCTGGTCGGTGCGGGTCTGCTCTACAACGGCGAACGGGTCGGCAAGGCCGTGCGCACCCCGGCGCGAGACTCCATGCTCGCCCACGCCTCCGCCGAGATGGGCCGCGGCTACGCGTTCGGATTGCACGAAGCGCTGGACCAGATCGGCGCGATGGCCGGCCCGCTGCTGATCGCAGCAACCCTCGCGCTGGGAGGTCACTACCGACTCGCGTTCGCGCTGCTCGCCGTCCCCGGCGGCCTCTCGTTGTTCGCCCTCGCCCGGCTGCGGCGCCGAGCGCCCGATCCTGCGCTCTGGGAGCCGGCCGCGCGGCTCTCGGAGAACAAGAACCTCCGCCTCGAAACCGGCCTGCCGACCCAGTTCTGGCAGTACGCCGCGTTCTCGGCCACCACCATGCTCGGCTTCTCCACCTGGGCCGTACTCGCCTTCCACCTCACGTCTCGGCATCTGCTGTCCCCCGCCCTCGTTCCCGTCCTGTATGCGCTCGCCATGGCCGCCGCCTCAGCCGCCGCGGTCGGGTTCGGTCGTATCTATGACCGGTTCGGGCTGCGCGGACTGGTCGTGCTACCGCCGGTGGCTGCCGTCGTGCCGCTGCTGTCGTTCTCCACGACCACAGCGTTGTTTGTTTTCGGCGCAGTCGTGTGGGGAGCAGGAATGGGAATCCACGACTCGACCATGCGCGCCGCCGTCGCCGACTTCGTCCCGGCCCATCGCCGCGGCGCTGGCTATGGCACCTTCACCGCGATCTACGGTCTAGCGTGGCTCGCCGGAGCGGCCATCATCGGTCTGCTCTACGAACACAGCACCACCGCAGCGGCCCTGTTCGTCATCGCAGTCCAAGCCCTCGCGTTCCTGATCCTCATCCCGTTGCTTCGCCGCCGACGCCCGGTGCTGCCAGCCTGAACGCGGGTCGACCCACGAGTGCACGCTCAGTCGTGGGTCGGTGTTCCGCTGACGTGATGATCAGCCTGAAACAAGGCCTCGCTCAGCAGGGCGCGGACGTGACCGCCGCGCAGCCGATAGACCACCCGCTGCCCCCGACGCTGCCCCTCGACCAGCCCAGCGAACCGGAGTTTGGACAGGTGTTGGCTGGCCACCGTCGGACGACAGTTCGCCACCGCGGCCAGACTGGTGACATCCAGCTCGATGTCCCGCAGCGCCCACAGCATGCGGACCCGGGTGGGATCAGCCAGCAGCGCAAACGACACGACCGCCGCCGCGACCTGATCCGCGGTCGGAACGTCGGAGTGGCCCGGCGCCGGGTCGACAGACTTCGTGGTGCGGCGGGACGTGGCCATCTCGTCATCCTAACCCTTATTGCCATACCTTCGCATCAACGAAGCTATTGATATGCTGGTAGCAACTTCGGCGTGGATAAGGACAACCATCATTATGGGCAGCACCGGTCACGATCACGCGGCCCCCCACGCCGACCATCCAGGACACGACCACACCACACACGATCACACCGGTGATCACGAACCGATCGTTTCCGTCGGTGCTGCGGACGCGGCCGGTCATGTGCATGGCTCGGCGCCCGAGCACGGCGAGCACAGCCACGACGCGGGCGAGCACGGCCATGATCACGACCACGGTTCGTCATGGTGGTCGCGGGTCCGACATCGGGTGTCTGAACTCGTCGGCGGCCATTCCCACGATGCGGCCGACCAGGTCGACGAGGCCCTCGAAGCGGACGCCGCCGGTCGGCGTGCGTTACTAATCAGTCTGGTCGGGTTGGCAGTAACAGCCGCGATTCAAGCGGCCGTGGTGGTGTTGTCCGGATCGGTGGCCCTGCTCGGCGACACGTTGCACAACGTCGCCGACGCCCTCACCGCGGTCCCACTACTGATCGCGTTCCGGCTGGCCCGGCGGCCACCGACCAAACGCTTCACCTACGGCTACGGCCGGGCCGAAGACCTCGGCGGCCTTTTCGTGATCGCCATGATTACCCTGTCCTCTGCGCTCGCTGCCTACGAGGCGATCGACCGGCTCATCCATCCTCGCGACGTCACCCACCTGTGGTTCGTCGCCGGCGCCGCGCTGGTCGGGTTCGTGGGCAACGAATTCGTCGCCCGGTACCGCATCCGCATAGGGCGACGGATCGGCTCCGCCGCCCTCGTCGCCGACGGACTGCACGCCCGCACCGACGGGTTCACCAGCCTGGCCGTGCTCGTTGGGGCCGGCGGTGTCGCGGCCGGGTGGCGCGAAGCCGACCCGATCATCGGACTCGTCATCACCGTCGCGATCCTCGGCGTGCTCCGCTCGGCGGTACGCCAAGTGGGTGCCCGATTGATGGACGCCGTCGACCCGCTACTGGTCGATCAGGCCACCGCGGCGATCACCAGCGTCGACGGTATCAAGGGAGTGCGTGATCTCCGGATTCGCTGGATCGGACACACCCTGCGAGCCGAGGTGGACGTCACCGTCGCCGCTGACCTCAGCCTGACCCAGGCGCACGACCTAGCGCATCACGCCGAGCAGCACCTACTCCAACAGGTCCGCCGGCTCACCGCCGCAACCGTGCACGCCAGCCCCATCGGAGCTCACCGATAACCGACGCTCAGCACGTCGTCCACGCCATCCGGGCGGCCTCGAAATCATCGGCCCGGCTCGTTCGGGTCGACACCATGCTCGGGGCCCGATGTGCGCGGCAGGTCGGCGTCGCTTTCCGCGCCGGCAGCGCGAGCGCCCCGAGCAGCCTCGATCACTTCAGCGCCGCGCTTGCTGAACTGCCACCCGGCCGGGCGGGTCGAGCTGGTGGCCGTCTGCTGGGCCTGCGCGATCGCCGCGGCGGCGCGTCGCTGCGCGGCGGTCGCGTCCTGCTGCGCGGCAATGGTGCGTGAGATCTGCGCCGCCAGCTCGATGGCCTGCACCAGCAGCGCCTGGACCCGGGCGTGGTTCGGGGCGTCGGCGATGCGGGCTGCCATGAGGACCCGGGACACGCCGCCGAGCCAGGCCGACAGCTCGGCCGTGCTCTCGGCCGGCGCAGCAGCTGGCTCGGACCAGGCCGCCGCCGGACGTTCGGTTCGTTGCTCGACACCGGCCGCAGCGACCGGTTCGGTGACCGTCAGACGCAGCTGCGCCGCGTCGCCGGGTGCGATGTCGACGCCGACACTGGTGGCGGTCGGGGTCGCGCGGTTGATCGCCTGCCAGGCCTTGATCAGGTCACGGCGCAGCCGGTCGTCGGTGGTGGTGTTGGCCGCCGCGGCGACCACCCCGGCGGACTCTGTCGCCGCCACGTACCACGAGTGGCGATCTTCCGGCGGAACCTTCTGCAGCTTCCCGGCCGCCTTCTGCAAGGCCTCGGCCGCACCGGTGAGGTTGACCGTCTCGGCTTTGCGCCGGCGGGCTTCCTCGGTGAACCAGGCACCGGCTGCAGC